>Ga0209656_10000025_pt1 | contig 108721 bp, 99 predicted proteins | sample BogFormECP12_OM2_FD_188239 | JGI IMG/M metagenome (GOLD analysis project Ga0209656, IMG submission 188239) | Bog forest soil microbial communities from Calvert Island, British Columbia, Canada - ECP12_OM2 (SPAdes) (version 2) | ecosystem: Environmental > Aquatic > Freshwater > Wetlands > Bog ...
CAGCGCTCGCGCTGACGCCCGAGGAGAAGATGAATGTCGAGGATCCGCTCGAAATGGAGCGGCTCGCCGCGGCATTGCCGCTCGAACGAGCGGCGAGCCGTTGGATCGTCTCCGCCGACCCCGAGGAGCAGCTGGCGCAGATCCGGCCCTATTTCGAGCTCGGTTTTACCCACCTCGTGTTCCACGCCCCCGGCCCCGACCAGTCCCGCTTCCTGAGGCTCTACGCCGAGCAAGTACTGCCGTTGTTGCGCGCCAAGCTCGGGGGATGATGCCATTTCCCGACCTGCCGCTGCCCCAGGCACGCCTTCACCCATTCCCTCCCCCGCGTGCGGGGGAGGGAATGGGAGGGGACTTGGCGAAGAGAAGATGACGGTGCCCGACCGGGTCACGATGACGGGGCTCGCCGGCGTGCCGTTGGTGAAGCCGGGTGACGAACTCGGCGCGATCGTCGCCGCCGCGTTCGCGACCAGCGGACTGGCTCCGGAAGAGGGCGATGTTCTAGTGGTGGCGCAGAAGATCGTCTCCAAGGCCGAGGGGCGTTTTGTCGATATCACGACCGTCCAGCCGTCGGAGCGCGCCATCGCGCTCGCCGCCCAGCTCGACAAGGACCCGCGCTTTGTCGAGGTGGTGCTTTCGGAATCGAAACGGGTCGTCCGTCACCGCCCGGGTTTGCTGATCGTCGAGCATCGTCTCGGTTTCGTCATGGCCAATGCCGGCATCGACCACTCGAACGTCGCGGCGGAGGACGGTACCGAGCGGGTGCTGCTGCTGCCGGTCGACCCGGACGGCTCGGCGCGCGCCTTACGACAATATCTGCTCGGTGCTTTTGGAATCGGTATCGGCGTCATCATCAGCGACAGCTTTGGCCGGCCTTGGCGCAAGGGCACGGTCGGCGTGGCGCTCGGCGCCGCCGGGCTGCCGGCACTCGTCGATCTGCGCGGCCATCCCGACCTCTTCGGGCGGGAATTACTGGTGACCGAGGCCGGCTTTGCCGACGAGATCGCCGCCGGCGCGGGGCTGTTGATGGGCCAAGCCGACGAAGCCGTGCCGATGGTTCTGGTGCGCGGCCTCGATTGGGCCGCCCCGGATGCGCCCGCCGCGGCGTTGATCCGTCCCGCGGAGCACGACCTCTTTCGATGAGCGTGCTCGCGCTGTCGGGCGGGATCGGCGGCGCCAAGCTCGCACTCGGGCTCTATCGCATCTTGGCGCCCGGAGCGCTGACCGTCGTCGCCAATACCGGCGACGATTTCGAGCATCTCGGGCTCGCGATCTCGCCTGATATCGATACGTTGCTCTATACCCTCGCCGACCTCGACAACCCGGAGCTGGGGTGGGGCCGGCGCGAGGAGACCTGGACCTTTATGGCCGCACTCGAGCGCCTCGGCGGCGAGACCTGGTTCAACCTCGGCGACGGCGATCTCGCCACCCATGTCGAGCGCACCCGGCGGCTCGCCGCCGGGGAGAGCCTATCGCAAATTACCGACGATTTTCGCCGCCGCCTCGGAATCTCTGCGCGGCTGGTGCCGATGAGCGACGACCGGGTGCGCACCCGGCTGCGAACGGCCGAGGGCTGGCTCGACTTCCAGGACTATTTTGTGCGGCAGCGCTGTGCGCCGGTGGTCCGCGAGATCGCCTTTGCCAACGCGGACGAGGCGCGACCGCAGCCGGCGTTCCTGACAGCGCTCGCCGACAAAAATCTACGGGCGGTGGTGATCTGCCCGTCGAACCCGTTCATAAGCATCGATCCAATCCTCGACCTGGCGGGGGTTCGCGACGCGCTGCGCGCGAGTGCTGCGTCGGTAATCGCGGTCTCGCCAATCATCGGCGGCAAGGCGGTCAAAGGCCCGACCGCCAAGATGATGGCTGAGCTCGGCCTCCCCGTGGACGCGGCCGCGGTCGCCCGCCATTACGGCGACATCCTCGATTTCTATGTTGCCGACGAGACGGACGCGGCCGAGGTCCGCGGTCTCGGGATCCCGGTGATCTTCGCGCGGACCTTGATGCTGTCGCTCGATGATCGCGAGGCATTGGCCCGGGTGGTGTTAGAAGCGGCCGGCCGAGGTTTGTGACATGGACCTGTGGGCGGTTGTGCCGGTCAAGGAACGAGGCTCGGCGAAGGAACGCCTCGCCCCGATGCTGCGGCCGCAGCTGCGGCAAGCGCTGGCCCTGGCGATGCTCGAGGATGTGCTGGTGGCGCTGACCGCGACCCCGGGTATTGCCGGACTCCTGGTGGTGACGGTGGACCCCGAGGCGGGCCGCTTGGCGGCGAGCTGGGGCGCGCGGTTGGTCGAGGCCGGCGCCCGCGACGGCCACACCGGCGCGGTGGCAGCGGCGATGCGGCTGCTCGTCGGCGAGGGCCGCGCCGCCATGCTAGCTTTGCCGGGCGATATCCCGCTCGTCACCCCGGCCGAGATCGCGCGGCTGCTGGCGGTGCACCCGCCGGCACCGTCCTTTACGATTGTTCCGTCGCATGACGAGCGCGGTTCGAACGCGATCGCCTGCTCGCCGCCGGATGCCGTGCCTTTGCGCTTTGGCGAAAACAGTTTCTACCCACATCTTCAGGCAGCCGAGGCCCGCGGCCTCCGGCCGAATGTGCTGCATCTGCCGGGGATCGCTCTCGACATCGACAATCCCGAGGATGTTCTATCTTTTATGCGCATCGATGTGCCCACCCGGGCCCGCGCCGTGCTTGCCGAGCAGCCTATGCAGCTCGTAGGAGGTTTTCGCCGATGACCACCGACGACGTCCTGACACGCGTAGCGGCCGGACGACGCCTAGCGGCGCCGGAGGCGCTGACGCTCGCGGACTGCACCGATCCACAGCCGTTGATGCGCATTGCGGCGGCTTTGCGCGACGCGGGGCACGGCGACCTCGTCTCCTATTCGCGCAAGGTCTTCATCCCGCTGACCCAGCTGTGCCGTGATGTCTGCCACTATTGCACCTTCGCCCATCCGCCGCGTCGCGGCGAGCCCGCCTATCTCGATCCCGATCAGGTGCTGGCGATCGCCCGCGCCGGAGCCCGTGCCGGCTGCCATGAGGCGCTCTTCACCCTAGGCGACAAGCCGGAATTGCGCTACGCCGCGGCGCGCGACGCCCTGGCGCAACTCGGCCATGAGACCACCCTCTCCTACCTCGCCGCGATGGCGGAGCGGGTGTTGCGCGAGACCGGGCTCCTGCCGCATCTGAACCCCGGCGTCATGACCCGCGCTGACCTCGATCTTCTGCGCCGGATCTCGGTGTCGCAGGGGATCATGCTGGAGAGCGCCGCCGAGCGGCTGCGCCGCCGCGGCGGGCCGCATTTCGGCTCGCCGGACAAGGAGCCGGTGGTGCGCCTCGAGACGATCCGCGCGGCCGGCGAGGCGGCGGTGCCGTTCACCTCTGGCATCCTGATCGGCATCGGCGAGACGCGGCACGAGCGCATCGAGTCGCTGCTCGCACTGCGCGACCTGCATGAGCGCTACGGACATCTGCAAGAGATCATCATCCAGAACTTCCGGGCCAAACCCGGGACCCGCATGGCGCAGGCGCCCGAGCCCGACCTCGACGACCATCTCTGGACGATCGCCGTGGCGCGGCTGATCTTCGGCTCCGAGATGAACATCCAAGCGCCGCCCAATCTGAACCCGGACGGGCTCGCCCAGATGATCGCCGCCGGGATCAACGATTGGGGCGGCGTCTCGCCGGTGACCCCCGACCACGTCAACCCCGAGGCGCCGTGGCCGGCGCTCGACCATTTGGCCGAGCGCACCGCCGCGGCCGGCAAGCTCCTCGTCGAGCGCCTAGCGATCTACCCGGCCTATGCGCGCGTCCCGGAGCGCTGGCTCGATCCAGCGTTGCGTACTCCTGTGCTGCACGCGGTCGACGCCCAAGGCCTCGCCCGCACCGATGATTGGGTGCCCGGCGCCGACACCGATCCGCCGGTCGAAACAAGAGCGGGACCGCCCTTCGCCGGCGACCCGCTGGCCTCGGTGCTCGACCGCGCAGCCGCTGGCGAGACGCTCGGCGAAACCGACATCGTCCGCCTTTTCGCCGCGCGTGGCACGGCCTTCGATGCGGTATGTCGGGCAGCCGATCGGCTGCGGCAACGGGTCAATGGCGACGTGGTCAGCTATGTCGTAACCCGCAACATCAACTACACCAACATCTGCTATTTCCGCTGCCAGTTTTGCGCCTTCTCGAAGGGCAAGCTGAGCGAGAATTTGCGCGGCCGGCCTTACGATCTCGACCTCTCCGAGATTCGGCGGCGGGTCGAGGAAGCCTGGGAGCGCGGCGCCACCGAGGTGTGCATGCAAGGCGGCATCCACCCGGAATACACCGGGGCGACTTATCTGGCGATCTGTCATGCGATCAAGGAAGCGGTACCCGGCATCCACATCCACGCCTTCTCACCGCTCGAGGTCTGGCAGGGTGCGAAGACCCTCGGACGCACGGTCCCCGACTTTCTGCGCGAGCTGAAGGCCGCCGGGCTCAGCTCATTGCCCGGCACCGCGGCCGAGATCCTCGACGACGAGGTTCGCGCGGTGATCTGCCCCGACAAGATCAAGACGGCGGAGTGGCTCGAGGTTATGGAAGCTGCGCACGGGGTGGGCCTCAGGAGCACCGTCACGATCATGTACGGGCATGCCGACCGTTACGAGCATTGGGCGCGCCACCTGTTGCGCATCCGCGCTCTGCAGGCGAGGACTGGCGGCTTCACCGAGTTCGTGCCGTTGCCGTTCGTGCCGATGGAGACGCCGATTTTTCTCAAGGGCCGCGCCCGCCGCGGCCCGACCTGGCGCGAGGCGGTGCTGATGCACGCGGTGGCGCGGCTCGTGCTGCACCCTGTCATCACCAACATCCAGACCTCCTGGGTCAAGATGGGCAGCGAGGGAGCCGCCTTCTGCCTCGCTTCCGGCGCCAACGATCTCGGCGGCACCTTGATGAACGAGAGCATCACCCGGGCCGCCGGTGCCGTGCACGGCCAGGAGATGCCGCCCGAGAGCATGGAGCAGGTGATCCGTGCGCTCGGGCGCGAGCCCCGCCAGCGCACGACACTCTATGCCGACGCCCCGGCCGAGCGCCAGGCCACCTCGTTCGGCGCCGCCCCGCTAACCGACCCGATCAACACGCCGGCGCGGCGCTGGGAGCGGCATCCTGAGCGCGCCGCCGCGGCGGACTGATTGAGGTCGCGTGTCCCTCACATCAGGGAGGCAATTCGCGCGACCCTCCCTACTCGCGCCAAACCGCCCATTGCATCAATGACTTGCCGTTTCTCGTCGCATTTCCCTGAGGGAGCGTTGCAGGGACGGAAAACGCGATGCTGAGGGAGGCAGCAGGGACGGCCGGCGGCCCTCCTCTCGTCCCTGCTTATGACTCCAACACACGCCCCGACTATGGCGTCAACATGACCCCCGCGCGCGCCCGCGCGATAAACTGAAGAGACCAAACCGTGAGGACCGAGGCATGACCATCACTCTGTACGATCTTGCCGGCGCCGAGGCGAACCGGCGCTTCAGCCCGTTCTGCTGGCGCACCCGCATGGCGCTGGCGCATAAGGGGCTCGCGGTCGAGACCGTGCCGTGGGGCTTTACCGAGAAGGAGCGGCTGCCGAAGCCCAATGCCGGGCGGGTGCCGGTCATCGTCGACGGCGGCACCGTCGTCCACGATTCGGCCGCGATCGCCGACTACCTCGAGGAGCACTATGCCGACCGGCCGACCCTCTTTGACGGCGAAACCGGCCGCGGGCTCACGCGCTTCGTGCAGAACTGGACCGAGACGGTCCTGCAGGCGGGCATCGCCCCGCTCGTCGTCCTCGACATCCATCGCCATAGCCAGCCGCAGGATCAGGACTATTTCCGCCGGTCGCGCGAGGAGCGCCTTGGCAGGACCTTGGAGGAGGTCGTTCGCGATCGGGAGGCGCGGCTGCCGGCGTTTCGCGCGAGCCTCGACCCGTTGCGCCGCACCGTCGAGCGGCAGGATTTCATTTCCGGCAAAGCGCCGGCCTATGCCGATTACATCGTCTTCGGCGCGTTCCAATGGGCGCGCGCGATCAGCGATTTCGAACTGCTGGCGTCCGATGATCCGGTCAGGGCCTGGCGCGGCTGCATGCTCGACCTCTATGGCGGCCTCGCCCGCGGCACTCCGGCCTACGGGAACTGATCGAGCGCTGGCACCTTATCGGATCAGGATGATCTCGATGCCGATGTCGAGCTTTCCCCAGGCCCGGTCGGCCGTGACGACGGGTCTGCCGAGGCGAAGACCGAGCGCCAGGCAGGCGCGGTCGGCCAGGGAGAGACCGAAGCGCCGGACCGCCGGCCAAAGCCGCGCCGCAGACCGCGCCTGATGCTCGTCAAAGGCGATCACCTGCAGATCCAACGCGGCGACGGCCATATCGGCTTCCGCCTCGGTCAGACCGCCCGAGCCTAGTTTCGCCAAGACTTCGGAGAAATTTACCGCGCTGATTGCAGCCCCGACCAGGTGCTCGGGGTCGAATTCGCCGAACTCCTCTTCCTTCAGCAGCGCAAGAACGGCCGAGGCATCGGCGACGACGTCCGGGTCATTCACGCCCCGCCTCTTCCCGCCGCTCGGCGATCAATTCCGCCAGGAGATCGCGGGACTTGGGAACGCGCCGTGCAACGATGTTCTGTGCGGTCTTGATGGCCTGGCGGCGGGTTCGCAGCCGCAATTCGCCTTCACCTACCAGCTCGATCAGGACCTCGTCGCCGGGTTTGATACCCGCCGCCGAACGGCATTCCACCGGGATCACGATACGGCCTTGCTGGTTGACCCGCACCTTGCCTTGCATGACACGATCTCATAATCTGTCATATTCTCTCTATTATGACATTCCAATGCATAATGTCAAGCTGGTGTTCAGACGCAAACACATGACCTCGGAAAAGTCCAGGTTTTCCGCCATTTTTGGGTTCATGCGAAAGCCCATTTAGTACCTGCAATCGTACCTTGTCGAGTAGGCGGATCGAGCCATCCCGGGAGCCCATTCCATGATCGGATTTTCAGACTCCGGATCATCCAGGACATAGTCCGAGACGCTTCGGGTTAGTCGCCCTCAAGTACCACCACCCCGAACGGGTTATGCGCGGAACTGCACAACCGGTAATCCCGAAACCCGAGGGCTGGCCGGTTTGACCCGACGAGGAGCCGGCTGACGCGCTGGATCTGAAGGCTCTGCTCGCCCCCTCTCCGGCCGAGGAAGTGACATGCCGGTCGGTGAGCGCGCGGGTGGGCAATGAGAGGAACGACGACCCGAGCCTGATCGAGGCGATTACCGCCTAGACCTGCTTGTTAGTAACGATGTCCCAGCCGGCGGATCCTACGGGACCCAGGCTGCCGTCCGGCTTGGTCGGCTGGTAGTCGAATTCAAACTTCCCGAAACTGAGGGTGATGCTCTCGGTCGGTCGATCGGTGTCCGCCGACGCCGCCACGTGAACCGAGGTCACGATCACGTCCGTCATCTTGAATAGCAGAAAATCGCTGCCGGCCTTGCCGGCGGTGCCGGCCTTGCGCGTACTCAGCGTGCCGTCGGTGATGTGCTTGGCCTCGGCTTCGGACAAGATCAGCAGTGGGGACGCGAGGTCGACCCATTTCTGAATCGAGATGTTATCGATCTTCACACGACCGGCACCGGCGCCGCCCGCGGCTGCAGACACGGCCTCCGGCGTCGACAGCCCCCAGCTCCAGGCGAGCACGTCGATCTCGCCCTTGTGCTTGGCATCCAAGGACTCGCCCGCGATTCCGGTAAGCTTGAGAAACATCTCGAGCGCCATAGTGTCCCCTCCCTTGCCGGATCCAGAACGCGAGCCGCCGGGCGCAATCGATTTATACTATACTTCTGGCCGGAGTCACGCGCTCGGCGCGCCGCTCGCACAGCCTCATTCCGTGGACGACGGATCATGACCGACGCGGCAGGCGACCCCAACAATCCGCCGAAGGACAAGCTCTCGCTACTCGACGAACTCGCGAACGCACCGCGCGAGCCGGCACCGGAGGGGACGACGACGCTGCAGATGCACGCCTTCCTGGCGGTGGCGATGGCGAAGCATCGCGAGGGCCGGCTCGCCGAGGCCGAGCGAATGTATCGCCAGGCCCTGCGCTGGCAGCCGGATCAGCCGGACGCGTACCACCTGCTCGGGCTGCTGGCGGCCCAGCTCAACCGGCCGGACGACGCGCTGCCGCTGTTCGAGCGAGCGATCGCCCTCAATCCGGTCGTGCCCGAATATCACGCGAACTACGGCAACGCGCTGACGATCGCGGCGCGGATCGACGACGCGGAGGCGGCATTCGCAAGGGCCATTTCGTTGCGGTCGGATTTTCCCGAGGCGTTAATGAACCTGGCCACCCTTCGCCGCAATCGCGGCGACCTGGACGAGGCGGAGCGTCTCTTATACCGCTCCCTGGCGCTGCGGCCCGATTGGCCGGACGCGCAACTCAACCTCGCCAACGTGGCGCTGGCACGCAGACGCTTCGAGGAAGCGACCACGCTGTTCGCGTGCGCGCTCAAGACCGCGCCCAATTACATCCACGCCTACGAGGGCTTCGCGCGCGCCGCCGCCCGGGCCGGCAGGCTCGACGAGGCGGCGGCGGCGTTCAGACGGCTCCTCGCCTTCGATCCCGACAACGCCGTTGCGCGGCACCTGCTCGCCGCGTGCATCGCGGATCCGCATTACGAGAAAGCGCCGGAAGCCTACATTCGCCGCCTGTTCGATCATTACGCGCCGCATTTCGACGGCTCGCTCGCCCAGCTGCAATACCGGGCGCCCGGCGTGATCGCCGAGCGCTTGGCGGAAGCCGTCGTGCCCAACGGCAGCCTCAACCTCCTTGATGCTGGCTGCGGTACCGGATTGTGCGGACCGTTGCTGAAACCGTTCGCCGCGCGCCTCGTGGGCGTTGACCTCTCCGCAGGCATGCTGAAGGAAGCGGCCAAGCGCGAACTCTACGACGAGCTGGTCAACGCCGAGCTCGCCGCCTATATGGCCGCGCACCCGTCGGCGTTCGACGTCATCGTAGCCTGCGACACCCTGGTGTATCATGGCCGGCTCGAGGACGTTGTCGCGGCGGCGGCCACGGCGCTCAAACCCGGCGGCCGCCTGCTGTTCACCTTGGAGCACCTGTCCGACCACAGCGGGAATCATCCCTATCGGCTGGCCCCCACCGGGCGATTTTGCCACAGCGCGGCCTATGTGCGGGCGGCGCTGGCAACGGCCGGCCTCGTCGGCGGCAGCACGGATGCGATCATCCCGCGCCTGGAATGCGGCGAGCCGGTCGACGGCCTGCTGGTGACGGCGCGCGCCCTTGCTCATCGATGCTAGATACGGCCGTCAATCGGGTGACCAACGAAGACAGGGTCCGCGACCTCTGCGCCTGTTTGCTGACTGCTTCCGGCCTCGTAACTGCTGCCGCTGCGCCGCCGCGGCCAGACCGGCGCGCTCGTCTGGGAGATCGCCGATGACTGGGTCCCCAAAGCCCACGATCCTCCAGCCTTGGCCAAACCAGCGCTTCGCCGTAAGACACCCGAGGTGGGAGCCGTACGCGGGAAAGCCGCGCGCACGTATCTGTGTGGAAGGCGTCTAGCAATGGGCTTCCCTACCGCGATCGCGACTTCGGCGCAGACCTCGCGGGCTTCCGTGGATCCCGGCACAAGGCCTATCCCCGGCCGCGCGGAGCGCGGACCCGTGGGCCGGCCGATACAGGCCGGCGGTGCACCATCCGAATGCGCCAGAGCACTACTCCGGAACTAACCCCCCATGGTCATGCGCACCTTACCACTGCTGTTGTCACTGCTTTCGTTCCCCGCTCTGGCCGCCGACCCGGACCCGCTCGACGCCGCACTCGATGCCTGCCTGGCCAAGCCCGAGGGAGCGAGCACGCCGGGGATGGTTGACTGCACCAGCGATGCGATCCGGGCATGGGACAAGCGGCTTAATGAAATCTTTCAGCGGGTGATGGCGGGGCTGGACCCGAAATCGCGCGAGCTCCTGCGCGCGTCCCAGCGCCGGTGGGTGGCGTTCCGCGAAGCCGAGCACGAGGCCATGGAAGGGCCGTGGCGGCAGGACAAGGGCACGATCATCCGCGTGCTGGCGGCAGACGCTGACCTGTCGGCGATCAAGGAGCGTGTGCAAGAGCTGCAGCTCTACGGGCCGGAGGGCGGCTGAGAATGTCGGCCGCGGCGAGCGAAGGCGGATGGCCGCGCGACCTATTGCCTAAAATTGGGCTATGAACAGACGGCGCTTCCTATTGCGGGCAGTCGCCGGGGCGCTAAGTGTTCCATCCTACGGCGCCTACGCTATGCCGGTAGCGTCCGGGTGGTTCCGATTGAGACTTCTCGACGCCCATACGGGTGCGACGTTCGACGGCGCCTATCGCGATGCCCAGGGTCCGATCGCGCGAGTGATGGATGAGTTGTGCGTCTTCTTGCGCGACCAGCATTCGGGCAGAATGACCAACATCGATGTTGGCGTCATCGACTTTCTCGCCAATGTCATGGCTGCTACCGGCCAGACGAGTGCGGTCGTGCTGTCGGCCTTTCGCTCGCTCGAAACCAACGCGATGCTGGCTCGCACGACCTTCGGAGTCGCCGAAAACAGTCAGCATCTTTACGGCCGGGCGCTCGACGTGCGGTTCGCCAACAACCTACCGGATGCGGTAGCGGTCGCGCGCGCGATGAGGCGTGGCGGGGTCGGTTGGTACCCGCGTTCCGGCTTCATCCATCTCGACACCGGGCCGGTGCGCAACTGGGACCTCGATAACGAGGGGCTGCAGGACCTGTTAATCACGCCACGAGCGATACCGCTCGGTCCCGGCTCAAAGGGCGAGATGCTGGTCAACGGGCCCGGCACCCTAATCATCGGCGGCCGGAAACCGCCCGTCGTACTACCTGGCCGAGTTTTGTCGTCGCGCCAACGGGTCGGTCTGTCCCACCTATTGGCCAAGGCGCAGTCGGCGCCGCGGTGAGGTATCGGTTCTGGAAGGGTGCGTCATTCCGGCGTTAGCGCACGGGTCCGGTCTGTGGCCATGGGCCTTCAGCCCGGAGCCTGTCCCCGGGCAGAGCCCGGCTCGGACCAGGGGCAACGCAGCGGGACGTCCAAAGGACCCGCAATCCCAGGCCTTCACCTTGGAGCTCGCTCTCCGCGTCCTTGAATCGGCACCGGCGGCGCGCACCACCGTGCAATCGCCACTACGCTGGAGCGAAAACCCCTCGTGGATGCTCGATTACTCCAACATCGAGCGCTTGTCGCCCGAGGAGATCCAGCGCCGGCGAGAGGAATTCGACCGGCAGACGGAGATCGCCACGGACATCCGCGTCAGGCCGTAAGAGGAAAAAATGAGCTGAGTGTTGCAGGAGTACAAAGATAAGGCCGTTGTTTACCCTAAACACTTTACAAGATATTGACTTCAAAAGAAATCCTCCGGCTCTATGCTGACGGAGGCCGACCGGGTTGTAATGTTTGTGCTTCACCGGAATCAGGCACGACGACATTACGACACGGACCAGTCTCATATTTTCCTTGAATTGGAGATATCGAGCGGTATCCTGTCCCCAATGGGCTCCCCAGTTGGGGCGGGGGGTTCGGGCACTTGGCGAGGGGAAGGATATGACCAAGGGCGATCGAAGCACCCGCTCGGCGTCGCTGGCGTTGCTCATTCGCCCCCTGGGGCTCGCCGCGATCGTCGTCGCCGCCGGTCCGGTCACCAGCATTGCCGTCGCGGAGACGCCGGCTGAGTTCATTTATCGGGTTTCTCACTCGACATTTGGCGATATCGGCACCTACAGCAACACGGTCGAGCCCGGACGAGACGGCACAACCGTGCAGACCCGGGCACATTTCGAGGTCAGCATGCTGGGCGTGCGGATGTATCGCGAGGACGCCGAGCGTACCGAGCGGTGGCAGGGAAACCGTCTCGTCTCGTTTCACGGCGTGACCGACAAGGGCAACGGCCCCGCCGAGGTGAGAGGCGAGGCACGCGGCAACGGTTTTGTCATCACCTCGTCGCAGGGCACGATCACGGCACCCGCGTCGGTCCATCCGGCCAACCCGTGGTCGAACAATTTCCTTACTTCCAACACGATGATGCGCCCCGATTCGGGCAAGATCGAGCAGGTGCGCATCGGCAGCGGGCAGGAGACAACGGTAAAAATCGACGGCGCGACAATCCCGGCCGTTAAATTCGAGATTGACGGCAGCACCAAGTACACCGTCTGGCTCGACGGACGGGGCGTGCCGGTAAAGTTCATAGCCGACGACGACACCGGCAAGGTGACCTTCACCCTGGCCAAGTGCATCAGCTGCGGCCCCGAGCTCTCCCAACTGGGGACGAGATAGCTTCATTCTATAGTCGGCGAGAAACCCGAACCGGATCAGAAAAAGGCGAGCGTGCGGATTTCGATGCTCTCGCGCGGTCGCGCGTCGGGTGTCGTCGTCGGGTCATCGAAGGCTGTGTGCGCGGTCCACCGGGCATAGCCCTGCTTGAGCGACTCGTAGGTCTTGAAGACCAGCGCCTCGTCGGGACGCATCCGCGGGAACCAGTACCAGCGATGCACGGGATCGTAGGTGATCGCATAGGTCTGGCCGATGCGATCGGGATAGCGGCGTTCGGCGACCACCAGTCTCTCAGGCGAGATGCTCTGCGCGTCGGCGATTGCCAGCGGCCAAGTCTCGACCGGGTAGCGGATCGGGCGCCACACCTGGATTATGGCAAGGCGGCGGCCAAGCAGCTCGTCGGCCTCGTTCGGTAAAAAGGTGCGCACCCGCTGCGGGCCCGACCATTCGGTGTAGTCGTTGTGAACGCGACGCACGACCTCACGGATCTTGCGCGTCTCGCGCAGCTCGTCGTCGGCCGTGCGCAAGGTGTGGTCGAACACCTCGACGCGAGAGGCCCCGCTTTCGGCCTTCACCAGTGCTTGCATCTCCGGGTAATAGACCCGGCGGACTTCGTCCTCGTCGAAGAAATCGACGACTTTGGTGTCGTGTCGGACAAAGCGAAACCCGTTGCGCTCGAGCGCAAACCGGTCGGCGTCGAGTCTGCCGTTGCGGATTACGACACGGTGGGGGTCCGATTTGCCGCCACCTACCCGCTGGTCGCTCCCACCCGGCGCACCGACCAAGGTGACCGGCATCGCCTCCGTGTCGACAAAATAGCTGAGGGTCGCCTCGATCGTCTTTGGTGCGGCGAGTTGTTCGGTGATCTGAACCATCAGGGCTCCTTCACACTGGTGAGCCGATGATAAGATTGGCTCCTCGCCGAGACAACTCTCGGCGGCTCATCTCGCGAGCATCGCGCGGATGTCGGGCAGGTGTTCGCGGCCCCAGAACAGCTCACCGTCGACGACAAAGCTCGGCACCCCGAAAACGCCGATCGCTTCCGCGGCACGGCAGATCCGATCGAGCTCCTCCCTTCCCTCCCCCACCGCATAAGCCGAAAAGCCCGCGGTGTCGGCGCCCGCCTCCGCCAGCACCGCGCCGACCGCATCGGGATCCTCGATGTCGAGCTCGCGTTTCCAGAAGCGCTCGAAAGTGATGTCGTGATAGCGGCGCAGCACCGCGTCGCCCTGGCACTTGGCGTAGAGCATGCCGCAGGCGGCAAGGGTCGAGTCCCAGATCTTCTGCGGGCCGCGGATCACGAGACCGCGTTTTCTCGCCTGGCGGCGGCAGTCCATGTAGCTGTAGCGGACCCGCCGCCATTGATGTGCGTTGCGCTCTTCTTCGATCACCCTTCCGCTGTCGTCGACCCGGGCCGAGCCGAGAAAGCTCGGAATGTCTAGAACATAGGGCAGCCAATCGACGCGAACAGGAAACTCCCGCTCGAGCTCGTAGGCGAGATCCTTCGCCAGGTAGGCATAGGGGCTCTTGTAGTCGATGTAGGCCGCGATGGTTCGCGGTTGGGCCATGCCGGTCTCCTATCGCTTTGTCCGCCGCTCGGGTATCATGCACCATTATCCCGGCGTTCGGGCATCACGGAGGTTCCCGATGGAGAGCGGACACCAGATCGAGACCCGCAACACGGCCTTTTTCCGGCATGACTACGATTGTCAGCACACCGACATGCGGCGCCTATACGAGCAGGCCAAGATCGATCAGTGGAACGCGGCGACCGACATCGACTGGGCCCGTCCGCTCGAAGGCGACGGCGGGCTGATCGCCGACGACCTCGTCGACATTCACGGTACGAAATTCTGGGACCGCCTGTCCGATGACCAGCGGGTCGAGCTCAACCGCTATGTCACAAGGTGGCGGCTGTCGACCCTGATGCACGGCGAGCATGGCGCGATGCTGGTGTGTAGCCAACTGGTCGAGAACGTGCAGGGGCAGGACGCCAAGCTGTTTCAGGCCACCCAGGTGGTCGACGAAGGCCGGCACAACGAAGTGCTCCATCGCTATCTGGCGCTGCGCCTCGACGGCGAGACCTACCCGCTCGCCGGCAACGTCAGAGAGATCTTCGACACCTTGCTCGGCACCTCTGCCTGGTACTTGAAGACGATCGGTTTGCAGCTCGTTGCCGAGACCTTTGCGGTCTCGCTGTTCCGGATGCTCGCCGAATCCTCGAAGGACGAAGTCCTGCGGGTGATCTGCCGACGCATTCTGCAGGACGAAGCGCGCCATATGGGTTTCAGCATGCTGTCATTGCCGGCGGTGGTCGAAGAAGCCACGGCGGCCGAGCGGCGCGAGATGGAGGATTTTGCGGTTTGGGCGCTGAACCGGACCCTCCGCGGGATCTTCCCGCTCGCCGCCTATGAGGACATGGGGTTCGATCGCTCGGACATCGAGGAGATCCGGCAGCTCCGGCGCCAACGGGCAGCAGGCGGTGATGAGACTGCTTTCCGCAAGTTCTTCCGGCGCGATCTCCACGCCGGGCTGGTCCGCAACATGCGCAAGGTCGGGGTGTTGACGGCCCGCGTCGCGCCGGATCTCGAAGCGCTCGGGATCTCGCTCGCCGCGGCGTGAGCATCGAGATCGGAACGAAACCGCTCGAGGCTCGACCGGCTAAAGAATCGCCTCAGAGACGAAGCACCTCCAGCTGAAGCGGGAGTCGCTCGAGGCGGGTGCGTAGACCCCCGCCCGACAGGGAGAGACGGCGTGGATGCCAGTGAATGCATCTTCTGCAAGATCGTTGCCGGAATCAGCGAGTGTCACGAAATTTATCAAGACGATGCCACGCTGGCGTTCATGGACATTCATCCGGCCAATGACGGTCATTGCCTGGTGATTCCAAAACAGCATTTCGAAAAAGTGTTCGATATGCCTCCGGCTGCTTTTGGCACAGTAGCATCGACGGCCGCGAGGGTGGCACGCGTCGTCAACGAGGTGCTCCGGCCCGGGGGGATCAGCTTGTTGCAGGCGAATGGCGAGCTGGCCGGCCAGTCGGTGCTCCATGTTCACGTCCACGTCCTGCCGCGGCGGGCCGGCGACGGTCTTCCGATTAATTGGGACCGTAACAGGGACGAGGATCAGCGGTTCGATCGCCACCGCATCGCCGAGATCGCCGAGCGTCTTCGCTTACGACTCCACGGGGCTGTCTAACCAGAGAGGAGAACGCAAAATGTCGCTCGATACCGTCAAAGTCCCGACACTGGAGCAGCTGGGCGAGGTGGCGGCGGAGCTAGGCTTTAGCTTTACCAATGCCGATCTCGCCGCCCACCGCGAGAGCCTGCTGCCGAGTTTCGAGGCGTACAACCAGCTCGACCGGATGCCGGACGAGCTGCCGCCGGTCGCCTATCCGCGGCTACCCGGCCGCCGCCCGGCCCCGGAGGAGAACCGGCACGGCGCCTGGTACGTCAAGACAGAAGTGGAGGGCGCTGCCGCCGGCAAGCTCAAGGGCAAAAAGATCGCGCTCAAGGACAACATCTGCCTCGCCGGCGTGCCGTTGATGAACGGCGCCTCGACAATGGAAGGCTATGTGCCGGATGTCGACGCAACGGTGGTGACGCGTATCCTCGACGCCGGCGGCACGATCGCCGGCAAGACGGTGTGCGAATACTTCTGCTTCTCGGGCGGCAGCCACACCAGCGCCAGCGGCCCGGTGCACAACCCCCATCGCATGGGCTACTCGGCGGGTGGCTCGTCTTCCGGCAGTGCGACCGTCGTCGCGTTGGGCGAGGTGCCGATGGCATTAGGCGGCGATCAGGGCGGCTCGATCCGCATCCCCGCCTCGTTCTGCGGGATCTATGGGATGAAGCCGACGCATGGTCTCGTACCCTATACCGGCATCATGCCGATCGAGCTGACCTTGGATCACACCGGGCCAATGACCGGCACCGTCGAGGACAACGCCCTGCTGTTGGAGGTTCTGGCAGGGCCGGACGGGCTCGACCCGCGGCAATACGGCGCCGTCGCCAAACCCTATCGCGAGGCATTGGGCCGGAGGGCCGCTGGGCTAAGGATCGCCCTAGTCGAGGAAGGCTTCGGTCATCCGCAAGCGATGCCGCAGGTCGATGCGATTGTTCGCGAAGCGGCCGGACGGTTCGGGGGATTGGACGCGACCGTCGAGACAGTCTCGATCCCGATGCACCGGCTCGGTTCGGCGATCTGGCTGCCGGTGGCGGCCGAGGGTGCGCTGATGCAGATGATGATGGGTAACGGCTTCGGCTTCAACTGGCAGGGGCTCTACGTCACCTCGATGCTGGATTTTCACAGCGCCTGGCGGACTCGAGCAGACGAGCTATCGGACAGCCTCAAAAACACGATGCTGCTCGGCCAGTACATGGTGACGCGCTACCGCGGCCACTATTACGCCAAGGCGCAGAACCTGGTGCGCGGCTTGCGCCGTGCCTATGACGACGTATTGGCGCGCTACGATCTATTGCTGATGCCGACAGTACCAATGGTGGCGACGCCATTGCCCGAGGCCAATGCGCCGGTCGCGCAGATCCTGCAGCGCGCCTTCGAGATGCTGGCGAACACCGCGCAATTCGACTGCACTCACCATCCGGCGATGAGCCTGCCCTGTGGCATCCTCGACGGGCTACCGGTCGGCATGATGCTGGTGGCAAAAGCCTTCGACGAAGAGACGATCTACCGCGCCGCCGCCGCGTTCGAGAACCGCGTCGACTGGAAGTCTCTAAAGGCGGGGTGAGCCATAGCCTGTGACCAAGACGGCGATCGCCATCCGGCACGTGCACTTTGAGGATCTCGGGGCGTTTGACGACGTGCTGCGACGCTGCGGGTATTGCGTGCGCTATTGCGACGCCGGCATCGACGATATTGGCGGCGTCGATCCGCTGGCGCCGGATCTGATCGTCGTGCTCGGCGGCCCGATTGGGGCGTATGAAGAGCTCACCTACCCTTTTCTCGGCCAGGAGCTCCGATTGCTCGAGCGCCGCCTCGCCGTAGCGCGGCCGACCTTCGGCATCTGTCTCGGCGCGCAACTGATGGCCCGCGCGCTCGGCGCACGGGTCTATCCCGCTCCCGCGAAAGAGATCGGCTGGCGCGAGTTGCAACTCAACCAATCGGGCCGGAATGGGCCGTTACGCCATTTCACTGGGGTGCCGGTTTTGCATTGGCATGGCGACACCTTCGACCTGCCGGAAGGGGCCGAGCTTCTTGCCTCGACCGAGATTTGCTCGAACCAGGCGTTCAGCTTCGAGCGCCAAGCGCTCGCTTGCCAATTCCACCCCGAGATCTGCCATCGCGGTTTCGAGCGCTGGCTTGTCGGACACGCCGTGGAGCTCGTTGCCGTACCCGGTGTTTCGCCCGCGGCCTTGCGACAGGACACTGAACGCCTCGCGCCAGAGTCGGCATTGCGCGGCGCGGCGTGTCTGTCTGAATGGCTCGCCGCGCTATATAATAGTCCAGAATAAAGGAGATCGGCCATGGATCTGCGCTTCACCTCGGACGAGCTGGCGTTTCGCGAGGAGCTCCGCGGCTTCATCCGCGATCACCTGCCGGACGACATCCGCAAGCGGATGCGGCTCGGCTATGCGCCCGGTAAAGAGGATACGGTGCGCTGGCAGCGCATTCTCAACGAGCGCGGCTGGGCTGCCTTCAACTGGCCCAAAGAATATGGCGGCCCCGGCTGGACGCCGGTGCAGCGCATGATCTTTCTCGAGGAAAACCAGCTGGCGCCGGCGCCCGAGGTCTCGTCGTTCAATATCACGATGATCGGCCCGGTATTGATCCAGTTCGGCACCGACGAGCAGAAGCGTCGCTTTCTGCCGCGCGCCGCGAATATCGACGATTGGTGGTGCCAAGGGTTCTCCGAGCCCGGGGCGGGATCCGACCTCGCCGCACTCAAAACCGGGGCGAAGCGCGACGGCGATCATTATGTCGTCAACGGCCAGAAGATCTGGACCTCGACGGCCCACCATGCCGATTGGTGCTTCTGCCTGGTGCGCACCGATCCGGCCGCGAAAAAGCGCCAGGAGGGCATCTCGTTCCTGCTGATCGACATGAAGACACCGGGCATCACGGTCCGGCCGATCGTCTCGATCGACGGCAGCCACCACCTGAACGAGGTGTTCTTCGACAACGTCAGGGTGCCCGTTGACATGCTTGTCGGCGGGGAGAACCGCGGTTGGGATGTCGCAAAGTACCTTCTCGGCAACGAACGCACCGGAATAGCGCGCCTCGGCAAGTCTAAGGAGCGGGTCAAATTCGCCAAAGAGGCAGCGCACGAAATGCGCTCGAACGGCAAGCCGCTGATCGACGACCCGGCGTTTCGCCTGCGCGTCGCCCAGCTCGAAACCGACATCAAGGCGCTCGAGATCACCCAGTTCCGCGTCGTCTCCGCCTACGCCAAGAAGGAGGCCGGCAAGCCCGATCCATTGTCCTCGGCATTGAAGATCAAGGGGACGGAACTCCTGCAAGCGACAACCGAGCTGGCGATGGATGTCGGCGGCCCGCTCTCCATGCCGGATTGGACGCAGGAGTTGGAGGCGCTCAGCAACGAGCCTGAGCTCGGCCCGGCCTGGGCGAGCGAGGCGACCAAGAGCTATCTCTTCCTGCGCGCCGCCTCGATTTATGGCGGGACCAACGAGATCCAAAAGAACATCCTGACCAAAGCCGTACTGGGGCTCTAATGGATTTCGATCTGAGCGACGAGCAGCGTCTGCTGCGCGACTCTGTCGACCGGCTGCTCGCCGACCATTACGGCTTTGCGCAGCGCCGCGGCTATCTCGCAGAGCCGGAGGGCTTCAGCACGGCGCTGTGGTCGCGCTATGCCGAGCAGGGGCTACTGGGGCTGCCGTTTGCCGAGGAATATGGCGGTTTCGGCGGCGGTGCAATCGAGATCATGCTGGTCATGGAGGCGTTCGGCCGCGTCCTGGCGCTCGAACCCTATTTGGCGACAGTCGTGCTGGGCGGCACCGCTCTGCGTCTGGCGGGCAGCGATGCGCAGAAATCGGCGATCCTGCCGCAAGTCGCCGAAGGCCGCATGAGCTTGGCCTTCGCGCATGGCGAACGGCAGGCTCGCTACGACCTGACCGACGTGCTGACGACCGCCAAGCCGACAGCGCACGGCTGGGTGCTCGAGGGCGCCAAGAGCGTCGTCGTGCATGGCGGCGGCGCCGACCGGCTCGTCGTCAGCGCCCGCGTCGCGGGCGAGCGCGACGACCCCGCTGGCATCGGTTTGTTCCTGGTCGATGCCAAGGCGAATGGCGTGGCGCGCCGTTCCTACCCGATGCGCGACGGAACCCGCGCTGCGGAAATTTCGTTGAGCGGGGTCGAGGTTGCCCGCGACGACGTGCTGGGCGAGCCCGGCAACGCGCTGCCGACCGTCGAACGGGTGGTCGAGGCCGGGATCGCCGCGACCTCGGCCGAGGCGGTCGGCGCGATGGAAGCGATGCATGCAATGACCCTCGAATACTTGAAGACGCGCCAGCAGTTCGGCAAACCGATCGGCCAGAACCAGGTATTGCAGCATCGCTCGGCCGAGATGCTGATCGCCCTGGAACAAGGCCGCAGCATGGCGATGCTCGCGGCGATGACGGTCGACGAGCCCGACCCCGCCGAGCGGGCGCACAACATCGCAATGGCCAAGGTCGGGGTCGGTCAGGCCAGCCGCTTTGTCGCGCAAAACGCTGTCCAGTTGCACGGCGGCATCGGCATGACCGAGGAATATGCGGTCGGCCATTATTTCCGCCGCGTCATGGTCATCGAACATTCGTTCGGCGACCCCACCTATCACCTATCGCGGCTCGCCGAAGGGGTGCAGTAATCCCCTTGCCTGGGGCTGAGTCACCGCCGCGGTAGGGAGGAACCCGAGGATGGACCGCATCAGCCGTCGGCAGTTCGTCCGAGGTGCCGCCGCGACGACCGCCGCCATGACGCTGGGCACGCCAGCGGTCCGCGGCGGGAAAGACGGGCAGGTTCTCCGCTTCGTAGCGGAGGCTGACCTGAAGATCCTCGATCCTGTCTGGACGACCGCCTACATCACGCGCAACCACGGCTATCTGGTGTACGACACGCTGTTCGGCACGGACGAGAACTCTCAGGTCAAGCCGCAAATGGTCGACCGGACCACCGTGTCTCCGGACGGCATGAAGTACACATTCACATTGCGCGACGGCCTCCGATGGCACGACGGGCAGCCGGTGGTATCCGAAGACTGCGTGGAGTCGCTGAAGCGCTGGGGAAAGAGGGATCGCTTTGGCCAGCTCCTGATGGCGCAGACGAGCAAGATCGCGCCCCTTGACAAGAAAACGTTCACGTTCGACCTCGCCGAGCCTTTCGGCCCCGTGCTTGACGCACTGGGAAAGACAGGGGGCAATGTTCCTTTCATGATGCCGGCGCGCATCGCTTCTACGCCCCCGGAGGAGCAGATCAAGGAGGTCGTCGGCTCCGGCCCGTTCAAGTTTGCGAGGGACGAGTGGCAACCGGGCGAGCAGGTCGTCTATCTGCGGAACCCCGACTATATCCCGCGCGACGAGACCCCCAGCGGGTCAACCGGCGGCAAGAAGGTATACCTCGATAAGGTAATCTGGCGGTACCTCCCCGATCCCTGGGACGCGGCTGAAGCCCTCGCAGCGGGTGAGGTTGACTGGTGGCAGGACCCGCCGCTCGACTTCGTCCCGAAAATTGAACAGAACCCCGATCTACGGACGTTCCTGATTGATCCGCTCGGGGTACAGGGCTGGCTCAGGCCGAACTTCCTCCACCCGCCGTTCAACAACAAGAAGGCGCGCCAGGCGCTGCTCCATATGATGGACCAGGTGACATATCTTGCTTGGGCCGTCGGACAGTCGGAATACTACCACGCTTGCTATTCGGTATTTGCCTGCGGCGGCCCTTATGCGACGCAGATCGGCGCGGAGCCAATCATCGAGCACGACCTTACAAAAGCAAGGCGGCTCGTGGAGGAGTCGGGCTACGATGGCCGACCGATCGTGGTGCTCCAGATCACGGACAGACCGATCATGAACGCGGCAGCGGTCGTCACCCGCCAACGGCTGGAGTCGATCGGCTTCAAGGTCGTCCTTAAGGGAGTGGATTGGTCGACGAACCTCGTCGTGCGGGCCCGCACGGAGCCGCCCGACAAGGGCGGCTGGAACCTGCTCCTCACCTGGTTTCAGGCGTCGGACGTCATCAATCCCGCAGTTCATTTTGCTCTGTCGGGTGCCGGGCCGCGAGCCTGGTACGGCTGGCCGGATGTCCCGCAACTCGAGAGGCTCGCCACCGACTGGGTGCGCGCCACCGATCAGACCAAACGAAAGCACCTCGCCGACGAGGTCCAGAAGGTCGCTCTGAGCGAAGTGACGTATGTGCCGTGGGGAGAATGGATCCAGCCGACCGCGTTGCGAAAAAACGTCCAGGGCGTCCTCAAGTTCGGAGCGCCTATTTTCTGGAATGTCAGGGTCACGTAAGGCCGATCCATGCGATTCTAGTCGAAAGGAGAGGAAAGATGACTGTCGAGCTAAACCACACGATCATCCCGGCGAAGGACAAATGGGCTTCCGCCAAGTTCCTCGCCGACATCTTGAACCTGGAGGCGGGACCCGAATGGGGCCACTTCGTGCCGGTCAAGACGGGGAACGGAGTCACCCTCGATTTTTCCGACTCTGAGGGCTTCCGCCCCCAGCACTACGCCTTCCTGGTCAGCGAAGCCGAGTTCGACGCCGCTCTCGCCCGGATTCGCGCCACCGGTGTCGCACACTACGCGAATTTCCGGCGCGAGCGGCCCGGCGAGATCAATCATCTCTATGGCGGCCGCGGCGTCTATTTCGACGACCCGAACGGCCACCTGCTCGAGCTGATCACGCGCCCATACGGCCCGATCCCCGAGGGGGGATGAGCCCGGACCTCCCATCCCCTCCCCCGCGTGTGGGGCTCGGGGTGGGAGGCTCGACGATTTGTGCTTAACTGAGCCGAGCGCGCGTGCGATCATGGCGGCTCTCGAATAAATGATCGGAGGCCGCCATGGCGAAATACATGCTCGTCAGCTTCAAGACCTGCCCGTGGGTGCAGCGCTCGGCAATCGTGTTTCGCGAGAAAAAGACCGAGTTCGAGCTCCGTCACATCGAGCCCGACAATCGGCCGGATTGGTTTCTTGCGATATCGCCGCACAAGAAGGTTCCAGCTCTGACCATCGACGATAAGGTGTCGCTGTTCGAATCGAACGCCATCAACGAATATCTCGACGAAACGATCGCGCCGCGGCTGCATCCTGCGGACCCGATCGAGCGGGCGGTCAACCGTGCCTGGACCGACTATGTGCCGACCTTCGCCAGCATTGTGACAGCGACCGCCTATGCCGATACCGAGGCCGACTACAACAAGGCGGCCGAGCAGATCCCGGTGCCGTTCGAGCGGCTCGAAGGGGCGCTCGAAAAGCAGGGCAGCGGTCCCTTCTTCAACGGCACCAAATATTCGCTGGTCGACGCCGCCTACGCGCCGTTTCTGCAGCGCTATTACTTCCTCGACCGGGTCAGGAAGCTCGGCCATATCGAGAAGTTCCCGCGGCTGAAGGCATGGATGGAAGCGCTTCTCCAGCGCGACTCGACACACTCCTTCCCGCCGGCCGAGTTCGAAGCGATGTATCGCGAGGGTCTGAGGCGCCGCAACAAATGGGTGTCGCGGTTCATCGAGCCCGCAAGGGCCGCCGCAGAGTAGTCGAGCCGCGCCGCGGCGCTCGAAGCAGGCGCCGCGGCAGACGCTCTTTAGGGGAGGATCGCCGTGAGCATGCCGAAGCGCGTCGCCGCAATCGACGTGAGCCATTGGCATTCTGCCTACGACGCGTCCTACCTGCGCATCCTGAGCGATCTCGGATGCGACATTGTCGGGGTCTCCGACCGCGATGAGCGGATAGCTAGGAACCGCGCGGAGCGGTTCGGCAGCACGCCGTTTACCGATTATCGTCGGATGATCGAAGCGACGCGGCCCGAATTCGTCATCGCCTTGGGCCGGCATTGCGACATGCCCGAAACCTTTCGCTTTCTTGTCGATGTCGACATCCCCTTCCTCATGGAAAAGCCGTGGGGCACGGATCCCGACACCGTGGCGGCGCTCGCCCGCCTCGCCACCGAGAAGGGCGCCTGGGTGAGCGTCCCGTTCATGGTCCGCTATTCGTTCTGGGCGGTGACCGTCAAACGCATGATCGCTGCCGGCGAGTTCGGCAGGATCTCGCACATCGTCTATCGCGGGATCCGCCCGACGATGCGGCGCTATGTCGAATGGGACTCGCCCTGGATGGTGGAGAAGTCGCAGGCGGGCGGCGGCGCCCTCCTGAACCTCGGCGGACACGGCTTCGACATCGCGCGGTTCGTCACCGGCGAGGAGCCCGACGTCGTTTCCGCCGTCATCAGCCGGCAGGTGCACGGCGTCGAAGTCGAGGATTACGCGCTCGCCACGATGCGGACGCCGAGCGGCATCGTCATACACAACGAGGTTGGCTACACGATGCCGACCTGGCCGGCGAACCAGACCGACGGCGAGCAGAAGATCGCTGGAGAACGGCTGCTGCTGCGCCAGGCGCCCGGCGGCTTGCAATTCGTGGCACCAGGCCGCGACGAGACGATCCCGCAACCCCCGGACTGGCTGGCCGGCTACCCGCGTGCGGTCAAGGAGGCACTTGAGGCTTACGGCCGCGGCGATCCGCCGCCGATCCCGGCGAGCGAATGCGCGCATGCGGTCCGTCTGATCTTCGACAGCTATCGGGCGGCCGGCGTACGGTAGCCCACCGCCTCCACCCTCACCCGCTTGCGGACGCTTGTTGGGCGGTCGTCGTGTATTTTTGGAGGGTTGCCTCGTATACATGGAAGAGAAATGGACGCCGGTCGCGCAGTTGATCTCGAACAGCATGCCTCGATCATCAAGGATGCGAAGGCGCTGGCAAAGCGCTACCGCAATCTGACAGGGCGTCCCTTGGGGATAACAGGCGAGGTGGCCGAATTCGAAGCTACCCGGCTCCTTGGGCTACGCCTGGCGACAGTTCGGCAGGACGGCTATGACGCCATTCGCCAACGGGGCGCTACCGTCCAGCGACTCCAGATCAAAGGTCGGTGCATTCTCGATGGCGGCAAGCGGAGCCAGCAAGTCCCCTCCATCAACCGAAAGAAGGAATGGGATGGCGTGGTGCTGGTGCTGCTAGACGGGGAATTCGAGCCGATGGAGATATACGAAGCGGATCGTCTCTCCATAACCGCGGCGTTGGAAAAACCTGGTTCGAAGGCTAGGAACGAGCGCGGCGCTCTGGCCGTCAGCAAGTTTAAGGCAATTGGACGGCGCGTATGGAGCAGGGCATCGGCGGCTGCCTGAAGTCAGCACCGGCAATGGTGGAGGGGCGTTTCCGGCAGTTTGTCCGACAGGCAGCGCACGTCGGGGGCGAGATTGTGCTTGAAGTCGTTTCGGCGGCTTTCGTGATTTGGGCGACATCGAAAGCGGCAGAATCGGATCAGCGACCGCCGGTTATCGCTGAGTTTAACGGGCACGAAGCCACGTTTACGACGCCATTCGCAACGACCGGCCCGTGGCACATCTCGTGGCAAGGCGATCTCGACATCCAGGTCTGGATAAACCGTCTAGATGAAGCCCCACTCCAATATGGTCAAGTCAGCGGATACAACGGATCGGCGTTCTTTTCCGACGCTGGCACGTTTTTCTTCGTGATCGTTTTGCTTCAAGCGGGTTCTTGGTCAATAACTGTCCGCTCGCGTTGATAGAGTCGGGACATTTCTCCGAGGGCCAATCATCGGAACGGCCTTGACCGAATTCGCACCTGCCCGCAGTCTTGCCTTATGAGCAACAACGCGAACTTTATTGACGAACCGCTACCTGCGGACCAGGACCGTATCAGCTTGTTCATCGGCCGGTGGCAGCGATCGGGTGCTTCGGAACGAGCGAATTACGCGCTGTTCCTGGTCGAGCTTTGCGACGTGCTCGGTCTGCCGCATCCGGAACCCGCCACGGGACAAGCCGAGGCCGATCTCTATGTATTCGAGCGTCCGGTGCAGTTCCACAATGCCGATGGGTCGACGAGCACCGGCTTTATCGACCTATACCGCCACGGCTGCTTCGTACTGGAGACAAAACAAGGGTGTGAGGCTCAGCGGGAGACGGGGCTGCTGGAGCAAGCTGGTCTGCGTCCTTCCCGGCGTCGGCGCGGACACGGCGTCCGCGGGACGGAGACCTGGGACGCCGCAATGTTGCGCGCCCGCGGCCAGGCCGAGCAGTATGCCAAGGCATTGCCCGAGTGGCCGCCCTTTCTGGTCGTCGTGGATGTCGGCCACAGCATCGAGGTCTACGCCGATTTTACCGGCACCGGGAAGCACTATGCGCAATTCCCCGATACGAGGAGCTTCCGCACTCTTCTGGCTGAGCTGGTGCGCGACGAAGTACGCGATCGACTGAAGGCGATCTGGCTAGAGCCGCTGTCGCTTGATCCCAGCCGCCATGCAGCTAAGGTCACGCGTGAGATCGCAGGGCGCCTTGCAATGCTCGGGCGCAGCCTCGAAGCGGCGGGGCATAGCGCCGAGAGAGTGGCGCTGTTCCTGATGCGCAGCCTATTCACGATGTTTGCCGAAGATGTGGGGCTGCTGCCAAAGAACAGCTTTCGCGAATTGCTGTGCGGCCTACGTGGGAGGGCACACAGCTTTGCACCAATGATGCGAAGTCTATGGGCCAATATGGACAAGGGCGGTTTTTCGCCCGAGTTGGGCGAAGACATCCTGCGGTTCAACGGCGGCCTCTTCGAAAACACTGAGGCGATCCGACTCGACGCAGACCAGCTCGATCTGTTGATCAATGCCGCGGAGGCGGATTGGTCGGCGGTCGAGCCTGCGATCTTCGGCACGCTGCTCGAACGCGCACTCGACGAGCGCGAGCGCGCTCGGCTCGGAGCTCATTACACGCCGCGGGCCTATGTCGAACGGCTGGTATTGCCGACGATCATCGAGCCGCTGCGCGTCGACTGGGAAGCTGTTAAGGCAGCCTCCGTCGAACTGGCGGACGCGGGCGACAAAACCGGTGCAGTAGCCGAGCTACGCCGCTTTCAGGAAAATCTCTGCCGCGTCACGATCCTCGACCCTGCCTGCGGCACCGGCAATTTCCTCTACGTCGCTCTGGAGCACTTGAAGCGGCTCGAAGGCGAAGTGCTGGACCTGCTCGCTAGCCTCGGTGAGATGCCAGCGCTCGAAGGGCCCGGACTTACGGTCGATCCGCACCAGCTGCTCGGCATCGAACTTAACCCTCGTGCCGTCGCGATCACCGAGCTGGTGCTGTGGATAGGCTACCTGCAATGGCATTTCCGCATTCGCGGACGTACAGCACCAGCCGAGCCGGTGCTGCGTAATTTCCGGAACATCGAGCACCGGGACGCCTTATTGGGCTGGGGTCGCGAAGAACTTCTCCGTGGCCCGGATGGTCGCCCGGTCACCCGCTGGGACGGGTCGACCCGCAAGCCGCACCCGGTGACCGGCGAAATGGTCCCCGACGAAGACGCGCGCATTGAGGTGATGCGGCTAATTGACCCACGGCCGGCGAGCTGGCCCAAGGCAGATTTCATCATCGGTAACCCGCCATTTATCGGCGGCAAGGATCTACGCAGCGTGCAGGGCGAGGGCTACACACGGGCCCTATGGGACGTCTACCGACAGCTGCCGCAATCCGCGGATTACGTCATGTATTGGTGGCACCGCGCCGCACAGGAGGTCGCCGCTGGGCGCGCCCGGCGCTTTGGTTTGATCACCACTAACAGTTTGCCGCAAGCATTCAATCGAAGGGTTGTACAGGCGCATCTAGAGCGGGTCGACGGAATTTCACTCGCGTTTGCGATCCCCAATCACCCGTGGGTCGACGCCTCCGATGCGGCCGCGGTGCGAATCGCGATGACGGTTGGCACCCATGGCCGAGACCGATCCGGTCGCCTGCTTGAGGTGCGGCGCGAGACAGCAATGCCGGACGGCGAGGCCAATGTCGAGCTGTCCGAGCGCATCGGTGTCGTCCATGCCGATCTCCGCATTGGCGCCGATCTTACTCGCGTCCTGCCTCTACGAGCTAACGAGGGGCTGTGTTCTCCTGGGGTGAAGCTGCATGGAGCCGGGTTCATAGTCACACCCGAACGGGCGAAGAGCCTTGGACTCGGCCGGGTCACTCGACTCGACGAGCATATCCGGCCCTATTTCAACGGCCGTGATCTGACCAGCCACAGCCGCGGCGTGCTTGTGATCGACCTGGACGGGCTGACGGAAGAGGATGTGCGTCGGCGCTTCCCCGAGGTTTATCAATACTTGCTTGAACGGGTAAAACCCGAGCGGGACCAAAATAACGAGCGATACCGCCGCGAAAACTGGTGGCTCTTCGGGCGAAGGAACACCGATCTCAGGAAGGCCATCACTGGGTTAAGGCGCTTTATATCGACACCCGAGACCGCAAAACACCGGTTTTTCGTGTTTCTGCCTCAAGGGACGAGGCCGGACAACATGCTTGTTAATTTTGGTCTAGAGGATGCGTTCTTTTTGGGTGTGTTATCGAGCAGCATACACGTCCGTTGGGCGCTCACCGCCGGCGGACGGCAGGGTGTCGGTGACGATCCACGGTACAATAAGACGCTCTGCTTTGACCCGTTCCCATTTCCTGACTGCGACGAGCGGGAGCGCGCGACGATTGCAGCGATCGCTGAGGAATTGGACGGACTACGGAAAGAGCGGCTGCGGTTGCATCCGGATCTGACGCTGACCGGCCTCTACAACGTGCTTGCCAAGCTGAATTCCGGCGAGGCGCTCACCTCGAAGGAGCGCGACATCCATGACCGCGGACTCGTGCGGGTGCTTCAGCGTCTGGCCGACGATCTCGATCGGGCCGTATCCGCCGCATATCGCTGGCCTACGGACCTCGGCGACGAGGTTGTTCTTGCCCGTCTCGTTACGCTCAACCGCAAGCGCACCGAGGAGGAATGGCGGGGCAGTATCCGCTGGCTGCGACCCCAATTCCAGGCAGGCATCAGGCCTGCGCCGGTTCAGCGCGAATTGACTGTTGCGACCGCCGGGCAGGGAGCCAGCCGGCGCCCATGGCCCAGAGAGTTGCCTGAACAATTCAAAGCCGTGCGGGCTGCCCTGGCTGCACAAGGCGAGCCAGCGCCTGCCGAGCAGGTTGCGGCCCATTTCGTCCGAGCTCGCCGCGATCGTGTCGCGGAGGTCCTGGACACCCTCGTCTCGCTCGGGCAGGCGCGCGATACGGGACGGGGCCGCTACGCCGCTTCCTAAGGCAATGTCGCCGCTCGGGTGTAGCGGCGCCAGGCGCTCATCTGGATCGCTGACGTCAGGCAGTGTACGACTACCGGCTTGGTCCTGACCGCGAAGGCGCGGGCGATACCGTCGGCAACCTCCGCCTCGCTCTTGATCGTGATGCCCTCGGCGCCGAACGAGCGGCCCCATTGCGCGAAGTCCGGGTTGGTCAGCCGGGTGCCGGCCATCAATGGCCGTTCGGGGTAGCGCACATAGGAATGCATGCCGATCGTGCCGTACATGCCGTTGTCCGAGATGATCATGATCGGGTTGGCGCCGTATTGGCGCGCCGTGGCGATCTCGTTGCCCGTCATCAGCGCGCCGCCGTCGCCGACAAAGGCAACGACCTGCGTGCCAGGCTGGCGCAACGCCGCGGCGACCGCCATCGGCATACCCGAGCCCATGGCACCCACTACCGAGGCGAGAAAGACCTGCCCCTGGCGGAAGCCGATATAGCGGTGGACGAAGCTCGCGAAATTGCCGGCATCGGTGGTCACCGTGGCATCGGGTGCGAGGTGCTTGTCGACCTCGCAGACGATGGCCGCGAAATTGACGCCGTCGCTTGTCGGCTCCCATTCCTTGGCCAGCAGCTTTTTGTGGATCGCGTTGAGCCCGTCGACCCAGCCGCGCCGCCTCTTGGCGTCCCCTGGCGCGCCGCGGCGCAGCAACGCCCGGATCACTTCGTAGGGACTGCACGGCAGGCCGAGATCGGGTCGCCAGACGCGGCCCACCTCATTGGGATCGGGCCAGACGTGGACAAACGGCAATTGCGGCTTGGGCGCGGTCGGGAAGGTGTAGGACTGGCTGACCGAGTCGGTCATGCGCTCGCCCAAGGCCACCAACAGATCGGCGCGCTTCATCTCGCCGAGCAGATCGGGCGGCACCCGGATCCCCATATAGCCGCCGTAATTCGGGTGGGTCGCGTCGAACAGCTGAGGGCGGCGATGGGTCGGGCTGATCGGCAACACCCATTGCTCGGCCAGGCGGTTGAGATCGGCAAAAACCGCGTTGTCATGCACCGCCTCGGCCAACAGCGCGCCGCCGACCAATACCAATGGCCGGTCGGCCGCTTCGAGCATCACTGCCAGCCGGTCGAGATCGTTCGGACGCGGCGCCGACACGACGCGTGGACGGGCCCTGTCGAGCACTGCATCGGTTTCCGCGTCGAAGACATCCTCGGGCACGACGACCGCAACCGGGCCGGGCGTGCCGCTCTCAGCAACGTGGAAGGCGCGGGCAATCGCTTCCGATGCCTGTTCCGGTTCGTTGACCTCGATCACCAGCTTGGTCACGTCCGACAGCAGCCGCGAATAATTCTGCTCCTGCAACGCTAGCCGGCCAAAGTCCCGGCGCTCGACTTGGCCAATCAGCATCACGACCGGGGTCGCGTCGTGATAAGCCGAATGCAATGACACCATCGCATTCGATGACCCCGGCCCGCGCGAGACCAGGGCGACCCCGGCGCGGTCGCGCAGCCTGCCGTCGGCCACCGCCATAAAGCCGGCGCCGCCCTCGTGACGGCAGACGACGACGCGGATCGAGTTCTTTTCAATCAGCGCGCTGGTCAGCCCGACATAGCTCTCGCCCGGCACGCAGTAGACTTGGTCGACATCATGCGCCTCGAAGCTCTCGGCCAGCAGGCGGGCCACGGATTGAGTCATGTCACGAATTCCTTTCTTCGTAAGGGAACCCGGCTTCCGTTTATTGCGCCGCCCTCAGCGCCTCCGGGGCCCTTATGGAAGCCGTGGGATCCGAGATGTGCAGGAAGAAAGCCGAAATGAAAGCCGAGATCAGACCAAACAGCGCCAGCCCATAGAGCCCGCCCGCGTAGCTCCCGGTCAGGTCCTTCATAAAGCCGACATACCAAGAGCCGAAGAAGCCGCCGAGATTACCGATGGAATTGATCCACGCAATCGCGCCGGCGGCTGCCATGCCGGTCAGGAACATCGGTGGCATCGACCAGAACGGTCCCTTCGAGCCGTAGAAGCCGATTGCCGCGATCGACATGCCGACGAGCGCCCACCAGGTTCCCATGGTCATGCCGGCGATGATGAGCCCGGCCGTGGAGACCACGCATGCCGCCAACAAGTTCCATCTGCGCTCGTTCATGCGGTCGGAGAAATGGCCCCAGGTCACCATGCTTATCCCGCCGCAGATATAGGGGATCATGGTCAGCCAGCCGACCGTCATATTGCTGAAATCGCCCAGCGATTTGATGATCTGCGGGATGAAGAACAGCATGCCGAGGCTCGCCGTGACGATGCCGAGGTAGTTCAACGACAGCAGCAAGACTTTGGGATTGTACATCGCCTCCCATAAGCTGAAGGTTCGCACCGCGTCCTTGGCCCGCCGCTCGGAGTGAAGCTTGGCCGTGAGCCAGGTCTTTTCCTCTCCCGACAAGAACCTTGCCTGCTCCGGCTTGTCGGTCAGCAGGAAAAACGTGACGATGCCGATCACCACGGTCGGAATCGCCTCGGCGAGGTACATGATCTGCCAGCCGCGCAGGCCGAACAAGCCGTCGAGGCCGAGAAGTGCGGTGGAAATCGGCGCCCCGAGCGCCACCGCGACCGGCAGCCCGATCAGAAAGCCCGAAACGATGCGCGCGTGGTGATAGCTCGGGAACCAGTAAGTGAAATAGAGCAGGATGCCCGGGAAAAACCCGGCCTCGGCGACACCGAGCAGGAAGCGCACGATGCCGAAGCTGGTCGACCCGGTGACAGTGGCGGTGACGCCCGCGAGTATCCCCCAGGTGATCATGATGCGAGCGATCCACAGCCGCGCGCCGACCTTTTCCATGATCAGGTTGCTTGGCACCTCGAAGATGAAATAGCCCCAGTAGAAGGTGCCGAGCGCGAAGCCGAAGGCGGCGGCGGACATGTTCAGATCGTCGCGCATCGTCAGCCCGGCGAAGCTGACGTTGATCCGGTCGATATAGGCGAGGAAATAGCTCAGCACCGCGAACGGCAGCAGCCGCCAGTAGATCTTGCGCATCGCAGATTTTTCGACGGCGTCATCCATCCCTCTAATCTCCTTCGTTCCGGCCGCCTTCGGCGACGGAAGAAATGGTAACGCGCCTCCAAGCAAAACCGTCATGCCCTTTGCGCGGGCGACCCGTGATGCTCCCGCAACTCGTGTAAATCCTCGCCTCCTTGATCGCGACGCCGAGGTCGCGGAAGATCGGAGTCGCGACGGGTCGACGCCACCAGTGAAATCCCGACAAAGGCATGGCCGGAATGAGCAACGGTCTTTCTCATGTAGGCAGGGTTGCTCATCTTCGTGGCCCTTCCTTGCTGATGCGGGCTCGTGCCCAGGCAACTCTTCGGGTATGGAAGAGACGCCTGGAGCACCAAGCTCATTCGCGGTCTGACAACCAAGGCGCCTCCGGGCTTCCAGCCGCGGCGGGGGCCGGGCTATGACCCAGCCCTGTCACCCCTCACACTGCTCCTTTCGTGGACAGCGTTTTGGGACGTTTCTCCTGGCAATCAGTCGAGCATCGCCCGTGTCGCGGCAGGCCAATAGGCGCAGGCGAGGCCGGTGGGATTGCTCCCGCTACATGCTGGATACCGAGGGTCAAGCCGCGGTCACGGTCAATTTCATCCCGAGCGCCTGGACGACTTTCAATACAGTAGCGAATTCAGGCCGCCCTTCGGGTGACAGGGCTTTATACAGGCTCTGTCGACCCAACCCGGTGCGACGGGCGATCTCCGTCATGCCCTTTGAGCGGGCGACAGCACCCAAGGCGTGACCGATCAGCTCCGGGTCGCCGTCCTCGAACACGGCTTCCAGATAGGCCGCAATATCTTCAGGCGTTTCGAGGTGGTCTGCGGTATTCCAGGGGATCGTTTTGGTTACGGTCACTGGCGTGCTCCTATAGGAATCGGGCGAGCCTCAGCGCGGCTTCGATATCTCGGGTCTGGGTGCGTTTGTTGCCGCCGGCCAGCAACACGATCACCGCCTCGCCACGTCGGACGAAGTAAACCCGGTAACCAGGGCCGTAATCGATACGAAGCTCCGAAACACCTTCGCCGACTGGCTTCGCGTCGCCAGGGTTGCCAAGCGCGAGGCGATCGATCCGGACCTGGATCCGCGCCCTGGCGCGGGGGTCCGGCAAATTGCCGAACCATGCCGCAAAGACCTCGGTCTGGCGGATTGCGATCACTACTACTCATATGTCTCCTTTGGGAGACGAATTGTCAAGTGACTCCGCTTCGGCCGGAGAACTACGCTGCCACGCCGTACGAAGGAAGATATGACGTGAGATCCTCAGGCGAGGGGCCGATCGCGGGTTGCATCCGTTCTGGCTTGGGCGGCAAGATGGAGGACCATGCCCGTTGTGGCATCGGCGTGACCGATGAATAAGTGGCCGGCCACCATTTCAACCGCCGGGGACGCGTGCCTCCTACCCCCGTACGCGCCCCGCACGCGGAGGAGGGTTGGGGCGGGGGCACTGGCTGACGCGGTGATCGAATGAGGCGGCGGGATTTCACGGCCGGTCTGTTGCTTGCGGCTGGTGCCCGAACAGTGAGAGCGCAGGAGCCGGGGAAGCATCACCGGATCGCGATCGTCGTCTCAACAGCTCCCGCCGCCAGCATCAATGACACGGAAAATCGCATCTGGCAGGCGTTTTTCGCGGAGCTACGCCTCTTGGGCGATGTCGAGGGACTAAATCTCAGTATCGAGCGGTATTCCGGCGAGGGGAGGCCCGCAGGCTTCGCCGATCTCGCCCGCGAGGTCGTCAGAGGGAACCCGGAAGTGATCGTCGCCATTGCCGGCCCCATCACGTCGGTGATCAGCGCAACCACCGGCACAATACCCATCGTCGCCTCTGGGACTTATACCGGCTCGGGAGTGATGCCGAGCCTGGCGCGACCTGGCGGCAACATGACCGGTGTCAGGGTTGAGGAGCCCGAGATCTATGGAAAGCGCCTGCAGATCCTCAAGGAAGCCGTCCCATCGGCATCCAAAGTCGCATTCCTGCTGCTGCGCGGGACATGGGAACTCAACGGACAACGTCTTCGGGAAATGAGCCGACGATTGCAAATTTCGCTGGTCGGTATGCCGGTGGAGGAGGCGACACCGTCCGAGTATCAGCGCGTTTTCGCTGAAATCTCGCCGGAGCGGCCGGACGCGATCATAGTCCACGACAGAGGTGACCTTCTCAACCATCGTCAGCTGATTGTCGAGCTGATCAATAACAACCGCTTGCCGGCAATGTATGGCAGTCGTGAGTTCATCGAGGTGGGCGGGCTGATGGCATACCAGGCCGACCAAGGCGAAGCCGGGCGGCGCATGGCCGATGACGTGCACGAGATCCTCAACGGGGCCAACCCGGGCGACATCCCGATTTACCAAGCGACCAAGTTTACGTTTGTGATCAATCTGAAAGCCGCCAAGGCGCTCGGCCTTATCATTCCGCCCACGCTGCTCGCAGTCGCCGACGAGGTCATCGAATGAGGCGGCGCGATTTTACGGCCCTGCTCGGTGCCGCGGCCGTAGCGTGGTCGCTCGCCGCCGGCGCGCAACAGACGCGAAAGGCGCCCCGCATCGGCGTGCTGTTGCCCGGTCCCCCTGCGCCGTACCCGGAGCTCGACGCATTCTACCAAGGGCTGCGCGAGCTCGGTTACACCACGGGACAGAATATCGACATAGAGCGCGTTTATGCGGAATGGAAGCCGGATCGGTTCCCCCAGCTGGCGGCTGAATTGGTACGCCGCAAGGTCGACGTCATCGTCGTCGCCAGCACGCGCGGCCAAAGAAGCGACCAGCACAATCCCCATCGTCGTGGCGGGGATGGCCGACCCGGTCACAGACGGGCTCGTCGCCAGCCTCGCGCGGCCAGGCGGAAACATCACGGGCAATACTTTCCTTGGCCCGGAGTTGATCGGCAAACGCTTCGGGCTGCTGAAGGAGGCCATTCCCGGACTGTCTCGCGTGGTTGTGCTCTGGCATCCGAGCGCATACGGCGAAGCCACGATGGCACGCATATTGAACGACACAAAAGACGCGGCCCGGGCCTTGGAGCTACAGCTTCAACTCGTGCCGGCGCGTGATCCCGGCGACCTTGACGGGGCGTTCGCCGCGATGACCCCAGAGCACGCCGACGCTCTCATCTCGTTGCCTAGTCCAATGTTGTTCACCGAGCACCGGCGCATTGTGGACCTCGCGGCGAAGAGCCGACTGCCGGCAATGTACAATGCGAGGGAGTTCGTGGAAGCCGGGGGGCTGATGGCGTATGGGGCGAATATTGCCGAGTTGTTCCGGCGCGCCGCCGGGTATGTAGACAAAATTCTCAAGGGAGCGAAGCCGGCGGATTTGCCCGTGGAGCAACCGACCAAATTCGAATTCCTGATCAATCTGAAAACCGCCAAGGCACTCGGTCTCACTATCCCGCCCATGCTGCTCGCGACCGCCGACGAGGTCATCGAATGAGAAGGCGGGAGCTCATCTTCCTTATGGTCGGCGTTACGGCGGCATGGCCGCTCGCCGCATCTGCACAGCAGGCTAGGAAAGTATTCAGGCTGGGCTCCCTGAACGCGGGCGCTCCGATCCCGGAGATTACCGGTCTCGGGGACGCCCTCCGGGAGCTGGGCTGGATTGAAGGGAAGAATATCGTCTGGGAGCGTCGCTGCGGAGAGAATCGTCTCGAGCGGTTGCCTGAGCTGGCTGCCGAATTGGTCCGCCTCAAAGTCGACGTGATCACGGCAGCCGGAACACTCGCACCGCTGGCCGCCAAACAAGCGACCGCAACGATCCCGATCGTCATGACCGCCGCCGGCGACCCCGTCGGGAGCGGGCTCGTCTCGAGCCTGGCGCGACCCGGCGCCAACGTCACCGGGGTCAGTCTGATGGTGCCGGAGCTGGGCGGCAAACGGCTGGAGTTGCTCAAGGATCTTCTGCCCCGTATGTCGCGCGTCGCCGTCCTGTGGAATGCCGCCAATCCCTATCCCGCGGCAGTTTTCAAGGAGACGGAGCGCGCGGCCCAAACCTTGGGGATTGAGGTTCAGTCTCTGGAGGTACAAGGACCGGATGACTTCGGCAGCGCGTTCGAAGCTGCAAAACGGCAACCACCGGACGCTTTGATCACGGTCGAAGATCCTCTCACGATGAACTTTCGCAGCCAGATTATCGATTTCGCCGCGACCTATCGATTACCAGCGATCTATGGGCTTCGGTTGTTTGTGGATGCCGGCGGCCTAATGGCCTATGGGGCCAGTCTTTCGGATTTGGCGAGGCGCGCCGCCGAGTACGTAGACAAAATCCTCAAAGGTGCCCAACCGGGCGATCTGCCGGTCGAGCAGCCCACAAAATTCGAGTTGCTCATCAATCTCAGGACTGCGAACGCGCTCGACCTCGAGATCCCGCCCATGATCCTCGCCCGCGCTAACGAGGTGATCGAATGAGGAGGCGAGATTTCATTGGCCTAATTTACGGTGTTGCTCTGGCGTTGCCGCGCGGCGCCGCTGCTCAACAACCCGGCAAGGTCTGGCGGATCGGCCATGTGGGTTCCGAGCCGGGTGGAATATTAGCGCAAGCGCTCGAACAGCACTTGGCCGACCTCGGCTACGTGCAGGGTCGGAATATCGTGCTGTTGCGCCGATTTGTGGATCCGCAGCCGGATAAATTTCAAGAGGCTATTATCTCTTTACTCCCGCAAATCGACCTGTTGATCGTGTGGGGAGGCGCAGCAATAGAAGCTAAGAAATTAGCAGGCGGCGTGCCGACGGTGTTTTTGTCGTACAGTTTCCCGGTGGAGGCTGGGCTCGTCCAAAGCCTCGCGCATCCCGGCGGAAACATGACCGGCATAACCAGCGAAGCCACGCTGGAGACATACGGAAAGAGACTGCAGATTCTCAAAGAGATCGTACCGGATCTCAAGCGCGCTACTGTTCTTGGCCTAGTTGCTGACCCAAACGGCAGATTTGTCATGGCAGCGCTGGACCAGGCGTCACGCGAGCTCGGGATCTCCCTCCTACCCGTCGACATCAAATCGGCTGACGATCTCGAAGCCGCGTTTGCCGGTATGAAAAAGGGTGAGGCAGAGGCCGTCACCGTGACCCGTTCAAACCTCGCCTTTACCCTCAGTAAGCAGATCGCCGATCTTGCGCTCGCAGCCCGTCTCCCGTCGTGCCACCCCCTCAAGGAGGCAGTCATGGCCGGAGGATTGGTCAGCTTCGGCACCGATCTCGTGGCAATGACTGGTCCGGCCGCCGCGCAAATCGACAAGATCATCAAGGGGATCAGCCCGGCCGACATTCCCGTCGAGCAGCCCAGGCGCTACGAGCTCTACATCAACCTGAAGACCGCCCGTTTGCTGAACCTGGCCATCCCGCCATCACTGCTCGCGCTCGCCGACAAGGTGATCGAATGAGGCGGCGCGAGTTCACCATCGGTCTGTTGCTCGCTGCCACAGCGCCAAAAGTGCGGGCGCAGGAGCCGGCGAAGCAGCACCGGATTGCGATCGTCATCCCCTCGGGTCCAGTCGCGCGTATCAGCGCTAGTGGGGGAAGTCGATTTTATCAGGGGATTTTCGACGAGCTGCGCCGGCTGGGGGAGGTCGAGGGACAAAACCTCACCGTCGAGCGGTATTCCGGCGAGGGGCGGCCCGAGGGCTTCGCCGATCTCGCTCGCGATGTCGTCAACCGGAACCCGCAGGCGATCGTGGCCAGCACCGACACCATCGCTCAGGCGGTACGCGCGGCCAACGACACAGTGCCGATCGTTTGGATTGGGGGCGATCCGATCCGAGCCGGACTCGCGACCAGTCTGGCGCGCCCGGGCGGCAACATCACCGGGGTCAGCGTCTATGTCGGCGTCGAAATCTGGGGGAAGCGCCTGCAGATCCTCAAAGAAGCGGACCCCTCGGCATCCAAGGTCGCGTTCCTAGAGATACGCACGGATTCGGCGGCTATCGAACGACAGCTTCGAGAAGCAGGCCGACAATTGGAAATCTCGGTGATCGCCATGCTGCTCCAGGAGTCGACACCGTCCGAGTATCGGCGCGTGTTCGCTGACATCACGCAAGACCGGCCCGACGCGATCATCGTGGGCTCCGACGGTACCCTGGTCCCCTACCGTCAATTGATCGTCGAGTTGGTCGAGAAAAGCCGCTTGCCGGCGATTTACGCCTGGCGTGACTATGTGGAGGCGGGTGGGCTGATGGCCTATGAGGTCGACCCGAGCGAACTCGGGCGGCGCATTGCCGATGACGTGCACGAGATCCTCAATGGGGCAAAACCGGGCGACATCCCGATTTATCAACCGACGAAATACGAGCTCGTGATCAATCTGAAGGCCGCCAAGACGCTTGGCCTCACCCTCCCTTCCGCGCTGCTCGGCCGCGCCGACGAAGTGATCGAATGAGGCGGCGTGATTTCACGATGGGTCTGTTGCTCGCGGCCGCGACGCAGTCAGTGCGGGCGCAGGAGCCGGCGAAGCAGCACCGCATTGCGATCGTCATCGCTTCAGGTCCCGTCACCCGCGTCAACGACCCAACAAGTCACGCCTGGCGGGCATTTTGGGAGGAGCTGCGCCGGCTGGGCGATATCGAGGGCCAGAACCTCACGGTCGAGCGGTATTCCGGCGAGGGACGGCCGGAGGGCTATACCGATCTCGCTCGCAAGGTCGTCAGTGGGAATCCGGATGTGATCGTTCCGATTAGCCCGCCCATTATGCAGGCCGTCACGCAGCCACGAGTACGATACCGATCGTCGGCTCGGGGGCTTATACCGAATTGGGACAAGTGCCGAGTCTGGCGCGCCCGGCGGGCAACGTCACCGGCATCACCGTGACCGCGGGATACGAAATTTACGGGAAGTACCTGCAGATCCTCAAAGAAGCGGTCCCATCGGCATCTAGGGTCGCCTTTCCGGACATGGACACGGGAGCCGACCGGCAACGGCGTCGGGAAGCGCTTGAGAAAGCGAGCCGACTACTGAAGATCTCGCTTACCGACGTACTGCTCCAGCAGTCGACACCCTCCGAGTATCAGCGCGTGTTCGGTGAAATCGCGCAGAGCAAGCCGGACGCGATCATCGTCAGCGGTGTCGCCGAGCTTTATGCGTACCGTCAGTTGATTGTTGAGCTGGTCGAGAAGAGCCGCTTGCCGGCAATGTATCCCTCGCCGCCGCGCGATTGGGTGGAGGCAGGCGGGCTGATGGCTTATGGGACCGACCTCGCCGAGCTCTGGCGGCGCCTCGCCAATGACGTGCATCAGGTCCTCAACGGGGCAAAACCGGGCGACATCCCGATTTATCAACCGACGAGGTTCGAGTTCGTGATCAATCAGAAAGCCGCCAAGGCGCTCGGCCTTACCATTCCGCCCACGTTGCTCGGCCGCGCCGACGACGTGATCGAATGAGGCGGCGGGATTTCATGATTAGTCTGTTGCTCGCGCCCGCGGTCCGGGCGGTGTGGGCGCAGGAGCAGGCGAAGCAGCACCGGATTGCGATCATCCGCCCCGCAGGATCCGTCGCCCTGATCAGTGACACCGGTATTCGCTTCTATCGGGCGTTTTTCGAAGAGCTGCGCCGGCTGGGCGATGTCGAGGGACAGAACCTCACCGTCGAGCGGTATTCCGGCGAGGGGCGGCCCGACCGCTTAGACGACCTCGCTCGCGAGGTCGTCTACCGGAAGCCCGACGTGATCGTTGTCAGCGGCGACGCCATCGCGCAGGCGGCCCGCGCGTCGAACGACACAATACCGATCGTTTGGTTGGGCGCCGATCCGATCCGGGCCGGACTGGTAACGAGCCTCGCTCGCCCGGGCGGCAACATCACAGGCGTCACCGTTCGGGCGGAGATCGAGATCTGGGGAAAGCGCCTCCAGATCGAAGCCGTCCCTTCGGCATCCAGGGTTGCCTACCTGGACATGCGTACGTATTGGGAACAGGATGTCCAACCTCTTCACGAGCCTGGCCGACAGTTGCAGATCTCGCTGATCGGTATGCTGCTCCAGGAGTCGACCCCGACCGAGTTTCAACGCGTCTTCGCTGAAATCGCGCCGAACCGGCCGGACGCCATCATGGTAGATGGCAGACCTGAACTTACCGCCTACCATCAGATGATTGTCGAGCTGGTCAATAAGAGCCGCTTGCCGGCGATGTATCCATACCGAGATTACGTGGAAGCGGGTGGGCTGATGGCCTATGAGGCCGACCTCGGCGAAGCCGGGCGACGCGCGGCCGATGACGTGCACCAGATCCTCAACGGGACCAAACCGGGCGACATCCCGATCTATCGACCCACCAAATACGAATTCGTGATCAATCTGAACGCCGCCAAGGCGCTCGGCCGCGCCCTCCCCCCCGCGCTGCTCGGCCGCGCCGACGACGTGATCGAATAAAGCGCGTCGAAGGCGATGGGCAGGCCACTCAGGCGCCGGCTCGACTCTCTCGCGGCACCAGTGCGTCGACCAATGCCTGGATATAGCCGTAGCAATAGGCGAAGGCGACCCCAGAGGGATCGCGCCCGTCGATCTGCGGCACGTGGTCTGGCATCAGCATGTAGGGGTAGCGGACATCGCGATAGGCGATCAGCGAGCGCGCCATGTCCATGTCGCCCTCGTCGGGGAACGCCTCCATGAAGTCGAGCTTGCGGCCTTTGATGTTGCGGAAATGCACGTTGAAGATCTTGCCGCGCTCGCCGAACCAGCGGATCGCCTCGAAGATCTCACGCGCCGGATCGTCGAGCATCTCGGCGACCGTGCCCTGGCAGAAATTGAGCCCGTGATAGGGGCTCTCGTGCATCGTCACGAACCGCCTCAGCCCCTCGACCGTGCCGAGCACGCGGGTCACCCCGCGATAGCCGGGCGGTGTGTAGGGGTCATGCGGGTGGCAGGCGAGGCGCACCTTGGCGGCGGTCGCGACCGGAACGACGGCGCCGAGAAAATGGTCGATACGCTCCCAATTTTCGTCCTCGGATAGGATCCCGGCCTTCGTCGGCGGGGCGCTCTGGTCCGCGCGGTTCCAGCGAAAAGCGGCGTTGCGCGAGCCGCCGCGGCCTTCTTCCCGCTCGGTGCGCGGGATGCCGATGATGCAGAGATTGTACTTGGCGGCCGGGATGCCGGCCGCGGCGAGCCGTTCGATCAGGCCGCAGATGCTGTCGATCTCGCGCTGCCGCTCGGGCTCCTTGCCGAGAAGGATGTGCGGGCTCTCCCCCTCTTCGATCGGGCGCGACGACAATGGCAACTGCACCATGTCGAGCGAGAGGCCGAACGACTCGACGTGCTCACGGTGGCGAATGAGACGGTCGAGGGTCCAATGATGCGGGTTGCCGGGCGGGTCGACGCAGACATGCCGCACACCGAGCTGGGCCCAGACCCGGTAATCGCTATCGTCGCGCGGCCGGATTTGTGTCCCGACATACATGACCACTCCTCCCTCTCGCCGGTATGATACCGCGCGGAGGAAAGAAAGATGCGTGTTTTCACGATGATGCCGATGCGGCAGTGGCGCGATGCGGGGCCCTTCGCCGCCGCCGCGGAGGAGGCTGGCTTCGATGCGCTGATGACCGCCGAGCTCAATCACGACGTGTTCGCGCCGCTCGCCTTTGCGGCACTCGCGACCGAGCGGATCGAGTTGACGCCGTCGATCGCCGTCGCCTTCCCGCGCAGCCCAACGATCATGGCGAGCCAGGCCTGGGATCTGCAGGCGAACTCAAACGGGCGGTTCGTGCTCGGGCTCGGCAGCCAGGTCCGAGGCCACAACGAGCGCCGGTTCGGCGTTCCCTGGAACCCGCCGGCACCGCGGCTGCGCGACTATGTCCGGGCATTGCGCGCGGTCTGGCGTTGCTGGGAAACCGGCGAAACGCTCGACTACCGGGGCGAGCACTACAAGCTCACCCTGATGACTCCCGACTTCTCGCCGGAGCCGACCGGGTTGCCGATGGTACCGGTGACGATCGCCGCCGTCGGCGAGGCGATGCTCCGGGTCGCCGGCGAGGTCTGCGACGGGGTGCGCCTGCATCCGCTCTGCTCGCGCCGCTATCTCGAAGAGGTGGCGTTGCCGCGCATTATGGAAGGGATGGGTCGCAGCGGGCGCAGCCGGGCAAACTTCGACGTGTTCGGCGGCGGTTTTGTCGTCACCGGACCCGATGTGAAAACCGTCGCCGAGGGGATGGAGTGGGTCCGCAAACGCGTCGCCTTTTACGGCTCGACGCGCAGCTATCTGCCGATCCTGGCGTTGCACGGGCTCGACGAGCTCGGCTTGAAACTGCATGCGATGTCGCTCGAGGGCCGCTGGAACGACATGGCCGCCGAGGTCTCGGACGACGTCGTGCGCATTTTCGCCGCGTGCGGCTCTTACGATGAGATCGCACAGGCGATTGATCAGCGGTTCGGCGGCCTTGCCGACTCGATCGAAATAAATTTTCCCGCCGGCACCCCGGCCGAGCTACAGGGCGAGCTGCTGGCCGACATCCGCCGCATTCCGCGCGCGTTTGCAGGCTTCGATATGCGCTGGTGAGCGTCTGGGGCGACGGCTCTTCCGGCGCCCGGTAACAGTTTGTAGTCGGGCGCCGGCTAGCCTTCTCGGCGTGATGACCGAGATCGACATCTGGCGCACCGCCTACCTGATGCTCTGGTGGTACGGCAAAACGGCGCAAGAGGAGAGCGCCAGACGGGCGGACGAGTTTGCAGCGGACGGCAACCCCGCCGGCGAAGCGTGTTGGCGCCGGATCATCGATGCGATCGCGCAGCTCGCGAACACCACACCTTCCGGGCCGATGCATTGAAAATCTGCCCGGAACCGGGCAAAATTGTTGCCTTTAGCTTCACATCTTCAGACGTTGCCGTAATGTCGGAGCCGACCGAGTTCGAAGACCTTGTCGTCTATCTGGCTCGCACGACGCGGCTGAGCCGTCCAGAGGCGACGCGGCTCGTCGACGAGGTGCTGGCGTTTCTCGACGAGCGGCCGGAGGAGTACGTGTGCCGGCGGCATCGCGCGTTGCAAAGCGAAGGGCTGCCGAACAGCGAGATCTTCGCGCGGCTCGCCGCCGAGCTCGAGCGCTGGCGGTTTCGCGCGCCCGCCTACAGCGAGCGGCAGCTCCGACGCCTAATCTACGGCTGAGGAGACCCGCGATGTGCGGCATCGTCGGCTATATCGGCAAACGCGACGCGGCGCCGATCCTGATGGAGGGGCTGCACCGGCTCGAATATCGCGGCTACGATTCTGCCGGGATCGCGGTCGCCCATGCGGGCGAGCTGCGTTTGGCCAAGTGCAAAGGACGGGTGCGCGAGCTCGAAAGGCTGCTGCCGTCTCGCTTCAAGGGCGCGCCCGGCATCGCCCATACGCGCTGGGCGACGCATGGCGAGCCGAGCGATCGCAATGCCCACCCGCATTGCGACGGGACGAACCGCATCGCGGTCATCCACAACGGCATCATCGAGAATGCCGCGGCACTGCGCGCGCGGCTCGAGAGCACCGGCGTCGCCTTTCGCTCCGAGACCGATTCAGAGGTGCTGGCGCACCTGATCGCGGCGATGCCGGAGCGCGGGCTCGACGAGGCGGTGCGCGCGGCATTGCGGTTGGTCACAGGCACCTGGGGGCTCGCTGTGCTCGACGCGGCGCGCCCCGAGGCGATCATCGTCGCGCGCAACGGCAGCCCGGTGGTGCTGGGGATCGGCGAGCGCGAGATGTTCGTTGCTTCAGACGCCGCTGCCCTGGTGCGGCACACCCGAAGTGTCGTCTACCTCGATGACGGCGAAGTCGCCATGGTGCGTGCCGACGGGTTCGAGACCGCGACCCTTGACGGCGGCCCGACGGCAAAGATCCCGTCGACGATCAGCTGGACGAGCGAGGCCTTCGACAAAGGCAAATTCGCGCATTTCATGAGGAAGGAGATCGCCGAGCAGCCCGAGGCGGTCGGGCGCACCCTGAGCGGTCGGCTCGAGCCGCGCTTTCAAACGACGCATCTGGGCGGCATCGAGCTCGCCGCGCATGAGCTCCTCGACATCCGTCGCGTCAAGATCCTCGGCTGCGGCTCCGCCTATATCGCCGGCTCGATTGGTGCACATCTGATCGAGCAGCTGGCGCGGCTGCCGGCGCATGCCGAGCCGGCCTCCGAATTCCGCTATCGCAACCCAGTCATCGAGCGCGACACGCTCTATATCGCCGTCAGCCAGTCGGGCGAGACCTTCGACACCTTGGCGGCGGTGCAGGAGGTCAAGCGCAAGGGCGGGCGGGTGCTCGGCATCGTCAACGTCGTCGGCAGCACGATCGCGCGCGAATGCGCCCGCGGCATCTACCTGCACGCCGGCCCGGAGATCGCTGTCGTGTCGACCAAGACTTTCACCTGCACGGCCGTCGCCTTCGCGCTATTGGCCATCCACCTGGGCCGCATCCGCGATCTGTCGACCGCCGATGGCGGCCGCCTCCTCGCCGCACTCCCGGCATTGCCGGAGCAGATCGCCGGCATTCTCGCGCGCGAGGCCGAGATTGCCGGGCTCGCCGAGCAGTTGGTCGATTGCGAGCATGCCTATTTCGTCGGACGCTCGGCCGGCTATGCGGTGGCGATGGAGGGTGCCCTCAAGCTCAAGGAGGTCAGCTACCTGCATGCCGAGGCCTATTCGGCCGCCGAGCTCAAGCATGGACCGCTGGCTCTGATTTCGCCCGAGACCCCGACCGTGGCGGTGCTCCCACGCGACGACCTCTACCGCAAGAACGTCTCGACGATCGAGGAAATCCGCGCGCGGCACGGGCCGGTCTTCGCCGTGACCCATGCCGGCGAGATGCCGGTGATGGTCGACGCCATGTTCGACGTGCCGGCCTCCGAACCCGAGCTCGACCCGATTCTGCTCAACATCCCGCTGCAGCTGCTCGCTTATCACGTCGCCTTGAAGAAGGGCTGCGACATCGACCGGCCGCGCAATCTGGCAAAATCGGTGACGGTCGAGTAGCTCAGCGCCAGCTCGGAAAGCAGTGGCCCCAGTGCCATTCGCCCGACGGGTCCTGCCAATGGCCGCGGCGCCAGCCGAGGCTGCAGCCCTGGGCCACCAATTCAACCACCGGCGCCAAGCCGAGCGAGGCCGGCACCGCCTTCTTCGGGATCGGTGCCGCCTGCAGCGACAGGGCCGCCAAACACACGAATGCCGCCGGGACGAGCCGCATTTCAGCCTCGGTAGGGACGCGCCGGAACTGTGCCGGACGGCGATTAACCGAGGCTTAATCGCTCCCTACTGCAGCAGGGAGGCGCGTGCTGGGATTGTGCTCAGCGCCGGCCGAACAACCGCTCGATATCGGCGAGATCGAGTGCCACATATGTCGGGCGCCCGTGATTACATTGGCCGCTATTCGGTGTGGCCTCCATCTGGCGCAACAGCGCATCCATCTCCACGGGAGACAGGCGCCGTCCCGCACGCACGCTGGTGTGACAGGCGAGCGTGCCGCATACCGTCTCGATGCGCTCCTTCAAAGCCAGGGCATCGCCCCATTCGGCGAGCTCGTCGGCGAGGTCGCGCACCAGCGCCGCGACATCGACCCCCGGCAACAATGCCGGGATCTCGCGCACGACGACGCCACCCGGCCCAAAGGGTTCGAGCACCAGGCCGAACTCGGCGAGTTCCTCGGCGCGGGCGGCGAGCCGGGCGGCGGCCGCCTCGTCGAGCTCGACGACCTCGGGCAATAGCAGCGCCTGGCGTGCGACCCCGCGCGCGGCAAGCGCCTCCTTCATCTTTTCGTAGACGAGCCGCTCGTGCGCCGCATGCTGGTCGACGAGCACGATCCCGCGCGCGGTCTCGGCGAGAATGTAGGTGCCGTGGAGCTGCGCCCGGGCGGCGCCGAGCGGCGCCTCCTCCGACGGCGCCGGTGCCGTGCTGGGCCCCGTCTCCTCGATCGGCCTCAGAAAGCTGTTGCCGGTTTCGGCTAACGCGAGCGACGGCGAGGCCGCTGGAAACGCGAACTGCCGCGGGCTTGCGAGGGTACCGCCGCCGTGCGGGCGCAACTCGCCCGGGCGAAACGCCGCGACTGCCGCAGCGGCGACCGTCGAGGAGGCGCGATGACCGGCGGCGGCGAGCGCGTTGCGCAAGGCGCCGACGATCAGCCCGCGCACCAGGGCGCTCTCGCGAAACCGCACCTCGGCCTTGGCCGGATGAACATTGACGTCGATCTCAGCGGGCGGCCCGTCGAGAAACAATGCCACGATCGGGTGGCGATCCCGCGCCAGCACGTCCTGATAGGCCCCGCGCACCGCGCCGACGAGCAATCTGTCGCGCACCGGCCGGCCGTTGACGACGAGATACTGATCGCGCGGCAGAGCACGGTTCAGGGTCGGCAAGCCAGCGAGCCCGCTCAGCCGGAAGCCGCTGCGCTCGGCGTCGATCTCGACCGAGTTCTCGGCAAAATCGCGCCCGAGCAGTGCCGCGAGCCGCGTCCGCCGGCCGACCGCCGACCCCACCTCCGCGTTCGCGTTCGCGGCGAGCCGCAGCAGGACGCGCTCCTCGTCGCCGGTCACCGTGAAGGCGATGCCGGGATAGGCCATCGCGAGCCGCCGCACCGTATCGAGCGCGAGGTCACGCTCGGTGCGCGGCGTCTTTAGGAATTTGAGGCGCGCCGGTGTCGCAAAGAACAGATCGCGCACCTCGACCCGCGTCCCCGCCGGATAGGCCGCCGGTACCGGGGCCTGCTTTGTGCCGGCTTCGACCGTGATCTCCCAGGCATTCGCCGCATCGGGCGGCCGCGAGACGATCCGCATCCGGCTGACGGCACCGATCGACGGCAACGCCTCGCCGCGGAAGCCGAGTGCGGATATCCGCGAGAGATCGTCGTCCGGTAGTTTCGAGGTGCAGTGGCGCTCGACCGCGAGACCCAGCTCCTGTTGCGTCATGCCGGCGCCGTTGTCGGCAACCGAGATCAGCGCCTGGCCGCCCTGCTCGAGCACGATGTCGATGCGCGAAGCGCCGGCATCGATGGCGTTCTCGACCAATTCCTTGACCGCCGCCGCCGGGCGCTCGATGACCTCGCCCGCGGCGATGCGGTTGACCAGGACCGGGGGGAGCAGGCGGATCGCCATGACGAAACTCTACGCCATCCGATCCGCCCAGACGAGCGCGCAACGGGCGGCCCGCGTCGAGCCCGGTGCGACGCCGGCTTGACGCAGAGTGCCTTTGTCTGTGGAGTTCGAATCGGCAGCGACGAGGAGAGCGGAGAATGCCGGCCGGCACCGCCGATCAGTTTGAGACCCACGCGTCCGGCATCGACTATGTCCGGCGGGCGCGCGAATTGGCACCCGAGCTCGCCGCCGCCGCGGACGAGATCGAATGCCGGCGCGAGCTCCCTGAGCCCGTCGTCGCAGCACTCGCGAAGCGCGGTTTCTTTCGCCTGCTGTTGCCGCGCTCGTTGGGCGGCGCCGAGCTGCTTCCCGCTAGCTTTGTCCCGGTGATCGAGGAAATCGCTAAGGCCGACGCCAGCACGGCGTGGTGTCTCAACCAGGTGTCGGGCTGCTCGATGACCGCGGCTTATCTCGAACCCGACGCGGCCTGCGAGATCTTCGGCGGACCGCGCGGCATTCTTGCCTGGGGACCGGGACCTGGCAAGGCGCGGGCCGTCGACGGCGGCTACCGCGTGACCGCGACCTTTAGCTTTGCCAGCGGCAGCCATAACGCGACTTGGCTCGGCTGCCATGTTCCGGTCGTCGAAGCAGACGGGAGGCCGCGCCTCAACCCCGATGGCAGCCCGTTCGTCCGGACGATGCTGTTCCCGAAATCAAGCGCCCGGATGAGCGACATCTGGCATGTGATCGGCCTCAAGGGAACCGGCAGCGACCGCTTCTCGGTCGAGGACCTCTTTGTGCCGCAGCGGCACACGGCAACCCGCGACGACGACATCCGGCGCGAGGAGGGTCTGCTCTATCGCTTCAGCAGCCTCCAGCTCTACGCGGCGGGGTTTGCCGGAGTGGCGATGGGGATCGCGCGCAGCACGCTCGACGCCTTTGTGGCGCTGGCGCACGACAAGATGCCGTTCCGTTCGGGGAGTGCGTTGCGCGACAACCACCTGATCCAGTCGCAGATCGCGCAGGCCGAGGCGCGGCTTTCCGCCGCCCGCGCTTTTCTGCTGCGCTCGCTGATGGAAATCACCGCCGAGGTCGAGCGCGCCGGGCATATCACCCTCGACCAGCGGATGGTGATCCGGCTGGCCTCGACCTTTGCCATCCACCAGTCATTGCAGGTCGTCGACACCGCCTACCACGCCGCCGGCTCGACCGCGATCTTCGAGCAGAACCCGTTCGAGCGCCGCTTCCGCGACATCCACACCGTCTCGCAGCAATTGCAAGGGCGGCAGGAGCATTTCGAGACCGTTGGGCAATATCTGCTTGGCCTCGACCCGGGCTCGACGATGTGGTTGTGAGAGCCCCAGGTCACCGACTGCGTTTTTTGCTCCTCAGACGAGCACCTTCTCCTCGTTCGCGCGGGTTCGCTCCTTGGCAATTCGGTGAATTTCCGCCCTGGCTTGCGGATAGTTCCGCAGAAAGCGGCGAAAATCCGCCGCACTCAAAACCAGCACCCGGCAATAGCCGAGGGCTACGACGTCGGCCTGACGCCGTCGCCCACTGAGCAACGCCATCTCGCCAAAAAAGTCGCCGCTCCCCAGCCGCACGCGCCCGTTCGGCAGCACCACTTCGACCGCACCCGAGGAGATCAGGAACATCGCATTGCCGCGCTCGCCCTTACGGATGACCACCTCGTCGGGAACCAGCAGCCGCGGCCGGAAGAGGCGGCCGAGCGCTCGCAATTCAGCGGCACCGAGGCCGGCGAACATGTCGAACTGAGCGAGCAGATCCTCGGCGCGCAGCCCGAGATCGAGCGGCGGCAGCTCGTCCATCAGCGAGCGGACCGCCGCGTGCTCCCGCTCCAGATCCTCGAAGACCTCCTTCCCGATCAACCCCTCGTCGTAGAGATCGTGAAATCGTGACAGCGACAGACGGAAGCCGGACTGCCGCAGAAAACGCTGCTCGAGTGCTTCGGCATATTCCGGATATTGCAGGCGCAAGGCGTCGAGCGCGCGTGTGGTTGCCTCGTTGCGGGCAGCGATGACCTCGCCGAGCAACTCGGCGACACGCTGGCCGAGCAATGCCGCGAGCCGGCTGTCGACAAAGCGGAAGAGTTCCTCGAGCGCCAGCCGGCGGATCAGCAACGTCTCGAAACGGATCGAGATCTGGCGCTGCAGCGGGCGGGCGAGCTTCAACGTGCGATGCAGCAGATTGGCCACCCGGAAACTTCGCTGAAACTCGAACAAGGCGCGGGCCGCGCGGTTGTAGCCTATCCGCCCCTCGGCTCGGGCGGCGTCGAGGATCAAATTGGTGTTGCGCAGCAGGCGCTCGATCGCGACGCCCGAGACCGTGCGCTGGGCGTGATGGTCGAGGATGATCCGGCGCTCGCGATTGGCCAGTGCCACGAGCCCGATCCTGATCCGGTCGCGATCGGAGATCGCCTGCTCCAGATCGGGCCGCGAGGCCAGCTCGTCGATGCGCCGGTCAACCGGCTCGGTCGCCGAACGCGCCACGTCCGGCGGGATCGCGTATTGCGACGCCGTCTCGGCCAAGGCGTCACGCACGTCGGCCAGCGACAATGCCAGCACCTTGTCGCGCAAGGCGAGGTTCAAGGGTGACAGGCGATCAAGCTTGAGGAGGCGGATGACCGGCCGCAGAGTCAGACCGTTGACGAGCAAGGTGAACAGCACGAAGCCGGTGGCCAGCACAGCGACGACGTTCCTGACCTCGGGAGCGATCCGGGTGTTTTCGGTCACCGCGAGCGCCAACGCCAAGGTGAGCGCACCGCGCAACCCGCCCCAGGCGATCGCAAGCTTATAGGTGGCGCTGACCTTTTGGCTGAGATGGAGCGCGCTCAACAGCGGCAACAGTCCGAACAACACCGCCATCCGCGAGGCCAGCGCCGCCGCAATCGCGACCAGCAGCAGCCAGAACTCCTCGAAGTACACGCCGGTCAGCAGCCTGGGCACCAATGTCGAAGCGCTGACAAAGATCAGTGAGCTCGCCCAGAAGCCCGTCGTGTCCCAGACTCGCTCGAGATATCGCCAATTGTCGGGCGCGAGCCGGACGCGCCCGATGGCGCCCGCGGTGAGCCCGGCGCTGACGACCGCGACGACGCCCGAGACTTCGAACAGCTGTTCGGCCAGCAGGTAGACAAGATAGGGAAGCGCCACCGACAGGGTCACCTCGGCCAAGCGCGAGCCGCCGAGGAAGGGCAACATCGTCCCGAAGAGGCGCCCGCCAATCGCACCCAGGACGATCCCGCCGAGGAAGGCCTTGGCGAAATGCACGATGCCGGCGGCAAAGTCCGTGTGCCTGCCTTCCGTAAGCATGCCGACCAGGATGGAAAAGAGCACGATTGCTGTGGCGTCGTTGAGCAGGCTCTCGCTTTCGAGCAGCCGGGTGAGCCGCGCCGGCGCCCCCAGCTCGCGGAAGATCGCCACGACCGCAGATGGATCGGTCGTTGCGACGATTGCGCCAAGCAGTAGTGCCACGGTGAGAGGGATCCCAGCCGCGAAAGATAGGCTGAAACCGATCGCCGCGGCGGCGGCAAAGACGGCGACGATCGCCAAAGTCAGGATCGGCGCCCAATCCGGCGCGATCTCGCGCAGGTCGAGCATCAGCGATGCATGAAACAGCAGCAGCGGCAGAAACACGACGAGGAAGATCGACGCGTTGAACGGAAGGTCGACGACCGGCCTGACGACGTCGTCGAAAGCGCTCGTCAGGGGCGTGTAGAGCAGAAATGACGAGACGCCGCCGATCGCGACACCGACAACGGCGAGCAGCACTGTATACGGCAGATGGAGCCGTTCCGCGGCGGGCTGGACCACACTCGCGAGGACGAGAAACCCGGCCAGGACAAAGGTGATGCTCGCGACGCTGATCAATTGCCGGGTTCTTCAACTCGCCGGTGGGATGATAGGCGCCGACCTTCGTCCCGCAGGTCACGGCCGGCGGCGCCACCGGTCCAGCTTTCCGGTTGCGCCCTACCCGCTCAATAGTCTCCTTTTAGGCCAAATTATGATCTTCCGCTCGTCTGGACGGACTCAGCGATCTCGTCATACCCGCGGCCGAGGAATTCAATCAGGCAAAGGCCATGACCGAACGGGTCAGAGACGCCCACGATCTTGCCCCAGGAAGTGGTGCGGATTTCCGTTTCGGCCCGGGCCCCTGCGCTTACGACGCGCGATAGCGCCGCTTCGACGTCATCGACCACTACGTCGAGATGCACCGGCGTCCAGTGCCGATCGTAGGACCGTCGGCTTTCGCCTGCACCAAGCGACCCCTCGGGCTTTTGCAGGAGATAGAGACGTATGGGCCAGCCGCTCAGCTCCGCGCCGTCCGCGGCGAAGCGCCGCGTGACGGCCAGATCGAACGCGTCGGTGTAGAATGCGACCGCGCGGGCAAGGTCGGGTACGTCAATGTTGACGAGCAGGTCCATCGCTTTCGCGCAATTTGAAGCGCTGGATCTTGCCGGTCGCGGTCTTTGGCAGCTCGTCGAGGAAAGCGATCCAGCGCGGGCATTTGAACGGCGCCAGCATGGTCTTGGCGTGGTGTTCGAGTGCTTGGGCGAGATCGTCGCCCGCGCGGGTGCCGGGTTTGACGACGACAAACGCCTTGGGCTTGATCAGACCGTCCGCGTCCGGCGCGCCGACGACCGCCGCTTCGAGCACGTCCTCGTGCGCAATCAATGCCGCCTCGACCTCGGCCGGCGAGACATACATGCCGCTGACCTTCAGCATGTCGTCGCTGCGGCCGCAATAGACGTAATAGCCGTCCTGATCCTCGAAATACTTGTCCCCGGTGCGCGTCCATGCGCCGTTGAAGGTCGACCGGCTGCGCTCGCGGTTGTTCCAGTAGAGGGCGGCACTGGTCGGGCCGCTGACCAGCAGGTCGCCGACTTCGCCGCGCCGGACCGGCCGGCCCTCCTCGTCGACGATCTTGAGCGGGTAGCCGGGGATCGGCTTGCCGGTGGTGCCGTAGCGCAGCTCGTCCGGCCGGTTGCTGAGAAAGATGTGGAGCATTTCCGTCGAGCCGATGCCGTCGAGGATGTCGACGCCGAGCCGCGCCGACCAGCGCCGGCCGATTTCTTGCGGCAAGGGCTCGCCGGCCGAGACGCAGCAGCGCAACGCGAGCTCCTCGCGGCCGGGTAGCTCGTTGCTGGCGAGCATCGCGTTGTAGAGCGTCGGCACGCCGTAAAAGATCGTCGGCCGGCGCTCGCACAGGATGCGGCTGACCACGCTTGGGGTCGGTCGCTCCGCCGTCAGCACACTGGTGGCGCCGACCGCCATCGGAAAGGTCAGCCCGTTGCCGAGCCCGTAGGCGAAGAACAATTTCGCCGCCGAGAACGTGACGTCGCTTTCGGCGATGCCGAGCACCGGGACGGCATAGAGCTCGGCCGTCTGCACGAGGCTCGAATGGATATGAACCGTACCCTTCGGCCGGCCGGTCGAGCCCGAGGAATAGAGCCAGAAGCAGGGCTCGTCGGGATGGGTCGGCGCGGTATCGAAGTTAGCCGGAGAGCCGGCGAGCAAGGCGGCGAGTGAGCCTGCTTTCGGTTCGGCGCCGGAGACGATCACGGTGGGTCGCGGCTCCGGCAGCTTTGCCAATGCGGCCGTCATCGCGGACAGTACCGGCGCCGACACGACGACCGCCCGCGCTCGGCTGTCGGCCAGCATGAAGGCGAACTCCTCCGGCGACAGCTGGGTGTTGACGGCGACCGGGACGATCCCGGCCCCGATCGCCCCGAGAAAGGCGGTCGGGAAGTCGATTGTATCCTGCAGGCAGAGCAGGACCCGCTGCTCCGGATGAACTCCGAGCCGGCGCACGCCATTGGCGAACCGGCCCATGCGCTCGGCGAGCTCGGCATAGCTGTAATGACCGCGGTCGTCGATAAAGGCCGGTTTTGCACCGCGCCCGGCGACGAGGTTCCGCTCGATCAGATCGGCGGCGGCGTTGTATGTCGATCCGCCCTCCATCGGCGGGCCTCCTCCGCAAAGTTCGTTGCGACCAATAAAAGCATTATATATCTCGCATGCGCGCTTCAAGCACACGCCGCTCTCAGCTCGGCGCCCTCGTATGCGTCTTCGCCTTGGTCGGATCCGTCGCGGTCCGCGCGGAGGTCGTTTCGGTACCGTCTACGGACCCACCGAACTCGGCAGCCTCGTCCCCGCCCCCGACGGTGCTGCGCGGATCTCCGCCGAGCACCGACAGACCGGTTCCGATCTGCCCGCCCGGATACGCCCTTTCCCCGGGTTACGGCTGTGTCGGACCGAGCGGCGGTGACGATGCCGAGGACCGGTCGGGTTACGTCTACTGGCCGGATTACGACTACTGGCCGGGTTACGGCTACGACTATCCCTTCGGGTTCGCCGGCCGCGGATTTGGCGCCGGCCGCTTCCATCGCTTCGCCGGGTTCAATGGTTTCCACCGCTTCTCCGCGTTCCACAATGGCCGCGCCTTTCACGCTCGAGCTGGTTTCCACGGCTCGGCCGGGTTCCACAGTTTCGGCGTGGGGGTCGGACATGCAGGCGGCTTCGGCCGCCGGTAGCCGGCGCCCCGGGAGCGCAACGCGACCGCATGCATGACAAGCACGCACGGCTCGGCATAGAAAACAGCACTTAGGCGGAGGCCGGATCCTCGTGTTGCCCGCTTCCCTGACAACCGGCTATCAGGGCCGACTCCTGGCGTTGCTTTTGCTGCTCGTGGTGCTCGGCGGAATTTATCTCGTCGTCGCGGCGCCGCTCCTCGATCTGTACGCGGGGCGCGCGGCGGTCCTGGAAGACAAGCGCATGCTGGTGCCGCGACTAAAGGCGGCTGCAGACGAGCTGCCCGAGTTGCGCAAGCGGGTGGCCGAGTTGCGCGCCTCCGCGGGCGCGCGCAAGGTGACCTTGGAGGGCTCGAGCGACGCGATCGCCTCGGCCAACCTGCAAAGCCACATCGAAGAGCTCGCCACCTCGGTCGGCGTGACGATCGGCAGCACCGAGAGCCTGCCGGTGGAGGTACGCGGCGGTTACCGCGCCATTGGCCTGCGCTATACGCTCAGCGGCCCGTATGAAACTTTGGTGAAGTTCCTCGCGAAGCTCGAAGCGGCCGCACCACCGCTGGTGATCGAGAACCTGCATATTCACGGCGTCTTGCGGCGGCCCGGCACACCGGCGGCCGGGGCGCTCGACGCGGGGCTCGACGTTTTTGGCTTCCGCAATAACGACAAGACGACAGCCGCCGCAAAGCCGTGACCAAACTCGGTTTGGGTAGTTCGGCGCAGGTCGACTGGGTCACGCCGAGCAGGTAGCCCTACTACGCTGCCGCGATGAACCGAGCACGGTCTGAATTTGGACGAAGCGCATTGATTTTGGTGTGCAGTGCCGATATAGACCGGTCAATTCGACCAATCAACGGTAGGGTGATGACACGCGAAGTTCAGGCCTCCGAGGCCAAGACCCACCTTCCTCAGCTGCTCGACGAGGTCGAACGTGGCGAAACAATCATCATCACGCGCCACGGCCGCCCCATCGCACGCATTATTCCGGAGGCGCATCGCCGGCAGCAGCAGATCGATGAGGCGATTGCCGACATCAAGGAACTCGGTAAACAGACCGGGAAAGCGACAGTCGAAGAAATCCTCTCGCTTATCCGTGAGGGCCGTAAGTATTAATTAATTAATGACCCTTGTAGTGGACGCCTCGATCCTCGTCGCCTGGGCCTTCGACGAGGTGAGTGCGGTAGCGAGCGAGGCGCGCGAGCGAATGCGCCGCGAACCTGGGGCGGTGCCTGCGCTCTGGTGGTTTGAGGTAGTAAACGCGCTTATCCAGGGCGAGCGTCGCGGACGTTTCACCGAGCTTGGAACGGCGCGCTTCCTACGGGACATTTCCCGCCTGGTCATCAACGTCGACCGAATGCCCAGCGAACATGCCGTCCTGACACTCGCCCGCCGCCATCGATTGACAGTTTACGATGCCGCCTATCTCGAGCTGGCCCTGCGGGAGGCCTTGCCACTCGCGACCCTGGATGAAGCGCTCGTGGCAGCCGCGCGGGCTGAAGGAGTGCCGCTAGTCGGCCTTGCTTCCCAATAGAGCCCGCTATGGGCACAAAGCGCCGACTTACGTGGCGCCGCTGTTGTGATGAATTCTTATTGCCTCAGTATCCAGGAAGACGTTCATTCGGTTAGGCTGAATGGACTCATTGCCGCGACACCGAGCCGCTCGAAATCCCGCAGGTTTCGAGTAACGACTGTCAAGTTGTGAACGAGAGCCGTGGGAAGGCGATACTCAGAGATGTACCATGGCCCGCGAAGTTCAGTCGTACGAGGCCAAGACCCACCTTCCCAAGCTACTCGACGAGGTCGAGCGCGGCGAGACCATCATCATCACCCGGCACGGCCATGCTATCGCCAGCCTCGTCCCTAGGGTGGATCGCCGTCCGCGGAAAATCGATCGTGCGATTGCCGACATCACGGAACTCGGTAAAGAGACCGAGAAAGCGGCAGTCGAAGAAATCCTTTCGCTTCGGTCGTCGTCATCTGGGCCTTCAACGAGGTGAATCAGGCGACGACCGAGGCGAGCGAGCGAATGGGCCGCGAAGCTCCCGCGTTACCTTAACACCTTGTGAACTTCTTCTTTGTAGTCTACGCATTGTACAATCGATTAAAGATGCGATGCGCGCCCTCTTTGCCAAGCTGATCAACGACGAATCGGGTGTTACCGCAGTCGAATATGGACTGATTGCCGCCCTCATCGCGGTCGCTGCCGTCAGGATGATGGGAATAGTCGGCACCAATCTCAGCAGCACCTTCAGCAAAGTCGCGAGCAAGCTGTAACGTTCGGCGGCCCGTCGAACAAAGCGAAAGAGGATATTCGCGAGCGGCGAGGGCAGGACAAAGCGTCAGCATCCTGTCGATCGATGTCGATCATTTCAAGAAATACAACGATAATCATGGCCATGACGCCGGCGATACCGTGCTGCGGGCCGTCGGCAACTGCTTGGAGAGCCTTTTCAGAAACGAGGATGTCCCTTGCCGATGTGGCGGCGAGGAGTTCGTCGTCCTGCTGCCCGGAGCAAACGCCGACGTCGCTGCGCGCAGAGCCGAGCAGCTCCGCAGCAAAGTCGAAGCTCTGATCATACGCTATATTGCGAAGACCTTGCCGGGGATCACCGTATCGATCGGAGTAGCGGCATTTCCGGAAGCCGGCGACAATCCGGAGATGGTGTTGAAAGCCGCCGACGAAGCCTTGTATCGGGCAAAAGAAAAAGGCCGCAATCGGGTCGAGTTTTCCACCATTGTCACTGCAGATCCCGATGCTCCGGCTCGTCCCGTTGCGATGCAGCGCGGGCTGGCTGCCAGCTTCTATGTCCCCGCCGAGGAGCAGGACCAACCGGCTGTGGCACTGCTCGACGCTTCCCGGCCCCGGCTGGCGCATGAGGTGGCCGACTGAGACGTAACATCGGATTGACCTCGGTGAACAGCCGGACCCAATATCGACCAATTGATACGACCAATTGGCATGCGGCATGGCGCGCGAAGTTCAGGCCTCCGAGGCCAAGACCCACCTTCCCCAGCTGCTCGACGAGGTCGAACGTGGCGAAACAATCATCATCACGCGCCATGGCCGCCCCATCGCACGCATTATCCCGGAGGCGCACCGCCGGCAGCAGGAGATCGATGAGGCGATTGCCGACATCAAGGAACTCGGTAAACAGACCGGGAAAGCGACAGTCGAAGAAATCCTCTCGCTTATCCGTGAGGGCCGTAAGTATTAATTAATTAATGACCCTTGTAGTGGACGCCTCGATCCTCGTCGCCTGGGCCTTCGACGAGGTCAACGCGGTGGCGAGCGAGGCGCGCGAGCGAATGCACCGCGAAGCTGCGGCGGCGCCTGCGCTCTGGTGGTTTGAGGTACTAAACGCGCTTATCCAGGGCGAGCGTCGCGGACGTTTCACCGAGCTTGGAACGGCGCGCTTCCTACGGGACATTTCGCGCCTGGTCATCAACGTCGACCGAATGCCCAGCGAACATGCCGTCCTGACACTCGCCCGCCGCCATCGATTGACGGTTTACGATGCCGCCTATCTCGAGCTGGCCCTGCGGGAGGCCTTGCCACTCGCGACCCTGGATCAACCGTTCGCAAGCGCTGCGCGTGCCGAAGGAGTGGCGTTGGTCGGCCTTCCTATCCAATAGGGCCCGCCGCGGGCGCAAGGCGCCGACTCACTGCCATCGCTGCTGTGATGAACTCCTACCGCTTCCCGATTAGCACGAAGAGGGCGACACCCAATTCCTGAAGCTGGGCATAGCCCGGATTGGGAAAGGCGCGGGGCGCCTCGGCGCATCGATCCAATCCTCGATCGCTTTCGCCTTCGCCGGGTCTTGTTGCCGCGTCATCTCGACTCCCGCCTGCAGCTCCCCGAGTGTGACCGCGGAGAGAAAGAGCTGCTCGGCTGGCGCGGCTGATATCCAGGCGGCGACGCCCGGTTCGGTCGCGGCCGGCGCATTTCCAAAACGACGTCGGCGTCGAGAAGGTACACTCGGCGGGCGCCGCTATTCCGACGTTGCCGGCGGGCGCCGGCGCAGGCGCCCACGCCGCGGAATCGGAACCCCGCCCTCGAAGCGCGGCTCGGGCGCGAGCAGCAACTCCTTCAGGCTCGGGCGCGCGGTTTGCTGCAATTGGCGCCATTGCGCGATCGGCACCAGAACAGCGGTCTCGACGCCTCGTTTGGTGACAATTTGCGGACCCTTCTTCACACTGGCTTCGAGCAACTCACTGAATCGCGCCTTTGCCTCTTGCACTGGCCAAAAATCCATAAGTCCCTCTCCCCGACCGTGCTTTCGGGCTAGGCTGCAGACTAGTCCATTCGCGCGACAATTCAAGCCGCAGGACCGTCCGAGGCCTATACACGCGCTAGCCGCTGCAACAATCGGCGGCAGCAGCGGGCCGTTCTAGGCCACCCTCCCCGCGACTGCTGCTCCGGAAACTGCCTTCGATTCGGATGTAGGCTGAAAGGCCGAGTTCGTCGATGGTCTGTTTCAGCTCAATCGAGAGCGCCGCCGCGCCAGCCCGATCCATCTAATACTGTTTGCGTGTTCGTGCGGTCTGAATTCGCGGTGAACGATCTCGTGGTTTTTGGGTTTCGCCACTAATAGCCCGGCGGTGGCTTGGTAGCAAATTGAGGAAATGGGTCGGTGATCTCGAACCAGGGGGCTTTGAAGTCGACAAAGATGTGGGCGCGGGGGCGGAGGCCCGGATCGTCATCCAACGTACCCGCGGGGACATTGACTTCCGACTCGTCCACGATAGGCACCGGTCCGCCGCATACTGTACAAAAGGCGCGACGATATCCGGGTGGCGATCTTCGCACCGGAGCCTCATATGTCTTGACCAGTGATAAACCAGAGACCCAACGGAATTCGGCGGCATTGCAGATAACCTCTGCTGCAAACGCAGAGCCGGTGGCCTTTCTGCACCGCGAGCAGTGATCAAAGCCAAAATAGTTTCCCGAGCCCAGGACCTCGTATTGTACCGCACCGCACAGGCAGCTTCCTTTCATAGGTGTTAGCCTCCTCGCACGCCGAGTCTTAAAACAGATACGAAGAGTCAGGGATTAGCCTGCCTCGGTCTAGAATGAACACGCGGCGATCGACATCCTGCAGCTGCGCCGGTAACGCGGCGCCTTTTGCCGGGGCGCCGGGCGCCCGTCACTCCGGCATCCCGGCCTTGCGCAGGCCGGCGAAAAAGGTCGCCTCAAACAAGGCGCGGATCTTCGGCACCCCGAAATATCCGACGGCCGTCAAGCCGGCGATACTCGAATATCGACCGTCGCGGCTCAGATGACGGGCTTCGGCGAGTTCTGTGATGGCGCGTTCGGTCTCGCCTTTGAGGGCATAGGCAGCGGCTAGATAAGCGTGCACGTCCACCATCTGCGCTGGATAACCAATGCGCGCCTTTTCGAACGCGCCGATGGCGTCCTCGTAATGCGATTGCAGCAAATGGGCGAGCCCAATCCGGAAATACAAAATCCCGACAAACGGTTCGCGGGGACCGAGACGCAGGGCCCGCTCCTGGAGCGGAATCAGTCCTTCTACCGACCCCGTCAAGAACTTGCACCAGCCGAGATTGGCATAAGCGCTTGCGCAATTGGGATCGGAGGCGATCACCGTCTCGAATTCTGGGATGGCCTCCTCAAACCGTTGCCGTGTGCGCAGCACTTGGCCTTTGACAAAATGAGCATGGGTGCTGCGGGGCGATGCGGCGAGCGCTTGCTCGATCAGCTCCTCCGCTCGTCCGATGTCGGCAGCCGGTGCATCGGCCTGTCGACGAAGAACGCGGGTCGCGAGCACATGCGCCAACCAACTCTGCGCCTCGACGGATTCGGGATTAAGCGTTAATGCCTGCTCGAACAGGCGGACGGCTTCTGCGTAGTTATCGCGTATCGGCCAACTGTTCCATGCGGCGCGTCCCCGCAGGATGTAGTCCAGCGCGTCGGGATGCTCGGCCGGCCGAGCCGCCTCCGCCTCAACTAGCTGGGAATCGAGCGCAACCGCGATCCGGCTCGTGATCTCGTTTTGCAGGGCGAACAGATCATCTGTATCGCGGTCGAACCGCTCCGCCCACAGATGCGCGTCGGTCTCGGCATCGATCAGCTGGACATTGACGCGTACTTGGCTACCCGAGCGACGGACGCTTCCTTCCAGCACATAGCGCACGCCGAGCTCACGGCCGATCTGCTTCGTATCTACCGGCTTGTCTCGATAGGTAAAGGCAGTATTGCGCGAGATCACGAACATGTCGGCGAGCCTCGACAGATCGGTCGTGAGGTCGTCGGTGATCCCATCGGCAAAATATTGCTGACCCCTGTCCTCGCAGAGATTCGCGAAGGGCAGCACAACGATCGACAGACGTGGTCGCGGGACCACGTCGGTGTTGGGTCGAGACGGCGGCACAACAAAACGGTATCCGCGTCCGGATATTGTTTGAATGCGGCTGCGCCCGAGGCTGTCGCGCAAGTTCGAAATCTGGACGGCCAGGTTGCAGTCTTCGACCGTCTTTCCGCGCCAGACGGTCTTCATGATCTCCTCTCGCTCGACCAGTCCCCCCTGCGCCGCCACTAACATTTCAAGGACATCGAGGGCGGTCCGGCCGAGCGGGACCAGGGCGGCTTTGCCCGCCTGATCCAGGCGGAGCAGGCAGCGCCCGCGGCGGTTAAAGCGAAAGTGCCCGAACTCGAGAATATCAGCCGAACCGAGCCCGTCCATCCTGCCCGTTCTCCGGCAAGAACGGCATCAACCGTTCAGTTATAAACATAGCACACATTCGACCCGATAGCCAGTCCCTCCATAGGCGGTACTTTTAGAAATCTTTTAAGAAGAATTAAGAAACGCTTCATGGAGCTCGCGCCGCCGGAAGCCGCATATTTCGAGCGCTTGGAACGCGCGGAGGCAGTCATGGACGGCTCGACCCTTCGGTGCTTAGCACGGATCAGTTTGGCGACAACGTCGGCGATGCTCGCGTCGCTGCTCGCGGGAGTGGCGAGCGCAAACACAATTACGGTTCAGACGCTCGACGGCCACAGCCGCGTCAGCGGCGCATGTGCGCTCGCGGATGCGATCTCGGCGCATAATAGTAAGACAGCCGTAGGAAGATGTAACGCTGGCTCCGGAAACGACCTAATTCGGTTCAGCGTTACCGGGACGATCTTCATTCAGCACACGCTGGAGATAAGCAGCGGCACGTTGGCCATTACGGGACCGGCGAGCAACTCCATAATCGTCGATGGCAACAAAGCGGTTGAAGTAATGACGGTTAACGCGGGCGCGACCCTTAATCTATCCAATCTGACGATTGCCCACGGCAACTCCGAACAGTACGGCGGGGGAGTCCACAACGACGGCACGCTAACCGTCAGCAGCGCCACCTTCTCCGACAACGGCACGAACGGCTCTGGCGGCGCCATATTCAACGGCGGTACTTTAACAGTCAGCAACAGCGCTTTCTCCAACAATATCGCCAATGGCGGTGCCGGCGCGATCGATAACTTTGCAACGGCGACCGTCAGCCACAGCACATTCTCCAACAACATAGCGAGCGGCGGTGGGCTCGGCGGCTTTGGCGGCGCCATCGGCAGCGGACGCAACACCCCGACGGGCAATACCCTGACCATCGGAAACAGCAGGTTCTTGGGCAACCAAGCTGCATCCGGCGGAGCCATCTTTATAGGCATCGGGGGGTCTGTGATAGTCACAAGCAGCACCTTCTCCGGCAACAACGCGCTGCTCGGAGATGGCAAGGGGGCGCCATCTATAACGACAACAGCTCCACCAACCCCAACGACCACCCAGGCGGCTCGGATGTCGTAAACAACAGCACCTTTGGGTTTAACCAAGCCCGTCAGGGCGCAGGTATCTTCAATACTGCCCCTCTGAGCGTCAACAACAGCACCTTCTTAAGGAACTTCGCCTCCGTTGCAGGCGGTGCCCTCTACAACCTCCAGACTGACGTATTTGTCACTGGCAGCACTTTCAACGGCAACGCTGCCGCCAGCCTCTCGGAAGCCTCGGTCGGCGGCGCGATTTATAACTTGGGCAGGGCGACCGTCACCAACAGCACCTTCGCGGGCGACATTGCCTTCAGCGGTGGCGAGATCTTCAACGACGCAACCGCCATTGGCGGCGCCGTTCTCGCGGTCACCAACAGCACCTTTTCAGCCAATGCTGCGAGCATCGGCAGCGGCATCGCCAACATCGATCCGGCGATCGCCGCTCTCAAGGGCAGCATTCTGTCGCGCAACATACACTTTCCAAACTGTGAGGGCACGATTACGGATAAGGGTTACAACATTTCAACTGATGTGTGCGGATTTGGATCGAGAAGGGGGGCCAATGGCCGAACAATCGGCGACAACATCGGCCCAGACCTCTCTTTCGCGGGTTTGCAGAATAACGGCGGGCCCACGCAGACGATCGCGTTGGCCCCGGGCAGTCCGGCGGTCGGCGCGATTCCCTACGCCAGGTGCACCGATCAGGGATCGCCACCGGTGCAGATCACGACCGACCAGCGCGGCTACTATCGTCCCTTTCGTCCTCGGGGGCCGTGCGACATCGGCGCGTTCCAACTCAACGCCACTCCTCCGGTCATCTTTGTGGTGGGCATCACCCGAATATTTCCCGGCGTTTTAAACCTCGATCCGGGCGTGGGCCAATGCCCGGTCAATGGCGGGTTCGTCGGCACCTTCAGCTTCACCGCTGAGCTCACCAACGAGAGCGACAGTACCCTCAGCGGTCTGGGCGCGCAGGTAGTGCGGCTGACTGGCGGCAACTTTCTGCAGACCGGCAATCCGACCGCGGGCGGCAAGAATGCCTATCAGACGATCCCGCTGACCCTGGGGCCAAGCGCGCCCACTGACGAAGCGTTGACGATCTCGCCGACGCTGGCGCCGGGCTCACGGACCCAGGTGCCGTTCACGGTATGCCTCGAGCAGGTGGAACCGTTCGAATTGTCTGTCGATGTGCTCGGCACATCAAGCCAAGCGATCGCCCCTCGGCGTGGCCGGCGAAGTTTCCAGTTCCAGCTCGATCCATTGGAGTCGTGCCGTGACGATGATCCAAAACACGAACGTGAGTGTAATGATTAATGCGGACTGGAACGACCCGTTTTTATCATTCGCGCTTGGAGACGATCATGAATCACTCATTCCTTTCGCGTTCGACCCGAATCGGTGTGGCGATAGCGTCCGCGATGCTCGCATCGCTGCTCGCGGGAGCGGCGAGCGCAAAAAACACCATTCTGGTCACCACGACCGACGGCGGCAGCGGCGTCAGCGGCGAGTGCGCGCTCGCGGATGCGATCTCGGCGCATAACAGTAAGACAGCCGTGGGAGGATGTAGCGCTGGCTCCGGCAACGACGAGATTGACTTCAGCTTCACCGGAACGGTCTTCATCCAAAACACGCTGGAGGCAACGAGCGGCACGCTGACGGTCTTGGGGCCAATCACTATCGATGGCGGCGGCAAACTCCGAGTCATGAAGGTCGATCCTGGGGTGAGCGTCGAGCTGATCAAAGTGACGATTGCCCATGGTGTCTCGCCCGACACAAATCATTTTGCCGGCGAGGGCGGCGGAATACTGGTCGACTCCGGCAAATTAACCGTCACGGACGGTACCTTCTCCGAAAATAGGGCTACTTCGACCGGCGGCGGCATCTTCACCAACAGCCATTTGACCGTCACGAACAGCAGCTTTTCGCGCAACAGCGCGGCTCTTGGCGGCGGCATCCACAGTAGCGCGAGTTTGGAAGTAGACCACAGCACTTTTTTTGAGAACGAGGCGGAAGAGGCAAGCGGCGGGATCGACCTGCTCCCCATCGGCAAACAAACGGCGACCATCGCCAACAGTACTTTCTCGGGCAACCGCGCAGGCGAGGGTGGCGGCATCTACAATTGGGGTGACCCTGGGGGGGATCTTGAGAGTTTGAGCATCACCAACAGCACGTTCTCATCGAACACCGCGTCCAAGTCAGGCGGTGCTATCGCCAACACCGGCGATTTATTTATCACCAACAGCACCTTTTCATCGAACACCGCGTCCGAGTCAGGCGGTGCCATCGCCAACGGGCCAGACTCAGAACCAGGCAGCGGCGATTTATTTGTCGCTGACAGCACATTCTCGTTCAACAGTGCGTTTGGCGGCGGTGGTGGGATTCATAACTCCGGCCACACGGCGACGGTCACAAACAGCACATTCGTCGGTGATTACGGCTTTGATATCTCCAACGACACCAGTCTGACCGTCACCAATTCCACCATCTTGGGCATCTATGGCGGAATTGCTAATAATGCTTCGGCGAGCGCGGCTATCAAGGGCACCATTCTGGTCGAGCTGCTAGCTGAGGAGAGCCCCAACATAAGCTGCAGCGGAAGAATTACGAATGAGGGCTACAACATTTCGAATGATGGTTCGTGCCGATTCGGGACCAGCACGGGGGCCAATGGCCGAACACTCGGCGACAACATCTCTACCCCGGAGCTCGCTCCCGGAGGTGTGCAGCATAACGGCGGGCCCACGCAGACGATCGCGCTGCTCCCGGGGACCCCGGCGGTCGGCGCGATCCCCTATGCCTCCTGCACGGATCAGTCGTCGCCGCCGATGCCGATCACGACCGACCAGCGCGGCTACTATCGCCCGGTGGGCAAGCCGTGCGACATCGGCGCGTTCCAACGCAACGGCATTTTTCCGATCATCAATGAGATAGACATCACCCGAATTATTTTCGGCAACTTAAACCTCAATCCGGGCGTGGGCCAATGCCCGGCCAATGGCGGGTTCGTCGGCACCTTCAGCTTCACGGCTGAGCTCACCAACGAGAGCGACAGCACGCTTAGCGATCTGGGCGTGCAGGTAGCGCGGCTAACCGGCGGCAACTTTCTGCAGACCGGCAATGCGACCGCGGGCGGCAAGAATGCATATCAGACGATCCCGGTGACCCTGGCGCCAAGCGCGCGTACTGACGAATTGTCCACAATCTCGCCAACGCTGGCGCCGGGGGCACGGACCCAGGTGCCATTCACGGTATGCCTCGAGCAAGTGAAACCGTTTGAGTTGTCTATCGATGTGCTCGGCACATCAAGCCAGGCGATCCCCGCTCGGCCTGGCCGGCGGAGCTTCGAGTTCCGGCTCGATCCATTGGAGGCGTGCCGTGACGATGATCCAAAACACGAAGGTGAGTGTAATGATTAATCGGGACGGGGCGAGCCATTCGCAGGCGACCGCCGAGGCGCGTCGCCCCATCCTCACCACCCCGAGCACGATCATTTCGAGGACCCCGTCGGCGACTTCGCGGCAAAAAACGCGATACACAACCCGCCCCTCCCTATCCTGGCGCGGGTACGGAAAGGGAGTGAGCGCGCTGTCGCCGTCGCTATCGAACAGGATCGCGCCGGTCCGTCGTGGCAACTCCTCGGCCTTGAGTAGCGCCACGAGCAGTTTCTGGCCAGCGAGGTTGGGGCAGACGGGGTCGAAGGAATACCTGCTGTCGCAATAGCCTTGGGCGAGCGTCGCCCCGGGGCTCGGGGTCGTGCGCCGCCTCGGCGGTAAAGCCCAATTGCCCGCGGATGCGCTTGTGCGGATATTCGGTAGAGCCCTTGGCCACCTAGCGTGGCGGGTCCGGGCTCGTAAACGCTCCGCCGAACCTTGTGCGGTCCGTAGCGCACCTTATATCAATTAGAATATAAGATGCATCCGATTTGAAGCCGATCGTCTTTCTTGGAAACTCGTTGGACGCGTTCCGAAGTTTTCCAGAAGCGGCTCGGCGAGACGCAGGCTTTCAGCTCGATCGGGTCCAACGAGGGCTCGATCCTTACGACTGGAAGCCGGTGAAAACGGTCGGTCCTGGCGTCCGTGAGCTGCGTGTCAGCGATGCCGCCGGGCCGTTTCGGGTTATCTACATCGCCACCTTCGCCAACGCGATCTATGTGCTGCACGCCTTTTAGAAGCAGAGGAAACGAACAGCAAAGCGAGATTTGGATATGGCTTTTTCCCGTCTTCGGGACTTCGCGCGGAGTAGACGATGACAACAGATCGAGCTTTTGAGAGCGTATGGGATGCCTTGGAAGAGTCGCCCGCCGAGGCGGCGCATATGAGGCTGCGCTCGGACCTGATGATCGCGGTGCAGGAAGCAGTGACGGCATGGGGCATTACGCAGGCCGAGGCGGCAAAGCGCTTGTCCGTGACGCAGCCCCGCCTCAACGACCTCGTGCGCGGCCGGATCGATAAGTTCAGCCTCGACGCGCTCGTCGATCTCGCCGCACGCGCCGGGCTTACCCTGCGCATGGAAATCACCCGGCCGGCGGCGTAGAACCGGCGCGACCGCGCGCGCCGCAGGCCGGTAGCGAACGCGCATTGGCGCGAGCGAATTGATTTTGGTCTAGGTCCATATTGATCGGTCGAATCGACCGATCGGAAGAATGCGATGACACGCGAAGTTCAGGCCTCCTATGCCAAAACCCACCTTCCCCAGCTGCTCGACGAGGTTGTACGTGGCGAAACAATCGTAATCACGCGTCACGGCCGGCCGATTGCGCGGATCGTGCCCGAGGAGCATTGCCGACAGCAGGAGATCGATCTGGCGCTCGCTGATATCCAAGAGCTGCATAAGCAAGCCGGCAAGGTGTCCATCGAGGAAATTTTGGCGTGGCGTCAGGAAGGCCATAAATACTGATGGCGCTAGTGGTCGACGCGCTGTTGTCGCTGCCTGGCGGTCGAGAAAGAGGATGCAAATGCGGAGTTGACACTCGCCGCGCGGGCCCAAGGAGTGCCGCTCGTCGGCCACGCCAGTTCTTAACGATTCCCGGATAATTCCCGGTTATCGACTCAATTCCCGGCTTCGGCGCACGGAAAATTCCCGGTTTGCCCGACAAATTTCCCGGTTCGGCTCTGCCGGGAAACTTGCACCTAACCGATTGATTTGGCGAAAGAGTGTTGTGACGATATGACCCCGCGGACCGCCGGATTCAAGTTTCCCGGTTCCGCGCCGCCCTTCACACCGAGAAGTACTTCGCCTGCGGATGGTGGACGACGATCGCCGAGGTCGATTGCTCGGGGTCGAGCTGGTCCTCCTCGGAGAGCGTGATGCCGATCTCCTCGGCCCTGAGCAATGCCAGGAGCTGCTTCTGGTCGGCGAGGTTCGGACAGGCCGGGTAGCCGAACGAGTAGCGGCTGCCGCGGTAGCCCTGGGCGAGCATCGCCTCCGGGTCGCGCGCTTCTTCGGCGGCAAAGCCCAGTTCGCCGCGGATGCGCTTGTGCAGGTATTCCGCGAAGGCCTCGGCCATCTCGACCGAGAGTCCGTGCAGGTAGAGGTAATCCTGGTAGCGGTTCTCGGCGAACCATTCGCGAGCGGCCTCGGAGGCGCGCCGGCCCATCGTGACGACCTGCAAGGCGATCACGTCGCGCTCGTTACTAGCAACGTCGCGGAAGAAATCGGCGATGCAGAGCCCGCCCTCCTTGTTCTGGCGCGGGAACGAGAAGCGGGTCAGCTCGCGCTGGCCAACCGCCTCGTAGAGGATCACGTCGTTCCCCTCGGCGGCGCACGGCCAATAGCCGTAGGCCGCTTGCGGGACGAGGATCTCCTCGCGGATCGCGATATCGAGCATCCGCCGCAATACCGGGCGCAATTCGTCCTTCGCCCATTCGCGGTACTCGGCCAAATTCCGGCCGTCCTTCCGATAGCCCCACTGGAATTGGTAGAGCATGCGCTCGTTGAGGTAGGGCACGACGGCCTTCGCCGGCACCCGATCGATCGTCCGCGATCCCCAGAAAGGCGGCTCGGGCACTGGGACGCTCCGGGTCAACTCGGCGCGGCGCAGGCGGATCTCCTCGACATCGACCGGCCGCAACGGCTTGGGGTCGGCGGCGCGGCCGAGCTTGCGGGCCTGGTTGACCGGCCGGCCTTCGTTCCGGCGCCGGAGTTCTTCGAGGTGGGGATCGAACCGGCCGGTGACGATCTTGTCCATCAGGTCGAGCCCGGCGAAGGCGTCGCGGGCATAGGCGACGCGCCCGGCGGCATAGGCCTTGGCGCAATCCTCTTCGACATAGCGCCGGGTCAATGCCGCACCGCCGAGCATGACCGGGAGGCTCAGCCCCTGCCGGCTCATCTCCTCGAGGTTCTCGCGCATCACGACGGTCGATTTGACGAGCAGCCCCGACATGCCGACCGCGTCGGCCTTATGCGCGGTCGCGGCGTCGAGGATGGCACCGATCGGCTGCTTGATGCCGAGATTGACCACCCGATAGCCGTTGTTGGTCAGGATGATGTCGACCAAGTTCTTGCCGATGTCGTGGACGTCGCCGCGCACGGTCGCCAGCACGACCGTGCCTTTCTCCTGCCCCTCGACCCGCTCCATATGCGGTTCGAGCCAACGCACCGCCGTCTTCATCGTTTCGGCCGATTGCAGCACGAAGGGCAGTTGCATCTTGCCGGCGCCGAACAGGTCGCCGACCGTCTTCATGCCGTCGAGCAGGATGTTGTTGATGATGTCGAGCGGCTGGTATGTCTCCATCGCGAGGTCGAGATCGGCTTCGAGCCCCTGCCGGTCGCCGTCGACGATGCGCTGTGCCAAGCGGTCCTCGAGCTTTTCCGGCCTACCCCTCGCCGTGCTTTTCTCGGCCGCGCGGTTCTCGAACAGCGCGATATAGGCGTGCAGCGGGTCGTAGCCCTCGCGCCTTCGGTCGAAGATCAGATCCTCGGCGACCCGCACCTCCTCCTCCGGGATCTTGTGCAACGGCATGATCCGCGAGAAATGGACGATGGCACCGGTCAGCCCGCGGCGTAGCGCATGGTCGAGAAAGACCGAGTTCAGCACGTGGCGCGCCGGCGGGTTCAGCCCGAATGAGATGTTCGACAGGCCGAGGATGATCTGGCACTCGGGCATCGCCCGCGAGATCTGCTCGATCGCCTCCAAGGTGTTGAGGCCGAGCCTGCGGTCATCCTCGTTGCCGGTGCAGATCGTGAAGGTCAGCGGGTCGAATAAGAGGTCCGAGGGTGACAGGCCGTGCTCGCCGCAAGCGAAATCGTAGAGTCGCCGGGCCACGGAGAGCTTGTGATCGACCTCCTTGGCCATGCCGGTCTCGTCGATCGTCAGCGCGATGACCGCCGCACCAAAGCGGCGCGCGAGGGCGAGCCGCTTGTCGGCCGCTTCCTCGCCGTCCTCGAAATTGATCGAGTTGATGATCGGCTTGCCGCCATAGAGCTTGAGTGCGGCTTCGAGCACCGGATATTCGGTCGAATCGATGACGAGCGGCGCGTTGACCGCGCCGCGCATGCGCGTCACCGCCTCGGTCATGTCGGCGACCTCGTCGCGCCCGACAAAGGCGGTGCACAGGTCGAGCGTGTGCGAGCCTTCCTTGACCTGCTCGCGACCCATCTCGACGCAGCCGTCCCAGTCGCCCTGCTCCTGCAGGCGGCGGAACTGGCGCGAGCCGTTGGCGTTGCAGCGCTCGCCGATCGACAGATAAGCGTTCTCCTGGCGCAGAGGGACCTGGCCGTAGAGCGAGGCGACGGCGGGAGCCCAGACCGGCTGGCGCTGCCGCGGCACGGGCCGGGGACGCCCATCTCCACTGGCGCGGCCGATGCGGCGCAGCATCGCGTCGAGGGCGGCGATATGCGCCGCCTCGGTGCCGCAGCAGCCGCCGATCATGTTGACCCCGTCCTCGAGCACGAAGCGCTCGAGCCACTGCGCGAGCTCGGCGGCACCGAGCGGGTAATGGGTATGCCCGCCGACGAGCTCGGGCAGCCCGGCATTGGGCTGGACCGAGATCAGCCCGGGCCAGCTCTCGCCGAGCCATTTGACGTGCTCGGCCATCTCGCGCGGACCGGTCGCGCAATTGAGCCCGATCATCGGTACGTCGAGTGCCGCGATGATCGTCGCCGCCGCTGCGATATCGGCCCCGACCAAGAGTGTTCCGGTGGTCTCGATCGTCACCTGGACGAGGATCGGGGTGTCCTGGTGCGCGTCCTCGCGCGCCCGTTTGGCGCCGTTGGCGGCCGCCTTGATCTGCAGCGGATCCTGGCAGGTCTCGATGATGATCGCGTCGACCCCGCCGCTGATCAGCCCGGCGCATTGGACCGCGAACGCATCCTCGAGCGGCTGATAGGCGATGTGGCCGAGCGACGGCAGGCGGGTGCCCGGCCCGACCGAGCCGAGCACAAAACGGGTGCGGCCGTCATGGGCGAACTCGGCGACCGCTTCCTGCGCCAGCTCGGCGGCAAGGCGGTTGAGCGCAAAGGCCCGGTCGGCAAGCCCGAACTCGCCAAGGGTGATCGGCGAGCCGCCAAAGCTGTTGGTCTGCACGGCGTCGCAGCCGGCCTCGAGATAGCCCCGGTGGATCGCGCGGACGAGGTCCGGACGGCTCTCGCAGACAATCTCGGTGCAGTTCTCGAGGCCGAGAAAGTCGCGCTCGACGTCGAGATTGCGCGCCTGCACCTGGGTCCCCATCGCGCCGTCACAGAGCACGACGCGATCGGCGAGATAGTCGAGGAAATGCGCCATCTGAGGGGTGATCAAACCACCGCGGTGACCGGCTTCTTGGCGCGCACGCCGAGCATGTGGCAGATCGCGACGGTCAGATCCGCCCGGTTCAGGGTGTAGAAGTGGAACTCGTGCACCCCGTTCGCGTGCAGGCGGCGACACTGCTCGGCAGCGATCGAGGCGGCCACCAGACGCCGGGTCTCGGGGTCGTCGTCGAGGCCGTCGAAATGCCCGGCCATCCACGCCGGGATCGAGGCGCCGCAGGTCACGGCCATCTTCTTGAGCTGGGCGAAATTGGTGACCGGCAGGATGCCCGGGACGATCGACACCCGGATCCCGGCGGTGTGCGCGCGGTCGCGAAAACGCAGGAACAGATCGACGTCGAAGAAAAACTGGGTGATTGCCCGGCTGGCGCCGGCATCGAGCTTGGCTTTCAGGTTGTCGAGGTCGCGCTCGGCACTCTGCGCCTCCGGGTGGGTCTCGGGATAGGCGGCGACGCTGATCTCGAAATCCGCCACCCGTCTGAGCCCGGCGACGAGGTCGGCGGCGTAGGCGTAACCGCCGGGATGCGGCTCATAGCGCTGTGTTCCACCGGGCGGGTCGCCGCGCAACGCGACGATGTGGCGGATCCCGGCCTGCCAATAAGCGGACGCCACCGCATCGATTTCGGCTCGGGAGGCAGCGACGCAGGTGAGGTGAGCGGCGGGCTCGAGCGGGGTCTCATGGCGGATGCGGCGGACCGTCGCATGGGTGCGCTCGCGCGTCGATCCGCCGGCACCATAGGTCACCGAGACAAAGCGCGGTGCCAGCGGCTCGAGGCGTTTGACCACCTCCCAGAGCCGGCCCTCCATTTCCGTCGTCTTCGGCGGAAAGAATTCGAACGAGACGCGCGGCGGACCAGCATCGAAATCGATGACCGGGTCGGCGGCGAGCAAACCGCGCGATCGCCCGAAAGAAGCCCTCTGGCCGAGATCCTGCGGCATCAGCGAAGCTCCCTCTCGAAAACCACGTCGGGTATTGCTGGCCGGACATCACCGGCCGTGCGGGGTCGTGCTGCAGCGGGGCGTTGCGCGGTCCAGATGACAACGGTCAGCGGATCGCCCGGCAGCCATCGCGGCGGTGCGGGATCGAGGCCGGCGCCGGCGCACCACTCCGCCACCTCGCTGTCGGCAAAGCCGAGCCGCCGATGGGCGTGCTCGTCGCGCAGAAATTCGAGCGAATGCGGTGCGAAATCGACGAGCACAAGAATCCCGCTGGGCCGCAACACCCGGGCCGCCTCGGCGATGACCACTGCCGGCCGGTCGGCGTAATGCAGCACCTGATGGATCACGACAGCATCGAAGGAAGCGTCAGGCAAGGGCAGCTGGTACATGTCACCGAGCCGGACCAGCCCGTTCTCCAGGCCGGCGCGCTCGAGATTGACCCGGGCGACGGCCAGCATCTCGCGCGATTGATCGATGCCAAGCGCGCGCTCGGCGCGCGGTGCCAAAATCTCGAGCATGCGGCCGGTGCCGGTGCCGATGTCGAGCAGATCGCGCGGGTCCGCCGCCGCGATGATCTCGACGAGTGCTGCCTCGACCTCGCACTCGTCGACATAGAGCGAGCGGATGCGGTGCCATTGGGCGGCATTTTCGCGGAAATAGGCGCTCGCGAGGTCCGCGCGCTGGCGCTTGATCGCGCCCAATCGTTGAAGATCGAGAGCGATCGTCGGATCGGCCTCGCTGCACGCGGCCACAAACTGGCGCGCCAGCGCGCCCGCCGGGCTCGATTGGCTCAAGCGATAAAAGACCCAGCTGCCCTCACGGAAGCGGTCGAGCAAGCCGGCCTCGCACAGAAGCTTCAAGTGGCGCGATACCCGCGGCTGGCTCTGCCCCAAAATCTGGGTCAGCTCGCTTACGGTGAGCTCGCCGCGGGCGCAAAGGACGACGAGCCGCAACCGGGTCGGCTCGGCCACCGCGCGCAGCGCAGCCAGTAGATGTTCCATGAGGCCAGACTTTTTCGCGTTAGCGGTAGCAAGATATACACATATCTTTATATCGGCAAGGGGATTGTGCAGGGCCGACGCTCATGATCGAAAAGCCCCGTGCCACCCGGCCCTACCAGGCACCACTTGCCGCTGCGGCGAAATTCCCGCAATTATCTCGCCCGACGGGAAGACGACAGCCCGATGCGAGATCGATCGATGAACCTTCCCCCGCGACGCCTCGTCTTTTCGAGCCTGTTCTTTGCCTCGGCCCTGATCCTGTCGGGATGCGCCACGCAGTCAAACAACCCGCAGCCGGGCGTTGCCGAGGAAGAGGATTTCAACGACCCGTTCGAGGATACCAACCGCAAGATCTTCGACTTCAACCAGGTGGTCGATCGCAACGTGCTGGTGCCGGTCGCCAAGGCCTACCGTGCAGTGCTGCCCGACCCGGTTCGCGATTCGTTGCGCGACTTTCTTCGCAATCTGCGTGCGCCGCTGATTTTCGCAAACAACGCGCTGCAAGGCGATTTCGAGGGCGCCGGACAGACGTTTGCGCGTTTTACCCTCAACTCGACCCTCGGCGTGGGCGGCCTGATCGACGTCGCCGGGCGGTGGGGAGAACTTCCCTATCACGAGCAGGATCTCGGCGTGACATTTGGCGTTTGGGGTATCCCCGAGGGTCCCTACCTCGTCGTTCCGGTCCTCGGTCCGTCCGATCCGCGCGACCTGGTCGGTCAAACTGCAGAGGGGTTCGGCGATCCATTCAACAAGCTCGTGACCGGCAATCCATACACCCTCTACTGGATTCCGTTCGTGCGGGGCGGGGTCAGCGGCATCGATCAGCGCTCGCGCTACATCGAGACGCTTGCAGATATCGAGCGTACCTCTCTTGACTATTACGCGACAATCCGCTCGCTCTATCGGCAACGACGAGCGGCGTTGATGCGCCGCGAGAAAGAGCAGAATCTGCCGCCGCCGGCCTCGTTTAGTCGAAACGACAACCCGGTTGCGCCGGTGCACCCGCCGCCGCAGGCGGCCATGGTCTCTGAAGCACAAACAGTCTCTGAGGTAGCTAGGTGAAGACCCGACGTGTTATCCTGACCGCTTTCGTATTGTTTGTGGCAGCGCTCGCGCCCGCTATCCTTGCGGCTGCCGCGGATCCGGCTGCCGTAATCAACAATCTCGGCAACCGTGCGCTCGAGGTGCTCGGCAAGAACGCAACCCCGGCGCAAAAAGTGGCGCGATTCCACGAGCTGTTCCGCGAGGATTTCGATGTGCCCGGCATCGCCCGCTTCGTGCTCGGTCGATATTGGAAAACCGCCACCCCGGAACAGCAGGAGGAGTTCACTAGGCTGTTCGAAGATTATATCGCTATCGTCTACAGCTCCCAGCTGTCAGCGTATAGCGGCGAGACGCTCAAGGTGACCGGCACCCGGGCCGATCCCCAAGGAGCGATCGTCGCGAGCGAGATCATCCGCCCGACCGGCAACCCGCCGGTCAAGGTCGAATGGCACCTGGCCGACCAAAACGGCACCTACAAAATCCGGGATGTCGCCGTCGACGGGATCAGCATGGCGGTGACGCAACGCTCGGAATTCGCGTCGGTCATCCAGCGCAATGGCGGACAAGTGGAGGGCCTAATTACTCAGTTGCGCGAGAAGACCGGAAACTCCGCTCCTCGTTGAAATCGGTTCGCCCGTCACGGGTATCTCTATTTCGCGGTTTACGTCCAGTGGAACCGGTGATCTTGAGGTATCGTTAGATCACAGGCGAGTTCGATGTCTACGAGGTGTGCCTGTGACGATGTACCGTTTCCTTTCGACTGCCGCCTTTGTGCTGTTCACGGGTCTAGCGGCCGTGTTTCCCGCTGTGGCTGATACGGGTCCAGCCGAATTCGTCCGGACGCTACGCAACGAAGCGCTCGGAGTGATCCGTGCCGACATTGCGCCCGGCCAAAAGCAGGCATTTTTTCGTCAGCTATTGCAACAGGATTTTGACCTTCCCGGCATAACCCGGTTTGTGTTAGGCCCGTACTGGCGTGTTGCGAGCGAGCCTGAAAAGCAGGAATTTCGCAGGCTTTTCGAGGATTATATCGTCCGCGTTTATAGTGAACGATTTGCGTAATATCGCGGCGAGGCTTTCAGGGTGACTGGCAGCCGATCGGATCCCGAAGGCGCCATCGTGACGAGTGAGATCGTTCGTCGGGCGGGTGCCCCACCGATTAAGGTCGATTGGCGACTGAGCACGCGCGATGGGCTCTACAAGATCAGCGACGTCATCATCGACGGCGTCAGTATGGCGGCGTCCGAACGTTCCGAATTTGCATCGGTTATCCAACGCAGCGGCGGCCAAGTGCAGGGTCTCCTCGCGATGATGCGCGAGAGGGCCGCTGCTCCGGCGAGCGCGCCGTACGCCGCCCTTCCTCCGGGCATGGCTAGTACCCTTCAACCCCGCTGAGCCGGGTCAGCTCCGCACCAACGGCTTGTACCGAATGCGATGCGGCTGATCGGCCTCGGCGCCGAGGCGCCGGCGGCGGTCGGCCTCGTAATCGGCGTAGTTGCCTTCGAACCAAACGACCTGGCTGTTGCCCTCGAAGCCGAGGATGTGGGTGGCGACGCGGTCGAGAAACCAGCGGTCATGGGTGATGATGACCGCGCAGCCCGGAAAATCGAGCAGCGCCTCTTCGAGCGCACGCAGCGTATCGACGTCAAGATCGTTCGTCGGCTCGTCGAGCAAGAGCACATTGGCGCCGGTCTTTAGCATCTTGGCGAGATGGACGCGATTGCGCTCGCCACCCGAGAGCTGACCCACCTTCTTCTGCTGGTCGGCACCGCGGAAATTGAAGAGCGCACAATAGGCTCGGCTCGCCATTTTCCGACGCCCGAGATCGATTTCGTCCTGCCCGCTCGAAACCTCCTGCCACACAGTGTTGGCCGCGCCGAGAGCGTCGCGGGACTGATCGACATAGCCGAGCTTGACGGTTTCGCCGACTCGCAGCCGACCTAGGTCAGGCATCTCCTGACCGATGATCATGCGAAAGAGTGTCGTCTTGCCAGCACCGTTTGGACCGATCACCCCGACGATCCCACCGGGGGGCAAGCGAAAATCGAGCCCCTCGATCAACAGCCGGTCGCCGAACCCTTTAACGATCCCCTCCGCCGCGATCACGAAATCACCGAGCCGTGGTCCAGGCGGCAATACGATTTGCGCCGTTTCCGGCGCCTTCTCCCGGCTCTGGGCGACGAGGGATTCGTAGGCGGAAAGTCGCGCCTTGCTCTTCGCCTGGCGCGCCCGCGGGCTCTGCCGCACCCATTCGAGCTCGCGTTCGAGGGTCCGCCGGCGCGCCGCCTCCTGTCTGCCTTCCTGCTCGAGCCGCTGCTGCTTTTGCTCGAGCCATCCCGAATAATTGCCTTCGAAGGGGATGCCCCGACCGCGATCGAGTTCGAGGATCCAATCGGCCACCTCGTCGAGAAAATAGCGGTCATGGGTGACGGCCACCACGGTGCCGGGATAGTCCCCGAGAAAGCGCTGCAGCCAAGTGACCGATTCGGTGTCGAGATGGTTGGTTGGCTCGTCGAGCAGCAGCAGGTCAGGCCGTTGCAGCAGAAGCCGGCATAGCGCCACCCGGCGCCGCTCGCCTCCCGAAAGCGTCGTCACCTTGGCGTCGCCAGGCGGGCAGCGCAAGGCGTCCATTGCAATCTCGACGGTGCGGTCGAGCTCCCACCCATCGGCCTGGTCGATCTTTTCTTGAAGCTCGCCCTGCTCGGCGATCAGCGCGTCCATCTCGGCCGGCGAGAGGTCTTCGGCAAAACGCGCGCTGACCGCCTCGAAACGATCCAGCAACCCCTTGGTCTCGGCTAGCCCCTCGATGACGTTCCCGAAGACGTCCTTTGTCGCATCGAGCGCCGGCTCCTGCGGCAGGTAGCCGACCCGCACTTCCTCCGCCGCCCAGGCTTCACCGGCGAAGTCCGGTTCTTCACCCGCCATGATGCGCAGCAAGGTCGACTTGCCGGCGCCGTTGGGCCCCAGCACCCCGATCTTAGCGCCAGGCAAAAAGGACAGCCAGATATCCCTCAGTACCTCGCGGCCACCGGGATAGGTCTTGCCGAGACCCTTCATCACATAGATGTACTGGTAGGACGCCATTCGGGATCCCTTAGACGTTGCGCGGCATGATATGGGGGTTTCGCCGATTCGGAGGAACGCTCGATGGCGATATTATCAAAACCGGCAGGCATTGCGATGGCAGCCGTGGTCGGCATCGCCGTCGGCACCGCCTTGGGTCAGTCCACCCCGGTCCTGACCGGCGCTGCATCCTATGGCGACTGGCGCAGCGATGCACCGGGGGTCCGACGCAGAATCACCCCGGGGGACATGCCGCCTGCTTACGCGACGCCGAGCGCCAACCGGCACCCCACCATTGTCGCTCGCCCGGACGGCGCATGGCCGAAGGCGCCACCGAGCTTTGCCGTCGAGCTCTTCGCCAGCGGGCTCGATAACCCGCGTCTGCTCCGGGTTGCACCGGGCGGCGACATTTTTGTCGCGGAGAGCCGACCGGGTCGAATTCGCGTGCTGCGCGCGACGAACGACGCGGGAACGCCGGAGATCCACACCTTCGCCGACGGTCTCGATCGGCCTTTTGGCATCGCGTTCTGGCCGCCCGGAGGGAACCCGCGATATGTCTATGTCGCGGATACCGATGCGGTCGTCCGCTTTCCCTATCGACCGGGCGATCTGCAGCCCGCCGGCCCCACCGAGACGATCGTCGCCGGATTGCCGCGGGGCGGCCATTGGACCCGCGACGTCGTCTTCTCCGAAGATGGTGCCCGGATGTTCGTCTCGGTGGGTTCGCGCAGCAACGATGCCGAGCATTCAATCGCCGCGCTGTGGAGTTCGGAGGAGGAGCGCGCCGACGTGCTCGTCTTCACTCCCGAGGGCAAGGACGAACGGATCTTTGCGACCGGTCTGCGCAATTGCGTCGGGATGGCGGTGCAGCCCCGAACCGGCGAGCTGTGGTGCTCGACCAACGAGCGCGACGGCCTCGGCGACGACCTCCCGCCTGATTATGTGACCCGGGTGCGCGAAGGCGCCTTTTACGGTTGGCCCTGGTTTTATATCGGCGGCAACGAAGACCCCCGTCACCCTGGCGAACGGCCAGATCTGCGCGGCCGTGTCACTGTACCGGATGTGCTGGTGCAGCCGCATTCGGCTTCGCTCGAAATGACCTTCTACGATGGCGCACAATTTCCCCTCGAATATCGCGGCGAGGCCTTCGCCGCCTTCCACGGTTCCTGGAACCGCGCGAAGCGGACCGGCTACAAGGTGGTCCGCATCTTGCTCAAGGATGGGCAGCCGACTGGTGAATACGAGGATTTCCTGACCGGCTTCGTCGTCAGCGACAGCCGAGTCTGGGGTCGTCCGGTCGGGGTCGCCGTCGCGCATGACGGCGCGCTGCTGGTCAGCGAGGACGGCAACGGCACGATCTGGCGAGTCTCCTACCGCGGGCGGTGACGCGTTATCCGTAGGCGGCGCGGCGGCGCTGGCCAAGTCTGCGGCCCGGTCAGGCAGGCCGAGACGATCATCGAACGCCGCTCGGGCGCGTTCGACACGGAGGCGTTCCGCGACCGCTACGCCCTGCGCAAGCTGCTCGAAGCCAAGACCAAGGGGCTGGAGCGGGTTCCCCGCGAAGTCGCCGAGCCGCGCGAGGTGATCAATCTGATGGACCGCCTCGCTCAGGACGCCGCGGCCGAGCCGAAGCAAGCGGCAGCGGCCAAACCGGCCCGCCCGAAAGCCGCTCCCGACCGCCGTCAGGCGGCGCTGCTGCCGGTGGTGGGCGGCCGCAAGAAGGCCGCAAGAAGAAGGAGGCCGCGATCGCCGAGCCGGAGGCGGCAGCGGCGCGGAAGGGGCGAAAGAGGACAGGGTAGCGCCGCCCCTCCCCTTCCCTGCCGCTCCGGGAAACTCAGGGAAAAATTTTTTTTCGGATCTCGCCCGTACCGAAAGTCGTTTCTGATCAAAACCTTGCACGCGACTCTCCGATCGAATCGAAGGCGCGGCAGGGAAGCGGCAGGGAAACCCGAAAACCGTCGGATCGCCGTTTGGCATCGGCCGATTAGTGGCTCGATGTTAATTAACATTTTCGCTATGATAGCGTTATATGGGCGGAAACTTCGCTTTGGCAAGCGGGCGGCAGGTGTTGTCCGCGCTGCGGGGTGGAAAGGATGGTGGGAGCCCCATGTCCAAGACCGAGCACGATTACGAGGTCGGCCGCGGCAAGCTGCCGCTGCACAGCCGTTTCGAGAAGGGTCAGTCCGGCAGCCCGCGCAGACCGCGCCCGAAAGCCTGCCGGCGCTGCTGGTCGACGCGCTCAACGAGAAGGTGGTCGCGACCATCGACGGAGAGCGCCGAGAGATCAGCGAGCGCGAGGCGGTCGTCACTCAGCTGGTCAACAAATCGACCGGCGCAGGGATCGCCGGGGGTGGCGGGAAAGCTGGAGCGGAGATATCGGGGCCGACGCGAACACTGTCATATTGCTCTCCGGCACCTGCTGGAGCCGATGGAAAGTGGCGGTGCGACACCCTTTCGCACCGCGGATAAGGCGTCCGCCGGTGGTCAGGCGCCCGCGCAGTTCCGCTGTTTTTTGAGGCAATAAGCTTCCATTGTGTCGTAGCCGCCCTGTCTCTGTTGGGAGCAATTGCCGGCATGTGGCAGTCCGTCCGGCCCGAAGTGGTCGTGGTGGCAGCAGATGCGAGGTTTGAGACAAGCCGTGCAGCAGGGCGCCGTGCTTGACAAGCGGTAAGTAAGCGCTTACTCCCCGTGTCCATGGCCATGACCCGATTGGACAGCGACGAACGCCGGAAGGCGATTGTCGCGGCGGCGGTGCCGCTCTTTGCGCGCAAGGGCTTCGCCGGCACCACCACGAAAGAGCTCGCCGAGGCAGCCGGCATTTCCGAGGCCCTCTTGTTCCGGCACTTCCCGAGCAAGAAGAACCTTTACGACGAGATTCTGCGGCTCGGCTGCGAAGGCCATCCGGCGCTCGAGTGTCTGGCGGCGCTCCAGCCGTCGACCGCAACACTCGTCAACATGACGCATTTCATGGTGGGGTACTTCTTGCTCGGTGGTGAGGTCGACCGGGCCGAGCTCGACACGCGCCTGCGACTCGTCCTCCACAGCTTACTCGAGGACGGCGAGTATGCGCGCGAGTTGTTCGACAGGATGTTCGAACGAATCCACCCGCTTTTTGCTGCATCGATCGAGGCGGCCACCGCGGCAGGAGATCTCGCCCCCAACGTGATCGCCACGGCGAACTGCTTCTGGTTCGGCCATCACATCGCCGCCATGGTCGCGTTCGTCTTTCTGCCCGGCCGAGCCTCGATTGTGTACGAAGGGACGCTTGCGGCAATGGTCGAAGAGGCGAGCTGGTTCATCTTGCGCGGCATCGGGATGAAAGACGCGGCGATCACCGCGGCACTCGCTATTTGTGCACGGAACCCGTTTGTGCTCGCACCCACCTAGCAGGGGATGACGCCTATGGACGGCGAACGGATGGCCAGCACGGCCGTGGAAGCTCTGACGGCGGATCCGATTCTGCGCGAGCGCAGTAACACCGGACGCACAATTAAGCGTCGGCCGAGGACGATTGTTTGGTTCGTCATCGTAGGGCTGGCGCTGGCGGGCGTGCTCTACGGGCTATACTGGTTTAACGGCTTCCGCCAGCAGGCAATGGCGACCTATTTCGCCAACAATCGGCCGCCGCCGGCGCAAATCAGCGCAGTCGAGGTCGTGACCGAGGCAGTGCCGCGGTTTGCCACCGGCATCGGTTCGGTCACTGCCGTTCATCAGGTCACGATCAACCCCGAGGTCGGCGGACGCGTCACCAAGATCTTCTTTGAGCCGGGCGCCACGGTGAAGGCCGGCGACCCGCTCGTTCAGCTCAACGACGCACCCGATCGCGGCGACCTTGCTAACTACGAGGCGCAGGCGCGCTGGGCCGAAACTACGCTGCAGCGCTCCAGCGAGCTTGCCAAGCACCAATACGAAGCGCGGGAAACCGTCGATCAGAAACAGAGCCTGCTCGAACAGGCGAGAGCTCAGATCATCAAGACCGAGGCGTTGATCGAGCAAAAGCTGATCCGCGCTCCGTTCACCGGCCAGCTCGGCACACGCCAAATCGAGGTCGGGCAATACCTCACGCCCGGCGCGCGGATCGTTACTCTGACCGATCTGTCGATGCTCTACGTGAATTTCACCTTGCCGTCGCCTATGCGCGCGCAAATCTCGGTCGGACAGCGGGTCAACGTCACCGCCGATGCCTACCCCGGGCGGACTTTCGCGGCTGAAATCACGACGATCGAGCCGCAGGTCAGCGCCGATACGCGGACGATGATGGTCCAGGCGACGATGCGAAATCCGGAGAACTCCCTGCTGCCGGGCATGTTCGTCAATGCCGCGGTCGTCTTGCCCGCGCAGCCGGAGATGGTGGTTCTCCCGGAAACCGCGGTCGACTACACGCTCTACGGCGACAGCGTCTACGTGATCCGCGAGGACGGTAGGGACGCCAAGGGCGATCCGATCCTCAAAGCTGCTCGTACCCCGGTCAAGACCGGAGCGCGATGGGACGGCAAGGTAGCGATTGTCGACGGCCTGAAGCCGGGGCTGCGCGTCGTGGCAGCGGGCCAGATCAAGCTCCAGGACGGCGTCCAGGTTGCAATCACCGGCTCCCCTGCGCCCCAGCCGCCGGCCCATCCGACGCCGAACTGAGCGGCCGCCGAGGCGCCCTGGAGGGAATTCATGTCCTTCACCGACATCTTTATTCGTCGGCCTGTCCTCTCCCTGGTCGTAAGCCTGCTGATCCTGCTGATCGGGCTGAGGGCGATGACCTCGCTACCGATCCGGCAATATCCCAAATTGTCGAACACGACGATCACAGTCACGACGATCTATCCCGGCGCTGCGCCCGACGTCATCCAGGGTTTTATTACGACGCCGATCTTGCAGGCCGTGGCAACAGCCGAGGGCATCGACTACCTGACGTCCACCTCGGTCCAGGGGACCAGCACCGTTACCGCCTATATCCGGCTCAACTACGACCCGAGCCAGGCATTGACCGACGTCATGGCCAAGGTCCAGCAGGTCAAATACCAGATCCCAAAGGATGCGCAGGACCCGATTATCACCAAGGCAACGGGCCAGACGACGGCGGTCATGTATATCGGCTTTGCCAGCTCGGAACTGTCGAGCGCAGCAATTTCAGACTATCTGACCCGGGTGGTGCAACCGCTGCTCGCCACCGTCGACGGCGTCTCCTCAGCCGACATCCTCGGCGGTCAGACCCTCGCGATGCGGCTCTGGCTCGACCCCGCGCGAATGGCGGCGCACGGAATCTCCGCCGACGACATCGCAGCGGCGATCCGCGCCAACAATTACCAATCTGCGCCGGGCCAGGCGAAGGGCTTTTTCACTGTCGCCAACGTCAACGCTGACACCGGGCTCGCCGATGTCGGGCAGTTCAATAAAATGGTGGTGAAGTCACAGGATGGCGCGCTCGTACGGATGGAGGACATCGCCAGCGTCGATCTCGCTGCGCAAAGCTGGACCTCGAGCGTGGCGATGAATGGACAACACGCCGTATTCATCGGCGTGCAGGCGACCCCGACCGGCAACCCGTTGACGCTGGTCGCCGGCGTTCGCGCACTATTGCCCGAAATCCAGCGCAATCTGCCGCCTTCGGTCAAGATGGAGGTCGCCTACGATTCGACCAAGTTCATCCAGGCCTCGATCAACGAGGTCAAATCGACTTTGGCCCAGGCCGTCGCCATTGTTATCGTGGTCATCTTTCTATTTCTTGGCAGTTTCCGAGCGGTGTTGATCCCGATCGTGACAATCCCGTTGTCGCTGATCGGCGCCGGAACAATCATGGCAGTGCTCGGCTTCAGCGTGAACCTGCTGACCTTGCTCGCCATGGTTCTCGCTATCGGGCTCGTCGTCGACGATGCCATCGTCGTCCTGGAGAACGTCTACCGCCATATCGAACAGGGTCGCACCCCGGCGCAGGCGGCACTGATCGGCGCTCGCGAGATCGCCAGCCCAGTCATTTCGATGACCCTCACCCTTGCCGCAGTCTATGCACCGATCGGCTTTCTCGGCGGGGTAACCGGCGCGCTATTCCGGGAATTCGCTTTTACGTTGGCCGGTGCGGTTATCATCTCGGGCATCGTTGCCGTGACGTTGTCGCCGATGATGTGCTCGCTGCTGTTGACGCGCGAGATGTCGCAGGGGCGCTTCGCCCGGGTGATCGACCGCGGCTTTTCTCGCCTTGCCGAATGGTACGGGCGTAAGCTGGAGCGCTCGCTCGACTACCGGCCGGTGACCGCGCTTTTTGCCGCCGCGGTCTTTGCCAGCCTCGCTTTCATGTACATGAATATCAAAGCCGAGCTCGCGCCCGAGGAGGATCAGGGTGTCCTCTTCGCGCTGACCAAGGCGCCGCAATATGCCAATCTCGATTACGCGGACTCTTATGGCGACAAGCTCGACAAGGCCTTCGCTTCGTTTCCGGAGACCGATCTGCGGTTCGTCGTCAACGGCCGTTTCGGTCCGAACCAGGGTATCGCCGGTGCGATTCTGAAGCCGTGGGGCGAGCGCAGTCGTTCGGCGCAGCAGCTCAAGCCGTTGATGCAGCGAAAGGTGGCGGGCGTCGAGGGACTGAACGCGTTTGTTTTCTCCCTGCCGCCGCTGCCCGCGACCATTGGCGGTTTACCGGTCCAGATGGTGATTTATTCGACCGGCGGGTTCAAAGAGATCTACCAGCTGATGCAGCAGATCAAAGCCGCGGCACGCAAAAGCGGCCTGTTCATGGTCATTGACAGCGATCTCGACTTCAATCAGCCGGTGATCGGGGTCAAGATCGACCGTTCGAAAGCGAGCCAGCTCGGCGTCACGATGCAATCGATCGGCAACACCTTGGCGGTGCTGGTCGGCGAGAACTACATCAACCGTTTCAATCTCGGTGGCCGGTCTGCTGAGGTGATCCCGCAGGTGCCGCGGGCCGACCGTCTGACACCCGAGACCCTGACGCGCTACTATGTAACCTCGGCGGCCGGTCAGCCGGTGCCGCTATCAAATCTCGTCGAACTGACGACCAGCACCCAACCCAACGCGCTGACCCAATACAACCAACTGAACTCCGCCACCTTTCAAGCCGTGCCAATGCCCGGGGTAACAATAGGCCAAGCGGTCAATTTCCTCGAGCAGCAGACAAAGGAACTACCCGCTGGCTTCAGTCACGACTATCTGTCCGACACGCGCCAATACGTGCGCGAAGGCAATCAGCTGACGATCACCTTCATTTTTGCGCTAATCGTGATCTTCCTGGTGCTGGCGGCACAGTTCGAGAGCCTGCGCGACCCGTTGGTGATCCTCGTCAGCGTGCCTATGTCGATCTGCGGGGCGTTGATGCCGCTGTTCTTCGGCCTGGCGACGATGAACATCTACACCCAAGTAGGGTTGGTCACCTTGATCGGGCTGATCAGCAAACACGGCATTCTGATGGTCGAGTTCGCCAATGTGCTGCAGGTGCGCGAGAACCTCGACCGCCGCCGCGCGATCGAGCAGGCCGCCCGGGTCCGTTTGCGGCCGATCCTGATGACGACGGCGGCGATGGTCGTCGGGCTCGTGCCGTTGCTGATCGCGACCGGGGCGGGTGCGGCCAGCCGCTTCTCGATCGGTGTCGTCGTCGTCGCCGGCATGTCGGTCGGTACCTTGTTCACCCTGTTCGTCCTGCCCGCAGTCTATACCGTGCTGGCCAAGGACCATCTCGCCGCCGCTCGCTCCACCCGGGTGCGCGAGATCGCGCAGGTCTCGTGACCTCTTATAGAGTCGTTATCGTCAAAGACAAATGCGGCCGGGCTACCGTTATGAGCCGACGGAGCCCATGGGTCCAATTTTCACCCCGGATTCCAGCTGGAATTAACGCCCGCAGAGCTGCTGCGTCTATTCGCCGGTGTTTGCGATAGATCCAGCGACACTGCGCGCCCGGCGATCTCGGCTGCCGCCGTCGCCAATCCCAAACCTTATTGCACTGGGCTGGCGACCGCCGAAGAATCTGACCGCACAGCCGCGAGGCGAGTAGGCCCGGCAGGATTCGAACCTGCGACTACACCGTTATGAGCGGCGTGTTCTAACCAGCTGAACTACGGGCCCCGAGGTGTCTGGCGCGCTTAGGTGTCGAGGAAGCTGCGCAATTTGCGCGAACGGCTCGGGTGTTTGAGTTTCCTCAACGCCTTGGCCTCGATCTGACGGATGCGCTCGCGGGTCACCGAGAATTGCTGGCCGACCTCCTCGAGCGTGTGGTCGGTGTTCATACCGATGCCGAAGCGCATGCGCAATACGCGCTCCTCTCGCGCCGTCAATGAAGCCAGAACGCGCGTGGTCGTCTCGCGCAGATTTGCCTGGATCGCCGCATCGAGCGGCAACACCGCATTCTTGTCTTCGATGAAGTCGCCCAGATGCGAATCCTCCTCGTCACCGATCGGTGTCTCGAGGCTGATAGGCTCCTTGGCAATCTTTAAAACCTTGCGCACTTTTTCGAGCGGCATCGCGAGCTTTTCGGCGAGCTCCTCCGGGGTCGGCTCGCGGCCGATCTCGTGCAACATCTGCCGCGAGGTGCGCACCAGCTTGTTGATCGTCTCGATCATGTGCACGGGGATACGGATCGTGCGCGCCTGATCGGCGATCGAGCGGGTGATCGCCTGGCGGATCCACCAGGTGGCATAGGTCGAGAATTTGTAGCCGCGGCGGTATTCGAACTTATCGACCGCCTTCATCAAACCGATATTTCCCTCCTGAATGAGGTCCAGGAACTGCAACCCGCGGTTCGTGTATTTCTTGGCGATCGAGATCACGAGGCGCAGATTGGCCTCAACCATTTCCTTTTTTGCCCGGCTCGCTTCGCGCTCGCCGCGCTGCACGGTTTGCACGACGCGGCGGAACTCCGCGATCGGCAGCTTCGCCTCGGCAGCAATCTGCGCAACTGCGGCGCGCAGCCTTGCCACGTCCGTACAGTGCTTTTCGGCTAATTTTGCCCACCCGCGACCGGGCATAATTCCGACCCGATCGAGCCAATTGGCGCCGAGCTCGTTGCCGATATAATGCTGCAGAAATTCCGGGCGCCTGATCCCAACACTCTCAGCCAGCCTCAGCAGTCTTCCTTCATCGGCCACGAGCCGCCGATTGACATCGTAGAGCTGCTCGACAAGGTCCTCGATACGCGTGTTGTTCAAGCGCACCCGCTTGACATCCTCGATAATTGCTGCCTTGAGCTTCTCGTAGCGGCGTTCGGTAGCCCGTGCCAGCGTCTCGCCTTTCTGCAAGGCGTTGATCCGCTGATCCTGAAGCTTGCGCAGCCTCTTGTGGGTTTCGGCGATCGTGTCGAAAGTCGCGAGAGCGCTGGGCTTCAGCTGCGCTTCCATCGCGGCGAGCGAGACTGAGCTTTCCTCGCCCTCAGCCTCCTCGACGGCAAGCTCACTCTCGAGCCCCACGAGCTCAGCCGGCGGTTCTTCCCCGTTCCCGGTTTCGGCCTTGGGCTCTGGATCAGCCTCGGATGGTGCGATGACAACCACCTCCGCCGGCACCTGCTCGAACCCACCGTTGCCATATGTCGCGTCGAGATCAATTATGTCGCGAAGCAACATCTTTCCTTCGTTGAGAGCGTCGCGCCAACCGATGATCGCGCGGATCGTCAGCGGGTTCTCACAGATGCCGCCGATCATCATCTCGCGGCCGGCCTCGATCCGCTTGGCGATCGCAATCTCCCCTTCCCGGGACAGCAGCTCGACCGAACCCATCTCCCGCAGATACATACGAACGGGATCATCGGTGCGGCCGATATCGTCATCATCGAGATTGCCACGGACCTCGCTGTCGGCTTCCTCGGCCTCGGCGGCCGCCGGCTCCTCGCTCTCCTCGCTCTCGATCAAATTGACCCCGAGCTCCGACAGCATCGTCATCGTGTCCTCGATCTGCTCCGAGGACACCTGGTCATGCGGCAGCGCGGCGTTTAATTCATCATAGGTCAAATATCCGCGCTCTTTGCCGCGGGCCAGTATCTTCTTGATCGCAGCGGCAAGAGTGTCGAGAAGCGGAGCATCTGCTGCCTCCTCGCGCGTTTCGGTTGCTTCAGCCGTGTTCGCCGCTTTGCTCGCCATTCGACCATCCCTAAATAAGCACACCTTCCGTCCGGCCGCGGCCGGACGCGACTAAACAATCCTTCGACAGGATTCTCTCGACGTTCTTTGGTCAAGAGCAGGTCAAATGTGGTCGTCACTGCCGATCAGACCCTGCTGCAACTCCTGCTCCCTGGCGGCTTGGAACCGGCCCCACATCTCCGCCGATACCTCGCTTTCGAGGTCGCCACCGGCAGCCATGACCGGCCGCTCTCTGCGCCCCAACATTCTGATCACATGCGTCCATTCCTTACGCGCGGAGGCCGGATCGGGGCATCGGACCACAAAACCCGTATCGACAGAGGGTGTTAGAAGCGCGTCCACGGTCGCCGCAAACCCGCTCTGCACAAGGTGTTGTTGCAGCGTTCCAGCGTCAAGCCCCGGCCGCGAGGCTTCAAGCCCTAAAATCTCATGCCGAAGCTTGTCAAAATCGGCCTCGGGCAGGTCGAGAGAGGCGAACTCCTCCGCGACCTCAACAATCAAGCCAGGGAAATGGAGGAGGATCCGGAGCAGTATTTCGCGCTGCAGGCGCTGCGGGGGGCGAGGCGGCGGCGGCGGGCCCTCGTGTACCGCGCTCGAGCCCTGGCGTATTCGATCCCGCGATCTGGTAACCGTGGGGCGTGGATCGAACCGCTTATAGAAGAGATTACGGTACTCAGCCTGCACCTTCCGGTCGGGGATCAACTCGACCCGGCTCACCAGCCGGCGCCACACATCGGCGAGGCGTTCCGGGGTATTGCGGGGCTTCGCAGCGAGCTCGATTTCCCACAGCATGTCCGACAAGGGCCGCGCGGCGGCGAGAATTGCTTCGAAAGCGATGCGACCTTCGTTGCGGATCAACGAATCGGGGTCCTCCCCGGCGGGGAGGCTCGCGAAACGCAGGCTCCGACCCGCACCCAGGAACGGGAGCGCCCGATAGAGTGCTCGGGCGGCGGCGTGCTGACCCGCCGCATCGCCGTCGAAACAGAGGACGGGCTCCGATCCGAGGCGCCAGAGGTCATGCAACTGAAAATCGGTCAATGCCGTCCCCAGCGGCGCCACGGCGGTCGGGAAACCCGCGCGATGCAACGCGATCACATCCATGTAGCCTTCGGTGACGATCACCCCAGGCCCCGTGGACGGCGCTTCGCGCGAGAGGCCTGCCCGCGCCGCCGCCCAGCCGTACAGCACGCGTCCTTTCTCAAAGAGTGTGGATTCCGGCGAGTTCAGATATTTGGGTTGTCCGTCACCGATGATGCGGCCGCCAAAGGCGATCACCCGGCCGGTTCGATCGCCAATCGGAAACATCACTCTGCTGCGGAAATAGTCGATCAACTCGTCCGCGGCGGCGCTCGATGGCCGACGCAGGAGCCCAGCCTCGATCAGCAGCGACTCGGGAAAATCGGCTGAAAGGCTGCGGCGCAGCGCCTGTCGGTCATCCGGAGCCCAACCCAGGCGAAAGCGCCGGATCGTCTCGGCATCGAGACCACGTTCATCGAGATAATTTCGCGCACGAGAGCCCGCGGGCGACGCCAGACGAGCCTCGTAAAAGGCCGCAGCAGCCTCCAACACCTCGAGCAAAGTTTTTTGCTGCTGCGCGCGTTCGCGCTCCTGCGGGGTCGCGCGCGGGACGGCGAGCCCAGCCTCGCCCGCCAGTTTCTCGATTGCCTCGATGAAGTCGAGATTGTCGGCACGCATTACAAAGCCGATCACATCGCCATGCGCGCTACACCCAAAACAGTGAAAGAACGACTTATCCTCGACGACATAGAAGGAGGGCGTCTTCTCGTGGTGGAACGGGCACAGCCCAGCATATTCGCGGCCACGCCGCACCAGCTTCACCCGGCGGCCGATCAGCCCGGCAAGGGAAACCCGGCTGCGCAACTCGTCGAGAAAACCGGGCGGAAAGGCCATCTATCATGCCCTCTGCAGCCAGGGGCCGCAGTACTCGCACACCTTGTCGCGCTTAGTGCTTGCCCGCTGCGTCACGACTGACCGCGCCGCATTTCCTTGTCGGCAGGGAAAAAACTCGGTTTGCTGCCGAAAAATCACCTCTCTTATTGCCAAAAATATATTGTAAATCAGAACGTTAGATACGATTTGGCCGAGCCTGCCGGCAGAGAATTTTTGTGCTGTTTCGGGGCCGTAAAAAGGGGTCGGCAGGGAATTGGCAGGGGATTTTAGTCTAACAGGACGTTGCGAGAATTGGCGGAAGTCGCAGCTACGTGATGCCTGGGCAGCATTCAAGCATTGAGCCCTGGATAACTGTTTTTTCGGGCATGACGAGACAGCTGGGAGCACATGCGCTGACTTCGGCAACGAGGCACTGGGATATTGCGTATTTCGCACCGACATCCCCTTTTTATAATTGATAATATGACACTCCTGGCAGATATTAGGTGCAGGCCCGGACTCCGCAAGGGGGGCGGCAGCATCGGCGTTCCACAAAATGAAGGAGCGACATACCCTAGAGGCCGGCGATGACGAAAGCGCCGACCCGCTCCTGCCATAGTGGTGCGCCCCTCCCCGGCGCGAACTTGCATTGACAGGAGGCAGGGGTTCGATGGAGACGCAGCGCCGGAGCCATGGGGCCGGGCTCAGCTCAGGAGCCGCTTTGCAATCACGCCCGCCTGGCTAAAGTCGATGACCCCGGCGTGGCGCTCGCGGAGCGCCGCCATGACCCGGCCCATGTCCTTGATGCCCGTCGCCCCAGTCTCGGCGATCAAGGCCTTTACCGCCGCCTCGATCTCGCTCTCCTCGAACTGGCGGGGCAGAAAACTCTCGATCACCGCGATCTCCTCGCGCTCCTGTTGCGCGAGGTCGAGACGGTTGCCTTGCTCATAAAGCGCGATCGATTCGCGGCGCTGTTTGATCATCGCTTGCAGCATCCGCTGGATCTCGGCCTCGGAAATGCCCTCGGTATTACTTTGTCCGCGCACAGCGATGTCGCGATCCTTGAGCCCGGCCAAGATCAGGCGAGTGGTCGAGAGGGTGCGCGCATCCCCGGCCTTCAGCGCCTGTTTGAGCCGGTCGGTGAAGGCTTGACGCAGCATCGGCACATTCCCCCTCCGAGCGACCGGTAAAGCCTAGCGCGTTTCGCAGTCCGCGGCAATTCTGCACATCGTCGACTAAGTATTTGAAACAGTGAGAAGTTCGGACCGGCACCGGGTTGACGCCGCGAGCACGAGAGGGTAATGCTTACCCGCTCCGCTGTCCGCCCTGGCCGTGCCCGTGCCGTCCGGTAGGCGGCGGCACGCCACATGGACTCCCCGCCGATGCGTGACCCGACGCTGCGCCCGCCCGACTGCAACGCTGCGCTCGTGCTTGCCGACGGCACCTTGTTTTGGGGCCGCGGCCTCGGCGCGATCGGTACGGCCGGCGGCGAAGTCTGCTTCAATACGGCTGTCACCGGATACCAGGAGATCCTGACCGACCCGTCCTATGCCGGGCAGATCATCACCTTCACCTTTCCCCACATCGGCAATGTCGGAGCGAATCGCGAGGATGTCGAAGCCACCACGCCCGCGGCGCGTGGGTTGGTCCTGAGAGCACCCATTACCGAGCCGGCGAGCTATCGCGCAACCCAGTCGCTCGACGCTTGGCTCAAGGGCCACGGGCTCATCGGTATCTCAGGCGTCGACACGCGCCGGCTGACCACGCGGATTCGCGATATCGGACCGCCCAGCGGCGTCATCGCACACGATCCCGAGGGACGGCTCGACATCGCTTCTCTTCAGGCCCAGGCTCGCGTGTGGCCGGGTCTCGAAGGGATGGATCTCGCCAAAGAAGTGACTTGCCGCCAAACTTACGAGTGGACCGAAACCGTGTGGGATCGAGAGCGCGGCTATGGTCTACAACAGAGTCCTCGCCTCAGCGTTGTCGCGATCGATTATGGCGTCAAGCGCAACATTCTGCGGATGCTCGCCGCGTACGGCTGCCGCGTCACCGTAGTTCCGGCCAGCGCCTCGACTGAGGATATAATGCGGCATCAGCCCGACGGCATTTTCTTGTCGAACGGCCCAGGTGACCCAGCCGCGACCGGCGCCTACGCGGTGCCGGTGCTGCGCGACCTGTTGGCTTCGGGTAAGCCCATCTTCGGCATTTGCCTCGGTCACCAGTTGCTGGCGCTGGCGCTCGGCGGCAGTACCCGCAAGATGGCGCGCGGTCACCGCGGAGCTAATCACCCGGTCAAGGATCTGCGGACCGGCAAGGTAGAGATCACCAGCCAAAACCATGGGTTCGTCGTTGACCCAGAAAGCTTGCCGGAAAACGTCGAGCCGACCCATCTCTCGCTCTTCGACAAAAGCAACGAAGGGCTGCGGATGATCGGCAAGCCGGTCTTTTCCGTGCAATATCACCCGGAGGCGAGCCCCGGTCCGCAAGACAGCCATTACCTGTTCGAGCGTTTTGTCCGGCTGATGGGCGGAAATGCCTAAGCGCACGGACATCGACAGCATCCTGATCATCGGCGCCGGCCCGATCATCATCGGCCAAGCTTGCGAGTTCGACTATTCGGGGACCCAAGCCTGTAAGGCTCTAAAGAGCGAAGGGTATCGGATCGTGCTGGTGAATTCGAATCCCGCTACGATCATGACCGACCCGGAGCTCGCCGACGCCACCTATATCGAGCCGGTCACCCCGGAGATGGTCACGAAGATCATCGCCCGCGAGCGGCCGCAGGCGCTGTTGCCGACCATGGGCGGGCAGACAGCGCTCAACACCGCGGTGGCGCTCGCCCGCTCGGGTGTGCTCAAACGCTACGGGGTCGAATTGATCGGCGCCACCGAGAAGGCAATCGCCAAGGCCGAGGATCGCCAGCGCTTCCGCCAGGCCATGGACAGGATCGGCCTCGCCTCGCCGAAGAGCCGACTGGTACGCTCGATAGACCAGGCGGTCGCGGCGCTCGAGACCGTGGGATTGCCGGCGATCATCAGACCTTCGTTCACTTTGGGGGGCACCGGCGGCGGCGTCGCCTATAACGCACAGGAATTCGAGGAGATCGTACGCGGCGGGCTCAGAGCCTCGCCGACGCACGAGGTACTGATCGAGGAATCGGTCCTCGGTTGGAAGGAATACGAGATGGAGGTGGTCCGCGACCGCGCGGATAACTGCATCATCGTCTGTTCGATCGAGAATATCGATCCAATGGGGATTCACACCGGGGACTCGGTTTGCGTCGCCCCGGCACTAACCCTCACCGACAAGGAATACCAGCTGATGCGCAACGCCGCGATCGCGGTCTTGCGCGAGATCGGCGTCGACACCGGCGGATCGAACGTGCAGTTCGCGATCAACCCGGCCGATGGCCGCCTCGTGGTCATCGAAATGAACCCGCGGGTTTCCCGCTCCTCGGCACTCGCCTCGAAGGCCACGGGCTTTCCGATTGCCAAAGTCGCCGCCAAACTTGCTGTCGGCTACACCCTCGACGAGCTGGACAACGAGATTACCCAAACGACGCCAGCCTCGTTCGAACCGACGATCGACTACATCGTCACCAAGATGCCGCGTTTCACGTTCGAAAAGTTTCCGGGGACCGAACCGCTGCTGACGACCTCGATGAAATCGGTCGGCGAGGCGATGGCGATCGGGCGCACCTTCGCCGAGTCGGTGCAAAAGGCGCTACGCTCGCTGGAAACCGGTCTCAGCGGCTTCGACGAGGTTGCGATCGAGGGTGTGGAGAGCGCCGGCAAGGACGCCGTCAGGGCCGCGTTGGCCAGACCCTCGCCCGATCGCTTGCGGCTGATTGCCCAGGCCTACCGGCACGGGCTAACGACGGCGGAGATCCACGCCGCATGTCGCTTCGAGTTCTGGTTTCTCGACCGCATCCGCGAGATCGTCGAGATCGAGGAGCGTGTACGGCGAGACGGGTTGCCACACGATCGCACTGCATTTTTGCGCCTTAAGCAGATGGGTTTCTCGGATGCGCGCCTCGGCAAGCTGGCAGGGCTCGACGAGGAAGCGGTATCCGCACGCCGTCGAGATCAGGATTTGCGGCCGATCTATCGGCGTATCGACACTTGCGCAGCCGAGTTCCCCTCGCTCACCCCATACCTATACTCCTCGTATGAGGGCGACGGGTTCGATACGCCGGAATGCGAGGCCGATCCGAGTGACCGGCGAAAGGTCATCATTCTTGGTGGCGGCCCCAATCGGATCGGACAGGGTATCGAGTTCGACTACTGCTGCGTGCACGCGGCCTACAGTCTGCGCGAGGTAGGCATCGAAACGATTATGATCAACTGCAACCCGGAAACCGTGTCGACAGATTACGACACGTCCGACCGGCTTTATTTCGAGCCGCTGACCGCCGAGGATGTGGTCGAGATCGTGCGGGTCGAAGAGCGCCGAGGCACCCTGCTCGGAGTGATCGTGCAGTTCGGCGGGCAAACCCCGCTGAAACTCGCGGCGGCGCTGGAGCGGGCGCGGGTTCCGATCCTCGGGACCTCGCCCGACGCAATCGATCTCGCCGAGGACCGCGGCCGTTTCCAGCGACTTCTCAGGACCCTCGGGCTGCGCCAAGCGATGAATGGCACAGCTTGTTCCGTGAGCGAGGCCGAAGAGATCGCCTCTCGCATCGGCTATCCGGTGATGATCCGCCCGTCCTACGTTCTCGGCGGGCGGGCGATGGAGGTCGTCCATGACGGCGCCGCGCTCGAGCGGTACATGCGCGATGCCGTCAAGGTGTCCGGGACGAGCCCGGTGCTAATCGACCGCTATCTGAAAGACGCGATAGAGGTCGATGTCGACGCAGTGTCCGACGGGTCCACCGTCGAGGTAGCCGGCATTATGGAGCATATCGAGGAGGCCGGGATTCATTCTGGCGACAGCGCCTGCTCGCTGCCGCCGTACAGTCTCGCGCGCGACACCATCGCCAAGATCGAGCAACAGACCGTCGCCCTCGCGCGGGCGCTCGAGGTAGTCGGGCTGATGAACGTCCAATTCGCTGTCAAGGGCGAGGAAATCTACGTCCTCGAGGTCAATCCACGGGCCTCGCGGACCGTTCCGTTTGTTGCCAAGGCGATCGGTGTTCCGATCGCCAAGATAGCCGCACGGGTCATGGCGGGCGATCGTCTCGACCCGAGCATCTCACGCCTTTGCCGCTCGCGTCTCGCAAATGGCGGCCATGTAGCGGTCAAAGAAGCCGTCTTCCCGTTTGCGCGTTTCCCGGGCGTCGATCTGATACTTGGACCCGAGATGAAGTCGACCGGCGAGGTCATGGGGCTCGACACGGATTTCGGGCGCGCCTTCGCGAAGTCGCAGCTCGCCAGCGGGACCAACTTGCCGTTCGAGGGCCGCGTCTTTGTCTCCGTCCGGGATCAAGACAAGACGGCGCTCGTAGAACCTTGCCGCGAGCTCCTCGAAATGGGTTTCGCGCTAATCGCTACCAACGGCACTGCGCAGGCCCTGATGGCCTACGGCCTGCCGGTGGCGCGCATCAACAAGGTGAGCGACGGACGCCCTCACATTGTCGATCTGATGTTGAGCGGCGGCGTCCAACTTGTCTTCAACACGACCGAGGGTGCGCAAGCGATCGCTGATAGCTTTAGCCTGAGACGTACCGCGCTGACCAACAGCATCCCGTATTATACGACCGTCGCCGGGGCGCGGGCGGCGGTGCAGGCGATCAAGGCGTTGCGCGCCGGCAATCTTGAAGTTAAGCCACTACAGTCATACTTTTGATTGTTCCGCGGCGACCTCTGCCGTGGTTTTCGTCAGCAGGATGTGAACCCCTTTTCAATGAACAAGATCCCGATGACGGCCGATGGCTACAATCGGCTCCAGGAGGAGCTGAAGCGCCTGAAGACCGTCGATCGACCGGCGATAATCCGCGCCATCGCCGAGGCTCGAGATCATGGCGACTTGGCAGAGAATGCCGAATATCACTCCGCGCGCGACCGGCAGAGCTTTATCGAAGGCCGGCTGGCGGAAATCGAGGACAAGATCGCGCGTGCGGAAGTCATTGACGTCTCCAAGCTATCGGGGTCGGTGATCAAATTCGGGGCGAGGGTCACGCTTGCGGACGAGGAGACCGACGAGGAGCAGACCTTTCAAATCGTCGGCGAGGACGAAGCCGATATCAGTCAAGGGCGGCTGTCGGTGACATCACCGCTGGCGCGCGCGCTGATCGGCAAACGAACCGGGGAGAGCGTCGAGGTCGCCACCCCGCGCGGCGCGAAATCCTATGAGGTCGTCACCGTCTCCTTCGGCTGATGGCGCTTCGCTTTTCTCTTTCGCTTTTCTCTGATGAAAGGCCAACCTGGGCTAGGACACTCATCATATAGCCCAGGGAAATCCTTGCCGTGCACAAGCGGAATGCGTAAACGGAAGCAATGGCCTCCGCCGGGCCGACAGACGCGCGATCTGCGCGCCGGCGGCGGGGATACCGTCGCCGCGCAGATCCAGAATCCCGGGATCGGCCGCGGAGTGCGACCTGTTGGTCGTGTCTAAACACGACCGTCTCCGCGGACCGGGAGTGATCGCTACGCGGGCTGCTGTCCCTTGGGGTACGCAAGTAAGGCTGGCGGCCGAACCGCACCGCTTTGCGGCGCTCGCGACGATGCCGCGGCCGATTCCGTCGGTGTTGATCAGTGGAACCAATAGAGCCTATCGATCGACACCCAGGCGTGGCGACGAGACCGCCGAGGCGCTCGCCGGCATCCTGCGCAGCGGCATTGGTTCGGTGCTCATAACCCCGTCGCGGCGCATCGGCGCGGTTGGGCTGGCGTTGCTGCGGGAGCGGCTTGCAACGCCAAATTTGCCCGCTTTCATAAGACGATGAGGGCGGCCGGTATCACCCGGCCGTTCTCTGGCCGAATCGACGGCTGGTCCGATCCGGACCCGGATAACACGACGCGCGCCGGCGCCGCACTGCAAGTACTCGTTCTCGGACGGCGAAAGCGGGCATGAAGGCATTCGTAGTCTATCTTGGGATGGTTGCCTTCACGCTGGCAATCTTCTTCTTTGCACCCCAAGTCGACCTGGCGACCAGTGGGCTGTTCTACGATCCTGAGCGCGGCTTTATGCTAGCGAGTTGGTCGCCGATCGTGTTGCTCTTTCATGTAATCCCTTGGATCACCGGGGGCACGCTAGTCCTCGCCGCGGTCGGCGCGTCCTGGCTTCTCCTTCTCGGGCGGCCGCTGTGGCGGCTGGACCGCAAGGCGCTGATCTTTCTCGTTGCGTCGACGGCTGCCGGTCCGGGACTCCTCGCAAACACTCTTCTAAAGGATCATTGGGGACGCGCCCGGCCCACGCAGATCGAAGCGTTCGGCGGGACCCATCATTTCACGCCGGCGCCGCTGCCCGCGGCCGAGTGCGATCGCAACTGTGCTTTCGTTTCCGGCCACGCCGCGCTCGCCTTCTCGCTCGTCTCCTTCGCTTTCTTGCTTCCACCCGGCCCCTCTCGGCGGCGCGGTGTAGCGGCCGCTCTCGGTTTCGGAGTGCTCGTCGGACTGGGCCGTATCGCGCAAGGCGCTCATTTTCTGTCGGATGTCGTCTATGCCGGCCTGCTCGTCTATGGCACGACGGCGCTGCTCTCCTGGTGGATCGTCGATTGCGACGGTCTCACGGCGCCGCCGCTCCTCCGATTCTATCGGTTGATCTTGCGCGATGCGGCCGCCGCATGGGCCATCGCACGTCGCGCTCGTGGGTTGCCCGCCATTCGCCTCGTTTTTGTTGCGGCCGCAACGACGCTTCTCGTGGTGATCTCGATAGGTGCCGCCGACCGGCCGCTCGCATTGTTCTTCCACGCCCGAGACCACGACCTGCGCTCGCTCTTCGACTTCACAGGGCGTCTCGGTTTGACTTACGGCTATTTGACCATCTTCGGCCTTGCTTTCGTCGCGCTGCACTGGGGCGGCGTACCGCCCCGACTGCAGCAGTTCGCACTGCCGCTGCGCGCCCTGTCGGCAATTCCGGCGTTCCTCTTCCTTTCGATTGCCGCCTCGGGCGTCATCGTTGATGTGCTGAAGATTGTCTTTGGACGAGCCAGGCCAAAACTACTCTTCCAGTCTGATGTCTATGATTTTGCTTGGCTCATTTGGCGTCCCGACCACTGGTCGTTTCCTTCGGGACACAGCGCCACAATCGTCGCTCTGATGGCGTCTCTCTGGTTTCTTTGGCCCCAGCACCTTCTCTTTTATATCCTCGTGGCGGCGATTGTGTGTATGAGCCGCGTCGTGGTCGGTGCTCACTACCTCGCGGACTGCCTCGCCGGCGCATTGATCGCGGTTCTGACCACTCGCTACATCGCGCAGGTCTTCGCCAAGTGGGGCATCGATCTGGCGGCGGCGCACCATGGTCTGGGTGGTTCGGTAGGCGGGGCGCCTTGGTTTTGCCGACGCCTCGGCAGAGCGTTCATCGGGCGGGATCGAGCCGGTTCACGTTAACTCCGGCGGCTTGCGCCCGCTGCAAAGGGTGTAGTATCGGAACGGGTGCTGCCCGCTGCCTTCGAACACGGCTCGCCGCCATGGCCCTGCGCATCGAGACCTTCGACAACGCCCGCGGCGGCAACACACTCTACAAAGCCCTAACCCATCCGAGCGCCGCCCGGCAGGGGCAGGCTCTGGTTGGCATGCTGATGCGCAACACTCCGGTTGCTGTCTACGATCCGAGCGGTGCCGCCGAGGCCTTCAACGAGATCTTCTGCCTCGACAGGGTCGAAATCGCCGGCATTTATGTCCAACAAGTGGCTCGGATCGGCGACACGGTCTTTGGCCGCGCAGCGAGGCCGGTGACTGAGCTCGCCGCCTCGCGCGCTCGGTCGGTGTTCGTGGCCGCGTTCGACGCCGAGCGCACAATCGCGCAGCTCCAGCCCTATTTGCCCGACGGCGCGCGTGCCTTCAGCCTCGACACCATGCGGATCCCCGCCGAGCGTTTGACCAACCGGAGCGCTTATCTCCACCCGCTCAATTTCGCCACCAACTTTGCTTTTTTCCGTGATGCAGGCGGATTGCATACGCGGCTCGTGACCGCGAACTACTGGTCAGGGTACGGCGCAGAAACTGTCACCTGCTGGATGACGTTGTTCGCCGGTGACGGTCAAATCCTTGCCGAGTGGTGCGAAAGCTGTGGCGCGGCCGGGAGCACGATCGTTCTCGATAGTCGCGAAATCCGCGACCACTTCCGCCTGACCGAATTCTGCGGTCAACTATTTCTTCACGTCGTTGGAGCGGCCGGGCACGACGTCGTCAAATACGCCCTCGACACATTCGGCGATGCCAGCCCCGAGATCGCCAGCAGTGATCGTGCCGATACCGACTGCTCGCTCTCCTCCACTCATGACGCGAACGCTTGGCCCGCAGACCGCTATGCCGGCCTCCCCGCGCCCGGCCCCGGCGAGCGAGTCGTGCTCTGGCTTCAGAACAGCCATCCCATCCCAATTCCGGCCTGCGACATTCGTCTAAACCCGATGGGCGAGGAGCACCTGGTGCCGATCGCCCAGCCGATCGCGCCGTTTGCGACCCGTGCGGTCGATATCGGCGAAGTCCTGCCGAGCCTGGCCTGGCCCAGGCAGATCGAGCTGCGCGCGGGGAAGCACGTGGTGCGGCCCCGCTACGAGATCATCGATCGCAGCCGCCGACGGATTGCACATGTCAATGTCGAACGCGGCGACCTGGTGGCCGACCTCGATCTTCCGAGGCTCACGGGCACCCTCGGCAAGGGTTATCTGCTGCCCGCGCCGGTCATGCCGCTCCATGAATGGGAGAGCTTTGTACTGCCGACGCCGATGACCGTCGATCAAGCCGAGCTGCCGATTGCGGCGCTGGTCTATGACCCGGAGGGAAACGAAGTTCTGCGTCATCCTTTCGGGCGAGTGCCTCGGGCGCACCAAGTGGTACTCAACCTGGACGAGGTCGCCGGGATCGATGCTCTGCACAGCGGCTATGGCCATGTCGAGCTGATCTACGACTTTTCCGCCGGAGGCACCGCGGATGGGTGGCTTCACGCGCTGTTCCGCTATCGCCACCGGCGCAGCGGTCATGCCGCTGAAACCAGTTTTGGCGCGCATGTCTTCAACACGATTTTAGCTTATCGCGACGAGCCGCAATCCTATAGCGGGCGTCCTCCGGGATTGTCCACCCGCCTGTTCCTAAGGCTCGGCGCTAACGGCTACGACACATTGTGCCAGCTGATCTATCCCGCATCGCGCCCGTGGCGAGCGGTGAGCGCCACTGAGATCACTCTCCACGACGGCGGCGGGCGCGAGGTAGCCCGGACGAGTTTGGCGATCCCCTGTTCGGGTTCGCGGCTCTGGTACTATCGAGATGTATTTGACGGGGCGACGCGAGCCCGCGCAGGAACCGGCGCTTATGTGATGATTCGCGACGCGACCTGCCGGCTCTTTGGCTATCACGGGCTGGTCGGTTGCAACGGCTCGTTCAGCCTCGACCACATGTTCGGCTTTTAGCCCCGCTCCTTCCCGCGGCACCGCCGAAGAATGATATAATTCGTCAATCGATCACCGGGGTGCCCGGAATGCCCGAGCGTCATCATAGCAAGGTCCTGATCATCGGCGCGGGACCGGCCGGCTATACCGCAGCGATCTATGCGGCGCGCGGCAATTTGCAGCCCATCCTCGTCACCGGGCTGCAACCGGGCGGCCAGATGACCATCACCACCGACGTCGAGAACTATCCCGGCTTCGCCGATATTATCCAGGGGCCGTGGTTGATGGAACAGATGCGGCAGCAGGCTGAACACGTCGGTACGCGGATGATTCTCGACCTGATCGTCGCGATCGATCTCGCCCGCCGGCCCTTCGTCGCCACCGGCGATTCGGGGGATCTCTATACGGGCGATACGGTGATCATAGCGACCGGCGCCCAGGCTCGTTGGCTCGGTTTGCCGAGCGAGGAAGTCTTCCGCGGCTTCGGGGTGTCGGCTTGTGCCACCTGCGACGGATTTTTCTTCCGCGGCAAGGACGTCGTCGTGGTTGGGGGCGGCAATACCGCGGTCGAGGAGGCGATCTATCTGACCAACCACGCGCGGCGGGTGACCCTCGTTCATCGCCGCGATGCGTTGCGGGCGGAGAAAATCCTGCAAGATCGGCTGTTTCGTAACCCCAAGATCGACATTGTCTGGGACAGCGTTGTCGAGGAGATCCTTGGCGTGCCTGAACCGCCTGTCGTCACCGGGATCCGCTTGCGCAACCTGCGCACCGGTGCTTTCACCACGCAACCCTGCGATGGCGTTTTCATCGCGATCGGGCACACACCGGTGACCGGGTTCGTGGCCGGGCAGCTCCCGCTCGACCCGGAGGGTTATGTCCTATCCCGCCCGGACTCGACCGAAACCGCGATCCCGGGGGTCTTCGCCGCGGGCGATGTCAGAGACAAGATATTTCGCCAGGCGGTTACCGCGGCCGGGATGGGATGCATGGCCGCACTCGAGGCGGAGAAGTTTTTGGCAGCGCAGGAGGAATCAGTCAGCGTGCGCGCTGCAAAATAGCAGGCGAGCGTCGAATCCTGTCGAGGCGCTCCAGGGGAAGCAGGGATGGATTGGGACAAGTTGAGGGTTTTCCACGCCGTGGCCGAGGCAGGTAGCTTTACGCATGCCGGCGAGTCGCTGAATCTCAGCCAATCCGCAGTCAGCCGACAGATCAGTGCGCTCGAGGAAAGCTTGAGCGTCCCGCTGTTTCACCGCCATGCCCGCGGCCTGATCTTGACCGAGCAGGGTGAGCTGTTGTTCCGAACGGCGCGCGACGTATTCGCCAAGCTATCGATGGCGGAAGGCTTGATCTCCGAATCGAAGGACCGACCCAAAGGACCGCTCAAGATTCAGACGACGGTGGCCTTCGGCTCGACTTGGCTGACACCGCGCATCCGGGAATTCCTTGACCTCTACCCCGAAATCCAGGTCAGCCTGGTGGTCGATGATGCCGAGCTCGACCTGTCGATGCGCGAAGCCGATGTGGCCATACGCATGGCGCCGCCGCGGCAGCCGGATCTGATCCAGCGGCACCTCGTCAGTATCCAGGTTCATATTTACGGCGCGCCGGATTACATCAAGAAGCACGGCATGCCGCAAAGGGTCGAGGACCTGGACAAGCACCGGCTGATCGTCTACGGCGACGATTCTCGCCCGCCGGTGCAGAACATAAACTGGCTGCTCGATACCGGGACCATGGCCGGGCGCGAGCGCAAGCCGATTCTGACCGTGAACAATTTCTACGGCATGCTTCGTGCGGTAGTCAGCGGGCTCGGGATTTGTGCGCTACCCGATTTCATGGCCAACGAATATACCGAACTCGTGCGTGTACTTCCTGAACTGACCGGTCCGCCGGTCGAGGCCTATTTCGTCTACCCGGAGGAACTGCGTTCGTCCAAGCGCATCAGCGTCTTCCGTGATTTCCTATTGCGTAAGGTAGCGGAAACTCGACTTAGCTGACCTCGGTGAACCGTTGAAATTCAACACCGAGAGGTCGTCTCCCTAGGAGCGTTGCAGTTTTTGCAGACGAGCCAGAAGAAATTCCGGGTGGTGGTCCGCTGCGAAATGCTCCATGTTAAGCATGCGTTTCGACGCAGCCAGTTTCTGCCGGCGCCTTTGCCGACGTAGGTTTCCGGGACTTGTGCCCGGAAAGAGGGTCTGCGGACCCTCACGTCTCCCAGACGTGAAGCCTCCCTGTTCAAACTTGGCCGGAACTTTGGTTCCGGCCAATTTCTTTTGTCTCGGACTGTATCGGCTGCTTGTTGACAGTCGAGATCTTCGGACGAGTCGGGCGTCCGCGATGCGTGCAAACCCGAGCGGACCGAGGCTAAACTCTAAATCTCGGTCCGAGCAGTCTGGGCGACCCCGCGTTGGGGCCGATCTGCTCACCGGCGCAAAAAGGAGAACGAGATGAAAGACGGCTACCGGTTCGTCGATTGCGACATGCACATCATGGAGCCGATCGATCTCTTCGATAAGTATCTCGACCCGGCTTTCAAGCAGCGTGTCACTTCATCGCCCCGCCCGACCAATTCCGGAAGCACCGGAATGCGCCGCCGGCCGTTGTGGTTTTTCGACGGCTCGCCGATCAGCAACGACGGCAATATCTCGCAATACAACCGCGTACGCGGACCGCTCGTCTCCGCCCGCGCCAACACGAACGTCATGTTCGCCGTCGAGCGCGGGTACGATGCCGAGGCTCAAATCATGGGCATGGAGATGGAGGGAATCGACATTGCCGTGCTGTTCCCGACGGTGGGGCTGTCGTTCCTCGCTCGCGACAATATGGATCCGCAACTTTCTGCCGCGATCTGCCGGGCCTACAACGACTGGCTGCACGATTTCTGTCAGCACAGCCCCGACCAGCTGAAGATGGCGGCGATGCTGCCGATCCACGATGTCAATCTCGCCTGCCAGGAGCTCGATCGTTGCGTTCGCGATTACGCTGCCGTCGGAGCTTTTGTGCGGCCCAATTACGTCAACGGCCGTTATTGGCACTCCACCTACTGGGACCCGCTTTACAACCTGCTCCAGGATCTCGCTGTCCCGCTCTGCTTTCACGAAGGGACCGGATCATACTATTCGACGATCGAGCCGCGCTTTGGCGAGAACCGGTTCATGCGCCACGTGGCCAGCCACTCGACCGAGATGCAGCTCGCTCTGATCGCGCTGATGCTGGGCGGCATCTTCGAGTTCTATCCGCGGCTAAAGGTGGCATTCCTCGAAGCGCAGAGCTGGTGGGTTCCTGGACTGTTGGGGCGCATCGAGTGGGATCTCCGGCAGCACCACGACGCCGACGCGCCCTATCTCAAGCTATCGCCGTTCGAGTATTGGCAACGCAACTGCTTCTCGGCGATCGAGAGCGGGGAGCGTGAGGTGGGGTCGGTCGCGGAGCTTCTCGGCGGCGCCGACAATATCTGCGTGTCGACCGACTTTCCGCATTTCGACTCGAGTTTCCCCGAAGTGTCGACGCGGGTGCTGAACAATTCGAGCATCACCCCCGAGATCGCCGGCAAGATCCTGTACGGCGGCGCTCGCCTCTATGGCTTTACCCGGGCCGACTTCGAAAGAGCCGATATTGCCGCCAAGCGGCGGGACAATCTGCACGCGGCGCAAGCGTAGACGTAGAGGCGTCCCTAAGGCCGGACGAAGGCGCCCCTGCCGCGGCCGTGCGCGCCGCGGCGAGTTGCCGTACGCGCTATTGGGCGATCGCCCACAGTGGCAGCAACATCGCTGTCCAGCCGAGCACTGATAACGTGACGATGCAGATCGTCGCCGCCCGCACCGAAAGGGGACGTTCGGTGCTGGTCTCCGCCTCCAGCGACGCGACGGAACGACCAATGCTATGAAAAGCGAGCACGATCACCACCCTCAAACCGACCGAAGGAAATCCTCCCCCACGGGGATTAAGATCTGGTGAACCGGTCATGATCGCAGCGGTCGGGCAAAGCTCAGCTCGTGACCGTCGGGATCGGTCAGGTGGAAGAAGCGTTCGCCCCACTCGGCGTCACGCGGCGCGGTGTCGGGCGGGCAGCCGGCGGTCACAAGACGGGAATAGAGCGCGTCGACGTCCGATACGTAGAATATCAATCGCCCCCACCAGGACCATTGGCGCTCCGGGGGCTGGGCGATCAAGTTGAGAAAATTGCCGCCGGCGCGAAAACTGCTGAACGCCGCGTCCTCACCGCCATACAGCAGCTGAAACCCCAGCATGCGGTAAAACCGGACAGCACGCTGCATGTCATGTGTGGCAAGAGTAACGGCGCTGATGCTCTCGATCATATGGCCTCAACTGCGCGAAAAAGCCCCCGCTCATTGGATCATTGAACGATCGAGTCGGTCGATCGCCTGCGCTGCTCGCCGTCGGAGATCAGCCAGTATAGCCCCCCCAAGGAGAGCGCCAGACCGCCGAGGCCCAGCAGGGTCTCCACGCTCGCCGTCGCATAATCCAACAGCACGAGCTTCCGAGCGAGCACGATGATCGTAATGAGCACGACGATGCGCACTTGAATGGCGCCTGACCTTTGCCGAATCGCCAAGACGATCGAGTGGTTAAATTCCACCAGGATTATTACCGTCAGAATCAAACCAAAAGTTTCTTTTAGCGCGCCGGTCTCCATGAATCCTGTACTAGAGGTCAAATCTTCGAATAATGTAATTATCACCAGGACTACCGAATAAATGATTACCAAGGAAATGATAAACACCATAATGCCTAAAATAATCTGCTCGAACCACTCGTATGGTGTGCGGCCTTTCGCCCGTTTCTTGAACAGGTTGAGCAGAAACACGGAACCCCCTTTGGCCAAGTTACGGCGAGTAAGTTTGGTCCGGATGGCAGTGTGCCATGCTTATTCGATGGTGCAAAATCGCGTGCTGATGGGTATGCAGAACGAGTGTCCCGGTATGCTGGGCTGGCCGTTCAACTCGCTGCTCACCGATCTCGTGGGCGGCGATCGCAGCTCACATCCCGCTTGGAGGTAGAAATGGCGAAAACTTATTTGAAGGGGCAGGCGGCGCAGGCACGGGCCTATTCGCAGGCGGTCGTCAGCGAAGGTGGAAAGGTTGTTTGGTTAGCCGGGCAGGTCGCGGCCGAGGACGCGTCAGGCAAGTCGCTCGCCGGCGATTTTGACGGCCAGGTGCGCGAGTTGTTCTCCCGATTGGCGAAGACACTCGGAGACGCCGGCGGCGCGCTCGGGGATATGGTGACGATGACCGTCTTCATCACCGATGCACGGTTCGGCGACCGCTTTACGCAGCTGCGCAAGGGGATCTTCGGCGACAATTTCCCGGCGAGCGCGCTGATCACTGTCGCCGGCCTCGCGCGTCCGGAACTACTCGTTGAAGTTCAGGGTGTCGCCGTGATCGGCTGAGCGACATGATGCATGATTCGTGACGACCTTGTGCATCGCGCTTCGCGCGCTCTTTTCGTGATATGTTTTGAGCGGGCGCGGGACATGATAGGTTAGCTTCCGAACAGATCAGTAGGGAGGCGGTCTGATGCGCGCCATGGACGTCATGACGACCAACGTAATCACAGTCGAGCCCAACACATCGGTCCAGGAGCTTGCGACGCTCCTCTCCGAACGCGGGATCAGCGGGGTCCCGGTCGTCGATTCGGACAACCGCCTGGTCGGTGTCGTCACCGAGGGCGACCTGCTCCATCGTGCCGAAACCGGGACCGAAAGGCGGATCCAGCGCCGGCGCTCGCGCTGGCTCGACACGTTCGCCTCTGATCAGGAGGCGGCTCGCGACTATGTCAAAGCACATGGCCGCGTAGTGCGCGAGATCATGACGCGCGACGTCATCTCTGTCAGCGACACGACCGAACTCGCCGACATCGCGACCTTGCTCGAGACAAAGCGAATCAAGCGCGTGCCGGTCCTTCGCGACGGCAAGCTCGTCGGCATCGTCAGCCGGGCGAACCTCGTGCGGGCCTTGGCGATGACGACGAGCGAACCGGCGATCGAAGCCGGCAGCGACGACCAAACGATCCGTCAGAAGCTGATCACCGAATTGACGGGACAAGAGTGGGTTCACATGTGGGCCGCGGACATTATCGTCAGGGACCGGGTCGTGCATCTCTGGTTCTCCGACGACCGGTCCGAAGAGGAGAGGCAGGCGGTGCGCGTCGCCGCCGAGAACATCCCCGGTGTCCGCCAGGTCGAAGAGCACATCGTACCCGCACCGGTATTTCCTTCGTTCTGACGCGCTGCCGTCAGGACCGGGCGTTCGACCAAGAACGCCCGGTCCCTCTGCCGGTTGCTTAGTAGCGGCGCTGCGCGCGGCGCAGAAAATCGATGAATACCGCCGCCAGGAGCCCTTCCTTGGCGTTCCAGTCCTCCAGTGCGACATCAAGGTCGGGGCGGTCTTCGGTCAGCACCTCGTGGTACTCGGCGTTGGGCATCAAGCGATGCGCGACCTGGCCGGGCTCGCGCGGATGAGTCCGATCATTGCCGGGGATGATGCAAGCGGGCATGGTCATTGAGCGCAGCTCGTCCGGGCTGATGCCGATGACCGGATGGTCCGCCCCCTGGTTGAAGCTCCGCCGCCATTCGTTCATCACGGCGATGAAGCGCTCGACATTCATCGACAGCAGCCGTGCCCGGTTGGCCGGATTGTTGGCGATAAGCTCGGCGAAATGTTCGGTGCGGCAGACCGCTTCCATGCCACCCTGTTGCGCGGCTTCGATGAACTGGGTGTAATAGTTCTGCACCAGGCGCCCGGCGGCAAAGGCGCCGCCGGTGACCCGCCACAACAGGAGCCCGCGCACATCGGCGGGATGACGCAACGCCGCCAGCAGAGCCAGACGGCAGCCTGACGAGCTGCCGCCGATGAAGGCCGGAGCAGCGTCGAGCTGCTGCAGCAGCTCATGAAGGTCGGCGGCCCACACCTCGTTTTCGGAATTCCCGCCGTCGAACGAAATGTCGGAGGCGCCGCAATTGCGGCGGTCGTAGACCAGCACGCGATTACCCGCCTCGGCGATCTTTTGTCCGAGCGGCTTCACCCCGACCAGACCGCGACGCCCACCGGGTTGGAGCGCCACCCATGAGCCCCGATCGCCGAGCACCTCGTAATTGATTGCGACGCCGCGGACAGTCGTGATCGGCATGGTTCTCCTCCATGGTCGAGATTGCGTAATTATGCGATCCTAACCGACATCGAGCGGATGCGGCGAGGAATTGGGTTGGCGAGGGAATGATACGAGAAGAGCTGATTTTCGTAGCGACCTGCGACATCTCGGGCCTCGCGCGCGGCAAGGGGTTCCCGGCCCGCGAGCTGCCGCTACGCCTGACAAAGGGTGTGGGGTGGACCGGCAGCAATTTAATGATGTCGCCGTTCGGACCGATTTGGGACACGCCATTCGGCACCGCCGGAGATTTCATGATCGTGCCCGACCCCGCCACCGAAGTGCGGGTCGATTTTGCTGACGGCTCGGCGATCGAGCATTTCTTTCTCGGAGACATCTGCAATACCGACGGTAGCACTTGGGAATGCTGCTCCCGGAATTTCCTGCGCCGCGCAGTGCGACAACTCGAAGAGGTGGCGGGCCTCCGGCTGATCGCCGCGTTCGAGCAGGAGTTCCTCTACACCGGCACCTCCGAGCGTCCGGGCAATGCCTACGGCCTCGGCGCCTTCCGCCGCCAGGGCACATTCGGCGAGATTTTCATTGCGGCCTTGCGGGCGGCTGGGGTGGTCCCCGATACCTTTCTCGCCGAGTACGGCCCGCGCCAGTTCGAAGTGACGGTGATGCCGCAACCGGCATTGACGGCAGCCGATCATGCGGTGATCACCCGCGAGATGGCGCGCGCCGCCGCGCACCGCCTGGGGCATCGCGTGATCTTCTCGCCCAAACCCGACCCCGAGCTCGTCGGCAATGGTGTGCACATTCATATGAGTTTGGTCGATGCGGCGGGACGGCCGGCGACCCACGCGCCCGGCGCTTCAATGGATCTCAGCAAACCGGCGCAGCAGTTTTTTGCTGGCGTGCTGCACCACATGCCGTCGATCTGCGCAATCACCGCGCCCTCGCCGGTCTCCTACCTGCGCCTCGTGCCCAATGCCTGGGCGCCGACGGTCATCGATCTGGTCCGGCAGGACCGTGGCGCCAGCCTTCGCATCTGCCCGGTCTTCGCTGCCGCGACGCCCGACGAGGTGACGCGCCAGTTCCATGTCGAATTCCGAGTTACCGACGCCTCGGCCAGCCCGTATCTCGCCTTGGGCGCTGTGATCTTCGCCGGGGCCGACGGGATCCGCCGGGCGTTGCCGTTGGCGGGCTCGGGCGGCACTCCGGCGTCGCTACCCCGCTCGTTGCCCGAAGCGCTCGACCGGCTCGCCGCCGATCAGACGGTCGCCGGCTGGTTCGGCCCGACTCATTTCGACGCCTATCTGCGCTTCAAGCGCATTGAGGCAGAAAAAGTGGCGGGGCTCCCCCACCCCGAGCTCTGCGCCCGTTACGCCGAGGTCTACTGAGCGCGATGGCCGAGACATTGCTCGACCCCAGCGACCCCGACCCGGTGAGCTTCGACAACGAAGCAGGTAGCTCTGACTTTTTTCTGACCTGTGACCATGCCGGCCGAGCCATTCCCCGCCGGCTCGACCGGCTCGGCTTGCCGGAGCACGAGACTTGGCGCCACATCGCCTGGGACATCGGCATCGGCGCGGTCGGAAAACGGCTGTCGCAGCTTTTGGACGCAGCCGTGATCCTGCAGACCTATTCGCGCCTGGTGATCGATTGCAACCGCGACCCCAAGGTGGCGAGCTCGATCCCCGAGATCAGCGAGACGACCGAAATCCGCGGCAATCTGGGCTTGAGCGAGATGGCACGGGCTGCGCGGATCAATGGAGTTTTCCGGCCCTACCACGACACGATCGCCGCGGCGCTCGACCGGCGCGCGGCCGCGGGTCGCGCCTCGGCATTGGTGGCCCTGCACAGCTTCACCCCGGTCTTCAAGGGGGTCGCCCGCCCGTGGCATGTGGCGGTTCTCTACAACCGCGACGCGCGCCTCGCCCGTCCCCTATTTGAATTGCTGAGCGCTGAAGACGGTCTCGTTGTAGGTGATAACGAGCCTTACCGCGTCACTGATTTGACCGACTATACCGTTCCGGTGTATGGCGAGCGGCGTGGCCTGCCGCATGTCGAGATCGAGATCCGTCAGGACCAAATCACCGAACCCGCGGGCCAGACCGTCTGGGCCGAGCGCCTGGCGCGCCTATTACCGGCCGCGTACAGCGAGTTTTTCCGCCGATGATCGCAGTGAGCCGCAACGTTCCGATCGATCCGGCCCATGCGGCTCTGTTGATCGTCGATATCCAGAATTACTGCGCACATCCCGACGGCACCGGCTCGCACAAGCTCGACGCGCAACAACGCCACTATCTCTTCCACAGCCTGCGCGAAACCGTGCTGCCCAATCTGCAGCTTCTGCAGTCCGCCTGCCGTCGCGCACATATCGAGGTCATCTACGCGGCCGTCGAGAACATGACCCGGGACGGCCGTGACCGCAGCCTCGACTACAAGATCTCGGGTATCGACGTACCGCAGGGATCGTGGGATGCGCGGGTGCTCGACGAGATCGCCCCGGTAGGCGACGAGATGGTCTTTTGCAAGACGTCGAGCAGCGTTTTTATTTCGACCAACATCGATTACATACTGCGGAATCTCGGCGTGCGCTCGCTGATCGTGGCGGGAATGATGACCGACCAATGCGTCGAGAGCGCGGTGCGCGACGCCTGCGATCTCGGCTATCTGGTGACGCTCGTCAGCGACGCCTGCACCACCGAGAGCGCCGAGCGCCACGAGCAGTCGCTCCTCGGCATCCGCGGCTATTGCCGCCAGAGCACCACGGACCTGCTCCTGGCGGAGATTGCGACGCTCACTGGGTCGCGTTGACCTGGCTCCGATCGATCGTTCGCGAGGATCGCGGCGAGCGAGACCTTGACGAGGGCCGCTCATCCAGGCTCATCTATCGACCATCCGCCGCCCGAGCGAGGACTACTGGACGGAGCGATGTCGATAGAGCCTGCCGACCTCCCGTCGGAGCTGCTTCGCGCTACCGCGTTGGGAGATCAGATCGCCTTTGCAGAACTCTACCGTTTGACGAGCGGCAAGCTCTTTGCGATCGCCAGCCGGATGTTGCGGAATGCCGATGCTGCAAGCGAAGCGCTGCAGGAAGCCTATGTGCGGATTTGGGCCCTGTCCGGCCAATATGATCCCGAAAAGGGGCAGCCGATCCATTGGATGTCGGGAATTGTCCGTCATATCTGCATCGATATGTTGAGGTCCAGCGCCAGCCGGCTGCCAACTAGTCCCGACCTCGAGGCGATCGAGGGGCTTGTTCCCCCTCACGACATTGTCGCGGTCGATATCGATCGGTGCTTGCAGCGTCTCGATGCCATGCAGTCCAAGGCGATTCTGATGGCTTTTTACCTCGGGCTGTCGCACGCCGAACTGGCGAAAACCTTTGCTGTCCCGCTCGGCACGATGAAATCGACAATCCG
>Ga0209656_10000026_pt1 | contig 106875 bp, 91 predicted proteins | sample BogFormECP12_OM2_FD_188239 | JGI IMG/M metagenome (GOLD analysis project Ga0209656, IMG submission 188239) | Bog forest soil microbial communities from Calvert Island, British Columbia, Canada - ECP12_OM2 (SPAdes) (version 2) | ecosystem: Environmental > Aquatic > Freshwater > Wetlands > Bog ...
TTCTCGATCGCGATGCCGCGGCGGCCGAGAGGATCGCAGCCGAGATTACCACCCGGAACGGCCATGCCGCGTCGCACGCAATCGATGTTGCCGATCGTGACGCCTTCGCCAGATTGACCGAGGGCATAACCGAGGCCTGGGGCGGCATCGACATCCTCGTCAACGGGGCCGGCACGACTGTGCGACGAATGATCGGCGAGATGAGTGCAGAGGATTGGGAGCGCGTCATCGCCGTCAACCTGACCGGCGCGTTCAACGGCATCCGGGCGGTATTGCCGCATATGCGGGCGTGCGGCGGCGGCGCCATTGTCAACATCGCCTCGATCGCCGGACAGCGTATTTCCTTCGGTGGAACTGCGAACTATACGGCGTCAAAGGCTGGCCTCCTCGGTTTGACCCGCCACGCCGCCTACGAGCTCGCCCCGGACGCGATTCGCGTCAACGCCGTTTGCCCGGGTCCGACCGCGACGGGGTTCGGCGGCGCGATCCCGACCGAGGAGACAAAAGCGGTGCGGGCGCGCAAAATTCCGCTGGGCCGCATGTGCGAACCCGAGGACATCGCCGACCCCATTCTGTTTCTGGCGGGTGACGCGGCGCGCATGATCACCGGTGTGGCGCTCACCGTCGATGGCGGCGTGCTGGTCAAAAACGACGTTCCGTATGAGGAATATTTCCGCCGTCGATAGTCGGTTCCGCGGACGATCAGACGCAGCCGCCTGGCTGAAGACCCCGTCAGGGGCCGTCGCCGCCCTGATCGTGGCGACATTGTTGGCCAGGCTCGTATTTGCCGCTTCTCTCGGGCTCGGCATCGACGAGAGCTACATGGTCGCGGCCGGCCGCAAATTGCAGCTCGGCTATTTCGACCATCCGCCGATCGCCTGGTGGATGACGTGGGGGATCGCGCATCTAACCGGCAGCGAGAGCGCATTTGTCGTGCGGCTGCCCTTTATTGCGCTCTTTGCGTTGACGACATTCCTAATGTACCGGGTGACCGCGGAGCTTTTCGACCCGGAGGCCGGCCTGTGGGCGGCGGTCGTTCTGAATATGGCTCCCGCGCTCGGAATTACCGCGGGCACCTGGGTGTTGCCCGACGGCCCGCTGTTCGCAGCTTTGCTCGGTACCCTGTTTTGCTTGATCCCGGCGCTGCGTTCAGAAGGCCGCACGGCTTGGGGCTGGTGGTTGGCGACCGGTGGGTGCGCCGGTCTGGCGCTGTGTTCCAAATATTCCGCCCTTCTGACCCTAGCGGGTGCCATCGCGTTCCTGGCGACCGAACCGCAGAGCCGCCGTTGGCTGGGGCGACCCCATCCTTACCTCGCCGGTCCGATCGCGTTCATGGTCTTCCTGCCCGTCCTGATCTGGAATGCCGGGCACGGGTGGGTGTCGTTTCTGTTTCAGGGAGGACGGGCCGGCGGTTCGCTCCACCCGTTCGGGCCGATGCTGGCGATCGCCGGCCAAGCCGCGTTCCTGCTCCCCTGGATATGGGCGCCATTGCTGTGGTGCGGCCTCGTCGCGCTATGGCGCGGGCCATCGGACTGGGAGCGATGGTTGCTCGTCTGTCTCGCGGCGCCGCCAATTGTTCTGTTCACCGTGGCGGCGCTGTGGGGCAACCCCCTCTTTCACTGGGCGGCGCCGGGTTATCTGATGTTGTTGCCGCTGCTCGGCGACGCGATCGCTCGGCGCCGGCAAACCAGCCGGTTGGTGCGGATCTGGCTCGGGGCCACGGCGACGTTCGTGATCCTCGGTGTGGCCTTCGTCGCGAGCGAGGTCCGCTACAACTGGTTGCCCGGCTTGGCCGCGGATTTGCCACTCGGCAGGGACCCGACTCTCGATGTCGTGGATTGGACCTCGCTGCGAACCGAGCTCGAAAAAAGAGGCTTTCTCGACACGCCGGGGTTGGTCGTCGCGACCCTGAAATGGCACGAAGCCGGCAAGATCGATTACGCTCTCGGCGGTCTTGTCCCGGTGGTCTGCCTCGGATCCGATCCGCGGCAATACGGCCTCACCGCAAACCCCGATGACTATGCCGGCGCGGATGCTCTTATCGTGGCTTCGGGGCGCTCGTTGGCCCAAATCGAGAGCCAATTCCGGGGTCGATTCGACTCGATCGAGCCTATCGCGCCCGCCACGGTAATGCATGCCGGAAGGCCTGCAATGGAGTTGCCTTTATTCATCGGCCGCCGGCTCCACGAGTCGACTGCGCGGGACATCACCGGCGATCCCAGAAGTAACCCTTGAAGTCGCGCGCGAGGTAGAGCGTGTAGGCGCGGGAGGCTCCGGGCCCGATCGGAATCACAACGGGGTCTAGACGGTCGATCTCGGCGAAACTCGGGCTCATCTCAGGGATCAACTCGTGCTCCGACACTAGGAGAAAGTTCCCGCCGCGATGTTGCGGCAGACCGTTTGTCAATTCCCACTGGTCCTTGGGAAGGCCGCTCTTCAGCTTCCATTTGACCGCATCGAAGGGGTGCGGGCGTACGTAATAGATCAGCGCGGCGAGGGTCTCGCGATCGTCGGCAAACAGTGTCAATCCCGGATGCTGCACCAGCGCCGTGCCGACGACGGCGCCGAGCTCGCGCCAGCCGCGCAACCGGCTGAGCGCGTCGTATTTCGCCGGCAGCGCGACGCCGAAAGCGGCGAGCGCATCGCGGCCGGTGAACAGGACGGCGACGGCGGCGAGATGGAGCGCAATCGAAAAGACGACGAGCTTGCGCCAACCGCAGCTCAATGCCCAGGCGACGACCAGCACCGTGGCCGAGACAAAGGCGGGTGCCGCCCAGTTGGCATTGGCGCGCGACAGGAAACTGACCGTCAGCATCATCGCCAATGTCGGAAATGCAAACGTGACGAGCAGGCGGGCGCGTGGCTCGGCCAGGGCGCGCGGCGATGCCGCCAGAAACAACAGCCCGGCAAAGAACAGCGGACCGAAGACGGCAAATTGCGAGCCAAAGAATTCGACAAAAGCATCGGGGTGGATCAGCGGTTCGTCCATTCCCGCATTGTCTTTTACATGAAGGTAGCTGACGAACCCGTTGCTCCAATTCCACCAGAAATTCGGCGAATACAGCAGCAGGGCGATGCCGATCGCGGCGAGCAGCGGACCAAGGTGACGCCGCTCGGCCCGCAACACCAGGACGTAGCCGAGGGCCGAGAAGATCCAATAGGCCATCGCGTATTTCGCGAGCAGGCCGAGCCCGCAGGCGACCCCGACTGCGAGCCACCAACCCCACCCGCGGTCTTCGCGTGCTCTTATGAATGCGTAGAGCGCCGCTGCCCAGAACAGCAGTAGCGGAGCATCGGTCGAGATGATGAAGGCGGAGATTGACGCGCCGGGCAGGCTGGCATAGGCGAGGGCCGACCACAGTCCGATGCGACTATCGTAGAGCCGGGTCCCGATCCCATAGACGAAAACGGCGGTGGCGGCATGCAGCAGCGGTGCCGATAGCCGAATCGCGCACTCGCTCTCGCCGAAAAGCCCGGTTGTCAGCGCGATCAGCCAGGCGATGATCGGCGGCTTCGAATAATAGCCGAGAGCCGGGTGTTGCGCCCAAAACCAGTATTGCGCCTCATCCGGATAAAGGTCGGCGGGTTGGAAGACGAGCCAGAGCAGTCGCAACCCGGTGATCGCGAGGACCCCCGCGAGCATCAGAGCCGCGGGTGAGCGCAGCAGTGCCGGTCGAAAAGAGCCCTCTACAGCGCCGGGCTCAATGGCAACGCGATGGCAGAGCGGCAGGTCCATCAGCGGGCGGGGGTTGCCCGCGGAAGGGCCGCTCATTGGTGCTCAGGAAAACCGACGTGCGTTCAGGCAGCCCAAGCGAACGGGGCGAAATGTCCGTTGTTGCCTTTGCCGACTATGTCCAGATCGAGGCTAAAGCCGTGTAAATGAGTCTCTCTCGACCGGGCAAGTGCCAAGCGCCGGTTTGCGGGGTGCGCCGTGTTATCGAGATACATGGGCTGATCCGGTCGGTTGCGCGGGGTGACCCCCTCGATCTCGAAGGACAGGACATCCGGGATCACGGTCGAGCGCTTGAGCCCGTCCAGGTTGAATTCGATCGGCTTGAACGCGACGCCGCGAAAATCGCTGACCAGATGCTCGCGGATGAATCCTGGCGGACCGCCGGCTTCGCCACTGACGATCGCAGCCAAGGCCTGACGCTGCGCATCGTTGGCCCGCTCGTCGACGATGCCGGCGAAGATCCAGTTGCCGTCGGCCATCACCTTGCCCGAGCGGATAACCAGCGCAAACTTGAGCCCATCGAGCGTCATATCACCATATCTGCCGGCATCAATCCGGAACACCAATGCCGCGGTGCAGTGGTCGTAGGTCGCCGGGCCTTGCGGGTTCGTATAGACGCACGGACAGAGATAGTCGCAGTTGCAACTCTCCATGTATTCACCGAGCATCGTCCATTGCTGCTCCGCCATGGCATGGCCCTCTTCTATCAGGCCGTAGGTTGCTGTTTCTTTTCTAGGATGCGCTGGTGCAGGTTGTGGACGATCATGCCGGTCAGCCTTTCGTCGTGGATGAAGAGGCGCTGGCCGATCGGGTAGGGGTCCTGCTTGGTGACCTCGATCGGCTCTTTCAGGATCTCGTCGGGGGTAAGGCCGCGATCGACGAAGCGCTCGATATAGCCGACCCAATTTTCGACGATCTGCCCTTGTTCCTTCAAATAGGCCTTGGTGCAGGGATCGCCGTGCCCAGGGATGATGGCCTCGACGTCGAGCCCTTCGATGCTTTTGAGCGCCGTAAGCCATTCCCAGGGGTCGCATTCCTGCAGCCATGACCGGCACTTGTAGAAGACGTTGTCGCCGGTGAACACGACCCCTTCCTCCGGCACGTGGACCGAGGTCTGTGGTGCGGTGTGGCCGGGCATGTGGACGATGTTGAAGGTATGATTACCGACATGGAGGGTCAGCGTGTCGGTAAAGGTCAGCTTGGGTGGGTTCGAGGCCGGGTAATCGGGGTGCCCGACGAGCCAGACGCTGTCGGGGTCGGTCTCCTTGAAGCGCTCGCGCCTCTCTTCGAGACTGCCGAACGCATAGAGATAGCGCTCGAAGCACTCCTGGAGCTTGACCTGCCCGACGACCGTCACATTCGGGAAATAGGCGTTGCCCGAGATGTGGTCGCCATGCGGCTCGGTATTGATCAGGTAGCGGATCGGCGCCTTGTCTTCCATGCGCTCGCGCCAGCGCACCGCGTCGATCGGCTGCTGCGGCGAGTCGATCATGACATAGCCGTCGCTGGTCTCGACAAAGCTCGGATTGCAGCCGGCGAAGTAGATTTCGGTAAACGAATTCTTCCCTACCCTGCGCATCGCCCTCTCCTGTTTCGATTCTGTCGATCCGGCGCGGGTTATTCCGCGGCGACCGGCAGCGGCGCGTGACGGAAGCCGACACGGGCACCACCAGCGCACAACAGGCTTAATAGCAGCAGTGCGGCGACGACCACCAGCACGAGTTCGGGGCGCCCGGCATCAATGATCATGCCGTAGGGCACCGGCATGATCGCGCCGCCCAGCGACATGCCGGAGCTGACGAAGCCGAACACCTTGCCGATCTGCCCCGGTGGTGCCGCGTCCTTGACCATCACGTCACGCGGCGTGTTTCTCGCTCCGGTCATCAGGCCGCCGATAAACAGCACGCCGATCGTCGCCGGCTCGGGCAGGAGACGACGCCGACCAGCAGCAACACCGCGGCGGCGCCGATCGTTAGAACTACGACAAACGGGAGGTGGCGCGCGGTGCGGTCGGCCACCCAACCGCCGACCAGCACGCCGCCGATCTGGCCGACCATGTAGCCGGTCAGCGCCGAGGAGGCCGCTGCGAGCGTGACGCCGTGCACCTGGTGAAGGATCGTGATCAGCCAGGACTGGATGCCGGCGCCGGCCATCGCAGTCACCATGAAGAACGCGAAAAACATCAACACCGATCGGCTCAGCAGCAGCCCGGCCCCACCTTCCGCCGCGCGGCTCTGCGGGCGACGCACTTGATCGATCAGGATTCGGCTCTGCCACACGATCGCCACCACGACCGGAAAACCGAGGAGCCCAATTAAGATCAAGGCACCGCGCCAACCGAGCAATAGCATCAGCGCGGCTGTCGCCGGGGGTGCCGCGGCAAAACCGATGTTGCCGGTAAAGGTGTGAAAGGCAAACGAGCGGCCGAGCCGACCCGGGTCGATCGAGCCGCTCAAAATCGCATAATCCGCCGGGTGGAAGACCGAGTTGCCGACACCCGAGAGCAACGCCAGAACGACGATCTGCCAATAGGTGGTGGCGAATCCCATGGCGCCGATCGACAAGGTCATCAGCAAGGTCCCGCCGACGAGGAACGGGCGGGCGCCGTAGCGGTCGACGAGAAACCCCATCGGCGTCTGCAGCAGCGCGGCGGTGGCCGACATCACCGCCATGACCAGGCCGAGCTCGGCAAAGGAGACGTCGAAGGCCTGCTGCCAGGCGATGAACACCGGCGGCAGGCAGAGCTGATAGAAGTGCGACAGGAAGTGGCCCGAGCCGAGGAGCAGATTGACTCGGGTGTCGCGACCGAAGGTGAACCAGTGGGGCATTGCTGTATGTTGCTATAAAAAGCAGCAGCCGGTCGAGCGCAGAAACCGCACGCGGGCGTGAAGCGGTGTTGCCGAAATCGCGGACCGCGGTAGCCGAGCCGACGGCAGGATATCCTGTTCCGACACGCAAATAGGGTCTACATTGTTAAGCTAAAGGCATAAGCGGAGGAGGTCTGTAATGGCGGAGTACAAGCTGATCTCGGCGGATTCCCACATTGTCGAGCCGCCGGACATGTATACCGGGCGCATCGATCCCAAGTTCCGCGACCGTGCGCCCAAGATGGAGCGCCGCAAGACTCCCGCCGGCAGAGAATACGACGCCTGGGTCATCGACGGCATGCAGGTTGGCACCTTGGGTGCAGTGATGCAGGCCGGGCAGCGGTTCGAGGATCCCTCGCAGATCGATTTTCTCGGCGTCTGGGAGGATGTCCGCAAGGGCGGCTACGACGCCCATGCGATGATCACCGAAAACGAGGCTGACGGCGTCTGGGGCTCGGTATTGCAACCGAGCCAGGGCCTGTTCTGGTATCGCCTCCCCGACAGTGCGCTGCTGTCCAACATCTGCCATGCCTATAACGACTGGATCGCCGATTTCTGTAAGCCCTATCCCGAGCGGCTGAAGGGTATAGCGACGCTCAATGTCGACGATGTCGACGAGGCCTGCCAAGAACTCGAGCGGATCGCCAAGATGGGGCTGGTCGGGGCCTTTATCCCGGTCGCGCCGTTGCCTGAAAGGCCGTATCGCGATCCGGTTTATGATCGGCTGTGGGCGACCGCGCAGGATCTGAACCAGCCTCTGCTGCTGCACATCGGGACACCGCGAGGCGGCGTTCCGGGATGCGAGTTCACCGCGGACATCACCGAGCTCACCGGCGCTGGCCGCTCGACCAGCGATTATTGGGTACGGTACTCGCTGGGCGCGATGGTCTTCGCCGGCGTCTTCGACCGCTATCCACGGTTGAAGGTCGGCTCGGTCGAACACGAGACCGCGTGGATCCCGCATTGGCTGAAGCAGATGGACTTCACCTATGTCGAGCGTCCGGTGTTCACCAAAGGCTGGAAGTCGAAGGAAGGAATGCTGCCGAGCGATTATTGGCGGCGTAACATGTTCGTAGAGTTCATGGAGGACGATCTCGGGGTCCGGATGCGAGACCTGATCGGCGTCGACAACATGCTGTGGGGTAGCGACTTTCCGCATGCCGAATCTACCTGGCCGAAGTCTCAGGATTTCTTGGCCCGCATCTTTGCCGGTGTCCCGGAGGAAGACCGGCGCAAGATCACGTCCGACAACGCGGCGAAATTGTTCGGTTTCAGGCCGAACTGACGGAAAGCTTCTTTCTTTTCCCTCTTCTCGCGATGAGCTTTGAGTGAATTTTTATGTCCGATGGCTTCGTCCCCGTCGCCAAGGCAGCGGAATTGTCGCCGGGCCAGATGCGATGGGTCGCGGTCGATGGCGAACGCCTGGTCTTGGCCAATGTCGAGGGGGCCTTCTACGCGCTGAGCGACGTTTGCGGCCATCGCAACGCGCCGCTTTCGCGTGGTAAGCTCGTGGGGCATCTGATCGAGTGCCCGCTGCATTTTGCCCAGTTCGACGTGCGCACGGGCGAATTGGTCAGCGGGCCTGTGTCGACGCCGGTGGCGATCTATCAGGTCAGGGTCGAAGGCGATACCGTTTACGTCAGACGGTAGGGAAGGCGCCCGGTGGTGGTCGCATTCAGCCCGGGCTTTGCGGGCGGTGGCGTTTGACGGCGTCCGGGTTGGTCGAGTCGGCGCCCATATAAATCCCGCGCTCCCAGCTTCGCTTTAGCGGGTCGGCGACCTTCAGTGACATGCGGCCGATGCGCTCGATCTCGATTTCGACGGTCTCGCCGTCCTGCAATGCGCCGAGCCCCTCGTGGTTGGTGCCACAGGCAATCAGGTCGCCGGTGTTCAAGGTCATGATCGTCGAGGCGAACTCGACGAGCTCCGGCACCCGGTGCTCCATGTCGTCGGTGTTGTAGTTGTGGCGCAGCTGGCCATCGTTCCAAAACCGCACAACCAGATCGTTGGGCTCGGGAATCTCGTCGGCCGTGACAATACAGGGACCGATCGGTGCGAAGGTGTCGAATGATTTGCCGAGCCAGCTGCCGGCCTTCCAGGTTCGCCTTCCCTCGCCGCGGGCCGACACGTCGATCAGACAGGTATAGCCGAACACCGCGCTCCGCCAATTCGCCTGGCCAACCTTTTTCGCGGGCCCCTTGATGACGAGCGCCAGCTCGGCCTCGTGCATGAAAATCCACGGCTCGGTGAACTCCGGCAGCGTAATCGTGTCGCCGGGCCCGACCACCGCCTCCGGGTTCTTCAGGAACATGTTGAGCGGCCGCGCCTCGCGCTGCGCGTGCTCCCAGTAATTGGCGATGCAGCAGAGGATTTTGCCGGGCCGCGGCAGCGGCGCTCGCAGCCGAACCGAGGCGAGCGGCAAGGCTTCGCCTTGTGCCGCCAGCTGCTCCGCCGCCGGACGTAGCCGGTCGAACCCGTCGATCAGCCCCTGCATCGTCAGCTGCGGCGTATGACCTCGCTCGACGGCGTGGGCGAGGCCAACGACCCCGCGCTCGGTAAGCAAACCGGGCGTGGGCTCACCTCGTTCGGAAGTTTGGAAAAGCACCAACTTCATGATCGCCTCCACCGTCTCGTGTTGTTGATCGAGAAAATTTCGCGGCTTCGGCCCATGGCAACCATCAAGCTTTTCGGTGTCGACCGTGTTCCCGCCCGATGTCTATCGGCCGCCGATATATTTTATGAAGTTCTCCATGTCGTTGGGGACCATCACCGCCTTTAGCGTAAAGACATCGCTTGATGTATGGGCGATCCCGGAACAACACCCGCGACCGGCTCTGTATCCCGCCTGCTTGACCGCCGCCGCGGCCTTGGCATTATAAGATCCATACGGATAGGCAAATTCTTCTACCGGAGCCTCAAGTTGAGTTTCAAGAATTGTTTTGCTGTTGTATATCTGGTCCCATAACTCTGCTGAATCTTTAATTTTGTTGAGACGCGGGTGTGATCGCGAATGGCTGCCGATTACCATGCCGTCCGTTAGGAGTGTTTGTAACTGGGGCCATGAAATGAAACTAGGGCGACCGATATAATTTGTTACTACAAAAAACGTTGCCGGGTAATGATATTTCTCAAGGCTAGGTAGCGCGTATTCGAATTGAGTTTCCCATCCATCGTCAAATGATATGATCACCGGCAATGTCGGCAATTCTCGGCCCTTTTCGAAATAGTCCGCGAGGTCAGAAAACGTGATTACATGGTATCCGTTGTCTTGAAGATACTGCATCTGCTGAGCGAAAACTTCAGCAGTTACGGTCAGTCGGCGAAGCCCAGGTGAACCTTCGGGAGTCGATTGACTTATATGGTGATATACCAAAATCGGTACTTTCGTGGTCCGCTTTTCTGGGAGAGTTGGCTGGCGCAAATCTGCAGCAGGCGCGGCAGGTGGCTGCGCTTTTTCGGCGATCGGGGTGATCTGCTGAGCCGCTGAGGGCAGACAGGAATCCGGGAATAGGGCGACTGAAACGAGAAGGACGGCGGTTGAAAGCCGGCCGTTGATTGATAATCCGCGGGCCCTCATTGCTTTTTTCCCTCGGTCGGTTTTCGCCGGAATAAGGCGGCGAGGTGTCAACGAGCGGCCGAGTTCGGCCGCATAGAACTCGTTCCACCGATGCATCGAGCGCCTCTATGCTGCGCCCGCTCAACGCGCCAGGCATCACTGGGTCTGCGGGACTACCGGGGCGGAGGCGCAAATTTGCCGAGATGCCGCGCGACAGCGCCAAGATCACTGGGCGCGGCCTCCACTCGGCGGTTTTCCTCTATCAGGATCCTCACCGTGTTGCGGATCTGTTCCTCGGTATGCGCTGCCGTCAGAAAGAACCGCAAACGGGCGGCTCGCTCGGGTACCGCCGGGTATAGGATCGGCTGGACGTTGACCCCTCGCTGGAACATTGCTTGCGCAAGGCGTCCGGCACGGATCGAGCTCCCGGTGATGACCGGCACGATTGAGGCGCCGATCGAACTGCCGACATCGAGGCCGCCGTGACGTGCGAGTTGAAGAAAAAGCCCAGCCCTCTCATTGAGCCGGCGCACCCGCTCCGGCTCGCGCTCCAGCAACTCGAGCGCGGCGAGCGCAGCAGCAGCAGCGGCCGGCGCCATCCCGACCGAGAAGACGAAGCCGGGCGCGGCGAGCTTCAGATAGTTGATGAGGTCCCGTCTCCCAGCGATATAACCACCGCACGATACTAAACTCTTGCTGAGCGTCCCCATCCAGATGTCGATATCGCTGGGATCGATCCCAGCGATATCTGCGGTGCCGAAGCCGCGCGGTCCCAAGACACCCAGCGCATGCGCTTCGTCGACCATCAGCCAGGCACGGTGACGTTGAGCCGCGGCGATAAAGCCCGGCAGGTCGGGGACGTCGCCATCCATGCTGTAATGCCCCTCGATGACCAGAAGTGCCCGCCGGTGGCGTGGACGCAACTCGCCCAGCAGCCGATCTGCGGCTCGGTGGTCGAGATGAGGAAACGGTACCCGGCGTGCGCCGGACAGCGTCGCCCCCTGAACGATGCTGTTGTGGATCAACACATCGTGAACGATTACGTCGTTACGGCCGAGCAGATGCCCGATCACGGTGACGTTCGTCGAATGGCCGCCGACCAAAACGACACAATCCTCGCAGCCATGGATCCGCGCCAGCGCCTGTTCCAGCTCGCGGTGGATCGGCCGTTCGCCGGAGACCGGACGGCTCGCCGAGACCGTAGTCCCGTAGCGGTCAATCGCAGCCTTCGCCGCGTTGGTGATATGCGGATGACCGTTGAGCCCGACATAATTGTACGAAGCGAAGTTGACGTAGGTTTTGTTGCCGATCCGAGTTTCTGCCCCAGCGATCCCCTCATGCACCCGAAAGAACGGATCGGCGATGCCGAGAAAATCCGCGGCTTCGCGGATCATGCGGATCTCCCGAAACCCATCGAGTTCCGACACGTCGAGCCTCGGGGTGACGATGCTGCCCTTTTCCATACCGGCGGGGCGTGGCGAGCGCTCCGCGGGTCGGATGGAAGATGCCGACGACAGCTTTGCGATCAGCTGCGCCTTTGCCTGCGCCGACAAACCGAAAAGGTGGCGGTTCCTGTCCAAATACTACTCCGCGGCCACTCTGTCGGAGTCCGCTGCGGATCGCCCCCCCTCGACAACCTCATGATGCGCAGCGAGGGCGATGACCTCGCCGTCCCTGGATCCTGTCGAGACCGCAGCGGTGAGCCGCGCCGCAATCGAGGCGACGCTCGTGCCCTCGGTGAGCGAAACCAGCGGCAGATCAACCCGCAGCCGGTTCTCCAGCGCAAGGCGGAGTTCGACCGCCATCAGTGAGTCCATCCCGATTTCAGATAGTGGACGGAGTGGGTCAATGCCCTCCCCAGGCAGCCGCAATATAGTCGCCGCCTCATCGGCGACGACCGTCTTCAGCAGTGCCAGCGCCGCCTCCGGATCCAACGAAGCGAGCCGTTCGGCGAGCGATTCGTCAGCCGGAGAAGGAGATACTTTGGCACGGCTCTCCATAAACAGCGGGGTTGCCAGAATCGGCAAAAATCGACGGGCTTCGGCCCAGTTCGTATCGGCAAACGCGACCGTCGGCAACCCGCTCGCGATCATTGCCGGGAGTCCGGCAAGAGCCTGTGCCGCAGGGATGGGTCGAGCGCCGAGCCGACGCGCGAGCGAAGCGCGAATCGCGGGCCGCTCGGCCAGATAGCCGGCATCCTCGATCGGGCCCCAGGCGATGGCAAGCGCCGGTCTGCCTTCGGCCTGCCGCTGCCGGGCGAGCGCTTCGAGAGCCATATTCGCGGCGACATAGACGGCCTGGCCGGGTGCCCCCACCAGGGTTGTCGCCGACGAGAACAGCAGAAACAGTTCGATCGGATCGTTACGCGTCAATGCGTCGAGGGCGATTGCCCCGCCGAGCTTGGGGTCCATGATCGGAGCGACGCGGGCGCGGTCGATATCGGCGGCAAAACCGTCTTCGATCGCCGAGGCGGCGTGGACAACACCGCGCAGCGGCAGCTGATTCGCCCGGATCGCGTCGAGGATCGTCGCCAGGGACTCACGATCGGCAACGTCGCCCTGATAGACGAGAACCTCTGCGCCTAAAGCCTTGAGTCCTTTGACTCTTGCTTCACAGCCGGGAGTTGCCGACCCCCGACGGCTGAGGAGCGCGATCGAGCCGGCACCATGCGCGACCAGCCAACGCGCGCACTCATATCCGAACCCCTCGATGCCGCCGGTGACCAGATAGGTCCCGTCGCGGCGCAAAACGGTCTCCGGCGGCTTTCGCAGCGACACGCCGGCATTGGCGTCGGGCACGAGAACGAGCTTGCCGATATGGCCAGACGACTGCATCAGCCGAAAGGCGTCTTCGAGCTCTCCGAAAGAGAATATGCGGTGCGCCAACGGACGGATTTCCCGATTGAAGAGTGCTTCGGAGACTTCGGTCAGCAGCTGGCGGGCGAGATCCGGCCGGCGAACCGGCAATTGATCGATGTCGATCGCGAAGTACGAGATGTTTTGTCGGAGCGGGCGTAAGTGAAGCCGTCGGTTAAGATAAAAATCCCGCTTCCCGAGTTCGAGAAATCGACCAAACGGCTTGAGTACCTCGAGGCTTCGTTCCATGGCCTCGCCGCTCAACGTGTTGAGCACAATGTCGACCCCTTGCCCCTCGGTGAACTCGCGCACGGCATCGCAAAAGGCGAGGTCTCGCGAATCGAGGGCGCAATCGGCACCAGCCAATCGCAGAAATGCCCTTTTCACCTCCGATCCGGCTGTTGCGATCACCACTGCGCCGCGTTGTTTGGCGTATTGAATCGCGGCGAGTCCGACACCTCCGGAAGCGGTGTGGATGAGGACGTGCTCTCCCGGGGCGAGCTTTGCCAGGTGGCCCAGAGCGTAGATTGCGGTAACAAACGTCACAGGGATTGTCGCGGCTTCGGCAAAGCTCGTCTCCGGCGGGATCGGGGCGACAGCCTCGGCGATCGTTACTACGCTTGTGCTCAACGACCCCGGGGCGAATGCCATGACCCGGTCACCGACAGCCAAGCCGCCGACCCCTGAACCGACAGAACGGACGATACCCGCACACTCGAGCCCCAATGTTGGGCCAGCAAAACCGTCACTCAGAGCCTCTTCAGGCAACAGCCCCATCGCCCACATGACGTCCCGAAAGTTGAGGCCCGCGGCGTGCACCTCAATTTCGATCTGACCCTCTTCGACCAGTTGGGGTGTCCGAATCTCCCAACCCAGCGTGTCGAGCCCCCCGATATGGGCGGTCCCGACGCTCAGCATATCCGATGCCATTGCCCAGCGAGTCGGAAGGCCCCGGCGCAGGCGAGGAACATGGCGACCCTGCGGTGTCCAGATGACCTCGCTCTCGGCCGTTGCGGCCACCAACTCGGCAGCGACCAGCTGTGCGCGCTCGCCCGGAGCGGCAACGCCCGGGAGGTCGAGCAGACGAAGCGAAAGGCGCGGCATCTCGTTCAAGAGCACGCGCCCTAGGCCCCATAGAGCACCGCCGACCGGACCGAAGGCCTGGTGCGCGAGCGTGGCTTGTTGCGCTTCGCACGTGACCACCCAAAGCACGGCACGGCGCTCGACTACGATCGTCGCAATCCGAGCCAGCGCGACGATTTGTTGCGACACCTGCTCGATCGGATCACCGTCGCCAGGCTCTTCGGCAAGGAAAATGACAATCTGCCGCATTTCGTCGTCTGCCCGCGGCGCGCTATCGGCTCCGGGTGCGGCGAGGAGATCAGCCGATTGCGCGAGCGTGACGCCGTAGCCCGCCTCGACCAAGCGATCTTGCAGGGCCGAGCGGAACGCAGGATCTCCGGAAACGAGGGTAACCGGGGTCGGCTCCGCTGGATCGCCGAGAATGGGCTCCGAGCGAGGCGGCGCGTAACCCCAGAGTACAGCACTCGGCCAGGGAGCCGCGGTGGCCGTCTTCGTACCGGTGGATTCGAATCCCGCTACGGCAAGCTCGCTCCGCCATTCTTCGCCTGAACGCAACGGCGATGGAAGATGTGCCCACGATGCTGACTGCCACCAGCTTGCACTCTGGCCGAAGACGACGTCCCAGAGCGCGTTGGGCTCGGCCTCTACGGCAACGAAGAATCCGCCAGGGACAAGCAGATCCCGCAGGCCGGCAAGGGAAGCCCTATCGAGCCGCAAGCGCGCGCAGGCGTTTATTGCCAAGATGACGTCGAAAACTGCCCCATTCAGATTGTCATTTCGGTCGTCCGGTGACCAGCGGCAGGCAGAGACCCCGACAAAAGATTTAGCCAGAGAGGAGAGCCGAGCCGCCTGTTCGGAATCGGTGCCCGCCGCCATGTAGGTGAGAGCGACGCCCGATCGCGTCAAACAGTTGAGGATACGGCGCGTCGCTCCACCACCGCTCGCGCCGAGCTCGAGAATCCGGATCGGCTGCGCCTTCGGCCAAGCCGTAGCCAACTCGACCAGCGCATCGCACAGCAATTCGATTCCGGGAGCGATCGCCGGCGACCCCTGAAGCAGTTGCTCAGCCATCGGCGACAGCTGAGTGTCTGGCTGCCTGGGCCCGTCTGCAAAAATTTTGGGTAGATCCTCTACCGCAGCGGCGATAAGGGCGAGTTCCGCCACCAAGTCAGCCGCCTCGGAGAGGAGCAAGCGCCAGACTTCCGAGACCTCAGGCAGATCGTGCGAAGGCTCGAGCCGCCATTGCAATTCGGTCTCGCTCGCGGCGCCGAACCGCTTGAGCAACTGTAGCAAGCACTCGACGATCCCAACCGAATCGGGTGCGATCTGACCCGACTCAGCAAGCTCACTTACGGCAAAAAAGCGCCCAGGCTCGACGAGCTCTCCTAACGAACGGAACGTGACCGAGCCGATCAAGGCGTCGAGCAGCAGCGCCTGTTCTTGTCGTAAACGGCTCGGCTTCCGGGCGCCAGCTAGCCGAGACAAAGTGGCGGGGAGATCGGCCAGCTTGCGCGGCGGGCCGGGCTCGAAGAGGGGAACCGGTATAAGATCGATTCGAAGTGTGCGTTCGTCGACCGGACGTCGCCGGGTCAACTCGACGCGACGAAACCAGCAATCGGCGAGTTCCGCGATGATGTCTCCTGAATCGTCGGAGAGGACAATATCGGCGGATATCGATCGAACCCCGATCCGGGTGAGCCGTAGCTCGGCCTGACGGGGAACCCGCCCAAACGGTGCCGAAAGCCGAACGCGTCCAAAACGCCACGGCAGAAAGCCGACACCCTGCATCTGATGCTGGCGATCGGCCAATAGCCCGAAAAGTCCTTGCAGCGCGCCATCGAGCAAGGCGGGGTGGAGCAGATAAGAGTCGAGATCGTCATTGACGGGCGAGGGATCGAGGTAGGCAATGGCGTTGTGCGGGTTGGCGATTTCAACATGCGTCACGGTCTTGAAACGGCAGCCGTAATCGAGTCCGGCGAGATGCGCGTGGCGATAAAGGCTCTCGCTTTCGATCCGACGATGGGCCGATGCGCTGCCGGCCCAGGAAATAATTCGGCGGGAATCCGTCGCAGCAGAGACGCGCCCAACCGCGTAGACGGCCAAGGGCTCGCTTGACAGGCGCGAACGGCCTGCAAGCTCCCAGTCGCCTTCATCGGATTGGAGCACCGTGCGCAGCTCACGCATCCGACCCTTGTCGAACGGCATCGGGCGGCGTAGTTCGACATCGAAAACCTCGAGCGTCGGCGCATCCGGCCATCGCCATCGCGCGGTGGCGAGCGCCATTTCCAGAACTGCCGCCGCCGGCAAGACCGCCACTCCCTCGACCGCATGATCGGCGATCCAGGGCAGCACCTGTTCGTCCAGATGATTGAGCCAGCTTGCCGTCGCACCGCGCTGGCGGAACCCGAGAAGCGGGTGGTCAAAAGGTGGATTGACGAGATCGGGAGCTTCAGTCGTTGCCGCGAACCAAAACCTCTCCCGCTTCCAGGGGTAGAGCGGAAGCCCGCGAGGGTCAGAGGGGCCGTCGAATGATGGCGATGACGTCCAATCATATCCGGCCGCATAGCAGTGTGCCGCAATCGCAGGGAACGGATCGTCGTCATCTTGCGCCCGGGACAGACTCGCAAGCACGCGCCCCTGCACCTCGGCGGAGCGCAAGCCGTCAGCAAGGTAAGATTGAAGAATCGCCCGTGGGCCGATCTCGAGAAAGATGCGATGCCCCTCACCGATGAGTTGGGTGACGGCGTCGGTGAAGCGCACCGGGTGGCGGACATTGCGCCACCAATATTCGGCGTCGAGCGCTTCGGCTTCTACGATGTGGCCCGTTACCGTCGACACCAGCCGTGCCTCAGGGGGGCGCGAAGCAAGACCGCCAAGTTCCGCCAAGAGGTCCTCGCGGAAGGGGTCCATTGCTCGCGAATGGAAGGCGAAATCCAAATCAAGAGAGCGGAAACCGATGTCACGGTGCTGCAACTCGGCTTCCAGGCGTTGGATTTCTTCGATTGAGCCCGAAATCGTCACCGAGCGGGCAGCGTTGACCGCCGCGATCTCGGCCGAGCTGTCCAATTCGGCGAGAATGTCGCGGGCAGTATCATGCGTGAGTGCGACTGCCACCATCCGGCCCGCGCCCTGGGTCTGCTGCTGATGACGGCTGCGCACAACGACGACGCGCCCAGCATCGGTAAGCGATAAGGCGCCCGAGCCCCAGGCCGCAGCGATCTCCCCGACACTGTGCCCGAAATAAGCGTCGGCGCGGATACCGATGGCTGCCAGCGCCCGAACGATGCCGACCTGGACGGCAAACAGAAGCGGCTGCGCGACGTCGGCGCGCGCCAGCATGTCGCTGCCGATCCCGCTTTCGAGAAGTTCGGTCACGGACCAGCCGAGTTCCGGTCCGAGCAGCCCATCGACTTCCTCGACCGCAGCGCGAAAGACCGCGTTCGTACGCAACGCATCGCGTCCCATTCCCGGGAATTGCGCGCCATTGCCGGAGAACACGAAGGCAAGCTTGTCCTCCCGAACGCCGGTCTCCGTGATCACGCCGGGTGCCGGAGCGCCATCGAGAAAGTCGGCCAGCATTTCAGCGGTTGTCGCCTGATCCTTGCCCAACGCGACAAGCCGGTGGGCATGGTGGTCGCGTTTTCGGGCGGCAGCACGCACCAATACGGTTGCCCGCTCGCCGGGCGTCCTGGCGAGCGTGCAGCACCAACTCCGGACGAGCTCTCGGAGCGATGCCTCGGTGCGCGCCGAAATGACCAAAGGGGGCATGGCCTCCGGCAGCGGTATCGGGTCGTCTCGGGACGGCGGGGCGGCAAGCACGACATGGGCGTTTGTTCCGCCGAAACCAAAGGAATTGACCCCCGCGTACCGCCGCTCACGCGCCGCGCCGATCGGCTCCGCGTCGCGTACCAGTCTGAGGTTTAATTGGTCGAACGCGATGTTGGGATTCGGCGTCTCGCAGTGCAATGTCGGCGGCACGATACCCCGGTCGAGGGCGAGAGCCGCTTTCAGCAGCCCTGCCATTCCTGACGCCGCTTCAAGATGACCGATATTGGTCTTTACCGATCCGATGGGGAGCGGATCGGATCGGCTTTGGCCGAGAGAGTGCCCAACGGCGGCGGCCTCAATTGGATCTCCGGCCGGTGTGCCGGTGCCGTGCATTTCAAAGAACGTGAGTTGTTCCGGAGCAACGCCTGCGCGCGCATAGACCGAACGTAGCAAGGATGCCTGCGCCGTCTCGCTCGGCAATGACAATCCGATCGTACGGCCGTCGGAGTTGACCCCGGTACCGAGGATCACGGCACGGACTGCATCGCCATCGGCGAGCGCATCCTCGAGGGTTCTAAGAATTATTACCCCGCCACCCTCGCCGCGAACGTAGCCATCGGCACGTTGATCGAACGCAAAACAGCGTCCGCGGCGGGAAAGCATCGAGGCAGAGCAAAATCCGAGATACGGATAGGGGGCCAGCAGCAGGTTGATCCCGCCGACAATTGCCGTCGCGACTCGTTTGGCGCGGATTGCCTCACAGGCGTGATGCAGGGCGACGAGCGAAGACGAGCAGGCCGTGTCGATCGTTAAACTCGGCCCACGGAGATCAAATACATAAGAAATACGGTTGGCGAAAACACTCAACGTGTTACCAGTCATGAAATAAGAATCGGCACTCGCGGGATCACCGAGCCTCAAATCAGAATAATCTGTTGTAGATGCACCAATATAAACTCCGGTGGCGCTTCCCGCAATTCTGCTGGTCGGAATTCCAGTATCTTCGATCGCGTGCCAGACAAGCTCCAGCAGCACGCGCTGCTGGGGATCCATTTGGGCGGCCTCGCGCGGAGAAATGCCGAAGAAAGACGGCTCGAAGAGATCGACGCCGTTGATCAACCCTGCTGCCCAGGTGTAGCTCTTGCCCGGCTCGCTACGGTCTGGATGATAAAAAAATCTCGTAGACCAGCGCTGCGGGTCGACCTCGGAAACGGCGTCCTCCCCGGAATCGAGCAACCGCCAGAATCCTTCCAGATCCTCTGCCCCCGGAAACCGGCAGGATGCTCCGACGATCGCGATCGATCCGTCACTCATACCATTAGAGCTTATTTGAGGTCCGTGGGGGCGAGATCGGCGACGAGTAGCAGCGCCACATAAGTTTCATTACACACAAGAAGAGCCAATTGCTAGGTTTGCCGTGATCCCCGTTGTCGCGGGGGCGAGCGTCTTTGAGCGGAAACAAAGGGGGCTGGCGGAGCCACCGGACGAATTGCGGCCAGGGCGGGCCGCGTCATCGCGCGGCGCGGCCCAAGCGGTCGTGACAAGAATGTGGCACACTCGGATAATTCTGACTCGGATGGGGTGGGGGTTATTCCACTCCCAGGAGTCATGCGTGAAGCGTGCCGAGCGCCTCGTAGACCAGTCGATCGATCTCGATCCCCTCGCGCAGCGCCCTCTCCCGGCTACGGAACGCCCGCTCCCCAGGAATGCGAATCTCACTCACCTCAGGTTGACGTGGGGTGGCCTTGATCCGCTCGATGAGTTCGCCAAGCTGCCGCTTGAAGTCGTCGAGGTCAGCGAGCAGATCGGGTTTGAACACCACGAACAAGTACCCGTCGTCCTTATCAGGGTCGAGCGCCGAGCCGGCGAGCAGCCCGAACGCTTGCACGATAAAGGCCAACCCAAAGCCCTTATAGCCGCCGAACGGTAGCAGGGCGCCAGCTCTTGCCAGGGTGGGATCGCGTGTCGGTCGGCCTTCCGGATCGATTGCCACCCCCTCCGGCAGCAGCTGCCCCATCCGCTCGCGATACAGCAAATCGGTACCCATAAACGCCGAGGTTCCCATATCGAAGACGATCGGTCCGCGAGAGGACGGCAGGCCGAACGCGATCGGGTTGGTGCCGAGCGCCGGGCGCGTGCCTCCAGGCGGAGCGACGGTTCGCGCGGAGCCGGCGGTGTGGATCCCGATCAGGTCCGCATTGGCTATCATCTCGACGTAATACGCGCTACGACCGCTCATCCAACTATTGGTGACCCCGACGATAGCGAAACCGTGTGTTGCTGCCTTCGCGATCGCAGCCCGAGCGGCGTGATACATCGCCAGCATGCCGACGTTGTTGCCGCCGTCATAGAGTGCCGACACCTCGGTCTCGCGCAGCACCCGTATCGGAAGGCGCGGCTGTTTGAAGCGCCGGTGCTCAGGGATGTTGAGAAGCTTCGCCAAGCCGGAGTACTCGTAGCCGCATACCGCCGCATCGATCGCATGATCGGCCACAATGTAGGCTTCCTCGGCGTTGTAGCCGACGCCGCGCATTGCGCGCTCGGCATGGCTGCGCGCCTCGGCGACGCTCAAACGAATTCGGTCGGACGGCATTCTCTCGCGACTCCCCCGGTCTGCGATGAGGCGTGTTGCGGCTATTTCTCAGCCTGCTGATCCATCGGCTCTGGGTTCCAGCGCAGCACCGGCTTACGCGCTGCGGCGGTCTCATCCAAGCGGCGCCGCGGCGTCCAGCGCGGGGCTGCGTGAAAACGCGCCTCGTCGCCAAGGCGGGCCTTGGCGACGAGAGCTTTCAGCACGCCGGCGAACTGGTCCAGCGAGGCCTTGCTCTCGGTTTCGGTCGGCTCGATCAGCAGTGCTCCGTGAACAACCAGCGGGAAATACATCGTCATCGGATGATATCCCTCGTCGATCAGCGCTTTGGCGAAGTCGAGCGTGGTGATGCCGGTTTCCTTCAAAAAGCGGTCGTCGAACAGTACTTCGTGCATGCACGGACCCGGAAACGAAAGGCTGAGATCGCTCTCGAGTCGAACGCGCAGGTAATTGGCATTGAGCACCGCGTCCTCGGCTACCTGCCGCACGCCGTCGGCGCCGTGACTCATCATATAGGCGAGCGCCCGGACGAACATGCCCATCTGCCCGTGGAATCCTTTCAGTCTGCCGATCGCTTGCTGTGCCTTGCCCTTCTTGTGCTCGACCAGTTCGAGTCCGTCGGGACCGTGCACCAGCCACGGTAAGGGTGCGTATGGGGCGAGGCTCGCGGCCAGCGCCACCGGGCCGCTTCCCGGCCCGCCGCCGCCATGTGGGGTCGAAAAGGTCTTGTGCAGGTTCAGATGCATGCAATCGATGCCCAGATCGGCCGGCCGCACCCGCCCTACGATCGCGTTGAAGTTCGCACCATCGCAGTAAAAGAACGCGCCGGCCGTGTGCACCGCGGCGGCGATCTCGAGGATCTCGTTCTCGAACAGTCCGCAAGTGTTCGGGTTGGTCAACATCAGCGCTGCGACATCGGTGTCGAGCTTGGTCTTGAGCGTCCCGAGGTCGACCCGTCCTTGTGGGTTACCCGGCACCGAATCGACGTTGTAACCGCATGCGGCGGCCGTCGCGGGGTTCGTACCGTGCGCCGACTCCGGCACAAGAACTCGGCTGCGCCGCTCGCCGCGCGCCTCCAGGGCGGCACGGATCGACATGATGCCGCAGAGCTCGCCATGCGCTCCCGCACCCGGGCTCAGCGCGATGGCCGGCAGTCCGGTCAGGGTCTTGAGCCAGTGGGCCAAGGTGTCGATCAGAGCGAGCGCACCCGGAATGGTCGATGCCGGTTGAAGCGGATGAATATCGGCAAAGCCCGGGAGTCGAGCCAGTTTCTCGTTGAGCCGCGGGTTGTGTTTCATCGTGCACGACCCGAGCGGATAAAGCCCGCTGTCGATTGCGTAATTCTTTTGCGACAACCGGGTGAAGTGGCGGATCACTTGCGGCTCGCTGAGGCCGGGCAAGCCGATGGGTCCTTGCCTTTCGAGCCCGCCGAGACGGGGCCGAAACGGTAGGGGGTCGGCAAGATCGACGCCGCAACGACCTCGTGAACCCTGCTCGAATATCAGCTTTTCTTCGATTTGCAGCCCGCGGTTGCCGGTGATCGTCTCGAGCGGCACCGCTAACTCATCGGCCCCCCGGTCCTCGGCCGGGCGAGCGCTCGCCGCTTGGCTCCAATCGCTCACGACAATGCCTCGCGCAGCTCCATTTCGAGCCGGTCCATGTCTTCAGCCGTCACCATCTCGGTCGCTGCCACGACGAGGACATCCTCCAACTCGGGCCGATTCGGGTAAAAGCGGCTGACCGGGATACCGGCGAGCACGCCTTCCTCGGCGAGTGTCTCGACGACCGCCGCGGCGGGACGTGGCAGCCGCAAAGTGAACTCGTTGAAAAAGGCCCGGTTGACGAGCCGCACACCCCTTATGCACTCGAGCCGTTCGGCGAGCGCCACGGCCGCGGCGTGATTCAGATGCGCAAGCCGGGTCAGCCCGGCATCGCCGAGTAGTGCCAGATGGATGGTAAAAGCGAGCGCACAGAGCCCCGAATTGGTGCAGATGTTGCTGGTGGCCTTCTCGCGCCGGATGTGCTGCTCGCGGGTCGACAAGGTCAGCACCCAGCCGCGCCGGCCGTCGGCGTCGACGGTCTGGCCGGCGAGACGTCCGGGCATCTGGCGGACGAACTTGTCCCGGCTGGCGAACAGGCCGAGATGGGGTCCGCCGAAATTGAGCGCGTTGCCGAGCGATTGCCCTTCGGCCGCGACGATGTCCGCTCCCATCTCGCCCGGCGGGATAATCGCGCCGAGCGAGAGGACTTCCGTTACCACGACGACTAGCAGCGCCCCGACGTCGTGGCAGTTTCGGGCGAGATCGGAATAGTCGCGAATTTCACCAAAAAAATCGGGGTTCTGCACGACGACGCAGGAAGTGTCGCGACCGACGCGCTTCCCGAGATCCTCGGCGCCGCCAGGAGCCGGATCCAGCGCGGCGAGCTCGAAGCCGACGAAGCGAGCATAGGTCTCGCACACCTCGCGGTAGTGGGGATGGAGCCCGCCCGACAACACCGCCTTTCGCCGCCGTGTCAGACGATTGGCCATCATCACCGCCTCGGCGCAGGCCGTCGCCCCGTCATAGAGAGACGCGTTTGCGACCGCCATGGCGGTCAACAGCGCAACCTGTGTCTGGAATTCGAACAGGTATTGCAATGTCCCTTGTGACACCTCCGGCTGATACGGGGTGTAGGAGGTCAGAAACTCACCGCGCTGGATCAGATGGTCTACCGCCGCCGGGATGTGGTGGCGATAAGCCCCGCCGCCGATGAAGAACGGGACCGAGCCGGCCGCGACATTGCGCGCCGCCATCCCCGAAATCGCGCGCTCGACTTCGATCTCACCCATCGCCCTCGGAAGATCGACGAGACCGTCGAGCCGCGCGGCGGGAGGCACGTCGGCGAACAGGGCGTCGATCGAATCGACGCCGATTGCCTCCAGCATCTCGCCACGGTCCCGATCCGTCAGCGGCAGATAGCGCATCAGCGCTGCTCTTCAACAAAACGCCTGTAGGCCTCCTCGTCCATCAAGCCCTCGAATTCCGTGGGGTTGTCGGGGCGCAACTTGAGGAACCAACCTTCGCCTATCGGGTCGGCGTTGACCTTCGCCGGGTTGGCAGTGAGCGTCTTGTTGACCTCGACGACCTCCCCTGCCAGGGGCGCATAAACCTCGCTTGCCGCCTTTACCGATTCGACAACCGCGGCCTCCTTGCCCTTCTCGACCCGCTGTCCGATTTCCGGCAGCTCGACGTAGACGACGTCGCCGAGCTGAGATTGCGCGTAGTCGGTGATGCCGACGACGGCCAGATCGCCGTCGAGCCGAACCCATTCATGGTCCCTGGTGAAGCGAAGTCCGCTCATCGGAAATTTCCTCCTGCGGAATCAGCCGCGGTAATAGCGGGTCGGGACAAAGGGCAGGCGCACCACATGGGCCGGGCGGGCGGTGCCGCGCACGAGGAGTGCGAGAGGGGTGCCTGCCGCGGCATGGGGGCGATCGACGTAACCCATCGCGATCGGCCCGCCGATCGAGGGGCCGAAGCCGCCGCTCGTCACCCGCCCCACCCTTGCCCCGACAATGTCGGCGATCAGCGTATCCTCGCGCGCCGGCGCGCGTCCGTCCGGTCGGATGCCGACGCGGGAGCGTACTGTCCCTTCAGCGAGCTGGCGGAGCACGACCGCCGCCCCTGGAAACCCGCCCTCGGCGCGCCGTCGGTTGCCGATCGTCCAGGCCAGGGCAGCCTCGATCGGGGTCGTCGTCTCGTCGATGTCATGCCCATAGAGGCAGAGGCCGGCCTCGAGGCGCAACGAATCGCGGGCGCCGAGACCGATCGGCCACACCTCAGGCCGGGCGAGCAACATCTCGGCGACCGCCGGGGCATCCGCCGCCAGCAGCGAAATCTCGAACCCGTCCTCGCCGGTATAGCCGGACCGGGTGACTAGGCATTTGCTGCCGGCCAGCGTCGTCTCCATCGCGGTCATGAAACCGAGCCGCGCGATGCCTTCGCAAAAACCGGAAAGGACGGTTGCAGCAGCCGGTCCCTGAAGCGCCAGGAGCGCCCGATCCTCCAGCAGCTCGACCGTCGTAGAGCGGCCGAGACGAGTGCGCAGATGGGCGAGATCGGCTTCTTTGCGCGCCGCGTTGACGACGAGAAAGAGCTCGTTCTCGAACCGCGTCGCCATCAGATCGTCGAGGATGCCGCCCTGCTCGTTCAGCAGCAGCGTATAACGCATGCGCAGCGAAGCCAGCGTCAGCAGATCGCCGGGGACGAGCGCTTCGAGCGCTTTGACCGGGTCCCCTCCGGCCAGCCGCAGCTGCCCCATATGCGAGACGTCGAAGAGCCCGGCTTTCGAGCGCGTGTGGAGGTGCTCGTTGAGGACGCCGGAGGGATATTGCACCGGCATCTCGTACCCGGCAAAGGCGACCATCTTGGCGCCAAGAGCGAGATGGAGAGAGTGCAGCGATGTCCGCTTGAGTGGCGCGGCGGTGGCAGCAAGGGTCACGAAACCTCCGACAGAGCGGACGCCGAAACGTCCGACCGCTGCCCCCTCTGTCGTGGACCCTGAGAGATTCACCCATCCCACCCTACCTTCCCCCGCCAGCGGGGGAGGGTAGGGTGGGGGTGGGCTTACTCCTTCGGTGAGCGGGCGGTCACCCACTGCTTTCCAGAGCGCCCTTCCGCCCGCGGTCCTTTTGCCTGAGAGTTTCCGGGGCGGTTGCTCCTTCGGCGCCGCGCCTGCGCGCGACCTCTCCTGCGGGCGTGCATACAGCGCAGCTTGTTTAGCACCAAGCGGCGCCGAAGACTAGGCCGTTGCGGTCGGTCCTCACCGCCGATGGGCGCGATTTCGACGCGGCGCCCATGAGGTTCGCCTCCCTGAGCTCAGGGAACAACCACAAATTCGCGCGCAAAATCGCTCGGCCGAGCTCGAATAAGCCCTTTATACCAAATGCCTAAGAATTCACCTCGGGACCGCCGCTGAGGGACGCGAAACGACCTTCTGAGGGAGAGAGCAGGGAGAGGAAGCACGGCGGACGACATCTCGGCGATGTCGCAATCTTAGGCAGTGCTTCGGATGCACTTCCTATCGACCGGTACATCGTAGGCTCCGATTTTGGCGTCAAGATGGCTGTCAAATGACATTCGGAACTGGCCCCCCATATTGCCTCACCCAAGGATGTTACCGAGACGCGGTTCATCCCCGCGTGCGCGGGAAACACGCTAGAGTCGTTAGGCGAAGGCTTTGATAATGAGTGAAGCGACACCCGCGATAACCACTCCGAGCGTCCACTTGATGACCGTCAGATCGGTGTCAATCTTGGCAAACCGGCTCTCGTACCGGGCCAGCTCCTCGGCGGCGGCTCGCGCCTTGGCTTCCGGCGCGCCGGCGGCGACGAGCGCGTCGTAAGTCTTGGACAGCACCACAGCCATCGGATTCCCTATCCCGCCATCAGTCGTCGAACCGCCCGCTCCATCAGCGCCCCCAATCCTCGCATGCGGGGAACTCTCACGGCCTTCACGACGCGAACGGTACATCCCCGAAGCGGGGAATGAGAGATAATCCCGACTTCCTTGGATATGAGATCTGTCTTCGCGTCCGGCTTGGGGCAGAAACCTCTCCGGCTCAAAGGTCCTCTTCTTCCCGCAGCACAACCGGAAACTTCGCGTCCAAATCGCCTTTGCTCGTCTTGCCGCCTCCGAAAGCTCGGGGGACGGCTTGCCCGGAAATGCGGCGGCGAGCGGTATTGACCTCGCTCAGGCGCCACGCGCGATGCATGTCGGCGTCTTCGATCGGGAGGAAGACTGGAGGGTCAGCTTCGCGAAGTTCGTGACGAGCGTGAGCGGTGTCGAAATCGGGATCGGGATCGCTGAGGGACCACAACGGACCGGCGATCTCACGGCATCAGCGGACAGGGTGAACCTATCTCCGAAGGGCGGCGTTTCATCAGCATGCGCCGCTCATCTTACTATCGCGAGCGAGCTGACCACGCCCGGTGGCTGGCCGACATAACCGTCCAGCAGAACCCTGAAGGAGGTATTGCGCCGTGTTGCGGAAGAATTGGACCACCTCGCGGACAATGTCGCGACCCCCGAAGCCGATTCCCCCCATCCCGAGACGCTGCCGGAGCGCAAACCATAGCCGAGCTGCCTTCGCCGGACGAGATCTCATGCTTGCCGGCCGGGACGGCCCGGGCGCGCGAGTCCCGTCAGCCGAACTCCACGGGAGATTTCCCACGGAATGGTTAACGGAGCGTCGACTTGCGGCGCCCCCGTCCGCAGCCCGCTTGACGCGGGCCGCATAGAGGGAAAGAAGCGCACACGCCCTGTAATGCGTTGCTAGCTCCCTGCGCCCGCACCGTTCCCGGGTTATGGCCTCTGGACCGACCCATCGTCCCGCTCGCGGTCGTATTGCCGCGGATGCTCGTGGAGATCGAGACCAAACTTGCCATGTCGCCCCGGGGTTTCTCTTAGGGCATGGCTCGGGCGGTGTCGTTCCGCACCGAGAGCCGCCAGGCACCCCCTCCGGATCGCCGCAACACTGCAACAGCGGCCATCGCGCCGGAAGGCTGTTCCCGCTGGCGCTACCTTTGTGGAACCAAACAAGTACCGGTGCGCGTTTATCGGGTGAGACCCCCCGCAAGCGCCGGCTGCCGCTTGCGCCACCAGATACGAAAAAGCTGGAGTCATTGGAATACAAGGATTTTTCGCCTTCTTTTTCATGGCAGGCAGGAGGGAGAGGTAGGAGAGCTGAGTGCCGATCCTGCTCCGAGCGTGCTGCTCGATCGCAGCGCGGCCGAAAACGCACTTGAGATCGTCGTCGCGTTTGCTACCGCCGAGGACGCGACCGCCGCCGCGAAGAGCGATCTGATCAAGGCGATGGACGGCGCGCTCGACACCGAGACCCGCAAGCCGGCCGCACAGTGAGCACGGGCGGTCCAGTCTCGAGTCTGCCCAGACCAGACTGCCACGTAGAACGCGCGCCGATTCCACCTCTTATGGAACTCTACAAGGTGGCCCGGTGTTCTCAGCCGGCACAAATTCCGGCAACGCTTCCACGGGCGATCCCTCGGGGCCGTCGCCGGCTCGCGCGGCGGCATTGGCCGCAGCGCGCTATTTATTCTCCGAAGAACCCTAGCTTCAGTTGCAGCCGAATGCCGCCGAGAGTGTTGCCGGAGCTGTCGCAGATCTCGACAGCGTGGTGGTCGCCGTCATCGAGCAGTTGCCCCGCCCGTTTTAGTGCTTCGCGCTCGGTCCCGAAGGTTTCTGTTCGGACCGTGCTTTCGTTGCGCCATTTCTTTACCGAGATTGGTACGCCGTCGTCATAGGAGAGTCGATAAGTCATGGTTGTCCTTTCCCCTGAAAGGAAGGTTGCTCCTTTCGTCCCGGACACCGAGCTCCCGGACGTTCGCCAAGGTGCGCAATAAGTGAAATCGAGGCTCAATCGTGCGCGATTACCCGCGGCGCCGACCGCGCCGCCGGCCGATCAGGCGGCTTGCGATTGGCGGGCGCCAGCGGTGCCGGGTGCTTGCCCGTCCTTCATGTCCATCAGCGCCCGCAGCGAGGCGCGACCGCGCGACAGGCGGGACCGGACAGTGCCGACCGGAATGCCGAGAATCTTGGCGACCTCTTCGTAGCCCATTTGCTCGAGCCCGACGAGTAGGATCACCTGGCGTTGCTCCTCCGGCAGGCTGGCGATCGCGCGTTCGAGGTCGCGCAGCTGCAACGAAGCCTCGACGTTGGACGGAGCGGTCAGGGCCGGAGCCACATCCTCGACCGGGACGGCAGCCCCTTCGCGCATCGAGCGGCGGGCATCATTGATGTTCTGATTGTGAAGAATGGTGAAGAGCCAGGCGCGCAGATCAGTGCCCGCCTGCCACAGATGCTGCTTGGCAATGGCGCGCAACAGGCAGCTCTGCACCAAGTCATCGGCCCGCGACGCGTCGTGGGTCAGAGCCCTTGCATAACGTCGCAAGCGCGGGATTTCGGTTTCGAGGAGCTGGGCGAAATCGCTCATCAACTCACCCTGGCAATGTTCCGACCCCGAGCTTCGCGGGGGCGTTGGAAGACTCAAATATAAAGCAACCGCCGTATGTATCTTCATGGCGATTCAATGAAATATTGTTATGTTGGGTAACAGAGTTACCAGGGTTGGTAACAGACTGACACAATTTGGTAATCCGGGCGACGATTTCTCCGGCAACAATCGACGATTTCTTGTAACGCGTAGCGGATTACCGCTAAAATGACACGGAATTATTCGGTTAGAAGGACGCCAAGTAATCAGAAAATCAAACTATTCGCGGGGTGCGACACCCGAACTCTCAATTCCGTTGCTATCCGACCCCTGTACCAGGATCCATGCCTTAGCGTGGGGCGCGACGGCAAGTGTATTGCAACGCCGGCTTACCATCCTGGAAACAATATGATCATGAGCATGTTTGTCCGTCATGTGCGCACAAATCGTGCGCGATAGCGATCAAGACGGATCGCCGCGAGGCGCCGTTCCAGCCCGGGCGCTTCCATATCCAAATCCAAATTTAGATCGCTTTCCGCGGATGCTGTCGGCCTTTCTCTGCCTATCTCCAGGCCGCCGCGGCGGCCTGCATCTACCTAGTTTTAAGTCGCGGCGGCGGTCTCTTGCGCAGGATGCTCCTGCGCGGCCGACGTCCCGCGGGCTCATGCGGCGGTGCGGACGGCTCACTAGCGACGAAGAGAACCGAGCATTCCGCCCGCTCGAGGAGTTCCGCCGGAACCTGACCGAAAAAAAGCTGGTCGCCAGGCCGCGGGCTTACACCCATTACCAGGAGATTGTGACGACGCACATCGAGCTGACGGAGAATGGCTTCCTGCGGCGTGCGGACGCTGCGCACCGCGGCTCTCACCTTGACCCCATAATGATCGCCCAGCCGGACGATCTCGCGGATGATGGCGTCGGCGCTGGTCGCTGGTGCAAGTGCGGTGCCGATGTGGCGTCGCCACGAGCGAGATCTTCTCTGCCCACTAGCCACGTGGAGCGCGGTCACGGACCCATGCGATGCTTGTGCCAGCGCGATCGCTAGCTCGGCACCTTGCCGCGAGACGGGAGTCCCGGTGACAGGCACAAGAATGTTCAGCCGACTTCCTACCATTTCCTGCCGATCGATGCCACGAGCGATAGCGATCGCGAACGGCCCGGCGAACTCGACCGCGCTGCGAGTGATCTGCTCGTGGAAAGTGTCGCCTCCGGAAGCCGGCTCGCGGCCAATGAAGAGGACCCCGTAGCCCCTTCTCGCCTCGGCCACGATAGCTTCTTCGCCGGGCTTCTCAACTCGAATGGTCGCCGCCCTGCTCCGCTGGATCGGCCTCGCCGCCTTCCTTTGCGCTCTCCTTCGCGACAGCTTTGGTGCGTTCAGCCTGCCTAGCACTCTTGCGAAACGAGCCGGTGCCCTCACAGTCGAAATGAATGACGGTCGTAGGGATCCGCCTAGCACCGGCTAGGAGCCCGACCAGCCGCGAGGCGAACTGTCCGCTCGGGCTCGCATCCACAGCGACGAGCAGTCGTTCGATATTGGGAACAAAGCCTTTTGCCTCGAACTCCTCCCGCTCCAGTCGAGCCGCTTCCTCAGGGCTCATCGGCAGGCGGCCCAGTGCCCAGCGCAACATGGGTGGCATCGACATCGTCTTGAAACCGAGACTCCCGGCCCGGTTCCTCAGTTCATGCCAGCTTGCCGATGGTGTCGCATCGGTAGGTTGGAACATTCCTGAATGGTTCGGAGTTATCCCCTTGAAGAGCTTTGTCATCGACGGATGAAGCTCGCTGTCAGTTGGGAGGTAGACGGTGACACATGATGTTGTGTTGACCCGTCAGGATGGTTCTGTAAGGAATTTTCGCGTTTACGATCGGCCGATACCGAACGGCGGAGACACAATTACTCTGCCGGTCGATGGACGGCTAATTAAAGCGCGTGTAAGCGGAAAAAGCAGCGCGTCGTTACAGCAACCAGGAATGGTCCAATCGGTCGGCCGTGCCGACGCCGCTGAGATTTAAGAGCCGTTAGTGTGAGTCCCGTGCTGTTGCCGAGGCAGACAGGCTCATCGCGGTTCGCACAGTCACGCTTTATGTTGGCGCTATCGTATTCGATTGTCCTAAACGAGCGACCTGCGCTCGTTGTGGGACATCAGGAGCATTTCGCGACAGCCACTGCCTGGGCGTCGTTGGCGGTCGCGCCCCGTTGACGGCGCGGCCATGGCGGAGTCATGGAGCATGGCGGAGTCCGGCGGCACCTTGTGCCTCGCTATGATCGCCAAATGTGTCGCGGCATGCCCCATACAGCGCAGCTGGTTCAACACCAGCCTGGCCCGGTGGCCGGTCGCAAGTGTCCGCGGGTCAGGATCACCGGCCTTTCCCAGGTGCTTGCTTGTTACGCGGATTGCGCTCCCTGTTAGAGCGATTTAATTCGCTGTTCGGTCTCCTAGGGAATTTGCCTTAGCCTTACTCGAACATCAACGGCCTACGAGCACCGTTTTGGTCTTCAAAGGCTGCAGGAATCGATTTTACCCAGTATCTTCCCAGCGACGAGGGAAAGGCGGCTCATCGGCCGCGGAAATGTTTGTAGAAGTCGACGACCTCCGGGCTTTGCTGAAACCCGAGATCGACGCTGAGGTCGGTGCCCTTGCGGCCGCCGAGCGGGATCGTCTCCTCGATATGATCGGTGACGCCGGCGCGCTTCTGCGGCGTGTCGAAGACGATGTGTACCGGGAACTGCTTTTTGCCGAGGATCGATTGATCGGGGCCGATCACCGCTACGAAATATTGGAAGTCCACCGAATCGGCCTTGGCGGCCGGGCCGCGTTCGGCAACGACGACGACATCGAGCATCATGCGCACCGCATCGCCGGTGTATTCGCATTTGAGGTCGGCTTCGCTCAGCAGCCCGTAGAATGCGACATTATCCGGGCGACGCTCCGGAGCCGGACCGAACACGGCGTTGTTGGAGAGCGGCCGCAGGATGACGGCACTCGGGCAGGCCTCGGTCGGTTTCGACGAAAATGACGGAACCAGGCTGCAGCCGGAAAGGGCGAGGAGCCCGGTGAGCACCGCACTCGACGCGGTGCGCGCGTGTCTCACAGGCTGGCGTGCGTACCGTCGCAGAACGGCTTGCCGCCGGTCGACTTGCAGCCGCAGAGCCAGACTTCCTCGGTCGCCGCGGCGGTAAACGGGACCGGGGTCAGCCCGGTGCCCTGGTGCGAGCCGTCGCAAAAGGGCTGGTTGGCGCTCCGCCCGCAGGCGCACCAGAAATACCTCTTGCCGGCCTCGACGGTGACGCCGTAGGGCTCCTTTTGCGCGGGTATCGGTTCGGCCATTGTTTCGTCCCTGCCGTCGCCCTTGCTAGTGTCCGCGCGCTCCGGCGGCGGCGCCTCGGACTCTATGCGAGCCGCGCCCGACGCACAAGCTAGGTTAAGGTAGCGAGTGATGGCCGTCTACACCGATGTCTCCGATGATGATCTCAGAGCCTTCGCCGCGCTCTATGACATCGGCGAAGTGCTGTCCTGCAAGGGGATCGCCGAGGGGGTCGAGAACTCGAACTTTCTGGTCACCACCGAGCGCGGCAATTTCATCCTGACCCTCTATGAAAAGCGGGTCGCGCCACAGGACCTGCCGTTCTTTATCGCGCTGATGGAGCATCTCGCGCGCCATGGCGTCGCATGCCCGACACCCGTGCCGGGTCGTGACGGCATCGCGTTGCGTGAGCTGTGCGGGCGGCCCGCGGCGATCGTGACGTTTCTCGCCGGGATGTGGCCGCGGCGAATTCTGCCTTTCCATTGCGCCGCCCTCGGCCGGGCGCTCGCCGAGCTGCATCGCGCCGGCGCTTCGTTCCGGATGACGCGAGCGAATGATCTCGCGGTCGCCGGTTGGCGGAGCCTGTTCGAATCCTGCCGGACCCGCGCCGCCGAGGCGCAGCCCGGGCTCGCCGAAGAACTCGCTGCCGAACTTGAGGTGCTCGAAACCGTGTGGCCGCGCGACCTTCCGATGGGGGTAATCCACGCCGACCTTTTTCCGGATAACGTCTTCTTCCGCGACCACGAGCTGTCCGGCCTGATTGACTTCTATTTTGCCTGCACCGATTTTCTTGCCTATGACTTGGCGATCTGCCTTAATGCCTGGTGCTTCGAAGCTGAAGGCAGCTTCAACGTGACGAAGGCGCGACTGCTGCTCGACGGTTATCGGCGGGAGCGGCCGCTCGCGCCGCGCGAACTCGGCGCGCTGCCGGTGCTCGCGCGCGGGAGCGCGCTGCGCTTTCTGCTGACGCGGCTCTTCGATTGGCTTAATCCACCGGCGGGGGCATTGGTCCGGCCGAAGGACCCTCTCGAATATCTGCGTAAGCTGCGGTTCCACCGCTCCATCACCGACCCGGGCGGGTACGGCCTCGATGTCTGAGCTGTCTGAGGTCGAAGTCTTTACCGATGGTGCTTGCCGCGGCAACCCGGGTCCCGGGGGGTGGGCTGCAATCCTGCGCTATCGCCGGACAGAGAAGGATTTGAGCGGCTTCGTGCCCGACACGACCAACAACCGTATGGAGATGACGGCGGCAATTGCGGGATTGGAAGCTCTGAAGCGCCCTTGCCGGGTGCGGCTCTACAGCGATAGCCAGTATCTGCGCGATGGCATCACCAAGTGGATCAACGGCTGGAAGCGCCGAGGCTGGGTCACCGCCAACAAAGAGCCGGTGAAGAACATTGATCTGTGGCAACGGCTCGAAGCCGCCGCGGCTCCGCACGACGTCACCTGGATTTGGGTACGCGGTCATTCCGGTCATCCCGAAAACGAACGAGCCGATGCGCTGGCGCGCGCTCGTATCGCCGAAGCAAGCCGGAAGAAACAGATCGTCTCCTCACCGCCCGCATCCGAGATGTGCCGGCCGGCAGGAGTGAACAATGGTCGCGCTTAGCGGAACTCGGGGAGCGAGAGCGTGCACCCACGCACGGCGCGGTGCCCGCCTCTCGACCTCTCCGGGCGACAAGACAGCGCCTCTCGGCTTAGCGCCGGGAAAGACGTCCGAGAATCGCGCCTGAAAGCTGCGTCGACGGAGGCTGGGGACCGGTAAGGGTCCGCTACAGGGCTTTGAGCATCGCCTCGGCGCTGGAGACTTCTACCTGGCCCGGCTGCGCTTCGACGCTGAGCGACTTGACGACGCCATCGTCGACCAGCATCGCATACCGCTTTGAGCGCACCCCAAGGCCGCCTTTTGTCAGATCGAGCTCAAGGCCGAGGGCACGCGCGAAATCGCCGCTGCCGTCGGCCAGCATTCTGACCTTTCCTTCGGTCTTCTGTTCTTTGCCCCAGGCTCCCATCACGAACGCATCATTGACCGCCACGCAGGCGATCTCATCGACCCCCTTCGCCTTGAGGTCCGCGGCTTTGTCCACGTAGCCGGGCAGGTGGCGCTGGGAGCAAGCCGGGGTGAAGGCGCCCGGCACGGCAAACAGGACGACTTTTTTGCCCCGGAAGATCTCGTCAGTGGCGAGCTCCTTTACACCTTCCGGTGTCAGCTGCTTCAGCGTCACCGATGGTATCTTGTCACCAACATTGATGGTCATAGTATCCCTCCGGTGGTATGCGGGACCAAGAGCCCGGGACGCGGCTTACACTCCCGCCGTTCAGGGGTCCGGCGGACAGACCGATAGCATAGAGCGGATCGCTCGGCAAATCGGAGCGCGGATGCCCGGGCGGCGTTTACTGATGCGGGAGCGCGCGCAACAAAATCGGTATATAGGCGGAGAGACGCGGAGCTTCGATTCGAGGTGGGAGAAGTGATGGTTGGTCGGAAGTCGCTCGCGGGGCATCTCTTGGTGGCGATGCCACAGATGCTGGACCCTCGGTTTGCTCGGTCTGTCATTTATCTCTGCGCCTACAGCTACGACGCAGGCGCGATGGGTCTCATTATCAATAAACGGTTGGGCTCGTTGACCATGGGAGAGCTGTTCGCGCAGCTCGACATCGAACCGAGCGCTGTAGCCAATTTGCATCCGGTGCATTTTGGAGGCCCGGTCGAAGCAGGCCGAGGTTTTGTGCTCCACACGGCCGACTATCGCGAGGAGGCCACTCTCCATGTCGACGGCAATATTTCGGTCACGGCGAGCTTTGAGGTCCTGCGCGCTATCAGCAAAGATCTGGGTCCCCGCCAAAGCCTCTTCGCCCTTGGCTATGCCGGCTGGGCACCAGGTCAGCTTGACGCCGAAATCCAGGCCAATGGCTGGCTTTCTGTCGCCGCGGATGACGACATCGTGTTCGCTTCCGATCACGACGGGAAATGGAATCGTGCGCTCGCCAAGCTCGGCATCAATCCGTCGATGTTGTCGAGCGACGCGGGGCATGCGTGAGAGCCGTAAATAATTTTTGATGCGTGCTCAAGAACCGGCATTCACACCCTTCAGCGCGAGCGCGTGAGGACGACTGCATGTCTCGAGTTTTCCTTGCATAAACCGGTCGCGGGCGCTCTGCGTGAGCGATGTCTCAGGATCCGATGGTTCTGGGCACTTTTTCGATATGGCGTCCATCCCAATCCTCGCGCAGGATCGCGAAGAGCAGGTGGTCCTGCCATTTCCCTTCGATGCACAGGTATTGCCGGGCGTAGCCTTCCTGCCGGAAACCGGCTCGGACCAGCAGCGAACGGCTGGGGGTGTTGCTCGGCAGGCAAGCAGCCTCGACCCGATGGAAGCGAAGCTGCTCGAAGGCGAAGGCGAGGACGAGAGGAAGTGCCGCCGTCATATAGCCCTGCTGCGCGAAGGGCTCGCCGATCCAATAGCCGAGGCTGGCAGTCTCGGACACGCCGCGCCGCAGATTGGAGAGGCCGACTCCGCCGATCAGTGTTTCGTCGTGGGTGAAGATGAACAAGTTGTAGGCTTGGTCGGTCCTCCAGTCTTCGGCATAGCGGGCCACTCGGGTACGGAAGCTCGCCCGACTCAGAGCGTCGACGGGCCAGCTTGGCTCCCACGGCGCGAGAAAATTTCGGGAACGGCCGCGCAGGCTCGCCCAGTCCTCGTAATCGCCGCGTTCGGGCGAACGCAAGAAGACACGCTCGCCGGTCAAGCGAAACGGCTCCGCGCGAGCGAGAAAAATGCGAGGAAAGGATTTGCGTTGTGGCGCCATAGCTATCGCAGCATCAAGCGGCGAAGCGATCTCTGACGCGGTCGAACTCTTCAAGCCCACTCAATGGTCCGAGCGCGGCGAGGGTCGGCGGAGCCGAGCGCGAGCGAGCGACAACGCGGCGGATCGCGGCATCGTCGACCGCTTCAATGCGCCCGACTATCTCAAGCGGATCGAATGGCGTACCGTGGATCAGAAGATGCTGCGCCAGCTGCTCGCAGCGCGCGGAGGTGCTCTCAAGCGACATCAGCAAACCCGCCTTCATCTGCGTCTTGGCGCGATTTAGCTCGACCGGGGTCAACCCATCCTCGAGACGGATGACCTCGTCGCACATCGCGGGCACGAGTTCGGCCGCCTCGGCTTCACCAGTGCCGGCATAGATGCCGAACAGTCCGCCGTCGCGGTAGCCATGGACAAACGAGTGGATCGTATAAACTAATCCCCGCTTCTCGCGGATTTCCTGGAACAAGCGGGAGGACATGCCTCCGCCAAACGCCGTCGAAAGCACAGAGGCGGCGTAATAATCGGGGTCGCCGAGCACCACCCCGGGAAAGCCTAGAACGAGATGTAGCTGTTCGAGATCCCGCTGCTCGCGCCGGTCGCCGCCGGCATAGCACGCCGGCTCGGTCGTCGCCGGCCGTTCTGCCGGCAAGCCCCCGAGCAAGTTATCGGCGAGTTCTACGAATCGGTCGTGATCTAGATTCCCGGCTGCCGCAAGCACCATGCGCCGAGCACCATAATGTTTGCGCAGATAGCCGATGACCATATCGCGATCGATCTTGCGGATGATTTCCGGACTTCCCAGCACCGGCCGACCCATCGCCTGGTCGGGATAGGCGCACTCTTGGAAATGGTCGAACACGATGTCGTCAGGAGTATCGTTCGCCTGCCCGATCTCCTGTAGGATCACCGCGCGCTCGCGCTCGATCTCCTCTGGCTGGAACGTAGAGTTCTGCAGTATGTCGGAGAGGATATCAAGGGCGAGCGGGACGTCTTCCTTGAGAACTTTTGCGTAGTAGGCCGTGCTTTCGCGCGAGGTGTATGCGTTGAGATGGCCGCCGACCGCTTCGATCTCCTCGGCGATTGAGAGAGCGCTGCGCCGTGCGGTGCCCTTGAAGGCCATGTGCTCGAGGAAATGCGCGACCCCGTTGATGTCAGCCGGCTCGTGCCGGGTGCCGACATCGACCCAAATTCCGAGCGAGACCGTGTCGACGGTGTCGATGCGGTCGGTGGCGACCCGTAATCCGTTGGCCAAAGTGGAAAGCTGCGTCGTCATTCTATGATCCGATCATCCGATCAGGAGTTTCCAGCACGCCGCGCACGGGCACGAATAAAGCGTGTTACGGCGCCTAGATCGTTGGGCAACACGACCAGCCGCTCGCGCCTCTCGAGGATATCGCTAAGGGCGGCGGGCAACACCGGCCGAAGCCCGGTCGCACGTTCGACCACATCGGGAAACTTGGCCGGATGGGCGCAGGCCAGGGCGATCATCGGTGCACTGGCGTTCCCCGCACTGATTTCTGTCTGCGCGGCCGCAACCGCGATCGCGGTGTGGGGATCGATCAGCAAACCCGATCGGGCATAAGTCTCGGCGATGGTGTCCATCGTGTGAGTGTCGTCGACCTTGTGGGCAGAAAACAAGCGGCGCGCCGTGCGCCAGCCTTGGTCATCCTCCGGCATGTGGCCGTTCTGCCGAAAGAGCCGCATCACCTCGCTGACGGCGGTACCGTTACGGCCCTTCAGCTCGAACAGCAGGCGCTCGAAATTACTCGACACCTGGATGTCCATGCTGGGCGTGAAGCTCGGCTCGACGGGGGCGATCGCCATCCGTCCGTTCGCAAAATAGCGCGCGAGAATGTCGTTATGGTTGGTGCCAATGACCAGCCGATCGATCGGGAGCCCCATGCGGCGAGCGATGTGCCCAGCATATACATTGCCGAAATTGCCGGTAGGCACACTGAACGAAATCGGGCGGGCAGGAGCGCCGAGCGCCATTCCGGCGGCGAAATAGTACACGGTCTGAGCGGCGATCCGTGCCCAGTTGATCGAATTGACCGCCGAGAGATTGAGCGCGCACCGCAACTTTGCGTCGGCGAACAGGGCTTTGACGAGATCCTGACAGTCGTCAAAAGTGCCCTCGATGGCGATTGCATGGGTATTCGACGAATCGACCGTCGTCATCTGCCGGCGTTGAATCTCGGAAACTCGATTGTGCGGAAAGAGCATGAATATGTCGATTGCTTCCCGATCGCGGCAAGCCTCGATCGCGGCAGAGCCCGTGTCTCCTGATGTTGCGCCGACGACAGTTATATGCTCGTGCTGTCGCGCGAGCACCGCGTCAAACATCGGCCCGACAAGTTGCAGTGCGAGATCCTTGAAGGCAAGCGTCGGCCCGTGAAACAGTTCGAGCAGCCACAGCCGCTCGTCGAGCTGTACCAGCGGCGCGACTGCGGCCCGATTGAAACTGCTGTACGCCACTCCTGTGAGCTGCCGCAGCTCATCCGTTGCAAAAGTTTCGCCGGCGAACAACGAAACGACGCGAGCCGCGAGCTCGGCGTATGGCAGGCCGGCATAGTCCCGTAAAGTCGCCACGCTGAGCACAGGCAGCCGGTCCGGCACATAGAGCCCGCCGTCCTCTGCGAGGCCGGCCAGAAGCGCCTCTGTGAACGAGAGGGCGGGTGGTGAGGGGCGGGGATCGCGGGTGCTGAAATAACGCACGAGTTCAGGTCCAATTTGGACGCGGAGCCTATCGCGGCTCCCGCACCCCCGCAACCGGATGTGGGTCCATCCCGGAAATTCGGTTCTGGGGAGGCACGGCGCGGCTCGATGTCCGCTCCGCTGAATCACTTTGGAACGTAGAAGGTGCCGTCTTGCGAGCGCCAGGCAATCCGGTAATGATGATCGACCGCGTAAAGGACGTCGTTGGTAAAACGACTAAATTTGCGACGGCGATGGAGAATGTGACAAGATAAGGCTTCCAGATCGTCACAAATATCACCGCGGAGTTGCACCACTGTGAACTCCTTGTTAGCTATACGTCGGATCAGTCCGTCTTGATCAAGTCTACCGGCCAGGATGAATTGACGTGAATTGAAAGGATCGATGGTAAATGGCTGACCTGCACGATAGCACAGAAGTAAATTCTCGCAAATCGCCGGTCCGTGTTTCTTCGATATATACTCCGCTTCAGCCGAAAAGGACTGCTCGGCTCGGCGGTCGATATCCAACAAACCGCCGGCATGATAAAGTTGCACAAAGGCCTGCGGACTCCTTGCCAAGATCGGCTGAGCGAGCAGGAACGGCGCAACACCCAGCGCGACCTTAGCTAGTCGCTCGTGAGCGAGCACCCCGGCGACCATCCTGTTGCGCAACTCGTGCAACCCGATACCCGCAGCGACGGCGAGAAACACCGCTGCATCCTGAAACATATTGTAGGAGGTTCCCTCAAAGCCCGAGAAAATCGTCGCGGCACAAATAGAAACGATACCATAGGCGGCGAGAACGCGTCGGTCGCCCGAAAAAATGCCTCGGGCGAACAAGAGAATCACTGCCAGGGGGAACTCGCCTAGGCGCAAATACTTCATCAAATGGTAACACGCCCCGTACCATGTAAAAAGACGAGGCGACAGCAAATGATCAATAAAGGTGCCTCCTGCGACAAGGTGTGTGAGCGCGAGGCAGCCCACGGCGAGAGCGGTGCAGCAGCCGAACCAGAACGGCAGCCGTCGCGGCGAGCGGATGGAGATATCGAAGGTGATCGCGAGCGGGATCGCCACGAGATTGTGCTTGACGAAGCCGGCGAGCGTCACAAGTAGTGCCGTACGCAAAAGGCTGAGCCGATCGGGCCGTGTGGAAATGTAACTGACTAGGGCGCCGAGCATTATCGCCTCGCCCAAAGTCTGCGGATCGTCGACTGCGACCCAGGCGGGCGCGACAAGATAACAAAAACCCAGCGCGCAGCCCCCGCCGAAGACCGCGTCGACCCTATCACCGCCGAACCGGCGTGTTGCGACCGCAGCCAAGACGCCTACCGCGAAGAAGGACACCAGCGAGATGATCCGCCCGCTCAATAAAAGGTCGTGGACCACAAAATTAACGCCGGTTACCACCAAAAACGAGACGATCGGATAATTGTTCACCCGCCAATAGTTGTTGTCGTAAATGAGTTCGTGATCGATTAGTCTCTGTGCATTATAGACATTCCATCCTTCGTTATAGTTTCTCTCGAAAATGAAGCCGATCGAAAGCAGGTTACCGGCAGCCAGCGTGATTGCGTAAATTAGAACGAGGCCGGCGAAGATGGAGAGAAGGTAGGTCGCGGATCGAGATGATGATGGTGTCGCGACGGCCGTCGAAACGCGAAGATGCTGAACTTCCGCCTGCGAGGTCATAAAATCTCTGTTCCGTCGTGCCGGAATTAGGACGGGATGGTGGGCTGATGAACGCCCCGCTTAAGATCGCATGGTCTGAGAGGTGTCGTCGCGAGGCGATTCGGCAAGGCGCGTTAGGCGCTTCGGGATGGCCGGAGAGCCCGGGGCGGCTTCGGGATGTGCATCTCGTGCGAAAGAAAACGTAAGCAGTCGGGGGCCAGGGCTGCTGATGCGGTAATGGCGAGATCCCATTCTTTCAAGACGCTGGGAACCTATCGCCGCCCAGGCGCCGTTGCAACCGGATGTGCAGATTGCAGACTGCCTTCGGCCCCGCCGCGCGATCGTCGACCGCGGCCTGGAAGGGTGCACGTGCGCTGCACTCGACGAAGGCATTCAACGAGCCGGGGTGGGCGCGATGCGCATGCCGAGCAGCGGTGCGGCCGCCTCCGGCGAGAGTTTCTTGTAACCGCGCGGAACCTCGAACAACGCAGCGTCTTCTCTGCCGATCTCGACGTGGCGTAGCTGCCAATCGATCGTTGCGAGTTTGCCGTTTCTCGTTTCGAACTTGCCGACGTACTTCATCGGGATTCCGTCGCGGCTGAGCCACAGCGAGCCGGTCGCACGGCCTTCGGGCGAATCGTTCTCCACCAAATATCGTGTCGTCGCGATGCCGTCGATGCTCTCCTGCCCGATCGGCTGCCTCAGATCAGGGTGACTCAAGACCGCGATGGCGCTCGGGAGCACAAACTCGACGACGGTATGGAGTTGCGGCAGCACGATCTCGCCAAGCGTGCTGTCGGCGTGTAGGAGGAAGACCGGCTGTATTGCCTCTAAATCCTGCTCGTGCCGTTGCTTGCCCGGCATGTGCCACATCCTGCCGGTATAACTCCGGCCATCGAGGATCAGCACTCGCTCTGCGGTGAAGCCGACCCGAGCGTCGCCGATCGTCTCGGCAACGACATGGGTCGACAGCAACACTGGTAGCGAAAACGCAATTGGAGACAGACGGGGCGCGCGCATGGTTCATCCTGGGCCCGATGCGGGCTGATTGGCAGCAGGTGCGGCGGTCTCGCGACGCGCTGGACAGCGCCAGCGTAACGCCTATCCTGCGGCAGGTGAAACTGCAACGTTTGAGACGGGGCGGTCGCGATGAACGGCAGGATCAAGCCGCTGGTCCTCGCATGTCCGAGTGGGCGATGAACGACACCGACGGAACGATCACGGTCAAAGTCCATGCTGCGATCACCGACATACCGGCTGCCGCCTGGGATGCGTGCGCCGGGAACGGTAATCCGACCATCTCGCACGCCTTTCTGAATGCGCTCGAGGAAAGCGGCTCGACGATAACCCGTACCGGTTGGACACCGCAGCATCTGTCTGTCGCCGGTCCAGGTGGTGCGGTCGTGGGCGTGGTGCCGCTGTACGCGAAGACCCACTCCTATGGCGAATACGTCTTCGATTACGGGTGGGCGGACGCTTACGAGCGCGCCGGCGGCCGATACTATCCAAAGTTGCTGTCGGCTGCGCCGTTCACTCCGGTACCCGGACCGCGGCTGATGGTGCGTGCCGGCGCGCCGCCGGAGACGCAGGCACACCTGATTGCAGCGATGATAGAGCTCGCTAAGCGGCGACGAATTTCGTCGCTCCACGTCAATTTCCCCGAACACTCCGATATGGAAGCACTGACCGAGGCGGGGTTTCTGCAACGCCTCGGCCAGCAGTTTCATTGGACAAATGACGGCTATCGCGATTTCGACGATTTCCTTGCGGCGTTGAACTCGCGCAAGCGCAAAGCGGTGAAGAAGGAACGCCGCGAGGCGCTCGCGCCGGGCCTCGAAATCGAGGTCCTCACCGGAGCCGATCTGAAGCCCCGTCATTGGGACGCGTTTTATGAATTCTATCTTGCGACCTCGGATCGCAAGTGGGGCTCAGCTTACCTCAATCGCCGCTTTTTCGCATTGATCGGCGAGCGGATGCCCGAGAAGATCGTCCTGGTCATGGCGCGCTACGGCGCCAATTACGTCGCGGGCGCGTTTAACCTTCTCGGCAAAGATACAATCTACGGCCGCAATTGGGGCAGCTATGGAGACTACAAGTTCCTCCATTTCGAATGCTGCTATTATCAAGCGATCGAATTCGCCATTACACGCGGGTTGAAGCGCGTCGAGGCGGGCGCGCAAGGGCCCCATAAGATCCAACGCGGCTATCTCCCTACGTCGACTTACAGCGCCCACTGGATCCCCGATCCGGCTTTTCGGCGTGCGCTCGCGCAATTTCTCGCCCGCGAACGCGACATGATCGAGCGTAAAATAGAGGGCCTCGCGGAGTTTTCACCGTTCCGGCACGAGGAAGCCTGACCCTACCCCACCTTACCGGGGCAGCGGTAAGGCTCGGTTACTCAACCAGCTCAGGCTCCTGTGGCACCGCCGCGACCGGGCGCTCCTCGAAGGAGAAGGCAAGCGCGTCCTCCTCCGGCTTCTTGGTGACTCGAACGATCCCGCCTTTGGCCAGCCGCCCAAACAACAGCTCGTCGGCGAGCGGTTTCTTGATATGCTCTTGAATGACGCGGGCCAGCGGCCGCGCACCGAAAAGCGGATCGTAGCCTTTTTCCGCGAGCCAGGCGCGCGCGCTTGGATCGAGCTCGATAATGACATTCCGATCCGCAAGCTGCTCTTCGAGCTGCAGCACGAACTTGTCGACAACTCGGCCGATGGTCTCGGTCGATAGTGGGGAAAAGGAAATTGTCGCGTCGAGCCGATTGCGGAACTCGGGTGAGAACATGCGGTTGATGGCTTCGTGATCGTCGCCTTCGCGGATGCCGCTGCCGAAGCCGATCGCCGGTTTGGCGAGGTCCGAGGCGCCGGCGTTCGTCGTCATGATCAGGATGACGTTACGGAAATCGACGATCTTGCCGTTGTGATCGGTCAGCTTTCCGTAATCCATTACTTGCAGCAAGATGTTGAAGAGATCGGGATGGGCCTTCTCGATCTCGTCGAGCAGCAGTACGCTGTGGGGATGCTGGTCGATCGCATCGGTCAACAGCCCCCCCTGGTCGAAGCCGACATACCCGGGCGGCGCGCCGATCAGCCGAGACACCGTATGCCGCTCCATGTACTCGGACATGTCGAACCGAGTGATCTCGATGCCGAGCGCGCGGGCAAGCTGGCGCGCGACCTCGGTTTTGCCGACCCCGGTCGGGCCGGAAAACAAGTAGCTACCGATCGGCTTCTCCGGATCGCGCAAGCCGGCGCGCGCCAGCTTGATCGCCGAAACCAACGTCTCGATCGCCTTGTCTTGGCCGAACACCATCGTCTTCAGGTCGCGCTGCAAATTCTTCAGCACCTCGCGATCGTCGCGCGACACGCTCTTGGGCGGGATCCGCGCCATCGTCGCGATGCACGCCTCGACCTCTCTTGCGGTGATGGTTTTGCGGCGGCGGTTCTCGGGGACCAGCATTTGGGCCGCCCCGGTCTCGTCGATAACGTCGATCGCCTTGTCAGGCAGCTTGCGGTCGCCGATGTAGCGATGCGAGAGCTCGACCGCGGCGCGTAGCGCGTCACTCGTGTAGCGGACCTTGTGGTGCCGCTCGTAATAGGGTTTCAGCCCACGCAGGATCTTGACCGAATCCTCGACGGTAGGCTCGTTGACGTCGATCTTCTGAAAACGGCGGACGAGCGCTCGATCCTTCTCGAAATAGTTGCGATATTCCTTGTAGGTGGTCGAGCCGATGCAGCGGATCACCCCACCGGCAAGCGCCGGCTTCAACAGGTTTGAGGCATCCATCGCCCCGCCGCTTGTCGCGCCTGCGCCGATCACCGTGTGGATTTCGTCGATAAACAAAATGGTGCCTGGTTGGGCCTCGAGCTCCGCCAACACTGCCTTGAGCCGTTCTTCGAAATCGCCGCGATAACGAGTGCCCGCGAGGAGGGCGCCCATATCGAGGGCGTAGATCGTCGAGTTGAGCAGTACTTCGGGTACTTCACGCTGAACAATGCGCCGCGCCAAGCCCTCGGCGATCGCTGTCTTGCCGACACCAGGCTCGCCGACGTAGAGCGGATTGTTCTTGGCTCGCCGGCACAAGATCTGGATCGTGCGTTCAACCTCCGCTTCACGGCCGATCAGCGGATCGATCCTGCCGCCTTTTGCCTTCTTGTTAAGGTTGACACAATAGGAATCAAGCGCGTCATGATTGCGCTTCTGCGACTTTTCGACGCGCTCGTCCTCGTCGGTTCCTTGTACGCGCCGGGTTTCCGACCGCCCCGGCGCCTTGGCGATGCCGTGGGAAATGTAATTGACCGCATCGAACCGGGTCATGTCCTGTTCTTGCAGGTAATATACAGCGTGGCTTTCGCGCTCCGCGAACATGGCCACAAGGACGTTTGCGCCGGTCACCTCCTCGCGGCCAGAGGATTGGACGTGAATCGCTGCGCGCTGCAACACGCGCTGAAAGCTCGCCGTCGGCTTAGCGTCGTCACCGTGAGCGGCGACGAGGTTGCCGAGCTCATTATCGACATAGTTCAGGACTTCGCGACGCAGGCGATCGAGGTCGACACCGCAAGCACGCAACACGGCGACCGCGTCCTGATCCTCGGTCAACGCGAGCAGCAGATGTTCGAGCGTGGCATATTCGTGCCGGCGCTCGTTGGCATAGGCGAGAGCCCGATGCAGCGACTTTTCGAGATTGCGTGACAACACGCCCGCCTATCCTTCCTCACGACCCCGGGCGAAGCCCGGAGGTTAGTCCTTTTCCAGCGTACACTGCAGCGGATGCTGGTGCTGCCGGGCAAAATCCATGACCTGGGTCACCTTGGTTTCGGCCACCTCATAAGTATAGACACCGCAGACCCCCACGCCGCGCTTATGCACGTGCCACATGATGCGGGTCGCCTCCTGCCGATTCTTATTGAAGAACCGTTCGAGGATGTGGACGACGAATTCCATGGGTGTGTAATCGTCGTTCAACATCAATACCTTATACATCGAGGGCTTCTTCGTCTTCGGCTTCGCCTTGACGACAACACCTGTACCCGGCCCTTCCTCGCCGCGCTTTCCGTTCTCGCTCATTTCGGCCCGAGGGATAACGCTGCTCGCTGACCTGATGATATTGGCTTTCTGCCTCTCCGCAAAAGCCTTTTCCTTCAACCAGGCAAAGCTCACGGCGCCGCCGGTTATTCGCTCCGATAAGGCCGGCGCAGCAAGCCGTCAATCATCGCATCGATTGACGCGCCGTGGTGCAGCACCGCCTCCACTGCTTCACTGATGGGCATCTCAATTCCGAACTCGTTCGCCAATCTCGCGACAGCGGTGGCGGTCGCCACGCCTTCGACGACGGAGCGCCGGCCCGCAAGCGCGTCGCCGAGCTTCCGACCGCGACCGAGCGCAACTCCGAGCGCGTAGTTGCGCGACTGGGTAGCGCCGCATGTCAGCACGAGATCGCCGACGCCCGAGAGCCCACTAAAGGTTTCAGCGCGGCCACCCTTGGCGAGCCCCAGGCGAATCATCTCGGCGAGCCCACGGGTGATCAGCGAGGCACGGGCATTCTCACCCAATCCGCGGCCTTGAACGGTCCCGCACGCGATCGCCAGCACGTTCTTCACCGCGCCGCCGATTTCGGCCCCGGTCGGATCGTTCGACAAATAGGGCCGGAACCTGCTACTCCCGAGCGCCGCCGCGAAGCCGCGAGCCAGCGGCCTATCATGGCTGGCAATCGTGACAGCCGTCGGCAGGCCGCGGGCAACCTCGGCGGCGAAGGTTGGTCCCGACAGCACCGCGGAAGGCGAATTAGGTAGGAGTTCGGCCGAAACCTCTGACATGGTTTTGAGCGAGCCGGCCTCGATTCCCTTGGCACAGTGGATCACCGGCATTCCCTCAGGCAGACCGGACCGAAGCGCGCCGATCACGCCGCGAAGGAATTGAGCCGGCACGACGAGCAACGCTGCTTCGGTGCCGGCCATCGCCGCATCGATGTCGTTCGTCGCGCCGATCGTCGGGTCAAGCGCTACGCCGGGCAGGAAGAGCGGGTTTTCATGCCGCTCGTTGATTGCGGCCACGACGTCGTGGTCACGCGCCCACAACACCACGTTCGAGCCGGCGCGCCGGGCGACGACGGCGAGCGCGGTGCCCCAGGCACCGCCTCCGATGATACCCAACCGGTTCATTCGGCCGGCCTCATTTATGCCGCCGTGTGACCTGCGCTCCCGGCCGTTGCGGTGCGCCGGTGTCGAGCGGCCAACGCGGGTGGGGCGCCGCATCGAGATCATTGACGAGGCCGAGAAGAAGCCGCTCGATCCCCGCCCAGGCGATCATTGCCGCGTTGTCGGTGCACAGTGCGGGCGGCGGCGCGACAAACCGCAGCCCTGCACCCTCCGCGAGCGCAGCAAGTCGCCCTCGCAGATAGTCATTGGCTGCGACGCCCCCTGCTGCGACTAGGGTGGTCCCCTCCGGATGGCAGCGGCGAAACCAGCGGACGGCATTCGCTGTTCTATCGATCAGCGCATCGCAGATGGCGAGTTGGACCGACGCGGCGAGATCGGCGGTATCCCTAAATTTGAGGCCGCCCCCGTTTGCGATCAGCTGGCGTACCGCCGTCTTCAATCCAGAGAACGAGAAGTCGCAACCGGGCTTGCCCTTGAGTGGCCGGGGCAAGACAAAGCGGCAGGCGTCGCCCTCTCTGGCGGCGCGTTCGATTGCAGGACCGCCGGGATAGCCGAGCCCAATCATTTTTGCGGTCTTGTCGAACGCCTCTCCGGCCGAGTCGTCGAGTGTCGTGCCGAGGCGGCTGTAGCGCCCAACCCCAGCGCACACTAGGAGCTGACAGTGTCCGCCGGAGACCAGCAAGAGAAGATAGGGGAAATCAACGCGATTGGTCAGTCGGGAGGTCAGCGCGTGACCTTCGAGGTGGTTGACCGCGATAAAAGGCTTGCCGGCAGCCCAGGCGATCCCCTTCGCCATCATCGTGCCGACAATCAGACCGCCTATAAGACCGGGGCCCGCAGCAGCGGCCACTCCATCGATCTCGGCCAGCATGACATTGGCCTCGGCGAGCGCGCGGTCGATCACAGTATCGAGATGATCGAGATGCGCCCGCGCGGCAATTTCGGGAACGACTCCACCAAAAGGGGCATGTTCGGCGAACTGCGCCCGAAGCTGATTGGATAGTACCTTTGGACCCTGAGGCGTCACCGCAACGATTGCTGCGGCGGTCTCGTCGCAACTCGTTTCAATTCCAAGAACGATCATCGAACGGAGCCGGAGATACCTGCGACTACAACCTCCGGCCAAGATGCTGCCGTGCTCGCGATTAGCCGGGCGGCGCGACCTCGTAGGTTTTGAGTGTCTTGTCGGTCGCGGCGTCGATCTCCAGCAACTTGACGGAATACCCCCATAGCACCGCCGCATGACGCAACACGGCGCGGCTGCTCTTCTCCTCGAGCAAGACACCGTCGTGGACGTAGTGTGCAAGGACTAGGCAGCGGTCGCCTCTGAGATCGACATCGACGACCTGAATGTCGGGCTCACGGCGGGACAGGTCATATTGCCGTGACAATGCGGTGCGGATCTTGCGATAGCCGACATCGTCATGGATCGCCTCGACCCGGAGCGCCGGCTTGGTGCTGTCGTCGGAGACCTGGAACAGGTGAAAGCGGCGGATGAGGGCCGGGCTCAAATATTGCAGCACGAAGCTCTCGTCGCGATAGTTCGCCCAGGCATGACGCAACACGCCATAGCCGTCTCCCCTTCCGGCAATGTCGGGAAACCACTCCCGATCCTCATCCGTCGGGTCCCCGCAGATGCGATGGATATCGCTCATCATCGCGAAGCCAAGCGCGTAAGGGTTGAACCCGCTGAAGCGCGGATCGTCGAAATCCGGTTGAAAGATGACGCTCGAATGCGAATGCAAGAACTCCAACATCGACCCTTCGGTGATCAGGCCTTTGTCATGCAGCCGTCGCATGATTTCGTAATGGACGAAAGTCGCACATCCTTCGTTCATAAGTTGCAGCTGTTTCTGCGGATAAAAGTATTGCGCGATCAACCGGACGATACGAACCAACTCGCTTTGCCAATCCTCAAGCCGCGGAGCCCGCTTCTCGATCAAATACAGCAAATTCTCCTCGGGCAGGCCCAGATCCCGTTTGATCTCCTGCAGGCGTGCTTCGGCGGTGTCGGGATCCTCCTTGTCCCTCCCCCCGCCGGGTACGGTGCGCCACAAATCGTTGTAGGTCGCCTCGGAGTGCGCGCGCCACTCCTCGGCGCGGCGCTGTTCCTCCGCAAGGTTGGGTTTGCTGCGATGGGCATAACGGTTGACACCATGATCCTTTAGCGCATGCGCGGCATCCAAAACGCGCTCGACCGCCTCAACGCCGTATCGCTCTTCGCATTTGGTGACGTAGTCACGGGCAAAGCTCAAATAATCAAGAATGCCGTTTGCATCGGTCCACTGCCGAAACAGATAGTTGTTCTTGAAGAAATGATTATGGCCGAATGCAGCGTGAGCGATAACAAGCGTCTGCATCGTCATGGAATTTTCTTCCATGATGTAGCAAATGCAAGGATTGGAGTTGATCACGATTTCGTAAGCGAGCCCCTGTAGGCCGCGGCGGTAAAGCGTCTCGTGAAAGGCGAAGCGCTTACCGAAGCTCCAATGACGGTACATCAGCGGCAGCCCAACCGAGGCGTAGGCGTCGAGCATCTGCTCGGAAGTGATCACCTCGATCTGGACGGGATAAACGTCGAGGCCGAGGTCATCGAGGGCGATCCGCTCAACCGCATCATAGACCTGGCGCAGCGCCGTGAAATCCCAGTTTGGGCCGGTGAAGAGCGGGGCCGAGGCCTCGAGCCGTACCGCCTCCGTCAAGCGTGTGTCAGGCACGAACGCCCCCTTTTGCAAACAATTCGTGGAACACCGAGAAGATTTGCGAAGGGTCGCCGACACGGCGCATCGCGAAGTGCGGATGCGCGGGCGCGACCTCGCTGTAGGCTCGCCAGAGATCGCTGTCGCGCGACAAGCCCGTCAGACTACCTCCCATGCCGTCGCCAACCTCGACATAGGCGAAGTATTGACAGAGCGGAAGCACTTCTCCACCGAGCAGCGCCACGCAACGGCCGCTATCCGCGCCGTAATTGTCGCCGTCGGAGGCCTGTGCCGCGTAGATGTTCCACCGATCAGTAGAGTACCGAGCTCGGGCGATCTCAAGCATTTTCTCGAGTGCGGTCGAAACGACAGTACCGCCAGTTTCGCGGCTGTAGAAAAACGTCTCCTCGTCTACCTCCTCCGCCGTGCTCGTATGACGGATGAAGACGATATCGACATGCCGGTAGCGCCGGATCAGAAAGACATGCAACAGCATGAAGAATCGCTTGGCGAGGTCTTTCATCGCCTCGGTCATCGATCCCGATACGTCCATCAGGCAGAACATCACCGCTTCGGTATTCGGGCGAGGTACGCGCTCGAAACGGTTGTAGCGGACATCGAGCGGGTCGATATAGGGAATTATCTTACTGCGATGCTCGAGCCGTTCGAGTTCGCGGACGAGCCTGTCGGCCTCCTCGTCGGCGCCGCGGGCGCGGGCGTTCTCGATCGCCTCGCGGATCGCTTCGAGCTCCCACTGCTTAGGTCGCCGCAACGAAATGCGTCGGGCCATACTGTTACGCATTGTACGGCGCACGCTAAGATTGGCCGGACTGCCTGTGACCGTATAGCCGGCGCGCTGCAAATCGACCGCGAACGTTTCCTTGAGACTCTTCTTCACGAGATCGGGCAGTTCGAGATCCTCGAAGAACATGTCGAGGAACTCTTCCTTGGACAGAGTGAACTCGAACGCGTCCTCGCCGGATCCGTCCGGGCTGCCCTGCGACCCGCCGCGCCCTTCGCCGCTGTTTGGCCGCGGGATCTCGTCGCCCCTGAGATACTCCTTGTTGCCCGGAACGACATGCTCGGTGCGGCCGGTGCGACGGCTATGGTGAAAGATCGGCTCGCTGATCCCGCGGGTCGGGATCGCTACCTTCTCGCCCTGACCGACATCGGCGACCTTGCGCTTGCGCAATGCCTCCTGCACGGCCGATTTGACTTCCGCCCGGGCACGCCCGAGGAACCGCTGCCGGTTGCTGAGACTCTTGCCCTTAGGGTTGGGCCGCCGGTCGACGATGTTCATCGGTTGTCCTCCAGACCGGACGGGCGGCTCGCTCGCCTACCCGGCCTTGTTCACCCGCATGTACCACTCGACGAGGCGGCGAACCTGCCGCTCGGTATAGCCTCGCGACACCATTCGCTCCAGAAAATCGGCGTGCTTCCTTTCGGTTTCGGAATCCTTCTTGGAACCAAAGCTGATGACCGGCAACAGATCCTCGACCTGTGAGAACATGCGCCGCTCGATCACCTCGCGCAACTTCTCATAGGAAGTCCAGGAGGGGTTATTCCCGGCATTGTTGGCACGTGCCCGCAGCGCGAATTTGACGACCTCGTTGCGGAAGTCTTTCGGGTTTGCGATCCCGGCGGGCTTTTCGATCTTCGACAACTCCTGGTTCAATAGCTCGCGGTTCATCAGCTGCCCGGTATCGGGATCTTTGTAGTCGGAATCTTCAATCCAGGCATCGGCGTAGGCGACATAGCGGTCGAAGAGGTTCTGTCCATAATCGGAATACGATTCGAGGTAGGCCTTCTGGATCTCGTGCCCGATGAACTCGGCATAGCGCGGCGCGAGTTCAGCTTTAATAAAGTTGAGGTACTTCTTCTCAGCGTCGTCGGGGAACTGCTCGCGCCAGATAGCCTGCTCGAGCACGTACATCAAATGGACAGGATCGGCCGCGACTTCCTGCGTATCGAAATTAAAGGTGCTCGACAAGACCTTGAAGGCGAAGCGGGTGGAGATGCCGTCCATCCCCTCGTCCACGCCCGCCGCGTCCCGGTATTCCTGAACCGACTTCGCGCGCGGGTCGGTGTCCTTCAAGCTCTCACCATCGTAGACCCGCATCTTAGAATACAAATTTGAATTTTCATGCGGCTTCAGTCGCGAAAGCGTACCGAAACGTGAGAGAATATCGAGGGTTGACGGTGCACACGGCGCATTTGCCAACTCACTATTTAGCAGTAATTTTTCGTAGATCTTCCGCTCTTCGGTCGCGCGCAGACAATAGGGTACCTTGATAACGGAAATTCGATCGATAAAGGCCTCGTTGTTCCGATTGTTTTTAAAGGACTGCCATTCAGCCTCGTTCGAGTGCGCCAGAACGATGCCCTGGTAGGGGATGCCACCAATGTTCTCGGAACCGACGTAATTGCCTTCCTGCGTCGACGTCAGCAGCGGGTGCAGCATCTTGATCGGTGCTTTGAACATCTCGACGAATTCCATGAGGCCCTGCGTCGTACGGTTCAGGCCGCCGGAATAGGAGTACGCGTCGGGATCGTTCTGGCTGAAAAATTCGAGCTTACGAATATCGACCTTGCCCACGAGGCTCGAGACATCCTGATTATTCTCGTCGCCGGGCTCGGTCTTGGCGATGCAGATCTGTTTCAACCGCGAAGGCTGCAAGCGGACAACCGTGAACTTTGTGATATCACCGCCGAACTCCTCGAGTCGTTTGACGGCCCAAGGCGAGATCGTGCCGGTCAGCCGTCGTATCGGGATCCCGTAAACCTTCTCGAGTTCGGGCCCGAGCGTCACCGGATCAAACAGGCCGAGCGGGCTTTCGAAGACGGGGCTGATGTCGTTGCCGGCCTTCAACACGTAGACCGGCTCTTTCTCCATCAGCTGCTTCAAACGCTCGGCGAGCGAGGATTTGCCGCCGCCGACGGGGCCCAGCAGATAGATGATCTGCTTGCGCTCCTCAAGCCCCTGTGCAGCGTGGCGGAAGAAGCCGACGATTCGCTCGATCGTCTCCTCCATGCCGTAGAAGTCGGAGAACTCGGGGTACACCTTGATCGTACGGTTCATGAAGATACGGCCCAGGCGCGGCTCCTGGCTCGTATCGACCATTACCGGCTCGCCGATTGCACGCAACATCCGTTCGGCTGCGCCAGCATAGTAGGCCGGATCGTCGGAGCATTTGCCGAGGTAATCCTCGAGCGAGAGTTCGACCTCTCGCCGGTTCTCGTACAACCGCGAATAGAGTCCGAAGATCCCATCGTCAAATTTCATCTCTCACCTCAACCGCTGCTCGGCCCCAACTCGCGTTACCCTAAGAAGAACGGCGGGTCGCGGCGGACGTTTCATCCGTTCTTTGTAATCAGTCGTAAATCCTGGTAAATTTTTGTTACGCACCCAGGGCCCTAGAGCAACCTACAATTTCCGGGTTTATGCAAACTTTCTGCCAGGCTTGCCACGCATCTCCAGACGACCACCCGCCAACACCCGAAGCTCTCCGCCAGTGACTTAGTAACAACGCTTTGTGGCGAGAGTGCGGATATCTGCGGCCCACCAGCCTACCGTAATCGCTGCGGATCGGCCTTTGCTGATGCATCTCCCCTCGCGAGAATCCAACAACATATTGTGGCAGCCTAATCATTTTGGCTCATCATATATTAAGTTTGGGGAAATCCCAATCAAAATATAAGTTAACACAGGGATTGCGGTTAAGGTAAGCTTTCCTGACTGCCATCAGTCGCGCTCCAAGGAACATTGCCGCGGCGTTCTGCCGCAGTGCGGAGGCATCATCCCTTTGATCTGCAGTGCCGCCCGCAGTAGCCTGCGCATCGCATTTGGGGCAAGACCGATCTCGACCCAGGGAGGCTTCTGCTTTCGCGCGGCAGGACCAGCAGTCGACTCCTGATAGAATAGCCTCGGGAACGGGCGATCGGTCCTGGCAAACACTTGGGTGCAAATCGCCTCGCGTCTCCGGTAATGCACGAGTGGCATACCGGGTCAATCGAAACACGGGAGCTTTCCCGGCGCCATGCTGCCGCTCAAACCGCGAGGTGACTTTGTCCTAGGGACACCGGCTAATGGGGTATTGCTATACCAGTGATGCGATATTGTCAAGAAGAAGTGTCTTCTAAGCAAAATCACAGATTGTCGACTCGCATCTAACGGCTGGACGAGCTGTCCTCGGCTCCGCCCAGCCGCTGGTTCCCGGCCGCTCGAGCCTAAGCCATGGTGTGCGGGCAGCTCACCGATTCTGCCGCCGAGATCGCGTGCGCAAATAGCACCGCTGTCCCGCCCTGCATGAGCAAGTCCGAGTGCACAACCCTGCATTGTTCCTTATCCCCCGGCACGCCTGATATTGCAGGACGATATCAGGACAGCTTCCCTCTTTAGTTGCAGTGAGAGCAACACACTGCCGACAGCAGCCCAAACCTCCGCAAACTTGTCCGGGGCTCCTTCGATGCGGTACACAGCCACTGCACCTCCTTCGCGATTGCTCGCGTATATCGCAATCACATGTAATACGCAAGGCGGCAATTACAAGATCATGTTGTATGGCCTGTCGACCCGTGGCCCCGGGTTTTTATTTCGAGTCGAGGTAGTCACCGGGTTGGTAATCCGATTGCCTGGTGGACACGCGGCGAAAGGGTGGCGGAACTTCGTGGCGTGAGAGTATGCTCATCCCCCCTTCGGGTAGTGGAGGAGCGCTTGATGAATAAAGTCTACCCCGATGCTAGAGCCGTGCTCGCCGGCCTCTTGCGGGACGGCATGACAATTATGTCGGGAGGCTTCGGGCTTTGCGGTATACCGGAGATACTGGTCGCAGCGATCAGAGATTCGGGGGTGACCGGACTGACCGTGATCTCGAACAATGCCGGGATCGACGGTGCCGGACTCGGATTGCTTCTCGAAAGCCGGCAAATTCGGAAGATGATCTCATCTTACGTAGGAGAGAACCAGCTTTTCGCCGACCTTTATCTTAAGGGAGAACTCGAGATCGAGTTTAATCCGCAGGGGACGCTGGCGGAACGAATCCGCGCGGGCGGGGCCGGAATCCCGGCGTTTTTCACGAAGACCGGTGTCGGGACGCTGGTCGCCGAGGGCAAGGAAATTCGCGAGTTCGACAGCGAGACCTATGTGATGGAGCGCGGCCTCGTCGCTGACCTTTCCCTTATCCATGCCTGGAAGGCCGATCCCGAAGGCAATCTCGTCTATCGCAAGACGGCGCGCAATTTCAACCCGGTGATGGCGACCGCCGGGTGGATCACCGTCGCGGAGGTCGAACACTTAGTCGAACCCGGCGCTATCGATCCTGATCTCATTCACACGCCGGGTATCTTCGTCGACCGGTTGATACACGTGAGATCCCTTGAAAAGCGCATCGAGCAACGCACGGTGCGAAAGCGTGGTGATTGAGGTGACTGAATAGTAAGGAGCGAGTAACATGTCTTGGTCGCGCGATGAAATGGCGCGCCGTGCCGCGGCAGAGCTGAAGGACGGCTACTATGTCAATCTCGGCATCGGCATTCCCACCCTAGTGTCGAATTTTATCCCTCCAGGCATCACCGTTCAGCTGCAGAGTGAGAACGGCATGCTCGGCATGGGGCCATTTCCGTTCGAGGGCGAAGAGGATCCTGACCTGATCAATGCGGGCAAACAGACGATCACCGAGTTGCCGACAACGAGCTATTTCGACAGCGCGCAATCCTTCGGGATGATCCGCGGAGGGCATATTGACGTTTCGATCCTCGGAGCGATGCAGGTGGCCGAAAACGGTGATCTCGCAAACTGGATGATCCCGGGCCGGATGGTGAAGGGCATGGGCGGGGCCATGGATCTCGTCGCCGGCGTCCCGCGGGTCATTATCCTGATGGAACATACCGCACGCAATGAGCCAAAATTGCTACGGCGCTGCACGTTGCCTCTGACCGGCAAGGGCGTGGTCGACATGGTGATCACCGATCTCGGCGTCTTCACGATCGATCGGGGAGGAATGACGCTGACGGAGCGGGCGCCCGGTGTGGCTCTTGAGGAGATACGACGAAAGACCGAAGCATCTTTCGTCGTGCGCCCTGGTCTGGGTTGAGCCTAAGTGAAAGAGCCGGCAAAGCCGGCTCTTTCGAAAGGTTAGATCAAGGTTCTTACCCGCCGTGTAACTGAATGAATCAAAATGTATCAGCTTTGCGACGGTGGAGCAAGTGAATTTTTGGGTTCTCGTTCCAGATTGCCCAGGATAACGGCGATTTGCCGGCAAATTAGGCGGTTGTGGCCGCGGATTGGTCACCAGTTCGGGCCGACGAACAGCCGGTTTGAGAGAGCTGCGCGGTTAGCGATCGGACGAATAGTCCGAACGCGCTCATGACCGCCCCGACGGTCGGCGGCAGTGTCCTTCGTCGACGAGCGGTGCCCCTTCTGTTACGGTGGCTGCGTCGCGATGCCCCATCGTCGGTCAAGTTCGAGGGCCCAGCCGTGCCTTCACAGCAGCGCGATCTGCGCCTCGACTTTTTTCGCGGTCTCGCTCTGATATTTATCTTTATCGATCATATTCCAGAGAACGTTTTCAGCTATTTCACCCTGCAGGCATTCCAGTTCTATGATGCCGCGGAAGTCTTCATCTTCATTTCGGGGTATACCGCTGCCCTTGTCTACGGTCGGACGCTCGCGTTGCAAGGCGCGTTCTATGCGACGGCGCAGATTTTGCGCCGAGCGTGGCAGCTCTATGTCGCCCATATCTTCCTCTTCATGATCTTCATTGCTGAAGTTTCTTATACGGTAACGACCTTCAACAATCCGATGTACAACGACGAAATGCGGGTTGCCGACTTTCTCGGAGAGCCGCACGTTGCCATTGTTAAAGCGCTCCTGCTCGAGTTTCAGCCGACCTTCCTTGATATCCTACCCCTTTATATCCTACTTTTAGTTGTTTTCCCGGTGATCTTGCTCGGATTGCGGTTGCGGCCGCTGTTGGTCCTAATCCCATCGTTCCTCGTATACGCCGTTGTGCAGGCCGCGGACCTGTCCGTGTCGGCCTATCCGGAGGGTCATGTTTGGTATTTCAATCCCCTCGCCTGGCAATTCCTGTTTATAGCGGGAGCCGCTCTCGGTCTCGGCGAGGCCACGGCGCGGCCCTGGCCGCGCCCCGCAGGCGCGCCTCTCGCAGGCGCGCCTCTATTGATGGCAATCGTCATTGTCGCGGTGGGGTTCGTGATTAAGCTCAGCTGGACGATTCACGGGGTCTGGGATCCGTTTCCCGGGTTTTTTCTGAAGGAGCTGTGGCCAGTCAACAAGAATAATCTGTCCCCGGCCAGGCTCGTACCCTTCTTTGCAATGTTGGTCGTCGTCACCACTTTAGTATCTCGGGACGCCGTGTTCTTGCGTTCACCGATGGCCAAACCTTTGATACTTTGTGGCCAACAGTCGTTGGAAATCTTTTGCCTCGGTATCTTGCTTTCGGCACTCGGCCATTTTCTCCTATCGGAATACGATACGACGATTGTGACCCAGTTCGCCGTCAACGTCGCTGGCGTTCTTGCGCTATGCTTAACCGCGAAAATGATTGATTGGTATAAAATCATGGGTAGAATATCACAACCACTCGTAGCGGCACGCGGGAGCGGGAATGGGATGAGCCCATGATGAGGCGTCGCTTCGCCAGCGGTCTAATGCGGCGGGCGCTTCATCTGGCAGGCAGTATGGCAATCACCGCGATCGCATCTGTGCCGGCCGCCTTCGGCGGGGAGGAGCCATGCGATGTTCCGCCCGAGTTGATACGGGTCGAAGTCACCTTGCCGCATCTGAGCGACAGGCTGCGGGCAGGAAGTCCTGTCAAGATCGTCGCAATCGGTGGAGCCTCGACCACCGGCGCGGCCGCGGGATCGCCCGACCTCGCCTATCCACATCGGTTACAGGAAATACTTGACCGTTGGTACCCGGCGGTTCCGATTACTGTGGTCAATAAGGGGGTCCCGCGACAAACCGCGCAGCAGATGCTGGAGCGGTTTCCAAGCGACGTCATGGCTGAGGACCCGATCCTGGTGGTTTGGGAGACCGGCACCACTGATGCCGTCCGCGGAGTCGAAATCGATGATTTCGCGGCGGCGCTGCAAGACGGGATCGACCAACTCAAGACACGCAGCATCGACATCATTCTAGTCGATATGCAATTCTCTCACAGCACGGCGACCGTCATCGACTTCGAGCGGTATTTGAGCACCCTTCATCGGGTTGGTGAGGTTAACGAGTTGTATGTCTTCCCTCGATTCGAGATGATGCGCTATTGGAGTGAGCAGAACGTGTTCAATTTCGACGGGGTGGCCAAGGACGAGCGGGCGAGCCTAGCAGCAAGCGTTTACGAATGTATCGGCCGCGAGCTGGCGGAGGCGATCCGATTGGCGCTCCAATGATGCATCATCCCTCAATAGGACGGCTTGCTGCCGCCTTCGCCGCGATGTTGTCGTCGAGTGGCCCGGCGCTGGCCGAACCTCCGGGGACTGTCGGCATCCCGAGCTGTGCTGTGCCGCCGGCACTATCGGCGATCGGGGTGACCCTCGACCGCAGCGCCACCCGACTTGGCCAGGGAACGCCGTTGACCATCGTCGCGATGGGCTCCTCCTCGACGCAGGGCGTCGGCGCGAGTGCTCCGGTCATGAGTTACCCGAGCCGCCTTGAAGGGGAGCTGGGGGACCGTTTTCCGGCTGTCGAGATTCGGGTTCTGAACCGCGGCATCGGCGGCCAGGACGTCGGCGAAGAGCTGAACCGTCTCGATCGTGACGTCGTCGCGGAGCATCCCGATCTGGTGATCTGGCAGGTTGGCACAAATGCCGTCCTGAGGCGCGACGACCTAACCGCCGACGAGCAATTGATCCGGCGCGGCGTCGCCGCGATGAAGGAGGATGGGATCGACGTCGTTCTGATGGATCTGCAATACGCGCCACGCGTCCTTGCGCGACCGGCTTGGGGCCAGATGGAACGGATGATCGGAGAGATCGCCCATAGCAACCACGTCGGCCTGTTTCGTCGATTCGAGATCATGCAGGAATGGGATCATACTCAACAGCTGGCGCCTGCGGCGATGATCGGCCCTGATGGCCTCCACATGACCGATGCAAGCTACGGCTGTCTCGCCAGCGAACTGGCCGAGGCTTTAGCGTGGAATTGGTGGTCGCACGGGAAGATCGCGAGGTCGTTGCACCAAAACCCGGATACGGTGTCGAGGCTTTCCAAACCCGCAATCGCACCGCTTTCCACTGCTCTGCTACCGCACTAATCCTGCGGGCCAACCCAGGCGGGATCGGAAGAAAGCCAGCCATCTCGAGCCGTGGAAGGTAGTTGAAGGGGCCACGGGTCGCGTTCCACATGGGGACGCGCGCGTCGCAAGAGATCGTAGCTGCGTAGCTTCCTTACTGCGGCAGCACGCCGCGGCAACAGTCGTTGGAGCGCGGCCGAGGGCAGTTGCGATCTGTCCCTTACCGCAATCCGCTATGTCAATGTTAACTTATATTTTCATTGGGATTCGCCCAAGTTAATATATAATGGGCATAGATGATTAAGCTGCCACAATATGTTGTAGATTCTCGCGACGGGAGATGCATTAGCAAAGGCCCATCCGCCGCGATTACGGTAGGCTATTGGACCGGAGATATCCGCACTCTCGCCACAAAGTGTTGTTGCTAAGTCACTGGTGGAGAGCTTCGGGTGTTGGCGGGGTCATCCGAGGATGTGTGACAAGCCCGGCAAAAGGTTTGCACAAGCCCGGATATCGTAGGTTGCTCTAGCACCTGCGTGCGCAACCAAATTTACCAGGATTTACAACTGATTACAAAGAACCGATGAAACGTCCGCTGCAACTCGCTGTTCTATCTTGGGTAGCCCGAGTTGAGAGCGGGCAGCGCTTGAGGCGAGGATGAAATTCTATGATGGGATCTTCGGACTTTATTCGCGGTTGGACGAGAACCGGCGAGGACCAGAGCCTTTCCCCCGTGAGGGCTTCGGACCGGTCAAAGAAAGCGCCCAACGCGGCCCGAACGCAAAAGGCAAGCGGCACGGCCCGGCCCGAACGCAGAAGGCAAGCGGCAGGGCCCGAAAGTGCAAGGCGCGCGGCATGGCCAAACCAGAACGCGCCTTCGACGGAGTTGCCGAAACAAGAGCAGAGACGTCGCGGATAACGAAATATATACGTGAACTATATGAGGCAAGTGTGGTGCTAGTTTGCCACCTGCTTATCTTGCTGATGCTCATCTTCTCTCTTTCGATCGCGGAGGCAGCGGCCGGCTACGCTTGTAATCTTGCCGGGTGCGGCGGAGAAATTTTGCTGTTTGACGTCGTGCCGTTGCGGTTCGTCTTCAACGCGATCGATGGCACGCTCTTTTGCATTGTCGGCTATTCCGCCACGAAACATGTGGCACGCATCTTTGCAGGCTAATCTTAGCTTGCGGTTCATCGGGAGGGCCTGCTTCTTGCAAGCTCTTCCGTATCCCCGCTGCGTTCTTCGAGCGAATGCCCTACGCCATAGGCGTATGAAGTTCTTTCATACTCAGCAACTGGCGCCTGCGGCGATGATCGGCCCTGACGGGCTCCACATGACGGATGCGAGCTACGGCTGTCTCGCCAGTCAGCTGACCGAGGCGCTGGCGTGGAATTGGTGGTCGCACGGGAAGATCGCGAAGTCGTTACACCAAAACCCGGGCGCGGTGTCGGGGCTTTCCTATCCTGCAACCGCACCGGTCTCCGTTGCTTTGCGACCGCACTGATTCTGAGGGCCAACCCGAGTGGAAGCGGCGGAACGGTGTCTTTCTTGAGCTGCGGGTAGTTCCGTTGAGAGGTCTGGCCCAGCTCAGCCGGCGGAAGAAAATCCTTGCATCGGCAACGCCTCGGTCCGAAATTGACAAGAGGCTGGGGTGCCGCCTGGCTCTGCGGCGGATGCTGCGTGGCAAGAGCGGCTGAGATTAAACCCACTGAACCTGGCCGGGCGAGCCCGGCGAAGGGAGTCCGCTATTACCCCGACGATCACTGTTTCGTCGTCTCTCCCGAAAACCGTCGTCATCGGCGCCGGCGTGGTGGGGCTCAGCATTGCGTGGCGTCTTGCGCAGTCCGGCTGCCCGGTCACCGTCTATGACGGCGCCGAGGCCGGACGGGGCGCGAGCTGGGCCGCCGCAGGCATGCTGGCCGCTGCGGTCGAGACTGAGCCCGGTGGGGAGAAGCTGCTCCCGCTGGCGCTCGAAAGTCAGAGGCTGTGGCCCGATTTCGCGCGCGAGCTCGAAGCTACGTCCGGGATCCCGATCGACTACCGCGATGAGGGCACGATGGTCGTCGCGTTGACGCGTGACGATGCCGAGCAGCTCCGCTTCACCTACGAATTTCAGAAGAGCCTAGGCCTCGAACTCGATTGGCTGTCGGGCGCGGAGGCGCGCCGCCGCGAGCCGCATTTGCGAGCCGGAATCCCAGGGGCGGTGCTGAGCTTGCGAGATCATCAGGTTGAAAATCGCCTTCTCGTCCGTGCTCTCGCCGAGGCCGCGCGCCGAGCCGGCGCTGCCCTTTGCGAGCGCTGCGCGGTGAGCAAAGTCGAGATTGCCAGCGAGCGGGCTTGCGGTGTGGTTACCGATCGCGGCCGCGATCGGGCAGACGTCGTCATTCTGGCGGCCGGGGCCTGGTCGCGGCAGATCGGCGGTATTCCGCGCTCGCACCTGCCTCCGGTTCGCCCGATCAAAGGGCAGATGCTGGCGCTGCGCATGGACCCGGAAAGACCGTTATTGCGCCATGTGATGTGGCTGCCGCGCGGCGGATACCTGGTGCCGCGCCGGGATGGACGGCTCGTGGTCGGCTGCACCGTCGAAGAACACGGCTTCGACGACTCGGTGACAGCGGGTGGGCTGCTCGCGCTGATCGAAGGCGCCTGGCGTGCGGTCCCGGCGATTGAAGAGCTGCCGCTCGCCGAAACCTGGGTGGGTTTCCGTCCCGGGTCGCGCGACGACGCGCCGATGCTCGGTCCGAGCGGAATCGATGGGCTCGTGATGGCGACCGGACACCACCGCAACGGGATCCTGCTGACACCGATAACGGCCCGGTCGATCAGCGCCTATGTTTTAACCGGCCGATTGCCGGAGAGCGTACAGCCGTTTACGCCGGAACGTTTTTTGAATGCTCCGCCTTGCGCGGCCAGCGGGTCCGGCCCGACGATGGTTATGGAGCCACGATGACGCGGATGCGTGTCAACGGCGTTGAGGAGGAAGTCGCGGTGACGACCGTCACCGAACTACTCGTCGCCCGCGGTGTCGATCCGGCGTCGCGCTTTCTCGCTATCGCCGTCAACGGTACAGTCGTGCGCAGGTCGGAATGGCCCTCCAGACCGCTCTCGCCGGGTGATGATGTCGAAATTGTGCGCCCGTTTTCCGGCGGATGATGCAACCTCTCCAGGATATTATCCGATGACAGACCCGTTACTGATTGCCGGCACGGCGTTCTCATCGAGGCTCTTTGTCGGCACTGCCGGCTATCCGAACCAGCAAGTGCTGCTCGACTGCCTCGAGGCGAGCGGCGCGGAGATCGTTACGGTCTCGATCCGGCGGATCAGCTTGGAAGGCTATGCCGAAAGTCTCGTCGATCTTCTTGGCGGGCGTTACCGCTTGTTGCCGAACACGGCGGGCTGCGCCACCGTACGTGATGCAGTTCTAACCGCCGAGCTCGCGCGCGAAGCGCTCAATACAGAATGGCTAAAGCTCGAACTGATCGGCGACCGCGAGACGCTCTATCCCGATGTCGAGCAGCTCGTCCGTGCGGCCGATGAGTTGGTGCGCATCGGTTTCACCGTGCTCCCCTACTGCAACGAGGATCCGGTCACCTGCCAAAAGCTGGCCGACGTAGGCTGTGCCGCGGTTATGCCGTTGGGGTCGCTGATCGGCTCGGGGATGGGTATCGCGAACCCGGCGGCGATCGAGTTGATTTGCTCGCGCAGCCCGGTCCCGGTGGTGCTCGATGCTGGCATCGGGACGGCCTCTGATGCGGCGCTGGCGATGGAGCTCGGTTGCGACGCGGTGTTGGCCAATACTGCGATCGCCAAGTCGCATGACCCAGTGCGGATGGCCGCGGCCATGCGTGCCGGGGTCGAAGGGGGGCGTCTCGCGCGGCTCGCGGGACGCATTCCAAAACGACGTTTCGCCGAGCCGTCGAGCCCGCAGCTGGGCCTCGTCGGTACCTGAGGGGTCGCCCGGTTTCCGCTTCCTAAGCGGCTTGGCGTCGTCGGGTCGCTCGACATGATTTTTGCCGTCCCGCTCTACGACGACAATCCGACCGCCCGCGATCCGATTGTCACCTATCTGCTGATCGGCCTGTGCGTCGGGGCGTTCCTCTGGCAGCTCGGGCAAAACGAGCGCGCGATTCTCTACGGATACGGAATGATCCCGGCCGAGCTCTTCGGCCTGCGGCATCCGCCGCGCGTCCACCAGGTCGTACCGGCATGGACGACATTGCTGACCAGCATGTTTCTGCACGGCGGCTGGTTTCACCTGATCGGCAACATGCTGTTCCTGTGGATCTTCGGCAACAACATCGAAGACGTGCTTGGCCGCGGCCGCTATCTCTTTTTCTATCTCTGCTGCGGCATTGTGGCCGCGCTGAGCCAGGCCTTTTCAAACCAGGCAGCACACGTGCCGATGGTCGGCGCGAGCGGCGCCATCGCCGGCGTCCTCGGTGCTTATCTTGTGCTTTATCCCAACGCCAACGTTCACGTTTTCGTCTGGATCGTGATTTTCTTTCGTATTGTTAACATACCAGCATGGATATTGCTCGGTTTGTGGTTCGCGGTGCAGCTGTTTAGCGGGCTGGCGCGGTCGCCCGGAACGCCGGGGGTGGCGTTCTGGGCGCATATCGGGGGTTTCGCCAGCGGAGTTATCCTCGTCACGTTGTTGCGCCCGAGGGGCCTAGCGCTGTTGCAGCCTGCTCGCAGTCGCGTCTTCGCGACCGCACCCCCAAGCGTGTTCGCCGGTCGCCGAACTTTTCACCGTGGTTCGGTTCCATCGGTTGGCCGCCCGTATCGGCGGAAGCCGGGGCTTTGGAACTGAACCATGCAGCTTCTATCGAGCTCGAACTTGGTTCAGCTCCGCCGGCCGCGCGACCTTCTGCAACAGAACGAGCCATTTTTCGACCCGCTTCCGGTTCTTTGCGAAATCGTATTCGCCATACCGAGAGCGGCTGTACAACGCGATGCTGGAACGGGTGGGCCCCAGAGGGATCAACTCTACGGTTACGATGTCTGGGAAACGAAATAGCGGCGAATGCTGAATGTATACATAGCGCCGAAGACCGAGATCGGCGACGGCGCGCACGACGCGGGTTTCTCCTGATATCGTCTCCACCCAATAGTCGCGCAAGCGGTCCCATGGCAAGTCGAAAACCGGGCTCGCAATGGCTTCAGCGACCGAGCAATAATCCGGTGGACAGGCAAGAAAGCTATTCCTGGGAAGCGGCGAGCGCAGCTCGGGGATGCTCACAACCTCCTGCGGACCCAGCCGATCCTCGGCCCCGCTGCCCATGTAGATCCGCAACGCGAGCCCCGGCAGCAAGATGACGAGCCCGATTGCGAGCAGCGCAATCTTGATCCGTCGACCAAAGCGCACGATCCCCCCTCTCGCCGAGCACAGCCTGGCCGGAGGCTCGCACCCACTATGCCATAAGATCGCCCCCGTCGGGAGGGACGGAACATGGACCGACAGGTTCGACAGCAGGAGCCTTGTTTTGTGAGCGGGGCGGAGGAGGGGGCCGACCCCCCGATCTATGCGCCGAAGGGCCTAGCCGAAGGGATACCCATACTCGCGGTCGAACCGGTCTTCGCAGAAATATTGCAGCGGGCCGGGCCGCCGCGATTTCGCCGCCGTCGTAATGGGTTTGGCACATTGCTGCACATCATCCTCGAGCAGCAGGTGTCGATTGATGCCGCCGCGGCGATGTACAAGCGGCTGCTCGGGGTCTGCCGGCCGCTGGCGCCGGAAGCTTTCCTCGCGCTCGACGACAGCACGCTGCGCTCTTGTGGTTTCAGCCGGCAAAAGATGGGCTATGCCCGCGACATTGCCGCGAGGGTTGACAACGGCAAACTCGATTTCGCCCGGCTCGACGCCGCCGAGGACGAGGCTGCCCTTGCCGAACTGCTGTCCCTCCGGGGCATCGGGCGATGGAGCGCCGAGATCTATCTGCTTTTTGCACTCGGTCGAGCCGATATTTGGCCGGCTGCCGATCTGGGTCTGCAGGTCGCGCTCGGCGATCATCTGCGCTCCGGCGCGCGGGCGGACGAATCGGAGACGCGTCGCCTCGGCGAAGCATGGCGGCCCTGGCGCTCGGTCGCCGCCTGCCTTTTCTGGCAGTCCTACCTTCATGCGCGGGGGCGGACGGCGCCGCGTCTGCCACCTGAGCTCTATACTTGAAGTTTAACCCCTGGCATCATGAATCGGCAGCAGCGATCCGCGAGACAACGCAATGGCGACCAGTTTTCCTGACGGTTTTCTATGGGGCGCCTCGACGGCGGCCTACCAGATCGAGGGCGCCGTCGCAGAGGACGGGCGCGGGCCGTCGATCTGGGATACTTTCAGCCATCTCCCTGGCAAGATTCACGGCGGCGACAACGGCGACATCGCCTGCGACCATTACCATCGTTGGCCGCAGGACGTGGCGCTGATGAGCAAGCTCGGCATCGGCGCCTATCGCCTGTCAACCGCGTGGCCGCGCATCCTGCCCGAGGGAAGGGGTCGGACAAACGATAAGGGACTGGAATTCTACGACCGCCTCGTCGATGCGATCATGGCAGCCGACATCGAGCCGTGGATCTGTCTCTACCACTGGGACCTGCCACAGGCGCTCGAGGACCGCGGCGGCTGGCAGAACCGGGATGTCGCTTCCTGGTTTGCCGACTACGCGCATTTGACGGTGCGGCGGCTCGGCGACCGCGTGAAGCATTGGGCGACCTTCAACGAACCGAACGCCGCAAGCATCAAGGGCTATTGCGACGGCGACCACGCTCCCGGCATTCGCGGACGGATGACCGCGCTGAACGCGATACACGTCATGAACCTCGCGCATGGGCTGGGTGTCGAGGCAATGCGGTCGGAGCGTCCCGGTCTTCTGATCGGCAACATCTACAACTTCCATCCCCGAGAGCCGGCAACCGAACGCGAACAAGACGAGACGGCCGCGCTAATGCTCGACGCGCTGTGGAACCGCTCGTTTCCGGATCCACAAATTCACGGGCGCTATCCCGAGCCGCTCGCTGCAGAGATGGAGGCGCTCGTGCAGCCGGGCGACCTCGACCTAATCCGGCATAAGCCGGACTATTTCGCGATCAACCACTACACCCGCACGCGGGTGCACCACGATCCCGACCATCCATTTCAGGTTGGCGTCGTGCCACCGTTACCCGGGACGCCGGTCACCGAGATGGGCTGGGAGATCGCACCCCACGCGTTCCGCTTAGTGATGATCGAAGCCAAGGAGCGCTACAGTGGCGATCTGCCGGTATACATCCTTGAAAACGGGGCGGCGTTCACCGACCAGGTCGAAGAAGACGATCGGGTCCGCGACGGGCAGCGTATCGCCTATCTGCGCGACTATCTGGGAGCGGTACTCGACGCGATCGCCGAAGGAGTCCCGGTGCGCGGTTATTTCGTGTGGTCGCTTCTCGACAATTTCGAGTGGACTCTCGGCTACAGCAAACGGTTCGGACTGGTCCACGTGGATTACGGCACTCTTGAGCGGCGTGCCAAGGACTCGTTCCATTTTTATGCCGAGCTTGCCAGGGGCGCAGCACTCGAGAGGGAATAGCAGCGACCGCTTGCAGCTGGATCCCATTTCAGCCGCCGCTATGCCTTATCTTCAGTTTAGCGCATGGCGTCCCCGACAGGACTCGAACCTGCGACCCACAGTTTAGGAAACTGTTGCTCTATCCTACTGAGCTACGGGGACGACATCTGACAGGATACTCTTCCGGTGTGCCATTCGCCAGCAGCGTTAAGGTCGTTGTGGCTCGAATTGCGATGGGCAGGGAAAGACACAATCTCAGGCAACGTCCCCGACCGTCTCGGCCTGAATGTCTCCGCGGATTGCACCACCATGGACCTGCCGGAGAAACGCCTCGATCATCGAGAGCGACCACAACGCCGCACTGTGGTCGCGCTCACCGGCTTGATGCTGATCGAGCAGCATCCCAACGGTCCCCATGTCGAAGAAGCCTGAATCGTGGAGCATGGACCCGCCAAGCGTTTTGCGCAAACGCCGGTGCAGCGGGCCGCGGAACCAGGCGGCGAGTGGTACAGCAAAGCCCTGCTTGGGGCGGTATAGTATCTCCTTGGGGACATGTGGTTCGAGGGCGGCCTTGAAGATATACTTGCCCTCGCGACCATGCAGCTTCAGATGCGGTGGCAGCCGTGCTGCCCATTCGACCAGAGTATAGTCGAGCAAGGGAACGCGCACTTCGAGGGAGTTAGCCATGCTTGCGCGGTCGACTTTGGTGAGGATATCGCCTGGGAGGTAAGTCTTGAAATCGGCGTACTGCACCTGCGATAGCGGATCCTCGCTGCTGCATCGCATCATATGCCATTTGAGCAGGTCGGCGGCGTTGTAACCCTGCAGCTCACGTCGGAGGTTGGGGCTGAACAACCGGCGGCGAAGCGCATCACTGCAAATAGAGACGGACGAGAAGTACGCCTCGATCGAATCGCGCGCCAGCTCCTCCAGCGTCGCCTTCGCGCGTAGCGGACGTGGTGCCCAATCGAGCTTGGGATAAACCGCGCCGAGCAGGCCAAATAAGGGACGGCGCAACGCTTCTGGCACCCAGCCGCGCACCCGCTCCTCAAAACAGTGCCAGCGATAGCGCCGGTAGCCGGCGAAAACTTCGTCCCCACCATCCCCCGACAAGGCGACGGTCACATTCTCGCGGGCCATGGCGCAGACGCGGAAGGTCGGCATCGCCGAGCTATCGCCGAACGGCTCGTCGTAGATCGTCGCTAACCGGTCGAGGAGATCGAAAGAATTCGGATCGACCGCTCTGACATGATGATCGGTCCCATAGCGCTCAGCAACCTCGCGAGAAAAGGCGGATTCATCCCACCCTTGAGTGCCAAATGAGATCGAGAATGTACTGACCGGATCGGCCTTCAGCCCGGCCATCATCGCGACCACGCCGCTCGAATCGACACCGCCGGAGAGGAACGCTCCGAGCGGAACGTCGGCGATCATCCTCAGGCGAACCGATTCGCGCAGGCGCGCGATCAGCTCTTCCTCGACCTCGTCCCGGCGCACGGGCGCGCCGTCAAGAAACCGCAGGTCCCAGTAGGGGCGCGGTTCCGCTGGCGGCTCGCCGCGTCGGACCATCAGATAATGCGCGGGGGCTAGTTTGCGGACGCCGCGGTAGATCGAACGCGGGTCAGGCACATAGCCAAAGGCGAAGAACTCCTCGATCGCCTGAGGATCGAACTCTCGATCGACCCGCGGGCTCAGCAGCAGCGATTTCAGTTCGGAAGCGAAAAGCAGTCGTCCATCAGAGAGAAAGCTGTAATAAAGAGGTTTCTCGCCGAGTCGGTCGCGTGCCAGGAACAGCACCTCCTTCGCCGCATCCCACAGCACGAAGGCAAACATGCCATTGAAGCGATCGAGACACGCCGCGCCCCATTCCTCCCAGGCGTGGACAATTACCTCGGTATCGCAGCGGGTGCGGAATATATGGCCCAACGCTGCAAGTTCAGCCATCAGCGGCTGGAAATTGTAGATCTCGCCATTATAGACGACGCAGATCGTCCCATCCTCGTTGAATAGCGGTTGGTCGCCGGTCGCGAGGTCGACTATCGCCAGCCGACGGTGGCCAAGCCCGACCCCCGGCTCGATATGATAGCCATCGCCGTCAGGTCCGCGATGACCGAGGATATCGGTCATGCGTCGAAGCAGGGTTCGATCGATCTGGGCCCGCCCGCGATAGTCGAAAATACCCGCTATGCCACACATCTGTTATGACCCGGCGATAAGGAATTGGAAAAGCCGAATGAGTACGACCTTATTCCAGCCAGGTGGCGCGAACAAGGCGACGCACTTGCAAATGCAGCTCGTCTCATTGCTCTCTCCCCGCGGCGAAGATTTCCGAATACGCGGCGAACATTCGCTCCTGCGAGTATGCGTCGACAACTCGCTCGCGATTCCTGACGCCGAGCGTGCGGCGCTTTTCAGGATCTCGAAGCAGCGTCGAGATCGCCGCGGCAAAGGCTGGGCCATCGTCGCGTGCAACGACGAAGTCACGATTATCTTGGCACACGATTGTCTTAACATCTCCGACATTTACTGCTGCAACGGCTCGGCTCGCCGCCATCGCCTCGAGCAGCGCGTTCGGCATCTGTTCTGTATCGGACGACAGAGCAAATAAATCAAACGTACCAAGGACCGCTTCGGGAGCTACCTGGCCCGTGAAAACGACGCGGTCGGCAATACCGAGTTCGCCCGCCAGTCGCTCGAGTCCAGGCCGCTCGACTCCTTCACCGGCGACTACGAGCCGCGTAGTGATGGAAGTATCGAGCGTCGCGAATACCCGTAGGAGGCGCCCGACATTCTTTTCGGGGCGCAATGGCGCGACCGTCCCGATTACCAGTTCGTCGGGTCGGCGAGCAAAGCCGGGTGTGCGGACGGGGGAGGAAAAGCGCGCGACATCGACGCCGTTCGGCACATACCTCACGCGCTCCACGGGCAAACGCCATACGCGGCGGGCTAAATCCTCGAGCAGGTGCGAGGGCACTACTACCAGGGCACATCGGGCGAGCGCCCAGCGGCGGAACAGCACCCGACGAGGGATCTGCGAATCTGCCTCTCGCCGGCTAAAGCCAGCCTCGATGTGGATGTGGCGGGAACCCGGCCACAGGCGATTGGCCATCGCCCATTCGATCGCCCCCCAGTTATATGTGATCAGAAGATCGGGGCGCATTCTTCGTAATACGAGAGCGCTGTCGAGCACAGTATGGAGCGTCCCCCTTTTCAGGGCCAGCACCGGCGATAGCACCAGGTCGAGATCGCCGTCGAGGCCACCCGCGGCTTCGAAATTGTTGTCGAGCGCGATTACTGTGTGACGGAAGCGCTTGCCAAAATGATTGATTATGCGAACCATGCGAAGTGGCACGCCTCCGATCCCGAAACTCGGGAAGACATGGAGAACGTGCTGACACATCAGGGAGGGAGCCGAGTTGCCCGCTGTGGCAAAGGTTACCATCGTCGTAGCTGTTAGGGAGCGACCATTCCATCGTAGGCCGCATAGCGGCAAGCGTGAGGAGCAGTTTACCCTAAGACAGTTGCGAAGGAATGAGATTCTTTACCTATTCTTTACCTATCTCGTGACAAGTTCGTGAAAGGTTTATGTCGCGAAGAAGGTTTGTCGCTATCATATGATCTAATCGTAACGCCCTAGCCTCGTCGCCAAATAGGCAAGCGGTTGAACATTCGGGTGAGGCATGCTCGACCCTAGCACATGGCGGACAATCCACTGGCCGGCAGAGCAATTGCCGATGGTCGTGGTGGTCGTCGATACCGAAGCCGAATTCGACTGGGCGCGACATCGGCTGCGTCGGGCGATGGGCGTGACGTCGGTCAAATCCCAAATGCAAGTGCAACGGATCTTCGAACGATACCAGGTCCGACCGACCTATGTCCTAGACTATCCAGTGAGCAGCACACCGGAAGCGTATGAGATTATTCGGGAGTTCCATCGCTCGGGCACCTGTGAAATCGGTGCCCACCTACAGCCCTGGGACAATCCACCCTTTTTTGAACCGAAGACAGACGAGAACTCATATCCCGGTAATTTGCCGTTTGAGCTTGAGCGCGAGAAGCTAGTGCGGCTGAGCCGAATTATCCAAGAGAACGTCGGAGTGCGGCCACGCATTTATAAGGCGGGCCGCTATGGAGTCGGTCGTGCGACAGCGCAGATCCTTGCCGAACTCGGCTACGAGATCGATCTTAGCGTGGTCCCCGGAACTAATCTTATGCGGCAGTTCGGGCCCGATTTCTCGCATTGTGGCGCTCATCCTTATTGGTTTGGCGAACCCCCGGCGCTGCTCGAGATACCTCTCTCCATCGGCTATACTGGGCTGCTTGCGCATACCGGAAGCCTGGCGTATGCGTTGACGATGAACGAACGCTTGAAGGCGCTCCATGTACCCGGGATTCTCGTCAGGCTTCGGCTCGTCGAGCGCATTACGCTGACGCCCGAAGGTATCTCCTTCGACGAACTACGGCGCCTGACCCGTGCACTCCTGCACGAGGGGCAGCGCGTCTTCAGCTTTAGTTATCACAGTTCTTCGCTCGCACCGGGCAACACACCCTACGTGCAGAACGAGGCGGATTTGCGCCGCTTTTTGCGCCGGATCGAGCAGTATCTGGAGTTTTTCGCCGGAGAGATCGGCGGTCGCGCCGCGACCCCATTTGAGGTCAAGGCGCTCGCCGAAAGATGGAGTTCGCCGCAACACACTGAGCACGCCCAGAAACATAGTTGTCTGCCGGGGGACGGCTAGGAAGTTAGCGGAGGACCCTAGACGCGGGACCATAGGAGCAGGTGCGTAAGGTAAAGGCCGTCGCTCTTCCTCGTCGAATGTACACGACGATTTGTGGTTGTTGGCCTGTGGGATTGTGAGCGACGCGCCAGTATCATCCAAGCGCAGCGGCAAATCCGTAGGGCTCACTTCAGCCGCCCAGGCCGCCGCCGGAAATCTTGTAACTCAAGGCCTGATGCGGCCGGCTCTTATTATAGAAGCGGAACCACTGACCGATGCCGATGCACTTCACGAGACCATTGGCCCACGGGCCCGGCCTGCGGCCTGCCCGATGACGCGTGTGGATGGCCCCCCAGCTCGCAAGGAGAATTTCGCGTACTGGGACCCAAGGTCGCTTGCGGTCATGTGTCCGGCCTGTCATCGCGGCACCCGGCCGCAGGCCGTATGGGTTCCGTGGATCGACGCCTGATCAGGCTCGCGAGGTCGCATTGCCCCATGCTCTCGGATAGGTATCCCTCGATCTGTCTGTAAAACTACATCCGGAATTGACCCCCCTTGGCTGGTTCTTGATGATGGAGCGGCTCCGGCTGAGCGGTTCGTCCACGGAGTCCATGAGGGGGACCCGCGCATTGCGGAGCGACCCCAATTAGTCCGGCGAGCGATGCGCCGGGGGTTACCTGTGGACCCCAGTGGCGACCCGCGGTCCAGGGTAGCAACGGATGGCTCAATCCCGCCCAAAGCGGCGCGGCGGCTCGATGCTAACTAGCTCGTCCAGATCAAGAATGTCCTCGGGCTTGATGGGGTGGACGCCCCTTCACGCAGGCGAGTTTTGGCGTTCTTTGCCAAGCCGCCGCGCCTGGTCGGGATGGAGGCGTGTGCGACGGCGCACCACTGGGCGCGCGAGATCGCCAAGCTAGGCCACGAGGTGCGGCTGATCCCACCGGCCCACGCGAAGGCCTACGTCCGGCGCAACAAGAACGATCCGGCGGACGCTGAGGGGATCTCCGAAACGGTGGTCCAGGCCCCGGCGCCCGGCCACCCGCGGTCGCGCCGGTGCCGGATTGTTGGCCCATATCGTCGTGTCGAAATACGACGACCACCTGCCGCTCTATCGCCGGGCCAAGATCTATGCGCGCGACGGTGTCAACCTGGAGACCTCGACACACTGTCGGGCTGCGTCGGTGCCACGACGGCAGCACTCGCCTCGCTCACCGAGTGCTCGCCGCCGATGGGATGGCCTCAGAGCCACTCTATGGCGACGACACCCCGGTCCCAGTATTAGCGCCGGGCAGCGGCCGGACCAAGACGGGACGATTGTGGACTTATGTTCGTGATGAGCGGCCGTTTTGGCGGTGTCCGGCCCCCAGCGGCAGTCTTCTTCTACTCGCCCGAGCGCAAAGGTGAGCACCGACGGGCTCACCTCGAGCGCTTCACCGGTGTACTGCATGCCGACGGCTATGCCGGCTTCAATGGATTGTTCGAGACCGGGCGGATTGTCGAGGCCGGCTGCTGGGCGCATGTGCGCCGCAGGTTCTTCGATTTCATGCTCCAACCACGTCGCCGACCGCCAAACAGACGCTCGAGCGGAGCGGCTAGCTCTATGCCGTCGAGGAAATAATCAACGGATCACCCGCCGGCGAGAGGCAGCAGCAGTGCCAGCTCAAATCAAAGCCTATCGCCGAGGTGCTCGCAGCTTGGGTTGAGGAAACCGTGCCCAAGTTCTCGTGCAAATCCGAGCTCACGGCGGCCTTCCTCTATATGCGGGCGCGCTGGACCGCGCTGAGCCGCTGCTTCGAGGACGGCCGCCTGAGCCTCGACGATAATCCGGCCGCGCGTGCCCTGCGCGGCGTCACTATCCGCCGCAAGAATTATCTCTTTGGCGGGTCCGATGCCGGCGGCCAGCGCGCCGCGGCAATCTACTCGCTAATCGCGACGGCAAAGCTCATTCAACCCGCAGGCCTATCTCGCCGACGTCCTCGCGCGGACCGCCGACCCCCCGGCCAAACGCGTCGCCGAATTGCTGCCCTGGAACTGGCAACCCGGCCAATCCCATCTGCACCGCGGCCTGCCCCGGCTCGTACTCGGCAACTCCCCTGCGCCGACTACACCGGCGGTTGAGCCGGCCCCCTGCTCACCGAGCGCTTACTCCACAGCCGCTCGACGAAAACATTATCCAACCAGCGGCCGCGACCGTCCATGCGGATCTGCACGCCGGCGGCTGCCAACCTATCGGTAAACGCTGCACTGGTGAATTGCGCGGCTAGGTCGGTGTTGAAGATCTTTGGCCGTCCCTTCCACAAGGCGTCTTTGAGTGCGCCGAGGCAGAACGAGGTATCCATCGTGTCCGATAGACAACTGGTTCGGTTGATCAATCGCCAGCCCGCGCAGCAAGTTGGACTAGACCCGGTGCTGCGCTGCCGATTGGCTCGTCTTCGGCTTTGGGCCCGGCGCTTCGAGCCCTATCATCCGCATCAGCCGTTGCAAGCGGTTGCGGTTGACCTGACGGCCAGTTTGGCGCAACTCCACCGTCGTCCTTATGAGCGTTAGACGCCGGGTTCGGACTCAGCGATGCGAAGCGAATCGACATACTGAGGCAACGATTGGCTTGCCGCCAAGAAACGGGTAAGCTGTTTTTCAGCGGGATTGCCAGGGTCGTCCATGCTCGCAGAAACCGCTACCAAAGCTGCCACGCGCGCTCGCTGGAGCAGCACTGCGCGGGCCTGCAACAGCTTGGCCTCGAAAAGCCGGGCCGTGATTCTTCCATCGACGATATAGAAGGACCAGACGAGCCGGCGACGCGGTCCGCTGACGATTTCAGCACTCGTCACCGCAATCTTTTCGCCGCCCAAACAGAAAACGGCTTCACCGCGTTCGGCGATGCGCCACTCACCGTCGTCCGCCAGCCGATTTTCGGTCGTTGTTAGCATGTTCCCTATCGCGCGCAAACGGTAGAGCGCGACATAACGGACGACGATGCCGGATCCCGGCTGCTCAAACTCTTCGAGAAATTCACGATCGGCGCCGTGCACCAGGGGGTGCCAGCTCGGGAGCGCACCAGACAGGGGATGCCATGATGGAGCGACATGCGGGCTGTTGGCCTGGGGTAGCTCGGCAGCTGGGAACAGGCTGTCCAGGCGGTACGCGTAAGTTGGGCCGGATAGGGCAAGGAGGACAGCAGCCGAAACAGCGACGGCGAACCGCCAGAGAGACGTCTTGCCCATCGTCGTCGACCTGACCGGGGGGCGCCATCCAGGTTTGTCTGCGAAGGCCATTCCGATCGCGATCAGGATCATGATCACAAGTGTAAAGAATACCCAACCATAGAGGATGTGATCGGCTTCGACTGCCGCCGCACTGCCTTCAAGGTGAGCCAAAACGATAATGCCAAGGGCCCGCAATCCGTTGGCGACTATAGGGACTACAACCGACATCATGATAAACAATATACGTTTCAGAAAGCTTCGATACATCACCACGGCGAAGAAACACCCGAAAACACTCGAAGCAATCAGAAAGCGCAAACCAGCACAGGCCTCGGCGATTTCGAATGGACCCTCCGGTATTTCGATCATATAGCCGTCCGAAAATACTGGAACGTGGAAGAACCGCAACCCAGCAACGGCGATGTCGGCAGTAATCGTCTGCAGTGAAGGAACGAGAAATGCTCCGCTCGGCACGAGAAAAAACAGAAACAGAAACGGCGCCAGCAGCCGCCAAAACACGCGAGGTCCGAGCGCTACGAGAAGCACGACCTGGAACATCGACACCATAACGAGCTGCCGGCCTTCCTGAATGTCGAGAACTACCGCAAGAAGCCAAATCCCCGATAGAGCCGGCATCACCAGCAACGGGTACAGCGTCGGGCGCGGCGAGACCGATGAGATAACCGCTCGCCTCTCCCAAAGGAGGAATCCGGCAAGGGGTAAGACGAGAAAGCAGTGATTATAGGCAGTCGAGTCGATCCACACTCGCACCGCTCCGATTATTTCTTGTCGGAACGCGATGCCAAAAACGAAGCTCGCTATGCCAATCAGGATCAATGCCGGGCGCCATCCGGGCGCAAGCAACGGCCCGTTTGGAGTAGAGGGAAGGACTGTCACGGATTTCATCCAGTTATGAAATGGCCCCGGCGTGCTCGCAATCATCGAGTAAGGTGATAGCGCGGGGCAGCTGGCAGGGGAACGCTCGCGCGGCTCCCCTGCCCTCGGTCATACGGACGAGAAACTTTCCGTGAAAACGCAGTTCGTGTCAGCCGATCCCCCTGACGATCAAGGGGCCAAGCCGGGTTGCGACAGCTAGCGGTAATCGCTTCCAGCCAGCGATAAATATCGCGAGCTTGGGATTTAGGGGATTCAAATCAGGTATCGAAGTTCCCGGCGACAAGCGGTATTGATAGATGAGCGGTGTAGGTTGAAAGCCCCAATTGCGCTTGAACGCGAATGACCCGGTGCCAATCTTGCTTCGCCCGAAATCAAAATTGCGGTAGCCCCGCTCACACGCTCTGCGCATCACCTCCCAATACATGAAATCATTAGCAGAGAGGGCTCGCGCTGAGCGCACTCCGCCTCCATAAAAAGGGAGAACTTCGTCGCGGAAGTAGAAGTTGAGCACCGAGGCCACAGCGTGTCCATCGCATGTGACGGTAACAATATCGGAGCACGTCGAAAATTCTTCACGGAGAATGCGAAAATAAGACTCGGAGAAGACAGGTGTCCCAAGGTTGTGGACGCTCTCAGAGTAGACGCGATACAGCCGATCTACGCGGTCGTCGATCTCCGACTTTAATTTGTTGAGCATTCCCTTTCGAATCATGGCGCGCTGTTTGCGCGGGATCGATTTCAAATTGCGGTCGACAGAGGGATCGAGCGACCTACGGAATGATGCGTAAAGATCTTTCCTACTCGGCCAATCGGCACGGGTGGCAGAGAAATCGCGCAGCTCGAGCACGGGAACCGCGATCGTGTCCATTAATCGGACGGCTTCAGCTTCGAGCTTGCACAGCGTTTCGGTGTCTTCGGCGATCGGTCCGCCGTACACGCTGAATGCGTTCGATATAAGGGATGACCCGAATAGCAGTGATTTGACGTGGGTTAGGGGCAGCACCCCGCTGACCGCCGGGCCACGTTCTGCAATCAGATAATAGGTGCGGTGGCCGAACGCTCGCTCGATTACCCGCTTCCATCCCGAAAGGTGGAAAAACGTCCCGCTCGCGTGGGCCTGGACGAACTGGTCCCATCTGCGCTCATCGCCGGCCCAAAACGGCCTCACTGCGACCGTGAGTTGCGATCCATCCATGAGGTGATCAACGGAACTGGTTCTGCGCCATCGGTCAGGAAGAGACGGTCCATGCGTGCCCATTCAAAATCGCCGAGCAGACGCCGTAACCGATACTCGGTCCGACCGAGATTGAGGTAATGGCGAAGCCGCGACAAGAGGGGGGCTTGGTGCTGGCGGGGCTGGTCCGGATCGACTTCCCAAGGATGCAGATAGAATACAGCAGGCGCCCGGTTGCTGCGATATGCTTGATCCAGTAGCCACCGGGTCAGGCGGTAAGGAAACAGGCGGAAATAGCCGCCGCCCGAGGCCGGCACGTCGATGTGGAAAATGCGAACCGTGGTCAAAGGCACCTCAACAAATCCCGGAATCGGTGCAAAAGGAGTGCGCGGCGCGCCAGGGCTCCCGTAAAGATCGTGTTTGCGCGGATACACGCTGGAGCTGTAGCGATAGCCTTCTTCCAGTAGAACGGCGTGAGCCCAGCTAGTATTGCGGCTGATCGAAAACGTCGGAGCCCGATAACCGCGCACGAGGGAACCACCGGTATCCTCAAGGATATATTTGCTTTGGCGCACATCCGCGCGAAAGGCTTCGGGCGACAGCCGATCGACCCGCATGTGATCGGACCCGTGACTCGCCACCTCGTGCCCATCCGCAAGTATCCGTCGCACCAACGCGGGATGTCGTCGGGCAATCCAACCCAATACGAAGAACGTCGCCTGAGCCTCGGACTCAGCGAGAACGTCGAGAATGCGTTCGGTGTTGCGTTCAACCCGCTGAGGCAGGCGGTCCCATTCCTTACGATCGATCGTCGAAGCGAAAGCTTCAACGTGAAAATAATCTTCGACGTCGATCGTCATTGCGTTCGTGACGCCCTTGCGCATACCCATCGGTCGCCACGAACCTGGCGAGGGAGTGGCTGAATCTCCCTCCATGGCGGCTTCGGTTGCTCCGCGCTGCAGCGGGTCGGCTGCCGTGCTCACGGCCTTTCACTCTGAAAATAGCTCGCGGCGATCTCGATGGCGCGCTTGATCACGCGTCCTTGCTTGTAAACGCTGTCTTCCAGCACGCCGAGGCGACGGCTAATTTGCGAGAGAGCCTCGTCCCTGCCAACGGGCTCGGTGGGGGAGTTGGCGATCGCTGACGGCGCTGCCACAAGGGCGATTTCCTCCTGCAAGTCATTGGCGACCTTTTCTACGGCATGGGCTGTCAACGTATGCAGCTCCTCCAGGAAACCGAAGAGAAGGAGCCTCGAGCAAAGTGTGTTTATTTGCCGAGGCACTCCGCCGGTATGCTGGTAGATTAATGGAAAGCAATCCTCGGCGAAATGCGGATCACCTTTCCAATCGGCCCGCTGCAGCCGATGCTCGACATACGCTCTACTCTCGCCTTCGCCCAGGGGGCCCAGATGATAAGCGGCCGTGACCCGCTGCCGCAGTTGCTCGAGCCGCGGGCTACCAAGTGTCGCGCGGAACTGGGGTTGACCGAGGAGAAAGCTCTGCAATGCCATCGTCCGGTCAAAGAAGATGTTTGACAGCATGCGCAGCTCTTCGAGCGCCTCAAAGGAAAGGTTTTGTGCCTCGTCAACGATTAGGAGCACCCGCTTGCCGCAGCGATGCTGAGCCAGCGCGAACTCGCTGATGCCTTGCAACAGCGGCCCCTTGGCGAGTTTTTCTTTGGCGATGCCGAAACCGGCGGCGACCATATGGAGAAGGTCATCGCCGGTGAGCTGGGTCGTGACGATGTTCACTGTCACGAAACTGCTCCGGTCGATCGTTGATAGCAGATTTTCGACAAGGATCGTCTTGCCAGCGCCGACCTCACCGGTAATGATGATGAAACCCTCGGCATGGTGAAGGCCGTAGACCAGATAGGCCATCGCCTGCCGATGCACCGTGCTCTCGAAAAAGAAACGAGGGTCCGGGGTGAGCTGGAACGGCTGCGCGGTAAGTCCATAAAATTCAGCGTACATCGTCGTTTCAGAATGTCTTGCTGAGTTGAAAGGTCAGCTGATTGACTACGACATCCGCGCCCCTGCCGACGGCACCACCGGCACCGTTGGACTGATACGAGAAACTATAGAGAATGGAGCCCGTCAGATTCTGGGCAAGGGTATAGTTGACACCGAGATATGCGGTTATGGTGTTCTGAGTGCTGACGGGGGTTCCGCCAGTCGTTGTGACCACGTTTGACGAATTGAAATAGCCGAGCGAGGCGTAGCCATTGAGATCAGGCCTGATGCTGCGACCCCAGGTAAAATTCACCCCGATGCTCTTGGTAGGAGCCGATATCGAGGATGTAGTAGGAGCCGATATTGAGGGTGTGACGGGAGCCAGTATTGTGGGTGCCAATGACTGCTGGTTGGCGAAGTAGCCGTAGAGCGAATAATTGTTCAGTCCTATCGCGTCGGTCACGCCAAGATTTAGCAGATGTTGTCTGTAAGGGTTGTTCGTAATACCCAGCCCCGAGCTGTAGAACGTGACTGGCAGACCCGAATACTCATCGACGATCGACCCGAAAGGGTCGAGGGTCGAGGTAGCGAGGGTGCTCCCGATGTCTTGCCCAGGCGAGCTGACCCCTTGGACTAGGCTAGCCGTGAAAACCATCGTCGGGGTGATGTTGTAGTGCGCCGATCCGGTAAAACCATAAACGCCCTGTTGTCGGCCGTATTCCAAGGCGACGTAGCCTGGGCCCGACCCGAACCCGTAAGTACCGATGGCCCCGCCGATCAGCCAAGTCGGGCCGACGAATGTTGCCGCCGGGGCAAACGGATATTGCTGGTTCTGATAACCGACCCGCGCGAGTGCGGCGGCTTGCGGCGTAATACGATACTCGAGATCGGTGAATCCGCTGAACTGCGAGCTCTGGTTGGTCGAGCCGGAGTTGAAATTCGAGGCGTCAAGCGTCAGCCGGGCGAGCGTACGCCTGAAATCCTGACCGGTGGCGGCGATAAAGGTACCTTCGCTTGAAGTGCTGGACGCAAGGCTGGTCGGGGTCGACAGAGGGGTAGCCACAACCGTCGTATTCCCCCCGAAATTCGTCGAGTTAAATGTATATTGCAGCTGGGTGTCAACCAGACCGTCAAACGACTTCCGCAAGAAAGGGGAGACGGAAGTGGAGAAAACCTGGGTCTGCTGATTTGTCGGCAGCTGGGATAGATTCCGAAAGCCAAAGCCGGGCAGGGGAGTGGACTGGGTGACGGCGCTGTTGAGATTGACGAACAGCGCGTCAGGCACAATCGTTCCAAAGCCGTTTGCATAAAGAGAACCGTAGACTTGGTTCAAATTCGAGGAGGGAAGGTACAAGGCGGTGTTTAAATTGCCAGAGAGTACAGCCTGGAGCCGCGGCGTGTCGGCCGAGATCGACAAGCCCGGTGAGAGGTTGGTATAGGCGGCGGCGTCCCGAGGAGCGTTCACATTGTGCGCGTTGTCCGTCAAGGTTTCGCTGATCGACGCGTAAGATCGGATCAGATAGGCGGGCGCGTTTGGATCATTGGCCTGAAGCGGCACGACACCGAACCCGAGGGGCGGGAGGCCGAGCGGACTGATGGGCGCTACCGTCGTTACCGGAGGAGCTGCGTTGTTTACTGCGGTTGGCGGGTTGAGCGGGTTTGGAAGACCGAAGCCTCCTCCCGGCACAAGCGGCAAGACATCGGGTCCAACTCCGGGCAGGGCCGGCTGGACGCCGGGAGCGCCACCGGTAACCGTCGGTGTTTCGGGGCCGCCACCGGCGGGGCCACCGCCGGCGGCAGGTAAGGCTTCCGGTCCGCCTTGCGCCGCTGCGGGTATCGCTCGGGTGAGGCCACCCAGCAGCAGAAGAAAGAATGTCAGACCAAGGTGCCATTGCCGAAATGCGCGCGACGCGGTGAAATTACGCGGGCTTGCCCGAGCGCAGCACATCACTCTCACGACCTTGAGAATAATAATAATCCTCGTAAGAGCCAAAATGTTCGCCCGCCATCGTATCGCTCTTATTGAGCAGTAGGCTGATCCGGGGACAGGTGCTGAGCATACTTAGGCATGCTTCGATTTCCACCTGCTGCGTGTGATGTGCCTCGACGATGAAGACAATCTGTCCGACCAGCGGAGCGAGCGCCGCGGCGTCGCTGCTCGCCATGCAGGGCGGGGTATCAATAATGATATAGCGGTCGGCAAAACGCCGCGTCATTTCAGCCATCAAGATGGCCATCTTATTGCTTGAAAACAGCTCCGGTACGTGCGGGCCTCCCCGGCCGGAGGGGAGAACCATAAAATTGAGAATATTCGTCTGGATGAGCACCTCGGACAATTCGCGGTTTCCCGCGAGCACGTCGACGATCCCCTGCTCAGTCGAGATCCCGAGGATGGTCCGCAAGGTCGAATGTTGCGTATCGACATCAACGAGCAGCGCTTTTACATCTCTCTCCGAGGCGAAAGCCAGAGCGAGATTGAGCGAGATAAATGTCTTGCCTTCGCCCGGCCGGGCGCTGGTCACCATGATTAGCCGGCTGGATCGTTGATCCGTACTCGAATCGCCTTGTGAGAATTGGGTCATCAGGTTCCGCTTCAAGAGGCGGAACTCTTCGACGGTTCTCGATCGCGCCGACGAGGGTACGGTAATCCCATAACTGGCAAGGAGACCACGATCGAGGACCAGTTCCGGACCGCCAGGGCCGGCAGCGGCCTTTCCGGCGGGCGATGGCAAAGGGTCGGATTCGTTCGCGTCCAGTCGGCGCAGCAACGCCCCGGCGCGTTCGATCAATCCAATCGATTCCGCCATTTACGACACGCCTACCGAGTGCAGGCCGATGCTGATCTTTTCAGTCTTGGTATCGGCGGCATTGGCGATTTGCGTCAATTCGCGCCGCGACATGAGTTCCACGTAATTTCTGTTAAGGACGCCGTAGTCGCGGTCAAGGTCCTGAGCTTGCACCAGCACTCCATGTACCGCTTTCGCAGTCGCTTCGACCTTTGTCTGTTGGGTCTCGGCCTCGCTAAGACGTCGCTGCGCGGCGGCGACAACGGCTTCGGCGTCAACCGGCCTGACCTTGATTTGGTCATAGGTGCCATTGGCGATCTGTCCCTTGTTTGCCGCGTTGCCAGGTTGTCCCGTACCTCCGCCCGATGACTTTGTCGCCTCGGCTTGGAGCTGTACGATCGCCTGCTGGGCTGCCTTCACATCCGGATGTTCCTCGGTGTATTTCAACAGCAAGCTGTCGAGATTTCGACGAAGCTCCAGAAGCCGCTCCTCGATCGGTGTCAACCGTCCACTGGTGATAGTCACCTGCGGGCCCTAATCGAGTGTCAGTGTTGTCGGCACCGCAGCAAGTTCTTTTTGAATCCCGTTCCGCTTGCTGATGGCATCGGCGAGTTCGAGTTTCAGTTGGGTCACTATCCCACGAGCTTGTTCCAGCCGAGTGCCGTTATCTTCGCCCCCCGAGTTGGACCGGCTCAGCGATGTGCTCAGCATGAAGTCGAGATGACGGCTGGGGTTGGTATCCGCGGCCAGCCCGTGCAAGAGCGGGGTCATGCGCGGGTCGGTATTGAGGTAGACCCGTGCCGACGATTCAAATTTCGTCGGCATTGAAGCAGTGCCGATCCATCCAGCGGTACAGACCAACCAAGCCGTACCCACGGCAAACCATCGATGGCGCCACAGCGCCTGCACGAGCGGCATGGCTTGCGGCGGTATCCACCTCATGACCGGCTCCAATAGTGTTGAATGGGCATGACAATCCCCGGTGAATTTAAGCCGGATCAGTCAGCCTTGGCGACGACAATCGGTCACAGGAAGACACGGCATATCTAGAACAGGCGCTGTGGAATAATCAAAATATCGCCGGGACGGAGAGCAACATTGCTGTCGATGTCGCCATCTCTGATCAGGCTATTGAGATGGACTGAGTAGGTAGCCTGCTCGCCCTGGGCAGTACGGATGAGCACCGTGTCGTTCCCCGCCGCATATCGGGTGATACCGCCGACCGCGATCATCGCGTCGAGCAACGTCATGTCCGCACGATACGGAAGCGCGCGGGGTTGCGTAGCCTCACCGATGATGCGGATCTGGTCGGGAATCGGGCCAACAAAGCCTGTTACGATGATGGTGACGAGAGGTTCCTTGATATATTTGCCGAGCAGTTGTTCGTACTCGCGAGCGAGGGCGGTCGGCGTCTTGCCGATCGCCACGACGTCCTCGACCAGGGGGATCGAGAGGCGACCGTCGGGCCGTACCGGCACGTTGATCGACAACTCGGGGTTGCGCCAGACAAAGATGTTCACGCTGTCGCCGGGACCGATACGGTACTCCGCGGAGGGCAGCGATGATGCCGGCGGTGCCGGGGGTAGCGTTGGCCCGCCGCACCCGGCGACGAGGAGGGTAGCGGCCGCTGTGATAGCGCGAAGATACGTGCGATGCACTCTGCGCTCCTGTCGAGCGTTCTCAAACCCCGACGAATATTAACACACAGCAAATGGCTGATACGAAACTGCTGTCCTCGATCATCCCGTTTCGCGGCTAGCTACTACCCAACTGAACTGCGCTATAGCACCAAGACGCTCGCGGTGCAATGTAGTTGTCGGCTCTTCGGTTCGCGTTGCTAACGATATCCTGGCGCCGTAGCCGCATTTTCGGCATTTGATCGCCGTCGAACCTTGGCTCGGATCGTTCCACGGTCGCTCGTTTCGCTGCTCCGCGTCACAAATGCAGAAAGAGTGGACGGTTCGCTCGATGAGGGTGCATGGGTATTCGGGATCTGGTCCAGTCTTGGACCGATATCTTTGGGTCGGGTCGCAGGGGTGCCATCCTGAGACAACTCGCTTGACAAAGGATGAATGACCCGAGGAGGCGGTTGAAACGGCTCCACTCGGCGTGGCATGACCCGCGCGGCAAAGGATCCGAGAGCACAGGAGGAAAGGAATGCATCGAGTGCTGATCACGGGCGCGGGCGGGGGCATCGGCCGGTCGCTGCGCGAGAGCCTGCGAGGGATCTATCCGGTTTTACGGATCTCCGACCGTGTTCCGCTTGCGGCGGCGCAATCCGGGGAGGAGGTCGTTTACGCCGATCTCGCCGACCTCGCGGCAGTCGAGCGTATCGTCGCCGGCGTCGACGGCATCATCCATTTGGGCGGCATTTCCGGCGAGAATGAGTGGGAGGTGATCCTTCAATCCAACATCATCGGCACCTACAACCTGTTTGAGGCGGCGCGACGAGCCCGCGTCAAGCGCATTATCGTCGCGACAAGCAACCACGCGGTCGGTTTTTATGCGCGCGACCATATCATCGACCATCGCGTCGTTCCGCGGCCGGACAGCCGCTACGGCGTCAGCAAAGCCTTTGCCGAGGCGCTTGCCTGCCTCTATGCCGACAAGCACGGGATCGGCTTTCTGTGCACCCGCATCGGCAATTTCGGACCGCAACCGATCGACAAGCGCCGGCTGTCGATCTGGATCAGCCCGCGCGATTACGCCCAGCTCGTGCGCATCGGCCTCGAGCATCCGGAGATCCGCTACGAGATCGTCTACGGCGTCTCGAACAACCGGCGCTCGTGGTATGACAATTCCAACGCCGAGCGGCTCGGCTACCGGCCGCAAGACGATTCGGAACCCTTTGCCGAGGCTGTGCTGGCGGCCGAGGCTGGTCGGGCGACCGACCCGATCGCCGAGCGTTATCAGGGCGGCTCGTTTTGTGCCGCCGAGTATTCGGCGCAGACCCCTGCCCCGTGAGGCGCGGGCTACAGCACCGAAAGCACCGCTTCGGGCGGGCGGCCGAGCGCGGCCTTCTGCCCGGAGACCACGATCGGCCGCTCGACGATGATCGGGTTCTTGGCCATCGCCTCGATCAGCGCATCCTCCGCCAATGCCGCCGGGTCGATGCCGGCGGCGGCCGCTTCTTTCTTCCGCACGAGCTTGCTCGCCGGTATTTTGAGCTGGCCGAGGAGCTGCTTCAGCTGTGCCGCCGTATAGGGCGTCTTCAGATATTCAATGATGGTGGGCTCCACCCCGTTCTCGCGCAGCAGCGCCAGGGTCCTGCGCGAGGTGTTGCAGCGCGGGTTGTGGTACATCGTGACCGGCATCGCCTTCCTCCTCCGGATCAGGGCGAGCACGGGGTAAGATACCGAAGCCGTCAATGCAAGAGCCGGGTGCCACGGTGAGCACAGCAAGACCAGGCCCGCTCGCCGGGATCAAGGTGCTCGACCTGACCACGGTCGTCCTCGGACCGCTGGCGACACAGATCCTGGGCGATCTCGGCGCCGAGGTGATCAAGGTCGAATCGCCGGAAGGCGACATCATGCGCTATGCCGGCCCCGCTCGGCATCGCGAGATGGGCCACGTCTTTCTCAATCTCAATCGCAACAAGCGCTCCCTGGTGCTCGATTTGAAGCGGCCCGAAGCGGCGCCGATACTGCTCCGGCTTGCCGCTCACAGCGACGTCTTGATGCACAACATGCGCCAGCAGGCGATGGCCCGTCTGGGCTTTGCCTGGGAGCGGCTGCAAGACGTTAACCCGCGCCTTGTTTATTGCTCGGCTCAGGGCTACGGGCAGAACGGCCCGCTCGCCGATCGGCCGGCCTTCGACGACATCATCCAGGGCGGGTGCGGGCTCGTTTCACTCGAGATGGCGACGGGCGGCGACGCCCGCTTCGTTCCGACCTTGATCGGCGACAAGACAGTCGGGCTGACCATGGTCTACGCGGTAATGGCAGCACTGCTGCAGCGTGCGCACACCGGCCGAGGCCAGGCCATCGAAGTGCCGATGCTCGAAACGATGACCGCCTTCGTCATGGCCGAGCATATGGGCGGGCTGACCTTCGACCCCCCGATCGGACCGCCCGGCTATGCCCGGATGCTTGCTCTCGATCGGCGCCCGCATCGCACCGCCGACGGGCATATCTGCATCCTCCCCTACACCGACCGGCACTGGAGGGATTTCTTCTGCCTCGCCGGCCGTCCGGAGCTCGCCGAGGATCCGCGCCTTACCGATGCTCAGACGCGCAGTCGACACGTCGCCGAGCTCTACGCGCTCGTCGCGCAATGCGTGCGCGACCGGTCGAGCGCCTACTGGCTCGACAGGTTGAAGGCCGCCGACATCCCGTGCGGGCCGGTCAACCCGCTCGCCGAATTGCCGGCCGACGTGCAGCTCGCCGCCGTCGACTTCTTTCCGCTGACCGAGCATCCAACCGAGGGGCGGGTCCGTCTGGTACGCCCGCCGGTGCGGTTTGGCGACGCCGACTGCGGGCTACGGCATCCGGCGCCGCGGCTGGGCGAGCATTCGCGCGCGATCCTGCGCGAGGCCGGGTTGGCAGAGCCCGAGATCGACGATCTGCTCGCGCGCAGGATCGCGATCGAGGCTGCCCCGAACTAATTGGTCATTGCGACGATCTCGGTCGCCACGCGCTCGACCCGTGAGCTTGGCCCACCAAACATCACCGCGAGGATCACGACGATAAAGAATCCCGCCCGCATTTTCGCCGGCAGCCGTAGCATGACCACAGCGAGCAGCAAGGCGGCCCAACCAAGATAAAGGAATACCGAATTCGCTTCCGTCATGTCTGATCGATAGCGGGGTCGGATAAAGGTTTCGTTAATGCGGCTGACCGATGAAGAAAATGCGATGCTGGCGGGCGAGCTCGGTGAGCCGAGGCGCTGGGCGATCGCCCACCAGATCGCCGTCGGCGAGTTCTTCGATGCCGCCGATTTCGTAGCGGTGTCACAGGCGCACATCATGGCCGACACCGAATCCCTGGGCGAGGCCGGCGTGCGCTTTCTCGAAGGCCTCGCCGCCGCACCCGAGCCCGAGCGGCGGGTCCGGGTGCCGGCCATAACCGATCCGCGCGGGATCGACTTCGCGGTGTATCGCCGGCTCGGCCAGACCGCGGCGATGGCGGCGCTTGAAATGCGGGCGATCCTGGCGTTGCGCGCCTTTCGCGTGCTGATGACCGATACCTGCATCAATTATCAGACGGTCTTGGCACCGCTGCGCGGCGAGCACGTCGCCTATGGCGATACCGGAGCCGTCATCTATGCCAACAGTGTGCTTGGCGCCCGCAGCAATTTCGAAGGCGGGCCCTCGGCGCTGGCCGCCGCCCTGACCGGCCGCACCCCGCGCTACGGCTATCACCTCGACGCAAGCCGCCGCGCCACCCGGCGGTTTCGGCTCGCGGCGGCGCCGCGCGAGCTCAGCGAATGGGGTGCGCTGGGCGGCATCGTCGGCGAGCTCTGCGGCTCCTACTGGCAGGTCCCGGTCATCGAGGGCCTGGCGGTGGCCCCCGGCTCGGATGCCTTGAAGCATTTCGGCGCCGCACTGGCCAGCTTCGGGTCGGTGGCGCTGTTCCACATGCCCGGCGTCACAGCCGAGGAAACGGTGTTTGCCGGGCCTCCACCCGATCCGATCCCGATCGGCCGGGCGGACATCACGGCCTTTCTCGCCCGCTATGCGGCACCGGGCGACAAGCTCGACGTCGTCGTCTTCGCGGCCCCGCAGCTGTCACTGTTCGAGATCGCGGCGGTGGCGGACGCCTTGGACGGCCGGCAGGTCCATCCCGACACGACGGTGATCGTCGCCACCTCGCCCGAGATCAAGCACGCCGCCGACCGGATGCGCTTGACCGCCCGCATCGAGGCGGCGGGTGCCATCGTCGCCCGAGGGATCTGCTTCTACCAGAGCTATGCGCGCGAGATGGCCGAGGCCAACGGCTGGGCTCGCCTGATGACCAACTCGGCGAAGCTCGTCAACATCTTGGGCGGCTACGGCTATCGGTCGAGCCTGGCGAGCCTTGAACGTTGCGTCGACTCGGCGGTGGCCGGCAGGGTGCTCTAGATGCCGGTCGTGTTGCGCTGCCATCCGGGCATCGGACCCGCAGTCAGCGGCACCGCACTCGTCGCCGCCGACAATTTCAGCGCGCGCTACGATCTCGACCGCAGCCGCGGGATCTTCTCACGCCCGAGCCACCAGCTCGCCGGCGCAAGCTATGTCGACCGGATCCTGGTCCTCGACGGCGCCAAGGGCGGTGTCGCCACCGCCTGGATGCTGCACGACATGGCGGCGCGGCAGATCGTGCCGCGGGCGCTGATCTTCAACCGGGTCAACCCGATCCTGGCGCAGGGTGCGGCATTTGCCGGCGTGGCGCTGGTCGACCGCTTCGCGGGCGACGTGACACAGCTCTTCCACACCGGTGACCAGCTTCGCATCGACCCCGCCGCGGGCACCGTCGAGATCCTGAACCGCGATACATAATAGCTAATCATATCAATAACTTGGCATCAGAATCGACGGTCGCGTGCCTTTTCACGAGAGAGATTTTCCTAGTCTTTTCAATGCCTTGACCGGTCTCGACCTTACCAGCGGCTCGCAAATTTCCCTGCCGTACGGGAAAACTCAGGGAAAAAATTCGAATTCGACCGCCAAATCGCCGGGGTCATCACCAATTATCCTTTCCATATCAAAAGCATACGAGGTTAGGTGCAGTGCCGCCGACGCGCGCTCTGAGGGAGCGAGCAGGGAGACTTTGGCGCGATCGCCATCTTGCCGCCGCGCGAGGGGCTAGGCTTCCCAACCCGGCTGGACCCGCCCTCACTGCATCCATCCTCCGGCGCAACATACACCACACGGTGTCCGTAGAATGTCCGAGGTGTTCGCCGTTCGCGCAAGCCGCTTCTGCATCGCGACATAGCCGGCGTCTTCGAGCTTGCGCAAATGGACGCTCGCGTTGCCGTCGGTCGTCTTGATGGCGTCGCGCACCGCCGCGAAGTCGGCGGTCTTGGCACCGGCGAGAAAGGCGACGATGGCCATTTCGGTCGTAGCAGAACCAGCATGCCGACGGCAAGGGCGGCCAAGCTTGCGACAAAATGAACCCATCCGAGCGCGAAGAGGTCGAGGTTCATGGTCGTGCCCCCGCCGCTCCTATCGTCCGTCCAACTGCTTGCGGAAAAACGCGACGACCGCCTCGTTGAAGTCGCGATGAAAGGCCGTCCGATCAAACCCGGGTGGGTCCTGGCAGATCTCGGGCGCCCGCTCCGCGAGGGCCGCGCTGCATGGCGCGAGAAAGTCGAAATGGCCGGCGAACGGCACCAGATGATCCTGAGGCGGCGTCGGCAGCGCCGCCTTGACGACGTCCGCATTCCATTCGTTCGGCGCGATCCGGTCGTTCTCGGCGCGCCACAGCTCAACCGGGACGGTCACCGCGGCTAGCCCTTCCTTGGTGAACATGTATCCAATTGCCAGCGCGGCGACCGCCACGGTCTTGATCCGCGGATCGTGATGCCATTCCGGTGGCTTCCGGTCCGCTCCTGCAGACGGTGCCGGCCCCGCAAGCGTGCGCTCCTTGACGCGCTGGCAGTCCCAGGCATCCGGGTGATCTCGGCAAAACGGCGCGCTCAGACCGAAGTCGGGATTGCCGCCGACTGCGATCAGCACGGTCGCCCCGCCGGCGGAATGGCCAAATATTCCGATCCGCGCCGGATCGATTTGGTTGTGGCCGTCCCAGCTGTTGAGTATGAAATCGATGACGCGGCTGATATGACGCGGCCGTTCGATAAAATTCCGCTGCGTGAAGCTGAAGGCGTGGTCGCGCCAGTTATCGCCAGTATGGGTGACGGCGACCGCGATGAACCCGGCCTCGGCCAGCGCCAACGCAGTATCGTAATGGGTATCGGCACTGCCGCCGGTTCCGTGCGAGATCACGATCAACGGCAGCTGCGACCCGGAAATCGGTGCGTCCGCTGCAACGACCTGCTGAAACAATCCGAGGGGGCGCGGCATCGCCGGCGCGTCGCTGGGATACCAGATGTTGAGCTCGAGGGGTTGGCCCTCCGGATCGGGGGCGGCAGCCTGTCGGAAGCCGACCGCGCCGGCGTCGTCGGAACCCGCCAATAGGATCAGCCCGGCAACGACGCCGAGCAGCGCGGACGAAGGGCGGACAACGGCCCCGATGGCGCCGCCATCGGCTCTCCTCAGCGCGCGACGGATCATCGTGCGGAACACGGCGTATTGCAGCGCGAACGCGGCGACCTTCGCACCGACCGCGCCGACCGAGATGAACCACACCCAGATTGCGAAAGGGGCATAGAGTGCCAACAGGATGTTGGCGAAGCCGAGCACCGCCATCAACCCGGCCCAGGCATAGCCGGCGACGACCGGTGCATTGTCGGGCAGGTACCGCAACGCGATCTCGGGCAGATAGCGGCTCATCCAGCCGCGTTTCAGCATCGCCGCGGCGATCGCGAAATGTCCGAGGCTCGGCTTCAGCATCACGAAGCGGGGGCTTTGCGTCGCAATCGAGGCGGCGCTGAGGACGATGACGACGAGGAGGCTGATCCACTGCATCGGCCAGATCCGCCTGCCGGTAAACCGCTGCACTGCAATCTGTGCGAGCCCGACCGTGATCGCGACCGCCGCGGCGGCGGTGATGTTCGCCGTGGTCAGGTAGACGGCGAGGAACAGGATCGCCGACAGGAGGTCGTTGAGGAGATGCGAGAGGGCCTGTTTCATCGGGTTGCGTCCTTCCCTGGAGTTTCGCCGCCCGAGGGCGGCAGCAAGGTTTCGAGGTGGGCGACATAATCGAGCAAGGCCTTGCGCCCGCTTTCGGTCAGCGAATAGAGGGTCTGCGGCACTCCCGTCCATAAGCGGCGCGGGCGGATCTACGCCCTGACCCTTCTGGTCACCAGCGTCACGGCGCTCGGCATCTACCGGCGCGGCATTTTTCTTCTTCCCGCACTGGCTGGCGATCGCGGCCCTCATCATCACGACGGCCGGCGTTCTCGCCGCACATTTCAAGATACCGCAGAAAGCCTGGTTGCACCTGCACCTGACGTGCCTGTTGACCAGCCTCTATATTCTGGTCGGCGGCGGCGTAAACGAGATGTTCCTGCGCGTCGACGTGCTACGCCGGCTGGCTCCAACCCTCGATTCCCCGGCGGTCGGGTTGACCCACCTTGGGGTGATCATCGTTTTTTTGGCGCTCATCGGCTTTTTCAATGCCGTGGTGCTGCGGGAGTCGCGAACGAGGCGGCGTGGTGCGTCGAACGAATTATTAAAATCAATGCAATCAGTAAGATGCTTCTTCCACGATCCCAGGCCAGGATGATCCTGCGACCCGTAAGCCGCAACTCCGCTTTGCCGAGCGGCTTCGCTGTGGCGAAGAAAAATGCAGGCCGGGCTCAAGCCACTGCGCCGCGTACCTCAGCCCGGACGCGCCCCCAATTTATCGATGGCCTCCGGCCGGCAGATTACCGCGCGATGAGGGCGCCCGGTGAGAAGCGCCCTCTATTCTCGCCCTTCTCGTTAATCGTGCGATTGACCGGACTCGAGGTCGAGGCCGGGCAGCACCTGAGTGCCTTCCTCTTGTACGGCGGTCAGCTTTCCGGGATCGAGACCGAGCGCCGCCAGGATCGTCGGCGCGATTTGGTAGGTCTCGACCGGGCTGGTAACCGTCCCGGCGGAAAAACTCGGATTTGACAGCAACATCATCACGTTCGTGTCGTCGTGCGAGAAGCCGCCGTGTTCGGCGAGTTTCTTGGTGCTTCCCGAGTAGGTAACGCCGATATTCGGGGTGACGATGATATCCGGCGTGCGCGGGTCGCCTGAGGGCGGCAGTCCCGGCAGATTGAACATCTGGCCGATCCCCGGCCCGGAGAAAATCTCGCCGATCCCGGCGATGTTGCTCGTCGCCGGCGACTGACTTTCCAACATTTTCACGGCGGTCGCGGTGTCCGACGAATGCGTAAGCCAGATCAGCGAGATGTCGTCTTCCGTAGGCCCGATCCCGTTGAGGTTTGCCGGGGATTCGGAGAATGGCAGCAGGCTATCCAGGATCGTCGCCGGCGATGTCGTTATCGGGTCATTAGGCTTGGTCGATATGCCCAGGTATCGGGCGGAGTCGATCGGGCTCTGGCCATGCTTGGCCGAAATGACGATCAGGGTCGATTGATAGAGCCCGCCCTTTTTGAGCGCGGCGTCCACAACCGGATCGTCGAGCCGGTCTGCTGCAGCGGCCTCAACGACCCGAAATCGTTTTTTGCGAGATAGGGGCGTGCGTGCGAGGCCGGCCCAGAACTGTGCGTGCTCGACACTTAGGCCTTGAAACTCGGCTATACTGCGTCATATACCATCCAACTGGATGGTCTATGGATGGAGACGATGGCCAACAATGTCCGGGAGCTTCGACCCAAAACCGGCGATGCCGAGAAGATCACCATCAACCTCGGCTACGTAGACCTTGGTCATGTCGATCTCCTTGTCCAGGAGGGGTTCTATTCGAATCGAACCGACTTCATCCGCACTGCCATTCGCAACCAGCTTGACCGCCATAACGACACCGTCAAGCGGTTCGTGGTCCGTCATAAACTTGAGCTAGGGCTCAGACGTTACAGCCGCGAAGACTTGGAAGCCGTTCAGGCCGCCGGCGAGACACTTCACATTCAGGTTCTCGGGCTCGCCAGCATCGCCGACAACGTTTCGGCGGAACTGGCCCTGCGAACAATTGCCTCGATCCACGTCCTCGGAGCTCTGCACGTCAGTCCGACGCTCAGGGCAGCTCTGAGGGACCGCATTCGATAACGCGCACCTCTGCGCTTCAGCCGCCCCGGGTCGGCCATGGCCTTTCCCAAACCTGGGATGAGCACGCTGGTCCTTTGCGTAAACCCTCTTCGAGACCGGAACAACCATCATGACTTTGGACTTGAACGGGCGCATGGCCGGGGCGACCCGCCTGACTCGCGCAGGGCGGCTCGCAGAGGCGATGGCGCTTCTCCAAGGACTGCCCCAGAAGCCGAACTCGCTCGAATCCGAGGAGGGGTGTGATCGCGAGCCAAGGAGGCCGGCGCTCCGGAACAGTCAACTCATCGACATGGTGCCGTCGCGCTCGGGCTCAGGCCCATGGACCGCACCTGGCTTCGACACCCAGCAGGGCAACGCCGCCCCAGCCGAAGGCTTGACCCGGGCGCAGGTGCCTGAGGCGGTGCGTGGATTACTCGAGCGCCTTGGGAAGCTCGGGTCCGGAACGGGCCTGCGTGGGATGGCCGGCCATCTCGCCAAAGGAGCGAAGACATCGTTGCCGGACGGAGCCCGCTTCGAGGAGCGTGTCTTCGCCAATGAAGCGGGCAACCGAAGATACAAGCTCTACATTCCAAGCCGCTACAGCGGAGAACCGCTGCCGCTGGTCGTAATGCTGCACGGCTGCAAGCAGTCGCCCGACGACTTCGCCGCTGGAACGCGAATGAACGAATTGGCCGAAGAGCGAGGCTTTCTGGTCGCCTATCCTGAGCAACCATCCTCGGCAAATCCCTCAAAATGCTGGAACTGGTTCAGCCCTGGCGACCAGTTACGGGGCAAGGGCGAGCCGTCTCTGATCGCCGGGATCACCCGACAAATCATGCGTGATTTCACTGTCGACCCGACTCGCGTCTATGTCGCTGGGTTGTCGGCAGGCGGCTCAGCGGCAGCGATAATGGGTTCGGCATATCCGGATCTGTATGCAGCAATCTGCGTCCATTCCGGACTTGCATGCGGGGCCGCGAAGGACATGCCTTCGGCCTTTGCCGCAATGCGGCAGGGCGGGCCACTACGAGAAGGCCGGAAGCATCCTTTGTCGACCATCGTGTTTCACGGCGATCGCGACCACACGGTCAGCCCCGTGAATGGGGACCGAGTCATCGCTCAGTCGAAGGCGGGGGCCGAGTTGCAGCTGACGACCAACCATGGCCGGTCTGCAGGAGGGATCAGCTACACGCGGACGGTCCAGGCAGACGCAAGTGGGCGCCCGATCCTAGAGCAGTGGGTATTGCATGGGACGGGTCATGCGTGGTCGGGCGGGAGCCCCGCCGGCTCCTACACCGACCCCGAGGGACCCGATGCAAGTCGCGAGATGCTGCGATTCTTTCTGGAGGCATCCGAGCCATCCGGTTAAACACCCACGGAAACTGCGTGCTGCGCACTTCGGCGGCGCCCGTAGCCCCGGCAACAGCTGAAGCCGATTGACGACCACCCGTGCCGACGAGATTGCCGCGCCGGCGCACCTTTGCGATCATCTCGCATCCCGACGCCGGCAAGACCACCTTGACCGAGAAACTGCTGCTGTTGGCAGGGTGATCCAGCCGGCGGGCGAGGTCAGGGCGCGCGGTGAGAGGCGGCGGGTGCGCTCGGATTGGATGGCGGTCGAGCGCGAGCGCGGCATTTCGATTTCTTCAGCGGTGATGAGCTTCGAGCGATGAGGGGCTCGCCTTCAACCTGCTCGACACACCTAGCCACCAGGATTTCAGCCCACTGGGATTTCAGCGAGGACACCTGCCGCACCCTGACCGCGGTCGACGGCGCGGTGATGGTGCTCGACGCCGCCGCGCCTTTTTCGCACCGGTGGATTACTAGGCGATGAGGGCGCTCGATCGGGAACGCCCTCTATTCACGCCCTTCTCGTTAATCGTGCGATTCGCCGGACTCGAGGTCGAGGCCGGGCAGCACCTGGGTGTTCTCTATTTGCACGGAGACCAGTTTGTTCGGATCGAGACCGAGCGCCGCCAGGATCGTCGGCGCGACCTGGGCTGTCTCCACCGGGCTGAACACCGTCGAGGACTTCATCGACGGATTGGAGAACAGCATCATCACGTTCGTGTCGTCGTGCGAGAAGCCGCCATGTTCGGCTAGTTTCTTGCTGCTTCCCGAGTAGGTAACGCCGATATTCGGCGTCACGATGATATCTGGCGTGCGCGGGTCACCGTAGGGCGGCAGCCCCGGCCCGTTGAACATCTGGGTGATCCCCGGCCCCGAGAAAATCTCGCCGATGCCAGCAATGTTGCTGGTCGCCGGAGACTGTTTTTCCAACATTCCCACGGCACTCGACGTATCCGCCGAATTGGACAGCCAGAGGAGCGAGATGTCGTCTTCGGTCGGCCCGATCCCCGGAGGGCTGTTCGACGGCTGCTCGGAGAGTGGCAGCAGGTCGTTGAGGATCGTCGCCGGCGATGTCGTTATCGGGTCATTAGGCTTCGTCGATATGCCCAAATATCGAGCGGAGTCGATCGGGTTCTGGCCGTGCTTGGCCGAAATGACGATCAGCGTCGAATTGTACAAACCTTGAGCCTTGAGCGCGGCTACCATTTTTCCGATCGATGTGTCCGCAAACTTGATCTCGCCGAGCAGCGCCTGGCTCGGCGTGCCGATATTGTCGAGATACCCGCCGGTTACGCCGATGCTCTTTTCGATGAGCTTTTGGCCGACGCTGACCACTTGGAAATTCATCCCGAAGACCTCAGGAACCGGCCGGCGAAACTTGCCACTGTGATCCTTGCCGTCGATCTCGTTGAGGATCGCCTGCACCTTCAGGGTGTCGTAACACTGGATGTTGGCAAAGCTGTCGGTCCAGGAACCGGTATTTGTCGGGTCCCGAACCGAGGTGCAGCCGGGCACGCCGGGCAGCCCCACCACGGTCGAGTTGATTTCGGGGGAGTAGTAATCGTCGACGTTCGTCCCGTTGCCGGGGCCCGAGACCGACGAGTAGGAAGGATGTTTATCCGACCAGGCAGTGTAGCCGCCGGCTTTGTGTATGACCCCAAAGATCGTGTTCGTCCGGACGAAATTCCATGGATAGACCGGCGCGCAGTTCTTAAACGGATCGCGAATGAGCCGCGCCGGATCGATCGACGCGATGCCGCCGTCGCCGATAGGCGCTCCGCCGTTCAACAGGGTCTGGTCGATGTCGATGCCCTCTTCATATTCTGTTGTCGTCCCATTCGCCGCGTTGGGCGTGCAAGGCCCGGCAGCGACGCCGTTGCCGGTGGTCTTTGCGGGCGGGGCGAGCACGCGATCGTAGGCGACGTCATAAAATGCGCCGACGGTTCGCGGCGAGCCGCCGCTCACCAGCGCCATCAGCCCGGGGAACGAATCGGACGGCGTCGACGCGGACGCCTCCAGATAATTCACGCCTGTCTCCGCGAGCTCGGCCAGATTCGGGCAATAGGGCGCACCGCCGTTGACGCCGCTGATGCCTTGCGCACAGTTGATAAAATCGAGCGCGTGCATGCCGTCGATGCTGATCAGCAGCACGTGCTGGATGCCGTGGCCCCCGCCCCCGTCGCCACCGCCGCCATTCCCGTCGGCGTGTGCCGGCAGACCCGCCGAGGCCGCCAACAAGCCTGCACCCAAAACCGCGCTTCGCCACATCATGGGCATGATCCCCTCCGTCATTGCCGGTTGCGCGAGCATGCTAGGCGCCGAGCATGACGTTTCGGTGACGGTTCGATTAAGCTCGCGTGGCGCCGCCGGCGGCTCGCGATTCAGCTTTGTCATCCCGCAAATCGAATTGCTTGGAAGCTCGGTGAGGCCGAGGTGCGCAACGGCAAGCTGCGGTGTCAGTCCAGTCGCGCGGCCGCCCGATCACAGGGCAAGGGTCACTGTTTCGGCCCAATTATTCTGATACACGTCGCCCGAAAGACACCCGCCGGACCGAACCGTCTTTTACGACGAAGTGGTGCTAGAACGCGGCAAGCACGTGCAAAATAATGAGGCCGACGGGTAGTGACTCACTTTGAAATCTGAGCCGGGGTTATGCCGCGCCAGAGATAACAAGGGGTAGCGTGAAGAGTGCTTCTAAAGCTGATGGCAAGGAATCGTCGTCATTACTGCCGACTATCTGTCGAGCGACACTGCGGAGCTGTAAGGGGCTATGCGCCATTGCGATTCCATATCCTGCTTGCGTGAGCATCTTCAGGTCATTCTCACCGTCGCCACACGCCGCAAGCTCGCTTAGCGAAAAGCCCGCCAAACGAGCCGCCTCGCCAACACCAAGTGCTTTATCAACACCTGACGGGGTGATCTCGACGTAGCAAGGCTTGGACCTCGCCACTACCACGTCGCTACCCTCGACCGAAAGGGCATGCGTTAGAGCTGCTGCGAACGTCTCGTCCGCCATCAACAAAATCTTTTCGATAGAGCCCACGCTGTTCATATTCGGCGAGATTGTCGGCTCGAAGCCTACGATCCTGGCTTCTTCCTGAATGCTGGCGTCAATCCTCGGGACGATCCATTCTGTCCCAGAATAGACATTCAGACTGACCCGGTTATCAGTTATGAAGCGAGCGATAAGTGCGTTTGCGATGTCAGGGGGCATCGAAAGTCTACGTTCTATCGTGCCGTCTTGTGTGAGGATAATCGCCCCGTTGAGGGCGCACAGCGGCCCGTGCGCGCCAATAAATTTCGCTATTTGCTGGACAGAGGTTGGTGGCCGCGCGCTGGCGATAGTTAGCCAAACGCCCTTCTCGACGAGATCGCGGCATACAGCCTGCATCCGCAGCGAGACTTGATGTCCGTTAGTTAGAAGCGTGCCGTCAACGTCAAACACGACCCCTTTGAGTCGACGTCCCGTGACGGAGGGGATCACGACGGGGCCTTCGTCGTCCCCGTCACCTCCCCGCGCCATCTGCTACCCCTTTCCAGGTATCGTAGCCGAGTTCTACCGGTTTGCCGGACGAGGGACTATATGCTTAGCCAGCGATGGCGGCTGGCGTCTCCGATCGGCTATGGTCGATGGATGATATCGTTGCGCTGATTGATGCAGCTGAAGAAGCCCCGAAGACACGCGGTCCGTACAAGTCGCGTCCGTCGGCTCAGATTTCAAAGTGAGTCACCACCGGCCGACGAGTGGCATTGTAATATGGCCATGTGCCACCCCGGTCGGATAAATCTTCAAAGCGGACGGCAACGGGGCGGCTGAGCCTCGGATGCCGGACTTCTAGTGGTGAAAATCTAACAGAGGGGTCCCGTCCGCATCGAGGGTTTGCGCCGTTTTGAGCCGGCTCTGGAGGGTAGCAACCGTCAGATTTTATCCACTAGCCTATTGAACTGGACGACGCAGCCGGCCTGACCGCGATAATCCTGATGCTCATCGCCCGGCTGCGGGCGCCCCCCCAGCATGAAGGGGCTCGGGGTAGAGATGCCCGACTACGAGGGAGAAGTGCGTCTTGATGAAGGCAAAGGAGCGGGTTCCAGCGCCGTGGGACAGATCAATTGGCGCTCTTGGCCGCGCGGGGGGTCTATCTGTCACGGAAGCCCAAAGCGGCGGGCAATCGCGCTTACAACTAGGGAATCTGAGGAATCTCGGTTTGGAGACCGTTCAGCGGCTTGTCGCAACGCTTCTATCGCTCCTAGTGATCTCGCCGGGCTATGCGATGGAAATAAAGCCGATGGGCGACCAATTGATTTTGAGCGGGGCCGTCGTTGCCGGAGACTATGATGCGGTCGAGAGCAGTTTATCTTTCAAACCGCCAATAAAGATGATCATTCTGCGAAACTCGCCCGGCGGGGGTGCACCGACCGGCTACCATTTGGGCGAGCTTTTTCGTCAGAAATCGTTAGAGACCATCACCTCCTTTTGGGGGCATCTGCATGGCTCCACGCGGACTGATTGCGGCGGAACTGATCGAGGGGTACGGCGCAGCACCACTGACGAGCTAGCGTGAGCTACTGCCACGGCCGACAGACTGCTCGTGCTCCAGGGGCTATGGGGGATCGGCAGCCCGGCCGGCCGTCTTCCACTCAGGAAAGCCGTCCTCCAGCCGCCGCGCCCGGTACCCTCATTAGCGCAGCAACGCAACCGCCTCGAACGAGAGGATACACCAGGGGCCTCGACAATAAGCGACGATCTCCTGATCCGCCGGCAGTTCGGTCAGCCGTCGTTCCAATTGTGAGAACGGGATATTCAGCGCATTGGGCAAGTGCCCATACGCGAACTCATCCTCCGGGAGGACATCCAACACTGTCGCCTTCCGGACCGCGGACGGTCGATCAACTCATCGCGCGATACCGGCTCGAAATCGTCGCGCGCCCGAAAATAGCTCGCCATCACCCGCTCGATCTCGGCGCTGTTGCGTTCGCCGACGCGGCTGAGCGCGCCGAGCAGCCCAACAACCAAATCGTCGCCGGCCAGCCGATCGGAGACGCGCTTACCAGTGCGTCAACCCTGACGAGCGCGGCGCGACGGAGAAGCTGCAAGGAGTGCCGGCTTACCCGCTGACGCAATCGCACTGCGCGAGGAGGTGATATCCAAATACCGAGCGGTCGCGGTAAATCCGCGCGGAGCTACCATTTCCGTGCAGGACGCCCGCTGGCGCGGCGGTTGTGGTATATAGGGGACGCGACAGCCGAACCCACCAGGGGACGCTGTGCGCTTCGATAACCGCAGGGAGGCATTCCGATGACGATGAGGCCTGATCCGACCTTCCACGCATCGCCGAAGCTTGCGATGGAAGCGGCACCGGAGAACTTCGCCTATACTTTGCTGCTCAGCCCGGACTTTTCGAAGCCTGACGCGCTCGCAGTGATCGACGTAAAGCCCGGCTCGCCGACCTTCAGTCAGGTCGTCCATACGGTGACGATGCCCTACAAGGGCGACGAGTTCCACCATTTCGGCTGGAACGCCTGCTCGTCGGCATTGTCGCCGCTCACCGGCCACGCGTTCCTCGAGCGGCGCTACCTGATCATCCCCGGAATCCGGTCCTCGCGCCTTTATGTCGTGGATACGAAGCCGGATCCCACCAAGGCGAAAATTCACAAGATCATCGAGCCCGAGGAGGTCTTGAAAAAGACCGGCTACTCGCGGCCTCACACGGTCCATTGCGGTCCCGAAGGCATCTACGTCAGCACGCTCGGCGGCGGCGGCAAGGATGGCACCGACGGGCCGCCAGGCATCTTCATCATGGACTGCGAGACGTTCGATATCTTGGGCCGCTGGGAGATCGACCGCGGACCCCAGAACCTCCACTATGACTTCTGGTGGAACCTGCCGCGCGACTACATGGTGACGAGCGAGTGGGGGCTGCCGCCGCAATACGAGAACGGGGTCGTGCCGGAGGACCTGCTGGCGAACAAGTATGGCCATCGGATCCACTTCTGGGACCTCCGGGCCCGGCGCAACGTCCAGACGATCGATCTCGGAGCCAACCACCAGATGGCGCTCGAGGTGCGGCCCGCACACGATCCCGTACGCGAGTACGGGTTCCTGGGCGTCGTGGTCGACACCACGAACCTCGAAGGCTCGATTTGGACCTGGTGGCGCGAAGGCGGCAAGTTCCACATCGAGAAGACGGCGACGATCCCGCCCGAACCGGCTTCCAAGGACCAGCTCCCGCCCCTCCTGCAGGGGTTTGGCGCAGTGCCGCCGCTGGTGACCGACATCGACCTCTCCCTGGATGACCGGTTCCTCTACGTCGCCTGCTGGGGAACCGGTGAGATGCGTCAGTACGACGTCACCGACCCGAGGAAGCCGAAGCTTGCGGGCTCGGTCCATGTCGGCGGCATCGCTCGCCGTACGCCCCACCCGAGCGGCAAGGTGCATGCGGGTGGTCCGCAGATGCTGGAGATCAGCCGTGACGGCAAGCGGGTCTACTGGACCAATTCGCTCTACTCGACCTGGGACAACCAATTCTATCCCGACGGAGTGCCGGGCGCTGAGGTCATGGCCAATGCGAGCCCGAGCGGCGGCCTCGAACTGGCAAAGGACTACTGGGTGAGCTTCCCTGACGGATACCGGGCGCATCAGATCCGGCTCGAGGGCGGAGACTGCTCGACGGATTCGTTCTGCTATCCGTCGGTTTGAACTGAACTGAACTGAACTGAACTGAACTGGACGCCTACCGCACTCTGGCTGGCTGTCGTCGCGAGTGGCCTCTATCACGGGGTGAACCCGGGGATGGGATGGCCGCTCGCCGTTTCAGCCGGGCTGATGGAAAGGAGCTCGCGCGCCCTCGTGGCAGCACTTTGGCCGCTGACGTGCGGCCATCTGCTGGCGATGCTAGTAGTGATCCTTCCGTTCTCTCTGCTGGTCGCCCTCGTCCAATGGCAACGACAGATCCAGATCGGCGCCAGCCTGCTGGTCATCGGGTTCGGTATCTTCCGGTTCGTCAACCGGCGCCATCCGCGGGCGCTGGCGCGGATACCACCGACGCAACTGGGGCTCTGGTCGTTTGCCGTGGCGATCGCGCATGGCGCGGGTTTGATGCTGGTACCGATCTATCTTGGCCTCTGCCGCGCCGCCGACCTCGACAGGACCCACGAGGCGGCCGGCGCCCTGATCAATGCCAATCTCGGCATGGCTATCCTGGTCTCCGTCGTCCACTCTGTCGCGATGATCGCAGCCGGCGGATTCTTGGCGTGGCTGGTCTACCGCTACCTGGGTCTCAAATTCGTGTCGCGGAGCTGGTTCAATCTGGATGCGACTTGGGCCTCCAGCCTGATATTGGTCGGCGCTCTCTCGCTTTCGATCAGCCTGGCGGGCCGGCACTGAGCCGCGTCGCGGCGATCCTCAAACCAAACGGCAATTCGGGGTCGTCAATTGGCATCGCCCTCCGCAACATCGACCTTTGGACCGATTGAATTGCCGGTGGCCTGCTGTGCCAGGCTGGCGGCGGATGCTGGATGAGAATGGTTTTGTCAACATCGACGTAGGCCGCCTCTCGACACTTTCGGCGGAGTGCGCGGGGAGGGGCATTTGACGAAGGCCGCTTCGAACCGTTTGAGTTTGGTCGGCCCCAGACCTCGCCCTTGGCGCGCCGTCATCGCTTGGCGCCGGCTTCGGCCTCGGTCGTGGTTTCCATGAATTCTGCGAGACGGCGATGGTAGAGCGTAGTGATCGCTTCCAGGTCCGCGCGGCGCCAGTCGACGGCGAGATCGCTCTGGTCGGCCATCAGACCGGCCAGGACCCGCGCGTTGACCGCCCTCATATAGTGCGAGCCGTCATAGGTCCCCTCTTTGCTCTCGGTCAGCGCCGACGGGATCGAAAAGTCGAGAAACTCGTCATAGGCCGCGGCAACTCGACCGATCGCGGCGAGATAGGCGTCGAGCTGGTCGGTCAGACTGAAGGCGGCGATGCGCCAAGCCGATTCTGGCGGGATGTAGCCGATCGCGCGCGCCTCGGGGAATAGATGGCGCAGCTCGATATAGGCCGCGGCGCGCTCGGGATGTACGTCGAACGGCCCCGGCTGCGGCTTGATCGGGCCCTTCGGGTCGTAGCGATGACGCTTCGATCTGACCTCGAGCTGGGCGCGAAAGTCCGCATCATAGTAGCGATGGTGCGGCGCGTCCCCGCGCAACGTGCGGATCGAGAAATCGAGCGCATCGAGCGACAGATAGCTGGCAAAGATAGAGGGCGGCCCCGCCCCGTCGCGGATAAAGTCCGGCATTTCGACGGCCTGTTCCGGTCCGATGAACTCGGCGCGTTTGACGTCGACGATCACCAGGCGAGGCGCATAGCCGCGTTCCCGTAAATACTTTGCGTAGAGCAGGTATTCGGACGCCTGCCCATCCGAAACCGATAAATTATAGCAGCGGTATCCCTCGATCTTTTCCTCGGGCAGCAGGCTGGCGCGCGAAGTTCCAAAAATGACGCAATCGTAATCGGCAAGCCGCGGCAGGAACCTGATGATCGTGGCCAACCGCTCGTTGAAGGGATAGTTGATCTGGGTCAGCACATTCCCCCTCAGATACCAGAGGGGATCGACCAGACAATTGACGAGAAAGCACGCCGCGACGATTAGGCCGGCCGTGGCCACCAGCCAGCCGAGATAGGTGCGGAGTCGCTGCTTTGATCTCACCCTCAATCTCACCATCTATCGTTTCGCTCCCTGCAAAGGGCGCGTGATGCCGCTCAAGCGGACACTTCCGCGCCTCTTCGTTTCTTTCACAGGCTGTTTCGCCGCGTGACGAGTACCACATCGATGTTGCGCACGCTATGTTGAGCGGGACTCTCACCCGACCGAAACGATAATGGACGAGATCGCCGAGGTCGAACCGCTGGCACCGTTCCGCCGCTGGCTCGACGAAGCCTGGAAAGGCGAGCCCAACGCGCACGCGATGACACTTGCGACGGCGACCCCGGCGGGCCGGCCGTCGGCGCGGATGGTGCTGTTGAAGGGGCTCGATGCGCGCGGGTTCGTCTTCTACACCAATCTCGAGAGCCAGAAGTCGACAGAGTTGTTCGCCAACCCCTATGCCGCGCTGTGTTTTATGTGGAAGTCGCTGAACCGGCAGGTTCGCGTCGAGGGTCCCGTCGAACCGGTCGACGACGACGAGGCGGACACCTATTTCGCCACCCGGCCGCGCGACAGCCAGCTCGGCGCTTGGGCCTCCGACCAGTCGCGCTCGCTGGAGAGCCGTGCGGCGCTCGAGCGCCGGGTCGAAGAGTTTTCCCGCCGCTTCGCCGAGGGTAGAGTACCGCGTCCGGCATACTGGTCAGGCTTCCGGGTCGTGCCGGAACGCGTGGAATTCTGGCAGGAGCGGCCGTTTCGGATGCATGATCGGTTGTTGTTTCTTCGTGAAGGCGGGAGATGGCGACGGGAACGGCTTTTTCCGTGATCTACGGGGTGCCAGCCAACCGACTCCGGCGGTTGGCGACCTACGCCTCCGTGGCGGTCGCGGCGCTGCTGATCGCGGCCAAATTCGCGGCCTGGCTCGAAACCGGATCCGTCGCGCTGTTGTCGAGCCTCGTCGATTCGCTGCTCGACATCGTCGCCTCGCTCGTCAATCTGGCCGCGGTACGCCATGCGATGAGCCCCGCCGACCGCGAGCATCGCTTCGGCCACGGTAAGGCCGAGCCCCTTGCCGTGCTTGGCCAATCGGCGTTCATCATCGGCAGCGCGATGCTGCTGTTTGCCGAGGCGGTGCGGCGGCTGATCTGGCCGGTCCCCGTCGACAACCCGCCCGCCGGGATCGTGGTCATGATCTTCTCGATCGCGGTGACGGTTGGGCTTGTCCTCTATCAACGGTACGTCGTGCGGCGCACCGGATCGATCGCGGTCAGCGCCGATGAGCTGCACTATCGCAGCGATCTCGTCTTGAACATCGGCGTCATCATAGCACTCGTCCTCGGCAGTGCCCTCCACCTGCCGCTCATCGATCCGCTGTTCGGCGCCGCGATCGGCGTCTGGATCGTGTACAGTGCCGTGCGGCTGGCCCGCCTGTCGCTGTTCCAGCTGATGGACCACGAGCTGCCCGACGATGAACGCGAAAAGATCCGCGCGATTGCGCAATCGCACCCCGACGTTGCCGCCGCGCACGATTTGCGCACCCGGGTTGCCGGGCCGACCGCCTTTATCCAGATCCATATCGAAATGGACGGTGCCTTAAGCCTCGTCCGCGCGCACGAGATCTCCGACGAAGTAGAGGCGAGGATGCGTGCCGCCTATCCGAACGCCGAGATCATGATTCATCAGGATCCCGAGGGGATCGAGGAGCCGCGTGCGAACTTTCCTCGCCGGGTTGCCGCGCGATGAGCGGCGAGCGGAAGGTCCTGCTGTTGACCGGCGCCAGCCGCGGGATCGGGCACGCCACGGTCAAACGCTTCAGCGACGCCGGCTGGCGGATCATCACCTGCTCGCGCGACGACGTGCCGCCGGAATGCAAGCGCGACCCGAACTGGACGCACCACATCACCGCCGACCTCGCCGATCCCGCCGACCTCGAGCACTTCGTCGCCGAGGCGAAACGGTTTTTCGACGGCGCGTTGCATGCGCTCGTCAACAATGCCGGGGTCTCGCCAAAGGCTCCGACCAAGGAACGGCTCGGCTGCCTCAACGGCGACATTGAAGATTGGCACAGGGTGTTTCAGTTGAACTTCTTCGTGCCATTGATCCTGGCCCGCGCCTTTGCCCCGGCCCTGGCGCAGGGCAAAGGGGCAATCGTCAACATCACGTCGATCGCCGGTCACGTCGTGCATCCGTTCGCCGGCTCGGCTTACTCGACCTCTAAGGCGGCATTGTCGGCGTTGACCCGCGAGATGGCCGCCGAATTCGCCCGGCTTGGGGTCCGCGTCAACGCCGTTGCCCCCGGCGAGATCGAAACCGCGATGCTCTCGCCCGAGACCGCGGTGCTGCTGCCGCGCATCCCGCTCAACCGGCTCGGTGTTCCGGCCGATGTCGCCGGCACGATCTTTTTCCTGTGCAGCGAGGACGCTGCCTACGTCACCGGGACCGAGATCTCGGTCAACGGCGGTCAGCACATCTACTGACCCGCCTCGGGAAATGGGGTCAGAGTCGAGTTTCCTTTGGGCCTCGTTTGCTTTGGTTGCGCAAGTCCGCAAATTCCCGGTTTCACGGGTAAATTCCCGGCAAAAAACCGCATCGGGCGCAAAAATCGGTCGTCATCGCCGCGAAAACACCAGTATGATCAAATACTTAGCGTAGCCGAGGCCGGGCCACCGCCGGTGTCGCAACCGGGTATCTCCGGCCCGGCAAAACCGGGAAAACTTGCGATAACCGGGAAATAACCGGGAAAGGGCGGCCGATCGTCCAGACGAGGCACCCAACCTGCCATACATGCTACGCGCTGATCTTGATACAAAGATGGCGGACCGGTCGGCCGAGCTCGATGCTTAATGCGCGGCGGACGCCGGTTCGGTGGGACCAACGGCTAGAGTGAGTCTGCGTCCACCGCAAATAAGGGACTTGATCGCCGGCCTCAAATTGCCGTTGGGCTGACGGCCCGCCTGCACCGTCGCCGCGCGCATCCGCACCGTGCCCAGGATCAGGCGGCGCGGCGCAGGGTGAGCCGGGTCCACACGTCGGCAAGAGCGGCGACGAGCGCGTCGATGTCGGCGTCGCTATGCAGTGGCGACGGTGTCAGGCGGAGGCGCTCCGTGCCGCGCGGCACGGTCGGGTAATTGATCGGCTGGACATAGATGCGGTGGCGGTGCAGGAGCTCGTCGCAGGCGCCTTTGCACAGCCCGGGATCGCCGATCATCACCGGGACGATGTGGCTCGGCGACGGCATCACCGGCAGCCCTGCCTCGGCTAAACGCCGCTTCACGGTCGCCGCCCGCTCCTGATGGCGATCGCGTTCGACTTGGCTCTTTTTCAGGTGCCGGATGCTGACGAGCGCGCCGGCGGCGAGTGCGGGCGGCAACGAGGTCGTGAAGATGAAGCCCGGCGCGTGGCTGCGCAGAAAATCGACGAGTGCGGCCGAACCGGCAATATAGCCGCCGATCACCCCAAAGGCCTTGCCGAGGGTGCCCTGGATCACCGTCGGGCGATGCATGACCCCTTGGCTCTCGGCAATCCCGCCGCCGCGCGCTCCGTAGAGCCCGACCGCATGCACCTCGTCGAGATAGGTCATCGCGCCATACCGGTCGGCGGCATCGCACAATTCGCCGATCGGGGCGATATCGCCGTCCATCGAATAGACCGACTCGAAACAGACGAGCTTCGGCCGATCCGGGGCCACTTGCTCCAACAAGCGCCCGAGATCGGCGGGGTCGTTGTGCCGGAAGATGTGCTTCTCGGCCCGGCTGTTGCGGATGCCGGCGATCATCGAGGCATGGTTGAGGGCATCCGAGAATACGACCGTGCCCGGCAATTCGCGCGCCAGCGTAGACAATGCCGCATCGTTGGCGACATAGCCTGAGGTGAAGATCAGTGCGGCTTCGCGACCGTGCAGATCGGCGATCTCGCGCTCGAGCAAGAGGTGTAGGTGGCTGTTGCCCGAAATGTTGCGGGTCCCGCCGGCGCCCGCACCCATCGTCCGCAGCGCCTGTTCCATGGCGGCAAGGACCGCCGGATGCTGGCCCATGCCGAGATAGTCGTTCGAGCACCAGACCGTGACCTCGGCGCCGATCCGGTGATCAAAGGCGCGCGGAAAATGACCGCAGCGCCGCTCGAGGTCGGCGAAGATGCGGTAGCGTCCCTCGGCGCGCAACGCGTCCAGGCGCTCTTTGAAGAAGCCTTCGTAGTCCATTGCCGGCCCGGTTACCAAGACCACCGCATCCTAACACATCCCCGGTGGCCCGCACCGGGCGACATGTCGCGGAGGCTGTGGCCCTATTTCTTTGGTGCGCACATATAGGTCGCCCGCGCCGGGAGCAGCAACGGGCAATATTGCAAATACCAGTCTGTGCTGGAGTAGGTCGCGACCGTGTCGGCTGCGCATTCTTGCTGCGCGGCCGCCTGAACCTGATCGAGAGAGCTGGCGAACGTATCGTAACATATCGCGACCCGCGTCAGGGCGGCGTCCTCGCCCGGGCGCGCGGCCCGCGGAAAGGTCGCGTAGGGATCGAGTGCAGAACAGCCCGCTAGGGACGCAAGCAGCACGATCGTCTGGGCGATTTTCATCAGGACTTGGCGAGCGCCCGCTCGAGGAAGACGGCACATGCCATCAGGCGCGCATCGTTGCCGATCCGCCCGACGAGCTGAACGCCGGTCGGTAAGCCATTCTCGGCCCAGCGCGCCGGCAGGGTCACGCATGGAACTCCGAGCAAGGTCCACATCCGGTTGAAGACCGGGTCTCCGGTGTTGCCGAGTCCGACCGGCGCCTCTCCCGGCGCCGCCGGCACAAGAACCGCGTCGCACGAGCCGAAAAACGCATTGAGCCCGGCGCGCGCCTCCGCGGCGCGAGCGAGCGCCCGATCGTACTCGTCGGCCCCGATCGTCATCCCGGCATCGAGCATCTGAGCGAAGCGCGGCGACAACTCGGCGCTGTGCAGGGTGCGCTCATAGGCAAACGCGCGAACCGCCTCGAAATGCATGATCGTATTCTGGACTTCGGCAAGGCCATGATGCTCGGGCGCGACAGCCAGCTCCGCGACCGCGGCCCCGGCGCGTTCGAGCGCCGCCCGCGCCGCGTCGAGAGCGGCTGCCGTTGCCGGCTCGGCTTCCCCCCACATCGGTGTGCGATAGAGACCGAAACGGGGGGCGTCGCTCAGCACGGCGAGATGGCGCAGCGCCGGCCGCTCGGAGAGCACGCCGGCAAAGAACGCGGCATCTTCGACCGTGCCGGCGAGCACGCCGATCGTATCGAGACTGTCGGCGAGCGGCTTCACTCCGGCGCGGTTGATCAGGCCGAAGCTCGGCTTGTAGCCGATGCAGCCGCAATACGCCGCCGGGCGGATAATCGACCCTGCGGTCTGCGTGCCGAAGGCCAAAGGGACCATCCCATCGGCGACCGCCGCCGCCGAGCCGCTCGACGAGCCGCCGGGGGTGTGAGCGGGATTACGCGGGTTCGCGGTCTTGCCCGGCGTAAAGGCGGCGAATTCGGTGGTCACGGTCTTGCCGAGAACGACCGCACCGGTGGCGCGGGCGAGTGCTACGCATGACGCGTCCGCCGCGGGCCGGTGACCGCGGTAGATCGACGAGCCGTAGGCGGTCGGCATGTCGACGGTGTCGATCAGGTCTTTGACCGCGATCGGGATCCCGTGAAGCGGCCCGCGCGTCGGCTCGGCGTCTCGCTGCCGGGCGGTGGCGAGCGCTCGCTCGCGGTCGAGATACTCCCATGCGCCGACCATCGTCTCGCGCGCCTCGATACGGTCGAGATAGGCTGCAACCAGCGCCTCGGCGGTCAACCGGTGCTCGGCGATTTGCCGGGCCGCCTCTCG
>Ga0209656_10000027_pt1 | contig 106549 bp, 93 predicted proteins | sample BogFormECP12_OM2_FD_188239 | JGI IMG/M metagenome (GOLD analysis project Ga0209656, IMG submission 188239) | Bog forest soil microbial communities from Calvert Island, British Columbia, Canada - ECP12_OM2 (SPAdes) (version 2) | ecosystem: Environmental > Aquatic > Freshwater > Wetlands > Bog ...
CGATCTGATTTTCCGCCACCTCGCCGCCGCCGGCATCGACTTGGCCACGGCTCAGAATCAGCCTGAGCCGGTTAACGGGGATCAAGCCTCCCCGAAATTGACGACGGGTCGCGAAAGGCTGCTCGAGCTAGTCGCCATATTCGCGAGCTTGACGACCGAAGAGCGCAAGGCAATCGCGGCCAAGCTCAAGCAGAAATCCTACGACCAGGGCGAGACATTGGTCGAACCGGGAACGGTGCTGCACTCGCTGTTCATCGTCGGTACCGGCGTCCTGTCGTTTACGCGCGAGGAAAGCGAAGGCGAGATCGAGCTGATGCGGATTGGGCCGGGCGACCACTACGGCGAAATCGGGATGCTGACCGGAGCTCCCGCTACGGCAAAGATCAGCGCGCTGATCCCCGCCACGGTGTACGAGCTGGAAAAAGACGACCTCTCGCCGATTCTGGAAGCACGCGCGGAAGTCTCTCAGGGGCTCTGCCGCGCATTGGCGCAGCGTCAAGCCGCGGGTCAACTGACCGCCTCGACCGAGCTTGCCCAGGAGGTGCCGGCGAACCGGCTGACCACTTGGTTTTCCGAACGACTGCATCGGCTATACGACATCGCGAGCGTCGAGTGAACGGGCTCCAGCTCGGCCCGAGGGTCAAACTTGCGGGAGCCGCGCGTCGGTGAACATGCTGCACGGGACCAGCCGGTCGCGCGTGTGCGATAGCCGCCAGCCTATCGCGGCAACCCGCGGGCGCTATCGTGTCTCCGTCAGGCCAAAAAAGCTTGGTCGGGTTCACAACCCGCCACGTGACGGGATCAACGGATTGGGATCCTTCGGCGACGGCCCCTCGGAATCGCGCGAAAGATGAATGCTTCAGACTATCTCAGGCCGGACGCCCTCGAGCGCATCCTGGGACGTACGCTCGTGTTTCTCGTATGGGTTGGCCTGATCCGGGGCCACTTCTACGTACTCGAAGTCCGAGGGCGAAAGAGCGGCCGGACGATCTCGCTGCCGGTGGATCCGCTCGATCTCGAAGGGCAGCGCTACCTGGTCTGCGCCCGCGGCAACTCCAATTGGGTGCGCAATGCTCGGACGGCGGGTGAGGTCACGCTCGTCCGTGCGATGCGCCGCCGCCGCTACCATGCGCGCGAGCTTCCACCCGACATGCGTCCACCCATTCTCAAGGCATATCTCGACCGCTTCGCCGGCGAGGTCCAGCGCTTCTTCCCGGTCCCGAAGGGATCGGCGGTGGAGTCGTTCAACGATCTGGCGCCACGTTACCCGGTCTTCGCGCTGCAGCCACTGGACGAGACTGGCGCGCAGTCGGTGATCACGATCCCGTACGTTTCTGGTTCGCGCCGACACGGCCAGACGCGCGGCGCCTTGCTGCCGGGAGTGAAGGGTGCCCGCCGGGAAGCCCGCAGCCGCCTTGATCACGGTGAGCTGCTTCTCCTCCAAGCTGCGCGATCAGGCCGAGCAACCGGGGCCACTCTATCAGCTTCGGCGCGCCGCGGGGCGGCAGAATCTGGTGGCGAGGAGCTGCGACTGTCTGCCGGTAGGCATCTATTCCACGGCGATCTTTTGCTGCAACACCCGGTTGGCCGGCAGCCAGATCGCCTAACCCATGCCTTCCGCTCAGCGCCCGTGATCTGGTCGGGCGGCAAACCTATCAAGCCACCTTCAAGAAGACGTTTTGGCGCAGCTGCTTCGAACGGGCCATTGCCGCACCGAAAAATCTCAAGCCTTGATCTGCGCGCGCTCGATCGCTTCCGTCACCAGCTCCTCGGCCGCCTCGGTATCGAGCCAGCTGCCTACCGAGACCCACTTTCCTTTCTCCAGATCCTTGTAATGCTGGAAGAAATGGGCGATCTGCTCGCACATCACCGGCGGCAGGTCGCGGTAGCTGCGGATCCCGGCATAGAAGGGGTTGAGATCATCGACCGGAACGGCAACGATCTTCTCGTCCCCTCCGTGCTCGTCCTCCATCACCAAGGCACCGACCGGCCGGCAGCGGATGACCGCACCCGGCACCACCGGAAACTGGCTAATCACCAGTACGTCGCAGGGATCGCCATCATCCGAAAGCGTCTGCGGGATGAACCCGTAATTGCCTGGATAGAACATCGCGGTATGGAGGAAGCGGTCGACGAAGAGCGCACCCGATTCCTTGTCCATCTCGTATTTGACCGGGACACCGCCGAGCGGGATCTCGATCACTGCATGGAGATCGGTGGGCGGGTTTCTGCCTGGCGAAATCAGTCGCAACTCCATGTCAACCTCGCTCGAACGATACTCGAGAATACGCCGCCAGAACGGTGGGCGGCTCGGTGTCGGCAAGCAATCTTAGTTGTCATTTCCCGTATGACATAGACCATCTGTCTTACGCGGGAAGTTAGGATTGCTCAAGCCTCCTGAAATGGCATGGCTCTTGAGCGTGAAGACCGTGTTCCCGAGGAAGGGTGCTCAGGTCTGGCACCAGGATCAGCGAGAAGTTCATCGCCACATCTATGGCGAGAGCCAATACGGGAGGATCTCAGCCCGTGGTCAGGACCCATTGAAATTGGGCAGGGGCATTTCTCAACAAATACGATACCGCATCACGTATCTCTGGATCTCTTACGCTGTGGTAATCATCGAAAACAAATAGACCTCATTCGACCTCATGCTCAATGTCACCCGGCCCGTTGATCCTGGTGGAAGTGATCGTATCGGGGGGGCCAAGGATATGTCCGAGATCAGATTGATTGTTGCCTCGCCAACGCCATCGCAAGCGCGGCGCAACGCATGGGATACCTAGCGGAGAAATCGTGCAGGCTCGTCGTCGTCGGCAACGAGAGCAAGCCAGGCGACTGAACTCCCAGCCAGCTGGAATAGCTCTGCCCGAGCGACTGCCAGAGGGGTCTTGCCAAACCCCGCACCCGCCTTGCCCTGCCGCACCTCGTGGCGGCAGGACCTTGGTCGTGAGAAGTTGCGGCTGTTGCCGATAATCATTTGGTTCCAGGCAGCCAAGCGGCGCGGCGCCTCCCGACGCATGTCGAGCGCGGCTCCGCCGTCCGCGTCCCGTTGGGGCCCCCAAATTGAATCGCTCGATCCCCCGGGGGACCGAAACAAATATCTTCCACTTGATCGAGGTTAAAGCCGGCCCGGCGCCCCGCGACAGACTCGCCAAGCGCTGGCCGTGTAAAAAATATGAGCAGAGGAGATTCGTGACAAACCGGCCGAAGCCCGCTTTAAGAACCAGCACGGCCGAACCAGGGGTGAGCCGGCTGGCGGCACAGGAGGGAGGAAGTCTAATGATCGGCAAACCTATCGGGCGGACGGCGTCGGCGTATGGCTACCCACTGCTGATAAAGGAACTGTTGAAGTCAGGGGTGACCCGGGCTCCGGAGCAGGAGATCGTGTATGCCGACAACAGACGAATGGCCTACCGCGAGTTCGGCGAGCGGGTGGGACGGCTGGCCTCGGCCCTCGCCGGCCTGGGTGTCAGGCCGGGCGACACGGTCGGTGTAATGGATTGGGACAGCACCCGCTATCTGGAATGTTTCTTCGCCGTGCCGATGATGGGGGCGGTACTGCACACCATCAACGTCCGGCTGTCTCCGGAACAAATCCTCTGCACGATCAATCACGCCGAAGACGATGTCATCCTGGTCAATAGCGAGTTTTTGCCTGTCCTGGAACAGATCTGGGAGCGAGTGGAGCCCGGGAAAAAACTCATGCTGCTGGACGACAGCGGGCAGGTACATGAGACGCATCTCCCTCTCCGCGCTCTGCCGGAGGATCATCAAATACGAAGCATGATTTAGGAGGAGCTACCCTATGACGGCGTATCGTGCACCGCTGCAGGACATGCGGTTCGTGATCAACGAATTGGCCGGCCTGAAGAACCTTGCCGCTTTGCCAGGCTACGAGGAAGTGACGCCAGAATTGGCCGAGGCGGTGCTCGAGGAGGCGGCGAGGCTCGCCAGCGAGGTGCTCGCGCCGCTGAACAAGCCAGGTGACGAGCGGGGCGCGTCCTTGACCAAGGACGGTGTAGTCGCGGCCGACGGCTTTGGCGCAGCGTACCGCCGGTTCGTCGACAACGGCTGGAACGGCCTCGGCGGCGATCCCGAATATGGCGGACAGGGTCTGCCGGGGCTGGTGGCCGCGGCGGCCGTGGAAATATGGAACTCGGCCAACATGTCATTCGCGCTTTGCCCTCTGCTTACCGCCGGGGCGATGGAGGCGATCAAGGCGCACGCTTCCGACGAGCTGAAGACCCGCTATCTGCCGAAGCTCGTCAGCGGCGAATGGTCGGGCACGATGAATCTGACCGAACCGCAAGCCGGTTCCGACTTGGCGGCGGTCCGGACCAAGGCCGCACCCGACGGCGACCACTACCGGATTTCCGGCCAGAAGATCTTCATCACCTGGGGCGATCACGACATGACCGAGAACGTCGTGCACCTGGTGCTCGCCCGCCTTCCCGATGCGCCGGAGGGCACACGGGGGATCTCATTGTTTCTGGTGCCCAAATTCCTGGTCGGCCCCGACGGCTCACTGGCGGAGCGCAACGATGTCGTGTGCGCGTCGATCGAGCACAAGCTCGGCATCCACGCTAGTCCCACTTGCGTTATGAGCTTTGGTGAGAAGGAAGGTGCCATCGGCTACCTGGTGGGCCGGGAGAACGAGGGCCTGCCGCACATGTTCACGATGATGAACGAAGCCCGGCAGAAGGTCGGGTTGCAGGGCCTCGGAATCGCCGAGCGTGCCTACCAGGCAGCGCGCGACTACGCCAAGGAGCGTGTCCAGGGCCGGCCGGTGGGGCAGCGGAGCGGCGACCGGGTAACGATTATTCATCACCCCGATGTGCGGCGCATGCTGCTGACGATGAAGTCGCAGATCGAGGCGATGCGCGCCTTCGGGTATGTGCTGACGGCAGACGGCGATCTCGCGCACAAGCACCCCGACGCGGCGGAACGCCAACGCCACCAGGGGCGGGTGGACCTGCTGACCCCGGTGCTCAAGGGCTGGTGCACCGAGCTCGGCGTGGAAATCGCCTCGCTCGGTGTCCAGGTCTTTGGCGGCATGGGATACATTGAGGAGACCGGCGCCGCCCAATACCTGCGCGACGCGCGCATCGCCACGATCTACGAGGGAACCACCGGAATTCAGGCGGGCGATCTGGTGGGGCGCAAGTTGCCGTCCGATAACGGCTGGGCAATGGCCGCGCTGATCGGTGAGATGCGTGCCGTAGAGGGCCAGCTCGGCGGTTCCGATAACGTCGATTTCCCGGCAATCCGCGAGAACCTGGCGGTGGGCATCCAGGCCTTGGAGCAGGCCACGCAATGGATGCTGCAAACGATTGGCGAGGATCCTGATGCGGCACTGGGCGCCTCTGTAACCTATATGATGCTGACCGGCTACGTCTGTGGCGGCTGGCAGATGGCGCGCGCCGCGCTCGCCGCGAGATCGCGCATAGGCTCGGGCACAGACGAGGATTTCTGCCGGGCAAAGATCGCGACCGCAAGGTTCTATGCCGAGCAGATCCTGCCCAAGGCAAACGCCCTGCTGGCTGCGGTCAAAAGCGGCGCCTCCACCGCATTGGCATTGGCGGAGGAGCAGTTTTGACCGGCTCCTGCCGCATTCCTATGCGGGGACGAGCCATGATAGTCGTGCGGTGGCGGTGGGTTTCGGCGGCGGCCATTGGGGCGCTGGCGATCTTGTACGGGAGCGGAGCGGCTGTCGCCTCGGGCTTCGCGCTGCGCGAGGGTGCGACGGACTGGATGGCAAACGGCTTCGCCGGCGAAACGGCGAAGGCCTATGATGCCAGCACCGCTTACAGTAACCCGGCCGGCATGGTTCGGCTGGACCAGAGCGAGGTCGACGGCAGCCTGAACGGAATCTTTCCGAGGGTGAACTTTTCCGGCACCAACATGCTCAATGGCGCGCCGGTCGCCGGAACGACCGCCGGCAACGACATCCAGGCCGCCGCGGACCCCGCAGGGTTCGGTGTCTACAATTACTCGGCCGACCTGAAGTTCGGCTTCTCGGTCACTGCGCCGTTCGGTCTGCGCACAACTTATGCGAACGATTTCGTTGGCCGCTATCAGGCGCTCGCGACGGCCGTCACGGACGTCACGGTGTCGGCCTCCGCCGCTTATCGCATCGACGACCATTTCTCGATCGGGGCCGGCCCGGTGCTCGATTGATTGTACGCCCACTGACGCAGGCGCTCAACTTCGGCCCGCTGGGGGACGGCGCCGCGGACCTGCACGGGCAGGAATGGTCGGCGGGCTTCAACATCGGAGGGTTGTATCAGTTCGACCCATCCACCCGCATCGGCGTCGACTACCGCTCGCGAATCAAGCAGAACATCACCGTCACCCAGGCGATCTCGCCGCCCTTGACGATCCCGGTCGTCGCGGCCGCGATCGGGGCGCAGAGCACGACGGGCAATACGAGCGCCACATTGCCAGATAGCCTCACCGTCGGCTTTTATCACGAGATCGACCAGCAATGGGCGGTGATGTCGGATTTGCAATGGACACACTGGTCGCTGTTCCAGAACGTAACGTTTACGCCGCAGAACGGTACGCCGCCGACCGTCATTCCAGAGAATTGGCACGACACCGCCTTCGTCAGCATCGGCTCCAGCTATCAGACAACTGACAAGTTGCGGCTGCAGGCTGGCCTGTTCTACGACGAGTCGCCAGTGACAGACGCGAACCGGACGTCACGGGTGCCGGACAATAACCGGTATGGCATCGGTGTCGGTCTGACCTATGCCGCCTTCGGCAACGTCGATCTGCAGGTGGCCTACTCGCATTTGTTCCTTCCAAGCGCAACAATCAACCAGACGACCTCGCCGACATCGGGAACATTGGTCGGCAAGTACAGCTCGTCCGTCAACACCGCCAGTATCGGGATCAGGGTGCGGTTCTGATGCAGATATACGAGTGAGCGGCTGAACGATGCAGTGCGAAGCGATGGAATTCGACGTGCTGATCGTCGGCGGCGGCCCGGCGTGCATCGCCGCGGCGATCCGGCTCAAGCAGCTGGCGGCGCAGCCCGACCGGGAGATCGGCGTCTGCGTGATCGAGAAGGGGCGGAGATCGGCGCTCATATCCTGTCGGGGGCGGTCATGGACCCGCGGGTATTGTGCCCGCGGTCACCAACGCGACCTTTGCTGCGACTGGCAAGCGCCTGCGAAAGCTGCCAATCGAGACGACCGTATTGAAGCAGCCGGCGTGAGCGGAACACTAAGCCCAACTCTGATGGAGACTGGCGGGAACCAACGCTGCGGTGCCAAGCGCGGCGGCGATCGTCCGTCGAGCGTCATTTCGGCGCGGCGGCCGAAGGATGGAACAGCTGCTCGTCATTGAGCTCGTAGGCGCCGATCGCTGCTTGGCCTTCCGCCGAAAGCCAGTCGGCAAAGCGGCGGGCCGGTATTTGCTTGTTTGCTTGGCCTCGGGGTGCTTCTGTGGATCGAGCAGGATCACGTCGTAACGGTTCAGCAGGCGCGGATCGCCTTCGACCAGCACGGTGAGCCCGCCCTTGTTGCCGAAGCTGAGCCAGGTGCCGCGATCGGACAATGTATAGGCGCCCATCGCCGATGCGGTGTTGAGTGCGGCACCCATGCCGCCGCCGATGTCGCGGTACCACGACCCGCCGCCGGCCTGGGCCGGGTCGATCCCGGCCGCGCGCCACAGGCGGTGTTCGAGGGCGTCGGTGCCGCTCTTGTCGCCGCGCGACATGAACGGGGCGCCGGCGGCGGCGATCGCCGAGAACGCCGCGACCGCGTCATGGCCGCCGGCGACATGCGCCGGATACGCGCGCGGACCGACCACGATGAAATCGTTCCAGGCGATCTGCCGGCGCTCGATGCCGTGCCCCTGGGCGATGAACTCAGCCTCGGCCTCCGGATCGTGCACCAGGACCAGATCGGCATCGCCATGCGCCGTCGTCGCCAGCGCCTGGCCGGTGCCCTGGGCGAGGACGCGCACCGAGATGCCGGTCTCTCTGGTGAATTCGGGCAGGATGTGCGCGAGCAGACCCGAATTCTCGACCGACGTGGTCGAGGCGAGCACGATCGCCTCGTCGGCGCGGCTCGGTTCGCCGGCGAATAGAGCGGAACCGATCAGCATCGCCGCGGCCAGCTTGCGTCTCACCACCACCGTCCTCCCTTGGCACCGTAGGCGAAGATCGTGGCGCTGACGGCGATGCTGATCCCGATCAGGACGAGGCCGAGGCCGAGCGACAGATTGCCCTTGCTGGTCTCGAGCACGATCGCCGTCGTCATTGTCCGCGTGTAGCCGGCGATATTGCCGCCGACGATCAGGATGGCCCCGACCTCCAGACCGTCCGGCCGAACCCGGCGAGGACGGTGGTGACCAGCTGGAGCCGCGCCATCGCGAGCAGGTGAGGAACAGCCCGCAGGCGAGTGGCCCTGTCGACCTCGAGTGCGGCGCCGTAATCGGCCCATAAATCGGCCGCCGCGGCATGCACGAGTGCGGTCACGATCGGCAGCGCCAGCGCGCTCTGTGCCAGCACCATGGCGCCGGGGGTAAACAGCAGGCCGAGAGCGCCGAGCGGGCCCCACCGGGAGAGGAGCAGTGCGGTGGCGGACAGGCCGACCCCGAGCAAGAGAAGGCGATCTGCCAGACGCCCTCGATATCGAAGGTCGCCCAGAGATCCGAGACGGACACGGATCGGCGAGCGGCTGCTTCGGGTGGAAACCTGCCGTTCGTTGCCAGTCGCAAAATCACCGAGGGGCGCGGTTGATTACCCGTTGTCCGTCTTGACTGCTGATGCGCACGGTTGCGTCCGATTGATCATCTTCCATCGGAGGCGCAGACTGAGAAACGGGTAGCCTTCCCGGGAGGAAGCACTGAGCGGAGAGCAGGTCGAACGCCGGCTCGCGGCCATTCTCGCCGCCGACGTCGCCGGATATAGCCGCCTCTTGGGTCAGGACGAAGCCGGCACTCTCGCAAGGCTCCGAACCCATCGCCGCGAACTCATCGACCCCAAGATTGCCGAACACAAGGGCCGCATCGTCAAGACAACCGGTGATGGCATCCTCATCGAATTCCCGAGCGTCGTTGAGGCCGTCGCCTATGCAGTCGCCGTCCAGCGTGGGGTGGCCGAGCGCAATGCGGGGACGTCCGAGGATCAGAGGATCGTATTCCGGGTCGGGGTCAATCTCGGCGATGTGATCGTCGAGGACGGCGACATCCACGGTGACGGTGTGAATGTCGCCGCCCGGTTGGAGGCTCTGGCCGAACCGGGTGGTGTTTGCGTGTCGGGTACAGTCCGCGACCATATCGGCAACAGGCTCGATTTGGCGTTCAACGACATGGGCGACCAGAGCCTCAAGAGATCGACCGCGGGCTGCGCGCCATCACCCCTGTCATGATGCCGGGCACCAGCCACCTGCGAAACGCAGAGCACCGCGAGCTGTACCTCTCGGGCCTGCGGCTCGCCATGGGGACATGACCGCCACCCGCCGCCTCGCCGCGATCCTCTCCGCCGATGTCGGCGGCTATTCGCGGCTGATGGGGGCCGACGAGGAGGGCACGTTACGGCGGCTGAAGGCGCTGCGCGCCGAGCTGATCGACCCCGCCATCGCGCAACACAACGGCCGGATCGTCAAGACCACGGGCGACGGGATGCTGGTCGAATTCGCCAGCGTCGTCGATGCGATGCGCTGCGCAACCGCGTGGCAGGCAACAATGGCCGAGCGCCCCGCGGCCGACCCGGCCGAGACCCGCATCGACTTCCGCATCGGGGTCAATCTCGGCGACATCATCATCGATGGCGACGACATCTTCGGCGACGGGGTCAACATCGCGGCGCGGCTGGAGGCGATGGCCGAGCCCGGCGGCATTTGCATCTCGCGCACGGTCATCACCCAGACCCGCGGTAAGCTCGATTTCCCGGTCGAGGATCTCGGCGAACAGGCGCTCAAAAACATCGCTCAGCCGATCCACGTCTTCCGCGTGCTGGCGGAGGAAAAGAAGATGCCCGATCCTGCTAGCCCGGCGCTCGCCCTACCCGACAAGCCGTCGATCGCGGTGCTGCCCTTCGCCAATATGAGCGGCGATCCAGAGCAGGAATATTTCGTCGACGGCATGGTCGAGGAGATCATCACCGCGCTCTCCCGCATCCGCTGGCTCTTCGTCATCGCCCGCAATTCGAGCTTCACCTACAAAGGACAACCCTTCGATGTGAAGCAGGTCGGACGGGAGCTCGGCGTGCGGTACGTGCTCGAAGGCTCGGTACGCAAGGCTGGCAATCGGGTGCGGATCACCGGCCAGCTAATTGATACCACGACCGGCACGCATCTCTGGGCCGATCGGTTCGACGGCTCGCTCGAAGATGTCTTCGAGCTTCAGGACAAGGTGGCGTCGAGCGTCGCCGGCGTCATCGAGCCGGCATTACAGGCTGCCGAGACCGCCCGTTCGGCCGGCCGCCCGACCGCCGATCTCTCCGCCTACGACCTCTATCTGCGCGCTTCTGCGATGGCCCGGTCGTCGGCAAGGCAAATCCCCGAGGCGCTCCGTCTGGTTGAGCAGGCGATCGCGCGCGATCCGCGTTACGGGCCGGCACTCGCCTACGCTGCGGTCTGCTGTCAGCGGATGCTTATGGACGATCGGAGCGAAGATCGGAAGGCGGACGCTCTGAAAGGCGCCGATTTCGCGAGGCGAGCCCTGCAAGTCGCTGGCGACGACCCGGGCATCCTGGCGAATACCGCCCTCGCCCTGGCCTATTTCGGCGAGGACATCGGCGCCATGATGGCGTTGGTGGACGGCGCACTGGCGCTCAACCCGAACTACGCCCGCGGCTGGCTTCTCAGCGGCGCCCTCAGGAATTGGGCGGGCCAGCCCGACATCGCGATCGAGCATGCCGAAGCTTCGCTGCGCCTCAGTCCCCGCGCGCGCATCGGCCCGTCGCTCTTTGTAGTAGGCTACGCGCATTTCTTCAGCCGGCGCTTCGATGAGGCAATGCCGAAGCTACTCCTCGCGATCCAGGAGGATCCGAGCTTCCCGCAGCCGTATCAATATCTCGCCGCCTGCTACGCGCATATGGGTCGGCTCGACGACGCGCGAGAGATCGTCGAGCGGCTGCGGGCTATCACACCTCGCGTGATACCGGACGCCAGCTACCTGCGGAACCCAGAGCACCGCGAGCTGTTGCTGTCGGGCCTGCGCTTGGCGGCGGGCGAGGCGACATGAGCCAGACTCGCCGGCTCGCCACGATCCTCTCCACCCGTGTCACCGTCATCCGAGAGCGCTGCCTATTGCGGCTTGGATGACCGTGGTGGGTCGTAAGCAGGCGATGTTCGAATGTCCGCTATCGTAGTCGGGACGCGCCAGGGCGGACCGTTGCTTAACCAAGCAGGTCGCCGTCGCGGAGGCGTTTCTCGACGATGGCCAGCCGACGCTCCGCCTGATCAAGCAGCATCACGCCGGCGGCGGAAGTGATCCGGCCGTCATCAAAGGCTCATTTACTGGGATCACCGGCATCTGCCGCCGCCGCCGGCCCTGAATGCGGCTTTTCGCCGGACTACATTCCGAGATAGGCGCGTCGAACCCGATCGTCCGCTACCAGCGCCTGATGCGCTCCCTCAAGCACGACCCGGCCGGTCTCCAACACATAACCGTAGTCGCACGATTCGAGAGCCTCAGCGACACGCTGCTCGACAAGAACCAATGTCACGCGATCCTCGCGGTGAAGCGCCGCGATGCTGTCGAATATCTGATCGGCAATCGTCGGCGCCAACCCCATCGACGGCTCATCTAGGAGCAGCAGCCGGGGCGCCGATGCGATCCCGCGGCCGATCGCCAGCATCTGCTGCTCGCCGCCCGACAATGTTCCAGCGAGCTGGCGGCGGCGCTCGGCCAGCACCGGAAACAGGCTAAAAATCCGGTCGAGGTTGCGCTGCCATCCGCCGCGCCCGCGGGTGGAATAGGCACCCATCTCGAGATTCTCGAGCACCGTCAGCGCAGCGAACACCTGCCGGCCTTCCGGCACGTGCGCGATGCCGAGGTGGGCACGCTCCGCCGGCTTGACTGCGAGCAGGTCGCGGCCCTCGTACATGATCGTTCCGGAACCCGGGCGTACCGTTCCCGAGATCGCCTTGAACAGGGTCGTTTTGCCCGCGCCGTTGGGCCCGACGATCGCGACAAATTGACCTTCGGCAACGCTGAGCGAGAGCCCGCGCAGCGCCGCGAGCCCGCCGTAGCTGACCGAAAGGTTGTCCACCGCCAACATTACGGTGCCCACCACCCAATTCACCTCGCCCTGCGGGCGTAGCACAGCCCGTGGCGACCGGCCAAACCTCAAGCGATCGGCAACAGAAAACCAATGACTCCCGCGGGGTGCTCCGCCTATCGTCCCGGCCGGAGGAAACCGATGAATATTGCGCCGACATACCCCTGATGCCGTTTTCCTCCGTCGATTTTCTCCAGGCGCTGAGCGCCGGCATCCTGGTCGGCAGCACGTATGCCCTGATGTGCGTTGGACTGGGCATCATCTTCGGTTCGATGCGCGTGATCAATTTCGCCCAGGGCGATTTTCTGATGGTCGGCATGTATGCCGCCTTCTACCTGACGACCGGGTTCGGAATCCTAACCTTTCTAGGCCCCAATGCCGGCCCGATCGTGGCGGCCCTTCTCGCCGGCCCGATTGTCTTCGCCCTTGGATGGGTGCTGCACCGCTTTGTCGTCGCGCGCGTCACCGGCGCCGATGTCGCCCAGATCGAGGGAGCTGGCGCGTACGGGCAGATCATCGTGACGCTGGGCCTATCGCTAATCCTGCAGAATGGCGGCCTCATCGTCTTCGGCTCGACGCCAACCGGCATCCGCACCCCGCTGTCGCGCTCGTCTTGGGAGATCGGCGATATCCTGCTCAACCAGGGGCGCTGCGTCAGCTTCGTGGTGGCGGTCGCGTCGGCCGCGGCAGTCTACCTGTTCCTCGGCCATACCCGCCTCGGCAAGGGGCTGCGCGCCGCCGCGGACAACAGCCAAGCCGCAATTTACATGGGCATCGACGTCGACCGCGCCCACCGCATCGCCTGGAGCCTCGGGGTCGGGATCACCGCGGTGGCTGGCGGGCTGGTGGCAACCGCGCAATCGTTTCAACCCTATGTCGGCTTTGATTTCGTGATCGTCATGTATGCGGGGGTCGTGCTGGGCGGCCTCGGCAGCATTCTCGGCGCGTTCTGGGGTGGCCTGGTGATCGGCATCGTCCAGCAGATGTCGACCCTGGTGCTGCCGTACCAGCTGCAGAACACCGCGATCTTCGTCGTTTTCCTCCTGATCATCTTCCTGCGGCCGCAAGGAATGTTCGGCCGCGCCAGCGAGCGGACATGAGAACGCGAGCCCAGGTTAACCGGCACCGCTGGGCGATCCTCGGCGTCGCCGTGTTCGTCGTCCTGTTGGCACTAGTCCTGAAGAGCGCCTATTACCAGCTTATCCTCACCCAGGTTCTGCTGTGGGCGGTGCTGTCGCTCGCCTGGAATCTGCTGAGCGGTTACAGTGGCTATTTCTCGTTCGGCCACGCGGCGTTTTGGGGGCTGGGCGCCTATACTGTCGCGCTCGGGATGATCGATCTCAACCTGACGCCTTGGGTGGCGATCCCCTTTTGCGCCATCGTCGGAGCGGTTGCCGCCGCCGTCATTGGCTTTCCGACGTTCCGGCTGCGCGGGCACTATTTCGCGCTGGCGATGCTCGCCTACCCGCTGGCAACCCTTTATGTCTTTCAGTGGCTTGGCTATCAGGAGCTGACCCTGCCGATGAAGCGGGAGTCGGCAGCGGCCTATATGCAGTTCAGCGATCCCCGCATCTACGTCCTGCTGGCGCTCGGCCTCTTGGTGGCGACGCTGCTGATATCGCTGACGGTCGAGAATTCGCGTTTCGGCATGGCGCTGACGGCGATCAAGCAGAACGAGCCGGCGGCCGAGGCGGCCGGCATCAATACCTGGCGCTGGAAGATGCTGGCGCTGATGCTGAGCGGCGCCGTCGCCGCGACGGCGGGCGGGCTTTACGCGGTGGTGCAATTCGTCGTCACGCCGGAGAGCGTGTTTGGCATGCTGGTTTCGGCGCAGGCGCTGATCCTCGCGCTGTTCGGCGGGGTGGGGAGCCTGTGGGGCCCGCTGATCGGCGCCGCGGTGCTGGTGCCACTGGCCGAGGGGCTGAACGCCGAGCTCGGCGACAAGCTGCCGGGCATTCAGGGCGTCGTATACGGGATCGCGATCATCCTGATCATTCTCCTCGCCCCAGAAGGTGTCTATTGGCGCGTGCTCGATCGCCTGTCGCGGCGCAAGCCCGCCTCGCCCGTGGCGCCGCGCGAGGCGCCGGCGCCGGTTCCGATTGCGCCGCGGCCGCGCGCCGCTACGGCATCCGACATTCTGGTGTTGCGGGGAGTCGGCATCTCGTTCGGCGGGTTGCGCGCGCTCGATGGGGTCGACCTGGCGGTGCCGAAAGGCGGGCTCTACGGCATCATCGGCCCGAACGGCGCCGGCAAGACGACCCTGTTCAACGTGATCAATGGGTTCCTCTCGCCTGACAGTGGCACGATCGAGTTTGCCGGCGCGCCGCTGATGGGACTGCGGCCGAACCAGGTGTGCCGGCGCGGCATCGGCCGCACCTTTCAGGTCGTGCGCGCCTTTCCGCGCATGACGGTGCTCGAAAACGTCATCGTCGGCGCGTATGTCGGCGCCGCCAACGACGCGGCCGCCGAGCGGATGGCGCTCGCCGCGCTCGACCGGGTCCGCCTCAGCGACCGCGGCAACGCCATCGCCGGCGGTCTGACGACGCGGGAATTGCGCTTGATGGAGCTGGCGCGCGCCCTGGTGCCGCACCCGCGGCTGATGCTGCTCGACGAAACGCTGGCCGGGCTCGGTCACGACGATCTCGACGGCATCCTCGGGGTGATCCGGCAGTTGCGCGACGACGGCATTACGGTGCTTATCATCGAGCACACGATGCAGGCGATGGTGCAGCTCGTCGATCATTTCTCGGTGCTCGATCACGGCAGGCTGATCGCCGCTGGCAAGCCGGAAGCGGTGGTCCGCGACCGGAGCGTGATCGAGGCCTATCTGGGCAAGAAATGGGTCGAGCAGGTTAGAGTGGCCGCCAAATGACGGTGGCCGCCTTGTGTTGCAGCTAAGCTGCGCTTGATTGGGAGTCGTAAACGGATGACGCACAAGACACTGACGCGGCGCTCGGTAGCCAAGGGCCTCGCCCTGACCGCCGGCGCGCTGGCCATGCCGGCGATCTCGGCGCGGGCACAAGTGCAATCGGTCAAGATGGCGATGGTCGCGCCGCTGTCGGGCCCGTGGGCGCGGCAGGGACAGCTGCTGCGCATGGGCGCCGAGATGGCGATCGACGACATCAACACGGCCGGCGGCATCAAAAGCCTTGGCGGCGCCAAGTTCGAGCTCGTCGTCGCCGATGCTGGCGACAGCACCGAGAAGGCCAAGAATGCCGCGCAGCGCCTGCTGGCGGATCAGCCCGATCTGATTGGCGGCTTCGGCGCGTGGCTCAGCTCGTTCACCCTATCGGTGACCGAGGTGACCGAGCGGGCGCAGCTGCCGTGGCTGACGCTCAGCTATTCGGACGCGATCACCAATCGCGGCTTCAAATTCATTTTCCAGACCTCACCGACCGCCGACCATCAGGCGGCCGAGACCATACCGAAGGCTCTTGACTTGGCACAGACCGCTACCGGCAAGCGACCGAGAACCGTCGGCCTGATCATGGACAACACCGCCTCGCCCGTCAGCTTCGCCAAGCCGCTGCGCGACGGCGGCTTCGAGAAGGCTGGGCTCAAGCCGGTAGTCGATGAGGTCTATACGCCGCCGCTGTCGGACGCGACGCCGCTGGTTGAAAAGGTGCGGTCGGCGAAACCCGACTTCTTGCTGCTGCTGACTTCAGCCATGCCGGATTGCAAGCAGGTGCTCGAAAAGCTCGACGAGTTCAAGCTGGCCCGCGGCAAGCTGCCGCTTGTCGGCAATGGGGCGCCGTTCGGCGCACCGGAATTGCTCAAGACGATCGACGCCGAGCTGCTTGAAGGCTTGTTGTTCAGCGTCGCCAACTGGCCGCTGAAAGGCCAGGAGGACTTCATCGAGCGCTTCAAGAAGCGCACCGGCGAGCCCTGGCTGACCCAGGACGGCCTGTGCGGTTACGGCCACACGCAGATCCTCAAGGCGGCGCTGGAGGCCGCTGGCGCGGCCGCCAAGCTAAAGGTCGCCGATGCGATCCGCGCGATGGACCTGACCACCGGTCCCGCTGCCCAGTGCTTTCCTGGCCCGATCAAGTTCGACGACAAGGGCCGCCGTATCGACGTGCCGATGATCTTCGCGCAATGGCAGAAAGGCGTACCACTCAGCGTCTACCCGACCGACCGCGCCCTCGCCAAGCCGTTCTGGCCGTCGGTCTAAGGCAAAGCGGTTTCCCCTTCACTCGAATTGACCCTGAGCGCCCACAAACGTTGGAACTGCTGGCAGGGGAGATCGAGCCTGAGCTGGTGGCCGTTTTGTCGGACATCAACATGTCGGGGATGGACGGCCTGCAATTGCTCGGCGAGGTCAAGCAGCGGCGCCCCGATCTGCCGGTCATGATGGTGATCATCTAAAGCACCGACGAACTAGGTACTGCGGAGTTCTCACCTAGCCGGTCGATTTCCCTCAGTTGAAGGCGCAGATACACCAGTGGCCCAGTGTTGCCGACTGAAAAGGTTGGGCCATCAGGCACGATCGGTGGCGAGAGCGAACGCGATCACTGAGTACTCTGAATGACCGTGTTGGGTCGGAAGCAGCCGAAGTGAATAAGCTTCCGGGTTTCATCCCTCCCGCTGCAGGCTCTCCCGCCGATCCCCACCTTGCACGTCGACCAATCGTGTTTGGTTCTCGCCGTGGGGGCGGTAGGTTGCGGCGTGAAGGCTGAGGTGACTGACTCGTGGGCGACCAACGAGGCGCACGCAAATCGCCAAGAGAATCAATGGCGCTATCATCTCGACCTCGGCGTTCGTAACGAGGCTCGCGTCGCCGGAATTTGCCCGCGCCACGCGTTCGCAACCTCCGGCGGACGGGACGTTGCAGGCGAGCCCGACCCGGTGCGCGCCGACACGGTCGGGTCCGCGGCCCTATTGCTGCCGCGGACGATGGTGTGGCGGGAACCGGCGAGCCCGCGTTTCCCTGTCGAGCACCGCGGCGATCGTCCGTAGAACATTATTTCGGCGCGGCGGCGGAAGGATGGAACAGCGGCTCGCCATTGAGTTCATAGGCGCCGATCGCCGCTTGGCCTTCCGCCGACGCAAGCCAGTCGGCAAAGCGGCGGGCGGGCAGCTGTTTGGCCTCGGGGTGCTTCTGCGGATCGAGCAGGATCACATCGTAGCGGTTCAGCAAGCGCGGGTCGCCTTCGACCAGCACGGTGAGCCCGGCCTTGTTGCGGAAGCTGAGCCAGGTGCCGCGATCGGACAATGTATAGGCACCCATCGCCGATGCGGTGTTGAGTGCCGTACCCATGCCGCCGCCGATATCGCGGTACCACCCACCGCCGGCGCGCGCGGGGTCGATCCCGGCCGCGCGCCACAGGCGGTGTTCGAGGGCGTCGGTGCCGCTCTTGTCGCCGCGCGAGACGAACGGGGCGCCGGCGGCGGCGATCGCCGAGAACGCCGCGACCGCGTCATGGCCGCCGGCGACATGCGCCGGATCCGCGCGCGGACCGACCACGATGAAGTCGTTCCAGGCGATCTGCCGGCGATCGATGCCGTGCCCTTGGGCGATGAACTCGCCCTCGGCCTCCGGATCGTGCACTAGGACCAGATCGGCATCGCCATGCGCCGCCGTCGCCAGCGCCTGGCCGGTGCCCTGGGCGAGGACGCGCACCGAGATGCCGGTCTCTCTGGTGAATTCGGGCAGGATGTGCGTGAGCAGACCCGAATTCTCGACCGACGTGGTCGAGGCGAGCACGATCGCCTCGTCGGCGCGGCTCGCCGCGCCGGCAAATAGAGCGGAACCGATCAGGATCGCCGCGACAAGGCTCTGTCTCACCACCACCGTCCTCCCCGGGCGCCGTAGGCAAAGATCGTGGCACTGACGGCGCTGCTGATCCCGATCAGGACGAGGCCGAGGCCGAGGGCGAGCGACAGATTGCCCTTGCTGGTCTCGAGCACGATCGCCGTCGTCATCGTCCGCGTGTAGCCGGCGATATTGCCGCCGACGATCAGGATGGCCCCGACCTCCGAGACCGTCCGGCCGAACCCGGCGAGGACGGCGGTAACCAGCTGGAGCCGCGCCATCGCCAGCAGGTGAGGAACAGCCCGTAGGCGAGTGGCCCCCGTCGATCTGGAGTGCCGCACCGTATTGCGCCCACAAATCGGCCGATGCGGCATGCATGAGCGCGGTGACGATCGGCAGCGCCAGCACGGTCTGGGCGACCACCATGGCGCCGGGCGTAAACAGCAGGCCCAAAGCGCCGAGCGGGCCCGACCGGGAGAGGAGCAGGTAGAGCGCCAGACCGACGACCACGGGAGGAAGTCCGAGAAAGGCATTGGCCGCGACCACCAGGATTCGCCTACCCGGAAAGGGGCAGGCGGCAAGAGCCGCCCCAAACGGCGCGCCGAACAAGGCGGTGAGTGCGGTGGCCGACAGGCTGACCCCGAGCGAGAGCAGGATGATCCGCCAGAGGCCCTGCGTATCGAAGATCGCCCAGAGTTCCGAGACGGACACGGATCGGCAAGGTCCTGCGCTGCTATCGTCGACGCCGGCGAGACCGCCCGTCTATGACTGATCCGCCGCCCGGGAAAGCCGGTTCCGCGGCGCCCCATCCGGTTGAGGTTACCCCGCGGCGTCGCCGGGTTCGCGGCGACCCGAGCGTGCGGGCGGCGTTAGTCGGCTGTGAGGGTGACCTCGGGCGTCTGCCCATCGGCGGTCTCGATCAGCCGTTTGGGCACCAGCAGCAGGACCGGAAGGATCAAGGCATAGACTACGGTCATCGCGATCACGCACACGGTGAAGCCGCCGAAATAATCGTAGAGGTTCGTCCCGAGCACGTTGCCCAGGCCCGTGACGATCGCGTAGAGCCCGGTGGACATCATCAGCACGGTGCCCTGTAGGCCTCTCGGGCAGGAGCGGATCATCAGGTCCATGTAGGCGGCCGTGGCAACGCCGCCCATGAGCCCCATCGGCGCCGCCGCGATCAGGGCGCCCGTCACGGAGTGGATGAACAGCAGCGGGACCATCTGCGGGATCGCGACCACCGTGCCCCAGAACAGCAGGGTCTTTAGCGGGAACTTCCGGCACAGAACGCCGAAGACCAGGAGGGTGGGAATGAAGGATACGGCGAAGATCGCATTCCACTGACCCCACTGGGCGTCCTTCGCGTGCAGAGCGTCCTGCAGATAGTACTGCAGCGGCGTCCCGGACCCGGGCGCGAAGTTCCACAGAAGCCAGATCAGCAGGACCGGGTATATCGGCCAGTGCCTGACAAGCCGCTTGACGTCGTCGACCGCACGGGCGTCGGGCGGGCGCTCGACGTGCAGGTTGTCAAAAACGCTGGCAGGCTTCCACAGGCCGTAGAGCGCCACCAGCGCCATGATCGCCGCCCCGACGAGAAACAGCAAATGCGCCGCGCGCGTGGCTTCGCGGGTTTCCATCAGGTCGCTGAGGGAACCGCCCAGGAGCAGGGCCGCGATCCCGGGAAGCGAGCCGAAGATGCTCCACGCCGCGCTGAGCTGTCCGGACATGACGTGCTGCTGGCCGAGGGCAGAGGTCAGTCCGTTCTGCGCGCTCGAGACGAACAGGAAGAACGTTCCCAGCAGCAGGTTGGCCGCCAGAAGCGTTTGATAGGTCACGGGCGTGAAGGCGAACAGTACGTACAGGGCCGCGCAAAGGCCGCCGAACAGCACCATGAAGCCGCGGTCCCGCATGCCGAACGGATTCCAGGTGTCGCGCGCAAATCCGAAGAGGAAGGACACATAGCCCGGCGCCCCGGCGATCAGCCCGAAGATCGCCATCTCGTGCGCCTCCAAGTGGAGCTTGTTTTTCAGCAGGAAGCTGATCGGCAGCCCGATCAGGCCGCCTCCGGGAGACCCGAAGCCCAGCAGCACGAGCAGAACGCCCAGATAGATCAGGATCCGCGCGCGCACGCCGCCCGGCAACACCGAGGGTGCGGCTGCGAGGTCCGAGGTCTTCGCGGCGGCCGCGTCTGAGGTCATGGCTGGCGGAGCCCTCAAGTATCAATCGGCCGACTTGCCAACTGTTACATCGGCGATTTCTCGACTGGACTGCGAGGTCCCGGCGCGTTGCGATAAACCTGTCGATGCGCGGTGGTGGCTTGGACGCGGATCAGAGGCGTCAGGAAGCTCGTGTCGAAGTAGAACATCAATAGCGATAGTCGTCGCGCATCTCTCTGATCAATTCCGCGCTGGATTTGGGCCACGGAGGCTGCGTTTTGCGGAATTCCTCTAACGCCTTGAAGTCGATCGGCTGCTTCGGGCGCTCGATCGGGCCGAGGCGGGCGGCGGGCCGGCCGCGGCGGGTGATGACGACCTCCTCGCCGTTCTCGATCTTGTCGATCAGTTCGCTCAGATGCACCTTGGCATGCGCCAGGTTGACGGTCAGCATCGCTCCCTCGATGGTCAAGCAGATGACCATATGGTGGTTGCCGTGTCGCTATTGAACACGCAATTGCTCGATCCGGTAGCCCTTGTCCGCGAGCAGTTTCAGGATGCCGCGATCCCCGACCAGGTGCAGGCTGCCGACGACGACGAACCGGGTCTTCGGCGTCTTCAGGAAGTCCGCGACCTGCCGAGCCATCCCGGCGTTTCGCTTGTAGCCGACGGCTTCGGTCAGCGGCTGCAATTCGGGGTGCTCGCGCTCGGCGCGGGTGACGGTCGCCTCCATCCCGGCGGTATCGCCGGTACGCCAGGCCTGCACGAGCGCCGCGGCGTCGCCGGCCAAATTGTCGGCGTCGACCAGTTCGGAAAACATCACCTTGTCCTGCAGATCGGCCGGCAACCCCGACAGCAAGTCGACCTGGAAGCCGATCGTTTCCAGACCCGCGACCGGCTTTTTCGCGGCTGCGGCCTCGTCGAAGAAATGCTGGTCGATCGCGTATTGCGCGGTGAAGCCGAGCGCCTGCAATTGAGCGGCGAGGATCTGCGTGCCGGCGAGCCACGGCCGCATCGCCGACAGCGCCGTGGGCGCTTGCCCGATGCGCTGCAGATAGGCCGCGAGCGCCGCCCGCGTCGTCGGCGACAGATGGTTCTCGAGCTTGTCGCCGCCGGTATAGAGGCCGCGCTGCAGGACCTGCTGCTGCAACAGCGCGAGGTTGCTGCCGCTCATGTCGATTTCCTCGACGAGTTCGGCCGAACCCGCGAACGCCTGTTCGATCGGCTGCGGCAATGGATAGAGGTCCGGCTTGCCGACATGGATCGAGCCGAGCAGGTAGACCGTGCCGGGGTCGCCGGCGACCCGCCAGGCGAACAATTTGTGCTCGGCGGCGCCTCGTCTTCAGGCGCCGGCTCGGGTGCAGGCGGCAAGAGCCGCCCCTAGCAATCACCGCCTCGCGCTTGGTGACTTGCCGGCGTTTGCTTGTCTTCGGTAACGGTCACCGTCTCGTTCAGCGCCGCGGTTTTTCGCGGGCCGACCGCGGGGGTTGCCGGATTGACCTTTCTTGAAGCGGCTGTGCACCGGCGGCTTGCCGCGGCCGACCTCGTAATCGCGCTTTGTCTGGGACATGGGGCTCGTGTCATCCTTTCCACCCCGCGCGGCGCGGACGACACCTGGCACCCGCTTGCCACAGCGAACTTCCACACCATATAAAGCAACCTGCAGAATTGTCGATTTATTAATTAACATGATAGCACTAATGGGTCGATGCCAAACGGCGATCCTGCGGTTTTCGGGCTTCCCTGCCGTTTCCCTGCCGCGCCTTCGATTCGGCCGGAGAGTAGCGCGCAAGATGTTGATAAGAAGCACTTTTCGGTTCGAGGCGAGCCCCGAAAAAATTTTTACCCTGAGTTTCCCGTCGCGGCAGGGAAAGAGAGAGGCGGCGTTACCCTGCCGTCTTTCGTCCCTTCGGCGTCGTCGCCGCTTTTCACAGGGGTCGGGGAGTTTGCATGAAATCAGCGCGCCGCCCCGATGTCGCGGCGGCAGAAGCCTTCGGGCCACTGGATATGGTCGACTGCCGCGTAGGCGCGGTCGTGGGCGGCGGCGAGATCTTGGCCGAGTGCGGTGACGCCGAGCACCCGGCCGCCATCGGCGAGGAGGCGCCCGTCGTCGCGGCGGGTCCCGGCGTGAAAGATCTTGACCTTGCGGTCGTGCGCCGCGGCGTCGAGGCCGCGGATCTCGCTGCCGCGCTCGGGCTCGTCTGGGTAGCCCCTGGCCGCCATCACAACGCACAGCGCATGCTCGGCGTGCCAACGCAGATCGACCGATTTCAGCACCCCGTCGCGCGCGGCGATCAGCGCCGGCAACAGATCGCTCATCAGCCGCATCATCAGCACCTGGGCCTCGGGGTCGCCGAGGCGGACGTTGAATTCAAGCAGCATCGGGCCGGCTTGGGTCAGCATCAGCCCGGCATAGAGGATGCCTTTGAAGACCCGGCCCTCGCGCTCCATCGCTGCGACCGCAGGCAGGATGATGCGCTCCATGACCGTGCCTTCGAGCGCCGGGCACGGCGCCGGCGAACACGCACCCATGCCGCCGGTATTCGGCCCGGTGTCGCCCTCGCCGACGCGCTTGTAGTCCTGTGCGGTGGCAAGCGGCAGCGCAGTCTTGCCGTCGACGAGCGCGAAGAAGCTCACCTCTTCGCCCGCGAGACAATCCTCGACGACGATCTCGATCCCGGCAGCGCCGAAGCGGCGCTCGACGAGGGCCGCGTCGACCGCCCGGTAGGCCGTGTCGAGATCGGCCGCGACCGTGACACCCTTGCCGCCGGCGAGCCCGTCGGCCTTGACGACGATCGGCGCGCCATGGCTCGCGATAAAGGCTTTTGCCGCGGCCGGGTCGCGGAAGCGGCGATAGGCAGCGGTCGGGATCTGCGCACGCATGCACAGGTCCTTGGCATAGGCCTTCGAGCCTTCGAGTGAGGCGGCGGCGGCACTCGGTCCAAATGCCGGGATGCCTTCGTGTTCGAGCGCGTCGACGAGCCCCAAGACGAGCGGCGCCTCGGGACCGACGACGACGAAATCGATGCGCTCGCGGCGGCAGAACCCGACCAGTCCCGCGACGTCGGTCGCACCGATCGCGACGCACTCGGCCTCCTCGGCGATCCCGGCATTGCCGGGCGCGCAGTAGAGGGCGTCGACCAAGGGCGACGCCGTAATCGCCCAGGCGAGCGCATGCTCGCGTCCGCCCGAGCCCACCACCAGCACTCGCATCGCGCTCTCTCCCGTGCTCGGCTATCATATGGGGCATGGACGATCTGACGATCGCGGCCCCGCTGCGCTCCAACCTGCCGGAATACACCGTCTCCGAACTCGCGCGCGCGCTCAAGCGCTCGATCGAGGAAAATTTCGCCTATGTGCGGGTGCGCGGCGAGATCTCGGGGTTCAAGCGGCACGCCTCGGGCCATTGGTATTTGAGCCTCAAGGACAGCGACGCCGTCATCGATGCGGTGTGCTGGCGGATGACCGCGATGCGGCTCGGGATCAAGCCCGAGGACGGGATGGAAGTGGTCTGCACGGGGCGGCTGACCACCTTTCCCGGCCGCTCGAAATACCAGCTGGTCATAGACACGATGGAGCTCGCCGGGGTCGGCGCACTGCTCAAGCTGCTCGAGGACCGACGCAAGCGCTTGGCAGCCGAGGGACTGTTCGCGCCCGAGCGCAAGAAGCAGCTGCCGTTTCTGCCGGAAGTGATCGGCATCGTCACCTCGCCAACGGGTGCCGTGATTCGCGACATCCTGCATCGCCTCGCGGACCGGTTTCCGCGGCGCGTGCTGCTGTGGCCGGTGGCGGTTCAGGGCGAAGGGGCGGCGGCCCAAGTGGCGGCGGCGATCAACGGCTTCAACCGCCTGCCCGCCGACGGCCCTTTCCCGCGGCCGCAGCTGATCATCGTGGCGCGCGGCGGCGGCAGCCTCGAGGATCTGATGGCGTTCAACGAGGAAATCGTCGTGCGCGCCGCCGCCGCCTCGGCGATCCCGCTGATCTCGGCCATCGGGCACGAGACCGATACGACCTTGATCGATCATGCGAGCGACCGCCGCGCGCCGACGCCGACGGCCGCCGCCGAGATGGCGGTGCCGGTGCGCCTCGATCTTCTCGCCGAGCTCGGGGGCAAGTCGGGCCGGCTTTCGGGGAGCCTCTCGCGCCTGTTTGACCAGCGCCGGCTGCATCTCGCCGGGCTGGCACGCGGGCTTCCCGATCCGCAGGATCTGCTCGGGTCCGCGGCGCAACGCCTCGACGACCGCACCGAGCGGCTGCGCCTCGCCGCGGGAAACCACCTGCGAGCCGCCCGTCACCGCCTCGATCTCGCCGCGGCGCGGTTGCGGCCCGCCGTGCTGTCGGCCGATATCGATCGTGCTCGCGCCCGTCTCGTCGAAGCCGAACCGCGGCTACGCGATGCGATGGCCCGCTCCATCAGTCGAAAGCACGAGGCCCTCGACAATTTCGCCGGGCGCCTGGCCACCCATTCGGAACGCCACGAAAGCCTGCTGGCGCGGGGCTATGTCGTGGTTCGCGACGCCGTCGCACGCGTAGTCACCACATCGGCGGCGATCACCGCCGGCGCGCCGCTCGATCTCGAATTTCACGACGGCAGGGTTGGCGTCATTGCCGGCAGCAAACCGCGGCCGCGGACCCGCCGGCTCGCCGTCCACCCCGGGCAGGGCAGCCTCTTTTAGGGAGAACCACGATGCCGCTCACCGCACAGCAACTCGCCCAATTCGCCGAAGAGGGCTATCTGTTCCTGCCCGGCTGCTTCGCCGAGGAGGAGGTCGCGATGCTGTGCGACGAGGCCGAGCGGATCTATGCCTCCGACCGCCGGGAGGTCTGGCGCGAGAAGACCGGCGCGCCGCGCACCGCCTTTGCCGCCCACACTTATAACGATGCCTTCCGCCTGCTCGGCACCCATCCGCGGCTGATCCGGCCGGTCGAGCAGGTCTTTGGCGAAAAGCTTTACATGCACCAGTACAAGATCAACGCTAAGGCGGCCTTCGAAGGCGACGTCTGGCAGTGGCATCAGGATTATGGCACCTGGGCGCGCGACGATGGGATGCCCGAGCCGCGAGCGATGAACATCGCAGTGTTCATGGACGAGGTGATGCCGATCAACGGCCCCTTGATGCTGATCCCGCGGAGCCATAAGCACGGCGTCTTGGCGGCCGGTCACGACGAAGAGACCACCTCCTACCCGCTGTGGACCCTGGATCAGGAGACCGTGACGCGGCTCGCCAAAGAAGGGGGTATCGTGGCACCCACCGGGAAGCCGGGGTCGGTGCTGATGTTCCACGGCAATCTGGTGCACGGCTCGGCACCGAACATCACGCCGTACCCGCGGCGCATCGTCTATCTGACCTTGTGCGCGGTTTCGAACTACATCCGCAAGCCGACGCGCCCGGAATGGATCGCGCATCGCGACTTCGCGCCGATCGAGCCGGTGGCCGACAGCGCATTGCTCGACTGCGCACGCGGCTATCGGGCTGCGGCGGAGTAGGGGTGTCATGAACCTCCATCGCCTGGCGCAGCAACGCGCTGCCGCCGGCCGGCCGGTGCGGGTAGGGCTTATCGGCGCCGGCAAGTTTGGCTCGATGTTTCTGGCGCAAATGCCGAGGATGGCGGGCCTCGAGGTCGCGGTCATAGCCGATCTCGACCCCGAGCGGGCCCGCGCCGCCTGCCGAACAGTCGGTTGGGACGCGGCGCGGATCGCGAAAACTGCGTTCGTCAGCTCGGGTGCCGAGGCCTGCGCACATCCCGAAGTCGAGGTGGTCGTCGAAGCGACCGGGGTCCCGGCAGCAGGCATCGCCCACGCCCGCGCCGCGATCGCCGCCAAAAAGCATATCGTCATGGTCAATGTCGAAGCCGACGCGCTCGCTGGGCCGCTGCTCGCCGAAGAGGCGCGGGCCGGTGGCGTAGTCTATTCGCTCGCCTACGGCGACCAACCGGCGCTCGTCTGCGAGCTCGTCGATTGGGCGCGTGCCTGCGGCTTCGAGGTCGCCGCCGCCGGTAAAGGGACCAAATATCTGCCGGCCTATCACGCGGTCACGCCGGATAACGTCTGGGCGCATTACGGCCTGACCCCGGACGAGGCTCGGCGCGGCGGCATGAACCCCCAGATGTTCAACTCATTCCTCGACGGCACCAAATCGGCGATCGAGATGGCGGCGATCGCCAACGCCTGCGACTTGACGGTGCCGGCGGACGGTCTCGGCTTTCCGCCATGCGGCGTCGACGATCTGCCGCAGCTGCTGCGCGGCCGCGACGCGGGCGGGGTTCTCGAGCGCGACGGCATGGTCGAGGTCGTCTCCTGCCTCGAACGCGACGGCCGCCCGGTCTTTCGCGATCTGCGGTGGGGCGTCTATGTCGTGCTCAAGGCGCCGAACGAATACTCAAGGTCCTGTTTCAAGGAGTACGGGCTGAAGACCGACGCGAGCGGGTGGTACGCCGCGATGTACAAGCCCTATCATTTGATCGGGCTGGAGCTCGGCATCTCGATCCTCTCCGCAGCACTGCGCGGCGAGCCGACCGGCCAGCCCCACGGTTTCCGCGGCGACGCTGTGGCGGTCGCCAAGCGAGCGCTCCGTGCCGGCGAGATGCTCGACGGCGAGGGCGGCTACACGGTATGGGGCAAGCTCGTGCCGGCGGAGCGCAGCCTCGCCGAGAGCGCGCTACCAATCGGCCTCGCGCACAAGGTCGAGCTGCTGCGCAATATCGCCGCCGGCGAGCTCCTGCGCTGGTCCGATGTTCAAATGCCGGAGAGCGAGGCGGTTCGTGCCCGCCGCGACATAGAACGCCATGTTGCGCCGGCGGCGATCGCCGCGCAGTGACCTTCAAGCTTTTATGAGAGGTCGCTGTAGCTGACCAGCCTGATGCCGGCCTCGGCGATGCGGTCTCGCACCATCGGGCTCAGCAAGGCCGCGAGCTCTTCCGGGTGTCGATAGGACGGCATCGTCGCCACGAGCGATGGCGTGCGCTCGGTCGCCGGATGAAAATAGATCTCGCTGACCCCGTGCGGCAGATGCGGAATCAGCCTTAGGATTCGGTCCTCGGCCATACTGCCGCTCCAGGCGAGGCCGAAGATGTGGTTGTTGGTGCGAAGTCCGGCCCGCCGCAAGCGCCGCTGCAGCAACGCGTTCCAAGCGTGGTAAGCCGGCCTCCGATAGCGTTCATCGGGAAAAGCCTGATGGAGCACGGCGACCGGCTCCGAGGGGACCCGCACCGCCTTCATGCCATAGTCGCGGCCGATCTCGATGATCAGCTTGGCGACACTGGGATGGAGGTGCATGTGGTGGTGGGCATTGACGTGGTCGAGCGCTAGTCCGGTTGCGTGGAATGCTTCAAACTGCGCGCGGATCTCGCTCGCGAGCTGGCGGCGAACGCCCGGGAACATGAAAAATCGGACACCGGCACGGGCCATGTTCCGGTCGAACTCGCCGTTCTCGCGGACGAGGCACGAAATCTCCTCCCGGGGGAGAACGGGATGCCCGTCAGTCAGGTTCAGATGCAGGCCGACGCGAAGCTCAGGCAGACGATGGGCGCGGGCCACAGCATCGGCCGCCGCCTCGCCCCCGACCATCAGGCTCGCGGTCGACAGGATCCCGTGCCGATGTGCCTCTTCGATGGCCTCGTTGACGGCCGGGTCGAGCCCGAAATCGTCGGCGCAGACGATCAGCCGCCTCAGCTCGCCATCTCCCGGCTGCGCAGGAACTGGAAGAATTCGACACCTTCGCGCAGGCGGCGACGCATCATCTGCGGGCTCTTGACCATCTCGGCGACCAGCGAGGCGATCTTTTTTCGGCGGAAGTAGAACCGCTTGTAGAAGGTTTCGAGCGATTCGAAGATTTCGGTGTGCGAGAGATGCGGGTAGTGCAGCGGCGCTATCTGCACCCCGCGCTCGTCGATCAGCTCGGCATGGCCGATGTCGAGCCAGCCGTTCTCGACCGCCTGACGATAGAGATAGGTGCCGGGGTAGGGGGCGGCGAGCGAGACCTGGATCGTGTGCGGGTTGATTTCCGCGGCAAAACGGATCGTCTCCTCGATCGTCTCCTTGGTTTCCCCGGGGAGGCCGAGGATGAACGTGCCGTGAATCGTGACCCCGAGCTCGTGACATTCCCTCGTGAAGCGGCGGGCGATGTCGATGCGCATCCCCTTCTTGATGTTGTTGAGGATCTGCTGGTTCCCGCTCTCGTAGCCCACCAGCAGAAGGCGCAGCCCGTTGTCGCGCATGACTTCGAGCGTCTCGCGCGGCACATTCGCCTTGGCGTTGCACGACCAGGTCACGCCGAGCTTGCCCAATTCGCGCGCGATCGCTTCGGCGCGTGGCCGGTCGTCGGTGAAAGTGTCGTCGTCGAAGAAGAACTCCTTGACCTGCGGGAAATAGCTCTTCGCGAGACGAATTTCCTCGACCACATGGCCGACGCTGCGGACGCGATAGCGGTGCCCGCCGACGGTCTGGGGCCACAGGCAGAAGGTGCATTTCGACCGGCACCCGCGCCCGGTGTAGAGCGAGATGTAGGGGTGCTTCAGATAGCCGATGAAGTAATCCTCGACCCGCAGATCGCGCTTGTAGACTTCGGTGACGAACGGCAGCCGGTCCATCTCCTCGAGAACCGCCCGGTCGCGGTTGTGGCTGATGACGCCGTTCGCGCTGCGGAAGCTCAAACCGTCGATTGCATCGAATGGCCGACCCTCTGCGACTTCCTTTATCGTGAAATCGAACTCTTCGCGGGCGACAAAGTCGATGGCCGAGGATGCCTTTAGGCTGTCCTCGGGTTCGACGGCGACTTTGGCGCCGACCATGCCGATCTTCAGCCGTGGGTTCTCTTCCTTCAGCGCCTCGGCGACCCGGATGTCGGAGGCGAAAGACGGTGTCGAGGTGTGGAGCACCGCGAGCTCGTGATCGCCTGCAACCGGCAGCACATCGCTGAGCTTGAGCCGCGCCGGCGGCGCGTCGATCAGCCGGCTGTCGGGAACGAGTGCCGCCGGTTGTGCCAGCCACGTCGGGTACCAGAAGGAGCGGATCTCGCGCTTGGCTTGATAGCGCGAGCCCGCACCGCCGTCGAAACCATCGAACGAGGGCGGGTGCAGAAACAGGGTCTTCATCATCGGGCCTTGTCTCCCTCGATCGTCATCCGGCCACTCGCATCGACATGGAACAGCTGGTCCCGCCAGTAGACCGTCCGCCCGAAAAAGCTGGCGACAAACACGGCGAAAGACAAGGCGTCACGCACCGGGAGCAGCCAGACCCCGGCGGTCGTGAAGCTGAGGGCGCCCGCGATCACCACCGCCGTGGCCCATCTCAGCAGGCAGGAAATCACCAGAAGGATAGCGGAGGTCAAGCCAAATCGGCTGGCCGCGGCGCCGAGCGCGGCTAGCGCCACCGGATGGCTCAGCACCGAGCCGGCAAAGCCCGCCGGAGCGATCGCGCGCACGGTCCGCGCCCAGCGCAGCTCGTGATGCCACAGGCTGGCGAAGGACGGCTCGGATACCCGGGCCTCGACGACATAGCGCGACAGCACGACCGCGAGGCCTTGCTCGCGCGCCGCGTCCCCGATCCGGCGGTCGTCGGCGAGCTCGTCGCGCAGTCGCGGGAACCCGCCGATGCGCCCGAGGGTCTCGCGCCGCAACGCGATCGTCGCACCGAAGCAGCCATGGCCGATGCCCACGGCCGCGGCCACCAGCGCGCTGGGAAGAAAGCCGAAATTGATGTGCAACGCACCGAGCTCGGACCAGAAGCCCCCAGTCGAAACGCCCTCGTAAAGGCAGGTGACGAGGCCGGTGCGGGGATCGTGCAGCGGCGCGGTGACAGCGCCGAGATAGCGCCGGTCGACGCGCATGTCGCTGTCAGAGATCACCAGGATGTCGTGGCGCGCCGCCGTGAGCATGTTCTCGAGGTTGGCCACCTTCAGATTGCTGCCTCTCACCGGTGGGTCGCGGACGAGCGCGATATCGCTCGCCGGCAGGTCGCGGATCAGCGCCTGGGCGACCGGCCACGCGCTGTCGTTCGCATCGTTGAGGCCGAGCACCACCTGGACGACGGGGTAGTCCTGCTCGGCAAAGGAACGCAGGTTTTCATAAAGACCGGGCTCGGCGCCGTGAAGCGGCTTCAACAGCGAGACCGGAGGCCGCTCGGCTCCGCTCGGCGTAGCACGCCGGGCGAATCGGACGGCGGCAACCGCCGTGCCGACGAGATAGGCCCAGGCCGGAGCGAGAATCACCGCTATGACAAGAGTCAGGCTCATGGCGCGGTTCGGCGGCGGACCGACGATCGTTGCTTCTTGTGTCCGCTGAGCTCGTCCGTTGGGCGCACCGGTTCATCAAGTATCACAGCCGGGGGGAGGGCGCGATAGAGCCGCGGGCGCTGATGCAATTCCGCTGTCGGCAGCGGAAAATTGCGCTTTTGCCACCAAAATATTGCTCCGTTAGGGTCAAGAATCCCTTTGCAATCAATCCGTTGAACCCGATTTGCCCGAGCCTGCCGACAGCGGAAATTTGGGGTGCCGGAACGGGGTCGGCAGCGGATCGGCAGCGGAACTCGGCCCCACGCTCCGGCATTGCTGGAATCGGCTGACATCGTCACCTTATGTTCGCAAACAGTTGCGCACCAATCCGTGTCGGCCAGGCGGCCCTCGATAGACTGAAAAAACCGCCACGACGCGCAGTGGATGGCCGAGCTGACAGAGGTCGCGAACTGCTTCGCGTTCCTGTCCGGCTGTTGCCACACCATGACCCTCCCCCGCTTGCGGGGTAGGGAGGGGGCCGGGGAGGGGCGGGGCAAAGCCCCCTGTAAAAGCGGGAAAACAGGGCGAATCGCCGATTCGGCGCAGAGATCTGACCCTGTCTTCCTCGATAAAGCCATGCAGATCAGATACTTACCAGCCTCTTCCCGACGCGAACGAACAGGGGCTGTTTTCGCCGATCAGGGCGCCCGAATCGGGCTATCAGGGGGCTAGCACGGGAGCTAACCAGAAGTCGATTCATCCGATTCAAACTTGCTTGTTGCAAATGCACGTATTGCCATATAGATAATAACGGCTAGCTCTGATATAGGAGCGAAACTCCGCCTCGGCAAGCCGGCGATCGACGCCCGCCGCTGCTCCGCGGAACGGGGCAGGCGGACGGAGCAGCCGGCTGACCGGGAACATCCATTACGTCGAATCCAGCAAGATCCCCTATCCGAATAGCGCAACGATGGCTGCCGACGCCTTGCGGCAATCGGCCTACGCGCCATCCGGGCCCGAGGAAGCCAAGGAGACCAGATGTCCGAGACGAAGTGCCAATACGCGAACAACTACCGCAAGCCGCCGCTGCACACCCGCTTCAAGAAGGGCCAATCCGGCAACCCGCGCGGTCGGCCCAAGAAAACCCTGCCCGCACTTCTGCTCGCGGCGCTCAACGAGCCGGTGTTCGTCACGATCGACAGAAAGCGACGCAAGATCACCAAGCGCGAGGTGATCGTCACTCAGATGGTCAACAACGCGGCCGGCGCCGATCTGCCGCGCGACCAAGATGCTGATCGACATATCGACACGATGAAGGACATCGAACGGGGGGCCGGCGTGGCAGCGCCTCCGGAGCCGCGTCGCTTCGCCCGGCCGACGAGGAGGTGATCAAGCACATGGTCGCGCGGATACGGGGAGCCCTGCTGCAAGAAATCCAGAATATGAACGCGGGGAACCCGGCTCTGGCGATGATCTCGCTGCCTCCGGAGTGCCCCGATCAGCATGTTAGTCAGCCAACCTCGCCGGTCGACGGTGCGATTTGACCGGGCGCGGCGTGTTCGGCGCCTCGCCCGGTCCCTCGCCGTCTCGACCACTTTCGGCGGTCGAGAGGAGTGGCGTCGGCAGCAGCTCCAGCTTGGCTTCACGCTGGTCGGTTGCAATGATCCCCTGAGAGCGGGCTCGCACCCCTGAATTTGACCAAAAGAGCCGGAAAGCCCAGATTCCAGGGCAGAAGGTGGAGGCTGGTGATGGCAGAAAAAGAGATCGAGGTCTTTGAAACCACAGCCGGGCAGGTCGCCGACGTGCTCGAGCGCCTTGGCGTTCCGAAGGAGCGCATGATTACCGTCATGATCGAGCCGGACAATTGGCTGACCAAGGCACGACAGGGATCGCGCCGCCTTGTGATCCAGGCCGGCCTGAGTGACGAAGATATCGACCGCATGATCAAGCATGCTCAAAGGGAAGTCGAGCCGCTGGTTGGATGAGGGTTCTTCTCGACACCAACTAGCCTGGCGCTTGCACCTTACGGTGTTGATGATAAGGGCTTCGATGCCAACAATAGCCATAGTTGACGGCGTGAAAATCCAGATGTTTTACGATGATCACACCCCTCCGCATTTTCATGCTATAATAAGTGCCCGCGAAGTGCTGATAGCGATCCGGAGTCTTGACGTGATCCGAGGATCGCTACCACCTGCCAAGCAACGTCGCGTGCTGGCATGGGCGCGCGAGCATCAGGGCGAGCTGGCGTTGAATTGGATCAGGTGTCAGGGCGAGGAGCCGCCGGAAAGGATTTAAGGGATGCCGAAGGTTCTGGATAACATCATCACCGCCGCGGTGGCGGACCCGGCCACGCACACGGTCGCCCTGACTTGGGCGAACGGTGCAGCGACCGTCAACAGCTTTCGCCACCTGGTAGGCAAGGGCGTTTTCAGAGCATTCGCCGATTCGGAATTTTTCGCGCAAGCACGTGTCGGTGAGGGCGGGCGCAGTCTCGAATGGCCCGGCGAACTCGATTTCTGTGCGGATGCGTTGTGGTTTGAGGCACACCCCGAAGAAGCGCCCGAACAACCGCCCCGGTCGGGGGATCAGGCGGCGCAGCACCCGGCTCCTTTGACGCGCCGAAACTTTCCGTTGCGTTGCTTTACATGAATGACGCCTTCGGGCGGCAATTGCCGGGCTCGTTCAATCGCCTCCTGTTGGGTCGCTTTTACAGCACTCACCCGTTCGGCATGAGGCAATTTCACCGCCCAGCCATCCATCCTTATGGGGTTCGACGAAGTATTCGCTGTGTCTTGCCATTGAGCGGACCTTTAGCTGGGCGCTCGAAGCCTTAATCTCGAGCTTTAGTCCCTCACGGCACAAACGGGGAAAACGCTGTAATATTTCAAGGCTGAAGCTACGATGCCGGTGACCGGGCAGCCGGGCTTGGTGCCGATTCAGCCGTGATGCGCTTTTCCGCCACCGCAGAAACCAAGATCGCGTGATCATGCCGGCCGAAGGCGCTGATCTACCGATTGCCGCCGTCTAGTTTCACCCCCGAATCGGTCAAGGCCTCGGAAAGCGGGATGCCGATCATCACGTCGGTGCTGTCGGCTCTCGCCGAGTGGCCAGCTGATCGGGAACACCCGTCAGGCCGAACCCAGCAAGATCCCCTATCGGAACAGCGCAACGATGGCTGCCGACGCCTTGCGGCAATCGGCATACGCAGCATCGGGGCTCGAGGAAGCCAAGGAGACCACATGTCCGAGACGAAACGCGAATACGCGAACAATGACCGCAAGCCGCCGCTGCACAACCCGCTTCAAGAAGGGCCAATCCGGCAACCCCCGCGGTCGGCCCAAGAAAACCCCGCCCGCACTTCTGCTCGCGGCGCTCAACGAGCCGGTGTTCGTCACCATCGACGGAAAGCGGCGCAAGATCACGAAGCGCGAGGTGATCGTCACCCAGATGGTCAACAACGCGGCCGGCGCCGATCTGCGCGCGACCAAGATGCTGATCGACATGATGAAGGACATCGAACGGAAGGCCGGCGTGGCAGCGCCGCCGGAGCCGCGTCGCTTCGTCCCGGCCGACGAGCAGGTGATCAAGCACATGGTCGCGCGAATACGGGGAGCCCCGTTTCAAGAAATCCAGGATATGAACGTGGGGAACCCGGCTCTCGCGATGATCTCGCTGCCTCCGGCCGAGCCGGTCGGCGTCTTCGTCAGGCAGCCCCCGCCGGCTGACGGGGAAGTTTGACCGGGGCGCGGCGGGTTCGGCGCCTCGCCCGACCCCTCGCCGTCTCAACCGCTTTCGGCGGTCGAGAGGAGTGGCGTCAGCCGCGAGCCACGGCAGTTCCCTTTGAAGCGACCGCCACGCCGCTTTGCTGTTTCCTACCAGGCCGATCGCGGAGACGCCGAAGAGCGTAGCGGATTGACCGATATGCCTGCGGCCGACGGATCATTGACGCGCCTCTTCCTCGGGCGTTGCCGACGCGCGCAATTATTTCCTGATGGTCGCGAGGTTGCGCGTCGTGACCACTGCGCCGCGTCAGCCTGGCGAACTGCCGGCGAGACAACGAGGTTCAGGCCCTAGCAATTCGCCGAGGCAGCAGCTCCAGCTTCGACCGGGCTAGCCGCCGGTCGGCGCTAACCCAGCCGCGCGCGGGATTGGGGCTAGCAATTGCATCGGCTGTCTGGACGGTCATAGGCGCGGGCGTGCACGCGTGCGCCTATATATCGCGTCTCCCGCGCTTGAAGTAAAAGCCGCCGCGCCAAGCATTCATGACCGGCCAGACTGGCTTCGAAACCAAGTAAAACAGCAGGTGGAGGCGCGGACGACCGGAAAATTAAGGCTTCGACTTTACGAAGACTTCAAAAATTTTGTCAGAATAGGCATTTATGCAACTGCGCCCGAGTTACGAGTGTAGGCGCCCGATCAAAATGTCACCCCTGTGCCAATTACAGATAACGCTCGCGGTCGCGATCCGGAAAGTGCAGGCTGTCAGAGCCGAGGCAGTGCGTGGCCCCGTTGAAACGCACGACGGTTCCGGATAGTTGCGAGCGTTGTACAGGATTGCCCGAACACCGTGGATTACGATCAGCACGCCGTCGAGCTCGACCTCGGGAATCACCGCTCCGTCTTGGGTCGTGCGCCGTCGCGACGAGGTTGGCTCGAAAATATCCGCTGCACGAATCGTAACTCAGGGCTCTTACGCATGTCTCGCACGCCGATAGCCAGAGGCTTACCGGGAGCTAAAACCAAAGGGCCGGTAGCAAGGGGAAGGCGTTTCCGGTCAACTTTGATAACAGCAATATACCCCGGAAGCCCCAGATTGTAGACCCTGATCCCCTCAAGTCGTTCAGGGCGACTTGGAAGCATCATCGTGCTGCCGAATTCGTCTATGTAGCGATATATGAATACTGCGAAATCTTCACTCTCTCCCGGCAATCTATCAAATATTTTCTGACGTAAGTCAACCTCAAACGAGCCGAGCTTTACGTCGCGAAACGCGTATCGCGTCGATATTGACATTCGCCAAAGCGTTGACAGGAAAAACAGTTTGAATTTCTGATACTCGTAGCGTGGCAGAACATAAATTTGCTGACCATTCGACCGGGTCTTGATGCTCTGCGCCGGCACCTTGTGAACCAGCAGATCGCAGGCGTATTCATCCCATTCTCCGAGGATGTTGTCGCAGTCAGCACAGAGGATAGACCGGTCGTATTCTCCGGTGTGGCTAGCGCGAGGGGGAACACGCTTCGAGATCGTCAGCATTCGTTTAGTCGGATGTTTTACCCGTGTATAAAGACACCTAGGAATTACGTGGGCCTCAATGAGTTTCTTTTCGTATTCGCAGAGCCTACAACGCATGAAACGCCACCACTCGGGGACAAGGGGGGTGAACGCCAGCCAGCATAGCACGCGCCGGGAACAATGCCGGGAAAGCGTGTCACAGGCGCGGTTGAGCGTCGTCTGCGCTGCTAGTCGGAAGGGCGTGGATTTTCTGGAATGGAGAGCATTTTTAACTCACCGGCGCGACCCCAAAATTTGGGCGTCCCCTCTGTCGACGACCTACGCCGCGCCGGCAAGCTAAAAATGCTCTCCATTATGCGCCGACACACACAGCCTCCGGCCCGATTCTCTGCTCGATCCGGTTGCGTCTCTGCGCTCGGCCAATCGCTGGCCGGGGACAGTCCTTCCGATCCGGGTGCCGGCATCGGGGTCGATCACATTGACGCTGGGCACCCGCCCTCGAGAGTCTTGCGCTGCAAAGAGACCGTTGCACCGAAGCAACCATGGCCGATGCCCAACGCCGCGATCACCAGAGCGCTGGGGAGAGAGCCGAAATTGATGTGCAACGCGCCGAGCTCGGACCAGAAGCTCCCGGTCGAAACCCCCTCATAAAGGCAGGTGACGAGGCCAGTGCGGGGATCGTGCAGCGGCGCGGTGACAGCTCCGAGATGGCGCCGGTCGACGCGCATGTCACTATCGGAGATGACCAGCGGCGACCGCCCCGCCGAGCAGATACGCCCAACCCGGGACCACCAGTATCGCGATGAGGAGCGCCATACCCATGGAATCCGCCAGGGTTTTTCGCTCGGACCTTCGATCAGATGCGCGCGTGAGTCGAGGCGCTGGGTTTTATTCCTCGTACGTTTACGCGTGCAGCTGGGATCGAATTGTGGCAGGGATACGTTGCCACAATATAGGCGGTGGTGTCACAGGGTGGGCTGATCGGGCCTGCCGGTTCGATGCGACGAGGCAAAACAATGCGGGTTGTGTTAGCCCAGCCCCGAGGCTTCTGCGCAGGGGTTGAACGAGCGATCGAGATCGTCGAGCGCGCACTCGAAAAATACGGCCCGCCGATCTATGTCCGTCACGAAATCGTTCACAATCGGCATGTGGTCGAGCGGTTGCGCGCCAAAGGTGCCTATTTTGTCGACGAGATCGACGAGATCCCGCGCGGCGCCGTTACCATCTTCAGCGCCCATGGGGTCGCCAGCGCGATCGAGGAGCGCGCGGGTCAGCGCGGGCTTCCGGTGATCGACGCAACCTGCCCGCTCGTCTCAAAGGTGCACATCGAAGGCCAGCGTTACGCCAACCAGGGTCGTGAGATTATCCTGATCGGCCACGCCGGCCACCCGGAAATCCAGGGCACGATGGGGCGGATCAATGGCAGGGTGCATCTGATCTCGACCCCGGAAGAGGTCGCGCGGCTGGAGGTCACCGACCCGGACAAGCTCGCCTTCATCACCCAGACCACGCTCAGCGTCGACGACACGCGCGCTGTCATCGAAGCCCTCAAGGAACGGTTTCCGTCGATCGTCGGGCCGGACACCAAGGACATTTGCTACGCGACGCAGAACCGTCAGAGGGCCGCGCGGGAACTCGCCCGAATCGTTGACGTTGTCCTGGTCGTCGGCGCGCCGAACAGCTCGAATTCGAATCGGTTGCGCGAAATCGCCGCCGAAAGCGGTGTGGCTAGCTATTTGATCGAAGATGCAGGTGCACTCGACCCCCGTTGGCTCGAAGGCGTTTCCGCGGTCGGCATAACCGCCGGCGCGTCGGCCCCGGCGGTGTTGGTCGAAGACCTGATCGCCCGGCTGAGCGAGATCGCGACGATCGAACTCTCGGTGCTCCCAGGCGTCACCGAGAACGTCCGCTTTCGAATGCCGCCGCAGCTCTCCGACACCGGCGGCTGAGATCGGCTCGCTGTCGTAATTTCTCGAGGAGGTCCCCTGTGGCGATTCCGCTGCACCAAACGATCCGAGTAGGAGCCTATGTTATCGGGCAACATTTGAGGGGTGTCCGGCGGTATCCGCTCGTTCTGATGCTCGAGCCGCTTTTCCGTTGCAACCTCGCCTGCGCCGGTTGCGGAAAGATCGACTATCCTGACGCCATCCTCAATCAACGCCTGAGCGTCGACGAATGCCTCGCGGCCGTGGATGAATGTGGTGCACCGGTGGTGGTGGTAGCGGGGGGCGAACCGTTGCTGCATCGGGAGATCGACGAGATTGTCGAGCGCATTACGGCGCAAAAGAAATTCGTTTACCTCTGCACCAACGCTCTGCTGCTCGAGAAAAAAATCGAGCTGTTCAAACCCGGCGCTTATTTCGCCTGGACGGTCCATCTCGATGGCGACCGCGAAGAGCACGACCACTCGGTGTGTCAGGAGGGTGTTTACGATCGCGCTGTCGCCGCGATCAAGCTGGCGAAGGCCCGTGGCTTTCGTGTCAACATCAATGCCACCTTGTTCGACACAGCCGAGCCGGAGCGCGTCGCTCGCTTCTTCGACACGGTCACCCAAATCGGCATCGACGGGATCACCGTGTCGCCGGGATACGCCTATGAGCGGGCACCCGATCAGGAGCACTTCTTGAACCGCCGCCGAACCAAGGAACTGTTCCGCGGCATATTCAAGCGCGGCGGACGTCGTTGGTCGTTTAACCAATCAATTCTCTTCCTCGATTTTCTCGCCGGTAATCAATCGTACCACTGCACGCCGTGGGGCAATCCGACGCGGAACTACTTTGGCTGGCAACGGCCCTGTTATCTGCTCGGTGAGGGCTATGCCAAGACGTTTAAGGAACTTATGGAGGAGACCGATTGGGACGCTTACGGCACCGGTAACTACGAGAAATGCGCCAACTGCATGGTGCACAGCGGGTATGAGGCAACCGCGGTGATGGACTCGGTCCGCAACCCGTTGAGGTTGGCGAAAGTTGCGCTGCGCGGTATCCGCACCGAGGGAGAAATGGCTCCGGAGATCCCCCTCGACCGGCAGCGTCCTGCGAAATACGTTTTCTCGCGCCACGTAGAACAGGCGATGGGGCGCCTAGGCCGTACCGACGAGCCCTCGCAGAGCCCGAGCGGGGCCGACTAACGCCGAGAGCGCAATCCGGGTCTCCTGCGCGAGCCCGATCATCCCGGCGAGCTGAGACGGCCGCCGCAAGACCGCGCCAAACACTCGAGACACACGGGGTTTTCCGTCCACCCGGAGGGGGATCAACGAGGCCGGCGGCAGATCCCGCCGCGCGGTGTCGGCGATCGCGCGCAGGACGATGAAGGGGATGCCGAGCGCCGTCGCGGTGCGCGCCACGATCTCGCTTTCGAGGTCGACCGCAAGGGTGCCGGTTGCGATCCAGGCACGCGTCTTTTCCATCTGTGTCGCCAGTATGGAACGGGCGCCCAACACCGGCCCTTCGACGGCTCCGATCGATCGCGCGAACTCGCTGACCTGCCGGCGGTATTGCGGCTCCACCACCCAACGGCATCGTTCCGAAACGACCTCGCCAGAGACAACCACGGTCCCTGCCGCGAGATGCGGCGCAAGCCCGCCGGCAATGCCGAAGCTGACGAGGCAATCGGTTTTCGCGGCCGTTGCAGCGACGAGCGCGGCCGTGCGATCCCGGTCCCCGGCTCTGATGACGGCCAAGAACCCCGCGGCGCGCGCGATCTTGGCTTCGATCGCAAGCCCACAGGCGCACAGCGCCCTGGCCGAACCGCCGGTTCCGAGATGCCCTCGGATCATCCGAACCTGCCTGGTGTCAGATGCCGAACGGTACGCGGCGAGAGTTTCCTTCCGTCAACCGGCGGTAGCGGGCGAGAGCCCAGAGCGGAAAAACGGCGCGGTACCCGTGGTAGCGCAAATAGAAGACGCGTGGAAATCCGACGGCAGTATACCAGGGCTCGTCCCAATTTCCGTCGCGGTCCTGGGACTCGATCAGGTAAGCGATGCCGCGGGCGACCGCCGGGTCTTCGACCCGTCCGGCCGCCATCAAGCCGAGCAAGGCCCAAGCCGTCTGCGACGGGGTGCTGTACGCCGCTTCACCGTGCGGCGCCGCGGGCCAGTAAGATTCGGCGGCTTCGCCCCAGCCTCCATCCTTGTGCTGTCGGGCGAGCAGCCAGTCAACCGCACGCCGGACTTCCGGCGACGCGGGCTCGATGCCCGCAGCGTTAAGGGCAGCGAGCACCGACCAGGTGCCGTAGATGTAGTTGGTGCCCCAGCGGCCAAACCAACTGCCGTCAGGCTCCTGCTCACGCCGGAGATATTCGATCACCGCGGAACGAGCGGGGTGATCCGACGCATAGCCGATTTGGGCGAGGAACCCAAGGCATCGGGCGCTTACATCGGCCGTCGGCGGGTCGAGCAATGCGCCATGATCAGCAAACGGAATATGGTTCAGGTAGTAATGGGTGTTGTCGGCGTCGAACGAGCCCCACCCGCCGTTTCGGCATTGCATGCCGACCACCCATTCGGCCGCCCGGTCGATAGCCCGGCGATACCGCGCAGAATCGAAGCGGTCGAGGGCGAGAGCAACCGCGGCCGTGTCGTCGAGGTCGGGATAATAGGGGTTTTCGTACTGAAAAGCCCAGCCGCCGGGCCGCACGCCCGGACGCGTCGCGGCCCAATCGCCGACCACCTCGAGCACCTGCTTGCTCTCGAGCCAGTCGAGCGCGTGCCGAATCGCCGGCTCGATGCGCGCGTCACCGACCTCCATCAGCGCGTGGCAGGCAAGTGCGGTGTCCCACACCGGAGAGAGGCAAGGCTGGCAGTAGGTGCGGTCGCCATCGAGGACGAGGAGCTTTCGGACCGAGGCCAAAGCGGTCGCGCAATCGGGGTGATCGGGTGCGTATCCCAGACAATCGAGCATCATCACGGAATTGGCCATCGCCGGGAATATCCCCCCAAGACCGTCCTCGCCGTTGAGACGCTCGGTCACAAACGCGACGGCTTTTTCAATGGCTCGCCGCCGCGCATCCGCCGGAAAAAACGGCTCGGCCATTCGCAACAGCCGGTCGAGCATGCCGAAAGCCAGCGACAGCGGCGATGAGATAGAACCGGAAATCCAGTCGCGCACCGACTCCGGTGGTTCGACAAAGAGCTCGTGAATGGTCACACCCCGCGGGTTGCGGGCAAGCGGCCTCAGCGCCATCAGCACGAGCAGCGGCACCAGAACGGTGCGCGACCAGTAGGAGACCTTGGCGATGTGAAACGGGGACCAGCCGGGCAATAACATGATTTCGACCGGCATGACCGGAACTGCGCGCCAAGGGAGCTCGCCGAACAACGCCAGCAGGATGCGAGCGAACACGTTACAGCGCCGGGCACCGCCTCTCGCCCGTATTGCCTCGCGGGCGCGCGTCATATGCGGCGCGTCGACCGGGTCGCCGGCCGCCTTCAGCGCGAAATAGGCTTTCACAGAGCAACTGAGATCGAGGTCGCCGCCATGGAACAGCGGCCAACCTCCATCCGCTCCCTGTGCAGCCCGAATATGTCGGGCGATGCGCGCCTGAAGGTCAGGCTCGATGCGGTCGAGATAATGCTGCAGCAGTATGTACTCGGAGGGTATTGTCGCGTCGGCCTCGAGCTCGAAGACCCAGTGTCCGTCCGCGTGCTGCAACGCCAATAATGATTCGCTGGCGCGCAAGACGGCGTCGTCGAGCCGGGACATGCGAACCCGGCCGCTCGACGCCGCAGACAGCTTTGTCGTTAGTCCGTCATTCATGGAAGGGCACGCTGCGGTTCTTGCTCCGTCTGCGATGCATCGCGGGTCGGTGAGCGACGAGAGCTTCTCGCGGCTGCGGGGGCCATTTCGAGCGCCCGCTTCGCCGCGGCGAAGCCGGAGCCAATAGCGCCTTCGATCGTGGCGGGCAAGCCTGTATCGACATAATCACCGGCGAGTAGAAGATTCCGCCAGCGTGTCGCCGCCGCCGGGCGGCGCGACAGCTGCTCGGGGCTCGCCCGGAAGGTCGCCCGACGCTCTTTGACGATTCGCGCAGGCGGGATGGGATGCATCGGGAGCCGGTAAGCAAGGGCGACATCGCGCCACAGCAGATCGCGCAGCCCATTCGCCGGTCGCTCGACAATCCCGTTCGCGGCGCTCACCGTAACCGACAACGCCTCGCGCTTACGAAAGATCCACTCGGCAACGCCGCCGATGACCCCGACGAAATAGGGTGAGTCCGTTGGTACTGCACAACGAAAATGCGCATTGACGATCGGGGAATAGGCATCAGGCACGGTGAGCGCCGGAACCAGCCGCGCCGCCACTGTCGCAGGGACGGCGAGGATCAGGCTGTCGCCGGCGCCGAGCCCAACCGGGCCAGTCTCGAACACGAGTTCCGAGACGTGGTCCAAGGCGAAATGCAAGGCCCGGAGCCGCGCGCCGAAGCGGACCTCCGCGCCTTGCGCGCGTAGGCGGGCGAGCGCGGGATCGACAAAGGTTTCCGAGAGCCCGTCGCGCGGCACCAGCGGGCGGCATGCCGCCCCGCCCCGCCCGAGGGTTTCCGCGAGAATCCGCCAGAACAGCCTGGCCGAGGCACGATCGGTGCTCGTGTTCAACGCGGCGACCGCGAGAGGCTCCCACAAGCGGCGGAACACCTGCCCTCCTCGATCGAGCATCTCGGCGACCGTCGCCGAGGGGAGAGCTCGCCGCAACGCCAATGCGGCGAGGTAATCGGTTAGTCGCGTCTCCGGTACCCGTCTCTTCGGGCTTAAGATCCACCACGGGAGGACCCCGCGGTTCGGCCGCAAGATCCAACGCAGCCCGGTCTTGGCATCGATGAAAGGAAAGACCGCGTCCGGCGGACCCTCAAGCGTATCCAGCGCGCCGATCCGTTCGAGATAGCCGAGTGCGCGATGGTTGCCGGCGAGCAGGAGATGGTTGCCATTGTCAATGCGGCAACCGAGTTCCGCATCCAGATAAGAACGGCAGCGCCCGCCGGCGTGACGGCCGGCTTCGTAGAGTTGTACTCGGCGCCCCTCGGCGGCGAGCTCGACCGCTGCGGCGAGGCCAGCGAGACCGGCGCCGACGATATGAACCGTACCCAACCCCGTTCTCATACGAGACCGTGCCGTAATACCAGCCAGAGCTTAAGCGGCTTTGACACGTTCACGCGCGTCGCGGGATCGCGCCACCCCGAGCGCAACAGGGCCGAAAGTGTCGCATGGTAGATCGCGGCCATCAACGCGGCGGGCCGCATCGCCCGGCGCGAGCAACTCTCCATAGCGCGCATACCCGACTGGAAGTGCTCCTCGGCGATTGCAGCGACTTCGCGGCAGACCGCTGGCAGCGCTGGATGGCCTAAGACCGTTGTCGGGTCGGTTCCGCGTATCCCATGCCGTTCGAGAATCTCGCGGGGTAGATACAGTCGCCCGCGGCCGGCGTCCTCGTCGAGATCGCGCAATATATTGGTCAGTTGCAGAGCTCGGCCGAGCGAGTCTGCGACAGCATGGGCAGCGTCGCTCGGATCGCCAAAGACGTGAACCGAGAGATGGCCGACCGAGCTTGCGACCCGCGCGCAATAGAGGTCGAGCATCGCAAGATCGGGAGCGCGAATATCTGCGCGCGCATCCATCTCCATTCCGTCGATGATGGCCAGGAAATCTCGCCGGCGCAGGCGGTAGCGCACCGCCGGCTCACTCAGCGCGCGGGCCACGACATGGCGCGGACGACCGGCATAGAGAGCATCGATTTCCTCGCGCCAGGCGGCGAGGCCCTCTGTCTTGTGTTCGACCGGGCGCTCGCCGTCGGCGATGTCGTCGACCTCTCGGCAAAATGCGTAGATTGCGTACATCGCATTCCGGCGGTGCTCCGGCAGCAGGCGCATCGCCCAATAGAACGAGGTTCCGGCCGCCTCGACCCGATCTCGGATGGTTTGACGCAACGCCGCATCGGGCCGCTCTGCAACGGCGCTGAACGCAGCGTCGTTCATCCTCGGAAACCTCGCAGCACGCCACCGATAAAGGCAGCTATGAAATCCGATTTTTTCAACCTCACCCGACCTGCTAAGGAATCGCCGCGACGGAGCCGGCGCAGCAGGCGTGTTGCGAGGTCGACGATGACGGCGCTCTCCCAGCGCAGTCCGGACGAGACGATTTGCGGCGGTAAGCTGCGCGCGGTCGCGACGAGCGTGTCGGTTCGGTCGAGCATGCTGTCGAAGACCCGACGCAATCTCGGGCACGACGCCCGGGCTGCCAGCGTATCGACGCCGATCCCTTCAGCGGCGAGATCCGTCATCGGCAGATAGACACGGTCGAGCATGCGGTAGTCATCGCCACAATCCTGCAGATGGTTGAGCACCTGCAGCGCCGAGCACAGCGCATCGGCGGCGGGCCATGTCTCGCGACTCTCACCGTGGAGGTCTAGCAGCTGCCGCCCGACCGGCGAGGCCGAGTAGCGGCAATACGCCATCAGATCGTTCCAGTCATGATAGCGCAGCTTCGTCGCGTCGAGGCGAAAGGCGTGCAGCACGTCGTGGCAGTGCTGCGCCGTCATCCGCGTCTCGACCAGGCTTTCACGCATTGCCGTAGCGGCCGGCGACTCTTTACCCGGCGCATCGTCGAGGATAGCTGCCATGCGATCGAGGCGGCGAACCTTCTCATCGGCGGTCAGCGTAGGGTTATCGGCGATATCGTCGGCGTTTCGGGCAAATTGGTAAAAGGCATGCACATGCGGCCGCAGGTCGTGGCGGATCAAGAGGGAGCCAACCGGAAAATTCTCCGCGCTGCGCCCTTTGCCGGACGGCGTCTCGACGCTACGGACAGCCTCATCCCGCAGCTCGGCCGGCTCAGCTGTCACCGGAGGTATCCGTTCGCCTTGAACCAGCCGATGGCGTCGGCGATCGCATGGCGCGCCGGACGCGGCGTGTAGCCCAGCTCGCGAGAGGCCTTTTCCGAAGTGAAATACATCTTCTTTCGCGCCATCCGAACCCCGTCGAGCGTGATGAAGGGCTGCTTGCCGCTCAGCCGCGCCATGGCCTCAGCCCCGATCGCGACGGCATAGGACACGGTATACGGAACCCGAATTCGAGGGGCTCGCGTGCCGGCCGCCTGCGCCACTTCTACGAGGATACTCGCGAGGGACAGGTTTTCACCGCCAAGGATATAACGCTCTCCCACGCGTCCCAGCTCCGCCGCCGCCAAGTGGCCGGCGGCAATGTCGTCGACATGCACGATGTTCAAACCGGTCTCGACATAGCCTGGCATATGCCCGCGCGCCGCTTCGAGAATGAGGCGACCGGTCGGTGTCGGCTTACGGTCGCGCGGGCCGACCGGTGTCGACGGATTGACGATGACCGCGGGCAATGCTCGCCTGGCGATCAAGCCGCGGACGACTTCTTCGGCCTGAAATTTCGAGCGCTTGTAGGGGCCGATCATATCTTCGACACTGCTTGGAGTTTCCTCATCAGCCGACCCCTGGGGAACCAGACCGAGAGTGGCGACGCTGCTCGTATAGACCACCCTTTCAACACCGGCATCGAGCGCGGCTCTCATCAGGGCCCGGGTCCCCTCCACATTCGCGCGAAACATCGGCGCGGGATCGGTGACCCAAAGGCGATAATCGGCGGCAACGTGGAATAGATACCGGCAACCGGCAACGGCGCGCGTCAGCGATGGTGCGTCTTCCAGCGAGCCCTCGGCAATTTCAACGGAAAGATCGATGAGGTTGCGTCGATCGCTGTTCGGGCGAGCCAGGACGCGAACATCATGGCCCATCCCAATAAGCGCGCGGGCTACAGCCGAGCCGACGAACCCGGTTGCTCCGGTGACAAGAGACAAGCCCGGCGACAAGGACATTGCCGATCACTCTTCACCCGCCCTTGGGGTGGTAGCGTGAAATTGGGCCGGTGTCTCGCGAAAACCGCGGTTATCGCCGCAGCCGGTGCGCGCTCGGGTTCAACGGGTCGAAGGTGACGCCTCGACAGGCGCGCCAATCTCTGAGGCGCGGGCGCGCGCCGCTTGGGCCTTGTCGGTCTCCCCGAGCACGTCATAGGCGTGGGCGAGGCGAGCCCATCCTTCCTTGTCGTCCGGCTGCTGCTCGAGCCGCGCAGCGAGTCGCTCCACCATGCCGCGGATCATCGCTTGGCGCTCTCGCGGTGACATCGACCGGGCGGCGGCGAGATCCTGCGCCGTCGGGCCGGCCAGGGTTTTCGCACTCGCTTGCGGCTCATCCGGCGCGATCTCGGCGAGGCGCGCCGCGACGACTTTGCGCCACGGCGCGTCGGCCGGAGCATCGGCGAGCAGCGCTTGCAAACCGGTCTTGGCCCCGGCTGCATCGCCGCGTTGCAGCGCCGCCTCGGCGCCGTAAAAGCGGGCGCGCGGGTCGTTGCCGGATTTGGCAAACTCGGCCTCCGCCGCCGGCGTCACAGTGCCTCCGGCGGCGAGCACGAGGACCTCGCCAAGCTCGGCATGCAGCTGGGGCTCATTGGGCTTGTAGGCAATCGCGCGACCATAAGCCTCGCGCGCCTCGCCGAAGCGCTCGAGTGACGCCAACGTCCGACCGAGCAGAACCCAGCCTTCGGGATGGTCGGGCTCGCGCTCGAGGCGCGCCTTCAGCTGATCCGCCGCGGCGGCGAGTTCGGACGCGTCGTGTGGGCCCGCCCCGCGCGCGGTCCCGGCGGCAGCCGGCGGATTGATTGCCGCGGGTGCGCCGACCGCGAAATAGACGGCGAGGGCCGCCGCCGGCAATAGGCCGGCAACACCGACCGCGGTGCCGGTGCGCCACGAAGCCTCTGTCGGGTTGGCTGCGGCGAGCTCAACTTCTTCGAGCTCCCGATCGGCTGCCGCCAGCATTCGTCGGGTGATCTCGGTTCGTGCGGCGGCGGCCTCGTCCGAAGCGAGCCGCCCTTGCGCGAGCTCCGTGTCGATATCCGCGAGCTGTCGCCGGAACATTGCGACGGCAGCCTTGCCTTCGCCCGCGCCGCGCCCGGCTCGCCACATCAGAGGCCGCATGAGAGCAGCCAAGGCCACCAGAATAAGGAGCCCGGCAACCATCCAGAACCAGATCATCGAGGCTCGCCCAGCAGCAGCGTGGCGCGCACGCTTTCGTCTTCGGTCAGGTCCGGCACCGCCGGGTCGCGGCGCCGGCGCCGCGCCCGGAGCAGCAGCCAGCCGCCGCCACCCAATACCAGCACGGGCGGTGTAAGCCAAAGCACCCAGGTGAGTGGTGCAAAAGGCGGGTCGAGCAATACGAAGACACCGTATCGAGCTGCGATGTAATCGAGAACCTGCTGATCGGTGTCACCGGCGACCAGGCGTTGGCGCAGCAGCAGACGCAGATCGTGGGCGAGATCCGCGTTCGATTCGTCGATCGATTGGTTCTGGCAGACGAGACAGCGCAGCTCCTTGCTGAGGCCGCGGGCGCGCGCCTCGAGTGCCGGATCCGAAAGCCGCTCCGAGGGTTCGACCGCATGCACCAAAGGTGCCGCGATCACGACGAGCAGCATGGCTGCGAGGAGCCGCCGCACAATCATCAAGAATCCACTGGCATCAAGAGTCCACTGGCATCAAGAGTCCACCGGTCGCGCGGCCACAGTAACCGGCGCTCGGGCCGCGGGCAGGCGCATGCGCAGCCGCCGGTCGCTGAGCGAGACGAGGCCGCCCAGGGCGGCCAGGACCGCGCCAAACCAGATCCACGGAACGAGCGGATTGTAATATGCCCGCAACACCCAGCCGCCCTGGCCATCGGAATCCCCGAGCGCTAGGTAGAGGTCACCAAAGCCGTTGGTCGCGATCGCCGTATTCGTCGTTTGGCTACGCGCCACCGGATACCAGCGGCGTTCGGGATAGAGGGTTATCGCCGCGCCGCCGGGCCGCTCGACGACAATCTGCGCGCGCTCGACATGATAATTGGCGACATCTCCTTCGGTTACGCCGACAAAGCGCAAGGTGCGGCCGGCAATCTCCAGCGAGTCCCCGGCATGCATGCTCTCGATCCGCTCGCTGCGCCATGCAGTCGAGACGACGATCCCGGCGATCAGCACGCCGACGCCAAAATGGGCGAGAGCATAGCCCCATGTGCCGCGCGGCAGATGGCTCAGCCGGCGCCAGCTAGTGCGCATCGGCAGTCTTGCAAGGCCGCTGCGATCGGCGAGGTCGGTCAGCACGCCGAGCATCGCCCAGGCCGCGAGCGCCACTCCCAAGAGCGCTGCCGGGGGTGCGGTGCGGTTGAAGAGGAAGATGACCACAGGGGCGAGGAATGCCCCAACAAGCGCCGGTGATAGGCGACGCAGCGCCGCCATGAGATTGCCGCGCCGCCACGCGAGCACCGGGCCGATCACCATTGCGACGATGCCAGGCATCAGGATCGGCAAAAAGGTCGCGTTGAAGAACTGCGGCCCTACACTGAGTTTGACGCCGCTCCACACTTCGGCGAACAGCGGATAGAAGGTGCCGAGGAAAACCGTCGCCATTCCTGCGCAGAGCAGCAGACTGTTGAACACCAGGGCACCCTCGCGGCTGACCGGCGCGAACGGGTTGCCGGCTTCCAGACCCGGCGCGCGGAACGCGTAGAGCACCAGCCCGCCGCCGATCACCAGCGCGATCAGGACGAGGATAAAGACCCCCCGGGTCGGATCGACAGCGAAGGAATGGACCGAGGTCAGGACGCCCGAGCGCACCAGGAAGGTTCCGATCAGGCTCATGCCGAAGGTCAGGATGGCCAGCAGAACAGTCCAGCGCTGCAAGGTCTCGCGTTTTTCGACGACGGCTGCCGAGTGCAGGAGTGCGGTGCCCAGGAGCCACGGCATGAACGAGGCGTTCTCGACCGGGTCCCAGTACCACCAGCCGCCCCAACCGAGCACGTAATAGGCCCACCAGCTGCCCAGGGCGATGCCGATCGTCAGCCCGCACCAGGCGCTGAGCGCCCACGGCCGGACCCAGCGCGCCCATTGGGCGCCGACCCGCCCTTCGATCAAGGCGGCGATGGCGAAGGAGTAGGTGATCGAGAACCCGACATAGCCGAAATAGAGGAAGGGCGGGTGGAAGGCGAGCCCCGGGTCCTGTAAGAGCGGGTTGAGGTCGCGCCCGTCGGCCGGGATCGGAAATAGCCGGTCGAACGGGTTCGAGGTCGCGATGATGAAGAGGAGCGTGCCAAAGCCTAAAAGGCCCTGAATCGCCAGAGTGCGCGCCCGTAAACTCGCCGGCAGGGCACGCCCCAAACCGGCAACGAGGCCGCCGAACAGGGTCAGCATCAAGACCCATAGCATCATCGAGCCTTCATGGCTGCCCCACACACCAGTCACCTTGTAGAGCATCGGCTTTGCGGTGTGCGAGTTCTCGAAGACGTTGCGCACCGAGAAGTCCGAGACGATGTGGGCGTGCATGAAGGTGGCGAAGGCGAGCGCCACCAGGCCGAACTGCAGGAGTGCCGCGGGCCGCGCCAGATCCATCAGGGCTCTGCTGCGCACCGACGCCCCGACCAGCGGCACCGTGCCCTGCACGAGGGCCACGAGCATGGCGAGGATCAGGGCGAAATGGCCGATCTCTACCAGCATCTCAGTTCACCTGGGTGCGCTGAAAATTCCCGTGAACCGGGAAATAACCGGGAAATTTTGGATTCGGCACTGTCATTTCAGAAATCACCAAGCATATCAAACAGTTGCGTCAATTTTCGTGAATAGCCGAACCGGGAATTTTCGCGCAGAACCGGGAAATATCCGGGAACCGCCGCGCATCCGGCTTTCCGGCCGCCATTCTCACAGCAGCGTTACCTTCACGCGAGGCATCATACCAAAGAGATGTGGTGATACGATGGCGGATACGAGCAGGATCACCGCGAGGCTGAGCTCGTCCGATTATTCCATACCGGCGTCCCGCCGCTTGTTCGTTACGCGACCTCCGGGCGAGACGAGGCGCCGGGACCTGCTTAATTGCAGCTCGCTCTTCCGCGCCTACGATTACGGGATCGAGCAATGTAAGCTTCAGGTCAGGCAGCGCGGCGCAGAGTGAGCCGGGTCCACACGTCGCCGAGGCCCGCGACCAGCGCGTCGATGTCTGCGTCGCTGTGCAATGGCGAGGGTGTCAGCCGCAGGCGTTCGGTGCCGCGCGGCACGGTGGGGTAATTGATCGGCTGGACATAGATGCGGTGGCGGTGCAGGAGCTCGTCGCAGGCGGCCTTGCAGAGGCCGGGGTCGCCGACCATGACCGGGACGATGTGGCTCGGCGACAGCATCACCGGTAAGCCGGCCTCGGTCAAACAGCGCTTCAGGGTTGCCGCGCGTTCCTGATGGCGCTCGCGTTCGACGAGGCTCGTCTTCAGGTGGCGGATTGCGGCGAGCGCGCCGGCGGCGAGGGCCGGCGGCAGCGACGTCGTAAAGATGAATCCGGGGGCGTGGCTGCGCACAAAATCGACGAGCGCCGCCGAGCCCGCGACATAGCCGCCGATCGTGCCAAAGGCTTTGCCGAGAGTGCCCTGGATCACCGTCGGGCGATGCATGACCCCATCTCGCTCGGCAATGCCGCCGCCACGCGACCCGTAGAGCCCGACCGCATGGACCTCATCGAGGTAGGTCATCGCCCCGAAATGGTCGGCGACGTCGCACAATTCGCCGATCGGCGCGATGTCGCCGTCCATCGAATAGACCGACTCGAAGCAGACGAGCTTGGGCCGATCCGCGGCAACTTGCTCCAACAAGCGGGCCAAATCGGCGGGGTCGTTGTGTCGGAAGATGTGCTTCTCGGCGCGGCTGTTGCGGATGCCGGCGATCATCGAGGCGTGGTTCGATGCATCCGAAAATACCACCATGCCCGGCAATTCGCGCGCCAGGGTCGACAAGGCCGCATCGTTGGCGACATAGCCCGAGGTGAAGATCAGTGCGGCTTCGCGACCGTGCAGGTCGGCGATCTCGTGCTCGAGCAACAGATGGAGGTGGTTGTTGCCCGAAATGTTCCGCGTCCCGCCGGCGCCGGCACCGACCGCCCGCAACGTCTCCACCATCGCCGCCAGGACCGCCGGATGCTGGCCCATGCCGAGATAGTCGTTCGAGCACCAGACCGTCACCTCGGCGCCGATTCGGTGATCGAAGGCGCGTGGAAAATGGCCGCAGCGCCGCTCGAGATCGGCAAAGACGCGATAGCGCCCCTCGGCGTGCAGCGCGCCGAGGCGCTGTTTGAAGAAGCACTCGTAATCCATGGGGCCCCGAGCTGGTTGTCGCTACTCCGGCTGAGTGAAATTCACGATGCGTTCGCCGGCGGCGGGTGTGGTGAACTGGCTGACAGCGCTTTCCGGTCCTTCGCTGATGTCCTTCGCGTCGACCGATTCCACGCGGTAGAAATAAGTCGTTCCCGGGTTTAAGTGGTTGATCTGCACCCGATAGATCATGGCCGGCAAGGCGCCGTTCCAGCGGTTAGGAGATTTCGCCGTCTGGCTCAATGCATGAGGATCGGTGCCGTAATGCACCATGCCATAACGCAACGATGTTCCCCTAACATTATTGGTCGTCCATCGAATAATGGCCCAACTGTCGGTAGTCATCTCGAGCTGCGGTCCTTCGGTGATCTGCACCCGGTGGGCCGTCACATTACCGGGGTTCTGGTAATCCGCGACCACCCGGTTTGGCATACTCAGACCGCACGCCGCCGCGAATACGACGGTGACGAAAACCAGTTTCTTCATTTTGGCCCTGGCTAAAAACGGCGACCGGGGCGAACCGGGCAACCCCGCTTCGCCCCGTTCTCAACCCCGATTACCGAGTTACTGGTGGCTTGGCGGCAGGGCCGCTTTTCTTACCACCGAGGGCAAGCTCAAACCCGGCGGTGTAATCGGGACGAACCCATCCGTCAGCGTCCCCAGGAAAGCGACGAGCTGGTTTTCTTCTGCGTTGGTCAAACCGAGATTGCCGATCGTCAGGTTCTTGTTGTCTTGCTCTTCAGGCATCGGCCAGCAGGTTACCTTCTCTACCGTGCCTTTCGGGCAATGCCCCGACAGGACAGGGAAAGCGTATTTGTCACGCGTGTTGTAGAAATGCACGACTTCCTTCAGGCTCAAGAGATACCCGTTGTGCATGTAGGCTTTTACAAAGACGCCGGTGGGGTACGGCGGGGGCGGTACCTGAGCGGCATTGCGTAGTGTCGAGGTCTGGAACTTGCCGACGAAGAAAGGATTGAGCGCGATCCAGCTGAAATTTGGCGGCGGGGAGCCGTAGTAGCCGTCGAGGAAGAGACCGACACCCTCGTCGATAAACCCGATCCCGAGCGGATTGGCGGTAAAACCGAATTGATCCGGCTTGTTTTCCGAGTACCAGGGCAGCGCGAGGTTCATCGGTAGCCCAAGATTGTTGTAAGTGAAGTCGGTAAACAGCGGCGCCACATCTGTAGCCATGCCGTTGTCGACTTCGCCTGATGCCTGGGTATTCGAGCGACCATCCAGGTGGCAGCTGTTGCAGGTCGCTTTGCCGCGGAACAGGTTGTAGCCAGCCAATTCCGCCGCGGTCAATTTGGCGCTGCCGGCTAGGTACGCGTCGAATTTCGATGTGAAGGAACCGACGGCCGACGATTTTTCGTATGCCGCAATGGACTGTCCGAATTCATCGAATGCCTGGTTTGCGCGGGTCCGATCTGACGGGCTCAAGGCAAGCAGCTGAGCCGGCGGGGTCACCGCACCTTTTGGAATCGCGCACAATGTGGCGGTGTTCGCCGGGAAAGTGATGCCGGAGAGCGAACCGGTTCCCCACACCTGCTCGAAGAAGAATGCATAGTCGCTCAGGGAGAGCTTCCAAACCACGCAAGCCGAGTCGGGGTTGGCCATCTCTTGCGTATCCAGCGGCGGGTCCTGCGCCTGCTCGGCTGCGGAATTCTGCAGCCGATACCCGCTCGCGCGCGCATCCCAGAAGTTTCCGCCGTAGAAATCCCCCTGCGTTGAGTTGTACTGGAGCGGCGGGAAATAGGGTGAGTAATTGTAGCTGTTCGGGTTTCGTTTCGCGATCCGGTTATCGGGATAAGCGCCCGGCACGGTAATCGGCACCGATCCCGGATTGCTGCCCCCGGTGTAAACGCTCAGGACCGACGATCCGTTTCGGTAACCGGTCATCGGATCATGACAATAGCTGCAGGCTATATTGTTATTGACGGACAGGTTGGGATCGAAGATCTCGAGCTCCCCCAAGGTCTCGACCTGGTGGAATGGGTCGAGTGTCCCCGACTTCGCCGCTGCGAGCGCTGCCGCTTCGAGCGCGGCCTCTTCAGCGACAACTCTCGCCGCGTCCGGGTCGTTCTTGATCCAACACTGCAGGTCCAGTTTGTTACCAAACAATATGCACGGCTGATCCGCCGGTGGGACGACAAAGCCGGGTGGAGGGAATATCGGGACCGGTGTCGGGTTTTGCGCTCGCGCCTCGGTGAACCCGGCGAGCGGGACGCTCAGGATCCCCAGCACCGTCGCGAAAGCTGCTCTCAGGAGTGTCCGTGTGTCTCGACGCATCGGTGTTCCCTCCTCACCTCTCAAGGCACGGGTCGTGCAGGTTCACGCGCCCGCTGGCCGGGCCGTTGATCGATCGATAAGTCAGACCGGCAACCGCAGGTTAAGGCCGGACCAGTCCGAGGGTCTTTGGCCTGCGCCTGAGATTTCTTAAGATTAACAGAGATTAACTAAGTAGGCCGGAGTGGTCGCGGGCGACTGAAAGCGGCGGGCTGAACCGGCCGTGTTTCGGGCTGACCGAGATTTGCGGGCACGAAACCGAGACTATTTGCGCCACCTCGCGCGCCATTGGCGGCCGCATAAGGCACGCTGGGCATCGATTGGCGTAAAATGACAGTAAATTGACACCAAAGCGGGCTCGGATGGGAAAGGATCGGGCGTTTTCGCCCCTGAGAGGTTCAAAAAGCCTGACTGAAATTGCCTTGCCTTGACAGCAAGGTGGATAAGGACGCACCCTTAGAAAGGTTAACAAAATCTAAGAATGCAGGTACGCACCGACCACAACAGCCTGATGACGCTTAAATTCGGCCGCTTTCAGGTGCTACCGCACCGCCGCGAATTTTTAGCCGGCGGGGTGCCGATCGCCCTCGGCAGCCGGGCTTTCGATGTGCTGATGGTCCTGATCGAAGCGGACGGCGAACTCGTTACCAAGGACGAAATCCTAAGCCGCGTATGGCCCGGGATGGTGGTCGAGGAGCACAGCCTTCAGTTCCACATCTCGGCGCTGCGCAAAGTTTTGGGAGAAGACCGTGGCTTCATCAAAACGATTTCTGGGCGCGGCTACCGGTTCGTTGCCGATATCACTGCTGTCTCCGGTGAACAGGCGGCGCTTCCCAACCGAAGCGCTGCATTGTCGCCGCTGCCCTTCGCCGATGCAGAGACTCCAACGAACCTTCCGGCGCCGACCTCGGCGCTGATTGGCCGCGAAGCCGAGCTCTCCGAGGCGTCCGCTCTCTTAACGGCTCATCGGCTCGTCACTTTGGTCGGAGCAGGAGGCATCGGGAAGACGCGACTGGGCCTCGATGTCGCGCGCCGCCTGCGACCCAACTTTGCCAACGGGGTATGGATCGCCGAGCTCGGCCCGCTGTCCGATCCTGACCTTGTCCCGGTCACCGTCGTCACCGCGGTAGGGCTCGAAATGGCCGGCGGTCCGGTAACACCTGAACGGGTCGCGAGTGCGCTCGGCGCGATGCGGCTCCTGCTAGTGCTGGATAATTGCGAGCATGTGATCGACGCCGCGGCGAGCATGGCCGAAGCGCTGTTGCGGGCCAACCCGAGAGCACACGTGTTGGCGACGAGCCGCGAGCCGCTGCGAGCCGCGGATGAGTGCCTTTACCGGGTGCCGCCGCTCGCTGTGCCGGCCGAGGGTACCAAGGACATCGAGGATTTGCTGAGATATGGCGCGGTTCAGCTATTCGTCGCACGGGTCCGCGCGACGGAGACCCACTTCGCACCGGACCAGCGCCTTGTGCCGGCCATGGCGGCAATCTGCCGGCGTCTGGATGGCGTTGCGCTGGCCATCGAGCTCGCGGCCGCCCGCGCCGATGCGCTCGGAGTGGAAGGGGTAGCAGCCCACCTCGACGATCGTTTCCACCTGCTCACCGGCGGTCGCCGCACTGCGCTGCCACGGCACCAGACGCTGCGGGCGACGCTCGACTGGAGTTATGAGCTGCTCTCTGAGGCCGAGCGCGTGGTCTTGCGGCGTCTTTCAATCTTCGCCAACGGCTTTGCGCTTAAGGCAGCGACTGCGGTCGCTGCAAGCGCCGAGATCGCCGCTTCGGACGTCATCGACTGTGTCGCGAACCTGGTCGCGAAGTCGCTCGTTATGATCGATGTCCCCGGCACCATGGTGCGTTATCGCCTGCTCGAGACAACGCGTGCCTACGCGCGTGAGAAACTGGGCGAAAGTGGCGAGCTCGGACAAGTCGCACGAGCCCAGGCCGAACTTTTACGGCATCTCTTTGAGCGGGCCGAGACAGAATGGGAGACGCGGCCCACTGTCGAGTGGCTCGCGCATCATGGCCGTCGGATCGACGATTTGCGGGCGGCGCTGGACTGGTCCTTTTCGCCGCACGGCGACACATCGATCGGCGTCGCGCTCACTGTCGCCTCAGTGCCCCTGTGGCTCCAGTTGTCACTGATGGAGGAGTGTCGCGGCCACGTCGAGCGAGCACTCGCCAGCCTCGTGCCGGGATCAAGTAGAGACCTGCGCTGCAGGATGAAGCTCTATTCAGCCCTTGGCCTCTCGCTGATGCAGACGAAGGGCCCGGCGTGTGCCGGTGCGGCCTGGACAAAAGCGCTCGAACTTGCGGGAAGCCTTGGCGACACAGAGTATCAGCTGCGGGCGCTCTGGGGGTTGTGGATGTGCGCTCTCACCGGCGGCGCGTACCGGACGGCACTGGCGCTCGCTCAAAGGTTCTGCAGCCTTGCTGCAAACCAGCCCGACCCGGTCGATCTGCTCGTCGGCGATCGAATGACAGCGACTCCACTGCATTATCTGGGAGACCAGACCAATGCGCGGCGCCACATCGAGCGCATGCTTGCTCGCTATGTCACCCCCGTTCACCGGTCGCATATCATCCGCTTTCAATTTGACCATCGGCTGAGGGCAAGTTGCACTCTGGCGCTGATCCTCTGGCTTCAGGGATTTCCCGATCAGGCAATGCGCACTGCTCAAAGCAGTGTTGGGGAGGCTTGCGTCACCGATAACGCGCTTTCGCTGTGTAACACGCTGGCCCAAGGCGCGTGCCCGATCGCGCTTTTCATTGGCGATCTGCCGGCGGCGGAACGCTTCGTGGCGATGCTGCTCGACCATTCGGCAAGGCATGCGCTGGCCGCCTGGCACGCCCAGGGCCATTGTTTCAAGGGGGCGTTATTCATCCAGCGCGCGGATGTCGTTATTGGGTTGCGGTATCTGCGCTGCGCTCTTGACGAGCTTCGCAAGATCGGGTTCGTCCAGCGCTACCCGGCATTTCTCGGCGCTCTGGCGGAAGGCCTGGCCCGTGCCGGGCAAGGGGCCGAGGGTCTTGTAGCGATCGACGAGGCGCTCGCGCTATCCGAGCGCGATGAAGGGCGCTGGTGCGTGGCCGAGCTGCTGCGCATCAAGGGCGAGCTTGTTCTGTCGGAGGGCGGACCTGACGCCGCCGAGGCGGCCGAAGATCACTTCAGGCAAGCCCTCGACTGGGCGCGCCGGCAAGGCGCCTTGTCCTGGGAGCTGCGTGCCGCCACGAGCCTCGCTCGACTGTGGCGCGACCGGAACCGTACCAAAGCGGCGCGTGAAATCTTGGCCCCGGTGTACGACCGGTTCACCGAAGGGTTCGAGACGACCGATCTCAAAGCGGCAAAATTGCTGCTCGATGGTTTACGGCAGTCGCGACGCCAACACGTCGGTGTCGCTACTCTTGCGATTTCGCTTTGTGCAGGCTTTGGCAGCGTCGCCGAAATACTTGCGGCTTTTTGAGTGTCTGTGCCGCGGACTATGTCCCTCCTTCGAGGCATCGTATTCAGAACGCCCTGACGCGCCGGTTACGCTGCCTTCGCAAGGTGAGCCGGCGCCACACATCGCTGAGAGCCATTACCAGCGCTTCGATATCGGTGTCGCTGTGCAATGGCGACGGGGTCCCGCTGCGGAGAGGAGCAGACGCTCGCGTTGGCAAAGGCTATTCAGCTGTCGGCACATCCGCAGAACCTCGGCATAAGCCGCAACCCACCCCTCAAGTCGTGGTTGCTCGCGAGCGCGGCAGATCGCCGGTGGAGATCCATATTGTACCGATATTCTCGCCCGGGGACGCCGATGAGCCGGCGCAATTCGGGGAGGGGTGATGTTAATCGGCGGCGGCTGGCGAAGATGTCGGGCTCGACCCCGGGGTTTTCGCGAGGATCGCGTAAGGAATGCTCGGTTTGTGATAAGAACAAAGTATGGACGACCTCATGGCGCGGATCGCCGCGAAGAAAGCGGAGCTTGATCGGCTGCGTCCCGTGGTGGGCGCCGGACTCGGCAACCTCGAGCACATTCACGATCTTGAGCTGACCTACACCTCGAACGCGATCGAGGGGAACACGCTCAGCGCCGCCGAGACCACGCTCGTCATCGAGAAAGGGATCACGATCGGCGGCAAGCCGCTCAAGGACCATCTCGAAGCGATCGACCACTATGAGGCGATCCGCTACGTACGTGCGCTGGCGCGCCGGGGGACGTCGCTGACCGAGGCCGACCTGCGGCAGCTGCATCATCTCGTGGTGCAGCGCTCGCATCCCGAGATTGCCGGCCGCTACGCCGATCAGGGCCGCTACGTCCTGACCGAAACCGGTCGCCACATCTTCCCTTCGCCGACGGAAGTGCCCGCGTTGATCGGAGATCTCGCCCGCTGGCTGGGTGTCGCGCCCGATACGCCGGAGACTGCCTTCGCGGCGCACCTGCGGCTCGTTGATATCCATCCGTTCAACGATGGCAACGGTCGCACCGCGCGGCTGCTGATGAATCTAATCCTGATCCGCGGCGGGTACCCGCCGGTTGCGGTGCGGCCGGAGGACCGGCCCGCCTATGTCGCGGCCTTGCAAGAGGCGCAAGCCGGCCGAGGGTCGGCGCGCTTCGATCGTCTTCTTTACGAGCGATTGGACGTGACTTTGGGAGAATACTTGAGCGCCGCCAAAGAGGTCCACCCCGCCCCGGCCGGGCCGAAAAAATAGCGGACGATGGGCCGGCTCCTTGAGGCGCCGGTGTTGTCGTATCGCGCAACCCTGCTAGAGCGCGACGCTCGAGTGGCGGGTGATGATGCCAACCGATTGCTGGTGAGATTCGGTCTTGTAGGCGCCGATCACCGCCGCTAACCCAGGTTCTCACTTGGTCGCGACAAGCGGGATTTTGCTCCGGAAGCCGGCGATATCCCCGGTCTGCGGGTTGCGCCATTGGCCCTCGCCGTCGAAGACGGTGAAGCCGTCGGGGAAGTTCGGCGTGATGGTTCGCGCCGCAAACTCAAGCCATTCGGCATCTGTCAGCGGCTCACGCCCCTTGATGCCGCGGCTGAAGAACAACTCGGCGACCAGCATCGGCTGCTCCGCCGGCAACAGGCAGGCATAGGGCGCGCTTGGCTCTTGCAATTCGGCGCAGGCAGCGAGCAACAATAGCCATGCCAGCGCCGGTATCGCCCAGATTCTTTCCGATGGCCGACCTTGCGTCCGAAACAAATTCGGTCCGCCAGGGCAGCAACTATTTCGCGGTTTCGGTCAGGAAGATTTCCTGAACGACGAGATGTTCGAGCTTGGCGAGCGCCTCGCGCGCACGCTCGACATCGGTGTCCGACATCGCCGGGTTCTCGCCCATGATGTACATGCCCTTGATCTCGTCGCGATGCACGGCGTCCATGATCCCGACGACGGTCAGTCATCGAGCGGGGTCTGCCACAGCGCCTCGAAGGCACCACGGACCCTGTAATCCCCGAGTCAACCGTTCGGTGCTAAAATTGCTTCCTCCCGATTCGGGAGGAGACTATATTGGGCTCGCGACAGAGCCGGGCACCCACGAGAGGTTCCTCTCTCCGCATTTAACTTGCTGCTGACCCGGTAGGGTACGGTCACACCGGTGCGACTGTGAACTCCGGGCGGGTGGAGGACATGAAAACGTGCGGGTGCTCAACAGCAACACCCTACTCGCGTTCGGAAGGGAACACGCAAATGCTGATAACGCGGTCCGCGAGCTAAACAGGACGCTCCGTAATGCCGCGTGGACAAAGATGCAGGATATCGTGGACGCCTATCCGTCAGCGACGGTACTTAACGCCGAGCGCGTTGTGTTCCGTGTGAGGGGTAATCCCTATCGGGCCATCGTGGCATTCGATTTTCGGCGCCAAGCAGCGTTTATCAAGTTCGTTGGCACGCACGCCGAATACGACAGAATAGATGCTCGTAGAGTCGACCTCTATTCGAAGCGCGAACCTAGCCAGCGGCCTTAGAGTGAAAAAAGCAGCCAGGCCAATTGCGCCGATCCGGGATGCGGCGGGACATCGTGTCGCTCTAGCCGAGATCGAAGAGCTGTGGGGCGCCGAGCCGGGCACACCCGACGGTGACGTCCTGGATGTACTCATGGTGCTCGTCGACGATTATGAGCGTACGAATTGGCCTGACGAGGATCTAGACCCGATAGATGCAATTCGCGCTCGCATACAAAATTCGGGACGTAGTCGAAAAGACTTCGAAAAAATTGTCGGCTCGTCAGGTAGAGCTTCCGAGATTCTCAACCGCAAGCGCCGTCTTACATTACCGATGATCTGGAAACTGGTGCAAGACTGGAAGATGTCTGCCGAGGTTCTTGTGCGTCCCTACGAGCTTAGAGGGAATCAAGGAGACTGCGTTACGGTGAATGTTTTGATGGAAAAATAGCCCTGCGCCTGATTTGAGGGGACTTGTACGCCGTTTTCGATTGTAAAAAATGTTAATTGGAAAATCCGGATCCTCCTGTATTGGAGTCCTCGATCACTTCAAGCGCGCGGCGCGGTCATGCGGCCTTGGGAAACAGCCAGGCCCGGGCGGCGGCAATCCTCTCTCGGCGGCCGGCCTCGGGCGCTCGCGGCAGCGGCAGGTCGCGCTTGGCGAGTTCGATCAGCATGTCGCCAAACGTTATGCCGCCAAGAGCGCGCCGCAGCTCAATTGCCGAAATTCTCCCTTCCGAGTAGCGCCTTAGAAGGTCCGTCCGTTCTACTTCGTTCATACCGGAAATCTTCGTGTTGCTGACCTATAATATCGCATTACAGGGAGCGAATACGAGATCGGCTGCGCCTCGCCGAGGCGGACGGCCCGAGTCAAACCATGACCATTCGGCATCCGCCTTCGGCTCCTCGTCAAATGATACCGAGCTCGCCCGCAGGTTGGATGCCTTGCGGTCGGCCCTCTCTGTCGACCCGGTGCATTGACGTATGCGGGCTATTAGGCAGTCAGCCCACGTCGGATGAGATCGGCGTGCCGCGCGGACGGCACCGCCGCGGTGGCAGCCGAATTGTACTGGGCGCCTGAATCGGCCTATTCAGCTGCTGCGGGCACCGCCACAGGCTCGACCTTGGCGGCGCAGAATTTGTATTCCGGGATCTTGCCGAATGGGTCGAGCTGCGGGTTGGTCAGGACATTGGCCGCCGCTTCGGCATAGCAGAACGGGATGAACACTTGGCCGGGCGCGACGGCGCTGTCGCTGCGCGCCTTCAATTCGATCGTGCCACGGCGGGTGGTAACGCGAATCTGTTCGCCGGCGGCGATGCCGAGCCGGCGCAGGTCGGCGGGGGCGAGGCTGGCGGCGGCCTCGGGCTCGATCTCGTCGAGCACGGCGGCACGCCTTGTTATGGCACCCGTATGCCAGTGTTCGAGCTGGCGGCCGGTCGTCAAAACCATCGGGTATTCGGTGTCGGGCTCCTCGGCCGGGGGGATGATCGCGGCCGGCACCAGCCGCCCGCGGCCAGAGGATGTCGGAAAGCCGTCGCCAAAAACGATGTCGTTGCCCGGCTGATCGGGGGCGTCGCACGGGTAGGTTACCGAGCTTTCGCGCTCGACCCGCTCCCAGGTAATGTTGTCGAGCGACGGCATCGCCAATTTCATCTCGGCGAAGACATCGGCCGGACCGGCATAGGACCAGTCGAGCCCGATGCGCCGCGCGATTTCCTGGATGATCCACAGATCCTGGCGAGCGTTTCCGGGCAACGGCAGCGCCGCGCGGCCCCTCTGCACTTGGCGGTTGGTGTTGGTGACGGTGCCGTCCTTCTCCGGCCAGGCCGAGGCCGGCAGCACGACATCGGCGTATTTCGCGGTTTCGGTCAGGAAGATGTCCTGCACGACGAGGTGTTCGAGCTTGGCGAGCGCCTCGCGTACATGCTCGACATCGGGGTCCGACATCGCCGGGTTTTCGCCCATGATGTACATGCCCTTGATCTCGCCGCGATGCGCCGCGTCCGAGATTTCGACGGTGGTCAGCCCCCGCTTGTCGTCGAGCGGGGTCTGCCACAGCGCTTCGAATTTTGCGCGAACCTCCGGGTCCTCGACCGATTGGTAATCGGGATAGACCATCGGGATCGCTCCGGCATCCGAGGTGCCCTGCACGTTGTTTTGGCCGCGCAGCGGATGCAGCCCTGTGCCCGGCCGGCCGACCTGGCCGGTGAGGAGTGCCAGCGCGATCAGGCAGCGGGCATTGTCGGTGCCGTGGACATGCTGCGAGATCCCCATGCCCCAGAAAATGATCGCCGCCTCGGCGCGGGCGTAGGTGCGCGCGACATGGCGCAGGGTCGCGGCGTCGATCCCGCAGATCGGCGCCATCTTTTCCGGGCTGTAGTCGCGGATGTGCTCGCGCAGCGCCTCGAAATCTTCGGTGTGCGCCTGCACGTATTGCCGGTCGAAGAGACCCTCTTCGATAATCGTATGGATCAGCGCGTTTAAGAGCGCCACGTCGCGGCCGGGATTTAAGCGCAACCAGGCGGTCGCATGCCGCGCCAAGGTGTAACCGCGCGAATCGATCACGAAGAGCTTGGCGCCGCGCTTCGCCGCCTGCTTGAAAAAGGTCGCGGCGACCGGGTGGTTTTCGGTCGGCCGCGCCCCGATGACGATGATCACGTCGGCGTCTTCGGCCGCGGTGAAGGGCGCAGTCACAGCCCCCGAGCCGATCCCCTCCATCAGCGCCGCAACTGACGAGGCATGGCACAGCCGCGTGCAATGGTCGACATTGTTGCTGCCAAACCCGGTGCGGACGAGCTTCTGGAGCAGGTACGCCTCCTCGTTCGTGCCCTTGGCGCAGGCGAAGCCGGCCAGCGCCCTGCGGCCCCCTGCCTCCGCAGGGGCAGGCTTACGGTCGCGAATGCGTCTGAGGCCCTCGGCGGCGCGATCGAGCGCCTCTTCCCAGGTGGCCTTCCGGAAGTGAGTATACGGGTTGGCCGGGTCGATATCGGTGTCGTGCTTCGTCACCCCTTCTTTCCGAATCAATGGCTCAGTCAGCCGGTCGGGGTGCGCGACATAATCGAAGCCGAAGCGGCCCTTGACGCAGAGCCGGTTGTGGTTGGCGGGGCCGTTATGGCCGTCGACCGCGACAATATGGTCGTCGCGGATCTTGTAGGTCAGCTGACAGCCGACGCCGCAATACGGGCAAACGCTGTGCACTTCGTGGTCAGGTGCGTTGGTATAGACGCCGTTGGCGTCGACCAAGGTCGCCGGCATCAACGCCCCGGTCGGGCAGGCTTGCACGCATTCGCCACAAGCGACGCAGGTGCTGTTGCCCATCGGATCGTCGAAATCGAACACGATTTTTTCGTGATGGCCGCGCGCCGCCATGCCGATCACGTCGTTGACCTGGACCTCGCGGCAGGCGCGAACGCAAAGGGTGCACTGGATGCAGGCGTCGAGCTGCACTGCCATCGCCGGGTGGCTGCGGTCAGGCGCCGGTGCGAGGTGCTGCGGAAAGCGGCTTTTCTCGACCCCGAGCGTGTCTGCCCATTGCCACAGCCGCGAGTTCGGGTCGTGTGCCATGGCGCGATCGGGCTGGTCGCCGATCAACAGCTCGAAGACCAATTTGCGCGAGAATTTGGCGCGCTCGCTGGCCGTCTGGACCTTCATGCCGGAGGTCGGCCTGCGCACGCAGGAGGCGGCGAGCACCCTCTCGCCCTCGATCTCGACCATGCAGGCCCGGCAATTGCCGTCCGCGCGATAGCCCGGCTTCGGCAGCCAGCAGAGGTGTGGGATCTCGATGCCCTGCCGGTCGGCGACCTGCCAAATCGTTTCGGCGGGCGCAGCCTCGACCTCGGTCCCGTCGAGGAAAAAGCGGATCGGATCGCTCATCGCAAAATCCTCCCTCAAACGCGCCGCAGCTTTTGAATGAAGTCGTTGACCTCGGGCTGCGTCCAGGTATCGCCGTTATGCCAAAAATCCAGCAGAGCATCCTTGTTGCGCAATACCCATTCGATCACTTGCGGAGACATCTGCCGCACGACCCGCATCGGCAGGCTGTTGGCGAGGACGGTCGGTGCATCGGAAATTGAGACGGAAAAGCTGGGCTGCGTCCTTCCGGGCCGCAAGAAGTATTTGGCGCGCGGGCCTTGTTCCCCCATCGGCGTCGAGATAAAGATCGACCCGGCTATCCCGGTCTGGGCGGTTGTGAGGTTCGCCATATCGACGACTATGTCGCTCGATAATTCTTCCGCCAATAAAACATCAGGCGTGATCCGGGTAGCCTCGTCGATCGTTATCACTAGCATCGGCTCGTCAAATCTTCGCGGAAGTGCTTCAGCACCTGCGTGACCGGATTCATCGCGGCCTGGCCGAGGCCGCAGATCGACGCGTCGCTCATGACCCGCGTCAGCTCATGCAAGAGCGGCTCGTCCCATTGCGGCGCGGACATCAACTTGACGGCCTTCTCGGTGCCGGCACGGCATGGCGTGCACTGGCCGCAGCTCTCGTCTTCGAAGAACCGCAACAGGTTCAGCGCCACCGCCTTCATGTCGTCCTGGTCCGACAATACGATAACCGCCGCCGAGCCGATGAGGCAGCCCTCGGGCTCGAGCGTCCCGAAATCAAGCGGAATGTCCGCCATTGCCGCCGGCAATATGCCGCCCGACGCGCCGCCCGGCAGGTAGCCTTTGAACGCGTGCCCGTCGGCCATGCCGCCGCAAAACTCGTCGATCAGCTCGCGCGCTGTGATGCCGGCCGGGGCGAGCTTGACGCCGGGGTTTTTAACTCGTCCGGACACCGAGAATGTGCGGCGCCCCTGGCGGCCATTGCGCCCTTCCCGAGTGAACCACTCGGGGCCCTGCTCGACGATATCGCGGACCCAATAGAGGGTCTCGACATTGTTGCACAAGGTCGGCCGGCCGAAGAGCCCGACCTGGGCCGGGAAGGGCGGCCTTTGCCGCGGCAGCCCGCGCTTACCCTCAATGCTTTCGAGCATCGCCGATTCCTCGCCGCAGATATAGGCGCCGGCGCCGCGGCGGAGATGAATGCGGGCATCCCGCGCGAGCCCGGCCGCCTCGACCGCGGCGATCGCGCTTTCGAGGATCGCGCGGCATTGCGGGTATTCGTCGCGCAGATAGATGTAAATCTCGGCGGCTTCGACGACCCAGGCGGCTATCAGCATCCCTTCGAGAAAACGGTGCGGGTCGGCTTCGAGAAAATAGCGGTCCTTGAAGGTGCCGGGCTCGCCCTCGTCGGCATTGACCGCCACCAGTCGAGGCGCCGGCTCCTGGCGTACCAGACGCCATTTACGACCGGCCGGAAACCCCGCCCCGCCGAGCCCGCGCAGCCCGGAATGCTCGAGTATCCCGATCAGCTCCTCCGGCTTGCGTTCCCCGGAGAGGCAGGCCCCGAGCAAGCGATAGCCGCCATCAGCACGGTAAGCGTCGAAGCCGATGAATTCCGGGTTCGTGGGGTGCATCTCGCCTGCCGCGACGGCAGTGCAAACATTCTCTACGGTGGCGTTCTCGTGCAGCGCGTGACCGATGGCCACGACCGGAGCACGATGGCATCCGCCCATGCACGGCGCGCGCACCACCCTGACACCATCACCGAGCCGGGTCTCGAGATCGGCGAGAAGCCGTGCCGAGCCGGCGAGTTCGCAGCTGAGGCTGTCGCAGACGCGGACGGTAAGCGGCGGAGGCGGCGCCTCGTCTGCCATGACGATGTCGAAGTGAGCATAGAACGAGGCAACCTCGTAGACCTCGACGAGTGCCAGCCGCATCTCCTCGGCGAGCGCTGCGAGATGGCGAGCATGCAGGCAGCCGAAGTGATCCTGCAGCAGATGGAGATGCTCGATCAGCAGGTCGCGGCGCCGCTCGCGGTCACCGAGCAATGCTTGAACCTCGGTGAGCGCTGCCGGATCGACCTGCCGGCCTTTCGGGTGATCGGGCCCGCGTCGGCGCCCCGAGCCCGGATGGACGCGCCGGTCGTGTTTTGTCGCAAGAGCCACGGTTGTGTTTCTCTAGTTCATGCGCCAGGTGAAGCTGGCCACGGCACCTGACTTGGTGCCGAACTGGCGAGGCAGGTCCGGGTCTGACCAGCGCGACGCACTCGGGGCCAGCTGGGCGGCCTGATTGTCGAATTGCAGCGCGGTGGTAAACCCGGTGTTCTGCATGATCGTCGGCTGGCCTGCCTCATTCGTCAGCCGCTGCGACTGCACTTGGCCGAAGCCGGCGACCGTGGCGGTCAAGGCGCCGGCTTGCTCCTGGACATCGATCTTCGCGGTGTGGGTCGGCAGCCATTTGGTGATCAGCCCGCCGAGGATCGCCATCGGGCCGCCCTTCGCGCCTTGAAGAATGGACTCCAGCTCGCGCCGCTGGTCGGCACCAGCGCCATCATCGATGTAGAGGCGCGCGGTGCCGTTGCCGTCGTAGAGCGTCGGTCCGGGGAAGTCCACCGCGAGAGCGACGGTGCGCCCGCCGAGATCGACGCCGTCGGCACTGCCCTGCCGAACCCGCAGCAGCCAGGCGCTGGCGCACCACCCCTGGTCCATCACCATCAACTCCTTCACGCCGTACCAGCACGGGCACAGCATATTGCAGCTACAGGTCTCGATGAAATCCCCGGTCAGGCTCCAAGCCATTGTTTCCTCCTATTCGGTTGGGTTTGAACCCGGATCAGACGGCCCCCTCCGTGTGCAAGGCGGCGATGTCGTCCGTGCCGTAGCCGAGCCAGCCGAGGATCTCGTCGGTGTGCTCGCCGAGCAGCGGCGAGCGCTTCACCTCGACCGGCGAGTCGGACAGTTTGATCGGCGAGCCGACCTGGACGTAGCGGCCGCGGGTCGGATGGTCGACCTCGACCAGAAAACCGCGCTCGTAGAGCGACTTGTCCTCGTAAATGTCCTTCATCGACAGGATCGGACCGCACGGCACGTCGACCTCGTTGAGCGCGTCCATGACCTCGAATTTGGTCTTGGTCATCGTCCACTTCTCGATGATCGAAAAGCATTCCGGGATCTTGGGCAAACGCGCCTGCGGCGTCGCGTATCCCGGGTCGGTGATCAACTCCTCGCGGCCGCAGAGCTTCATCAGCTGTTCCCAGCAGGGCGGCTGGATGATCACATAGACATAGTCGTTGGGGCCGCCCGGCGCGCAGCGCAATGCCGCGCCGGGTTGTCCGCCGCCCGAGGCGTTGCCGGCGCGTGGCACAGCGTCGCCGAATTCCTTGTTCGGGTACTCGGTCAGCGGCCCGCGCATCAGGCGCTGCTGGTCGCGCATCTTGACCCGGCACAAATTGAGCACCGCATCGGTCATCGCGACCTCGACCCGCTGGCCCTTGCCGGTGCGCTCGCGCTGGTAGAGTGCGGCGAGGATGCCGGCGATCGTGTGGACGCCGGTGCCGCTGTCGCCGATCTGGGCGCCGGTCACGGTCGGCGGGCCGTCCTCCCAGCCGGTCGTGCTCGCCGCTCCGCCCATGCACTGCGCGACATTCTCGTAAGCCTTGCAATCCGCGTAGGGCCCCGGGCCGAACCCTTTGATCGAGGCGTAGATGATGCGCGGGTTCAATTCCTGGAAGCGCTCCCAGGTAAAGCCCTGCCGATCGAGGACACCAGGGCCGAAATTTTCGATGACCACGTCGCTGCGCTTGACCAGCGCTTCGATCACCGCCTTACCCTTAGGAGCCTTCAGATTGACCGTGATGCTGCGCTTGTTCGAGTTCAGCATCGTGAAATAGAGACTGTCGACGCCCTTGACGTCCTGCAATTGGCCGCGGGTGATGTCGCCGCGTCCGGGCATCTCGACCTTGATCACGTCCGCGCCCATCCACGCCAGGAGCTGCGTCCCGGTCGGGCCCGCCTGGACATGGCTCAAATCGAGGACACGCACACCGTCAAGAGCCTTGGTCATCGTTCGCCTCACGTTAATTCGTCATTCCCGCGAAAGCGGGAACCCAGGGGCCACAACTCCGTCGCTTGCCCCTGGGCCCCCGCTTTCGCGGGGGCGACGGTTTTTTGGGATGCCGGGCCGTTACCGCGTCGCCCGTCGTTATCGCGCGTCGTGTCGAGAAAATCGCCGTGCTGCTCGACATGAGCGGCGAGCCCCAGCGTGTGCTCGCGCGCCAGCCGCTCGGCGAGTTCGGGGTCGCGGCGTTCGAGCGCCTCGATGATCCGCATATGGTCAATGATGGAACGCGCGGCGCGATTGTCTTGGTGGATCGTGATCTTGCGGATCGCGCGCATGTGGATGAACAGGTTTTCCGTCATCTCGGCGAGCAGGGTGCAGCCGCTCATCTTGATGATCGCCTGATGAAAGGCGATGTTCGCATCCGAGTACTCGGCGAGCCGCTCGCCGTGATCAGCCCCATTGGGGCCGGTGCGGAATTCGGCCATCAGCCGGCGCAGGTCGGCAATTTCCGCGTCGGCGGCGCGCTCGGCGGCGAGCCGCGCCGCCATGCTTTCGAGCGCCGCCATAACGGTGATCATCTCTACGATCTCGCGCTTCGTCTTGCGCACGACGAAGATCCCGCGGCGCGGGCGGGTGCGGACAAAGCCTTCCTGCTCGAGCAGGGTCATCGCCTCGCGGATCGGGGTGCGACTGACCCCGAGCCCCTCCGAGAGCCGCCGCTCGTCGAGCCGGATCTCTTGCGAATGGTCGTAGATGTCCATCGCGGTGATGGCCCGCTTCAGCGCGGCATAAGCTTCCTTGCGGAAGCTGGAGCTGGTGTCCAGCCGTGGCACATCGAGGGTGGGGCGGTCTAGCTTTTCGACGGGGCGCGGGCTGGCTTCGGGCATGACCGAGGTATATGGTATACCAGCGTACGCGGCAACCCGCTTTCGCTAACCCCGAACGTGACTAGTCGCGGCGGGGGCGGCGCAGCGTAAAGGTTTCGAACGGGGCCAGCTGACCGTTTGGTCCCACCACGTCGTAGTAGGTGACCTTGATCGTGGTTAAACCGCCGCGATCTGATCCCGGATCAACGATGAATGCCGCGAAGCCGCAGGAATGCGCAGCGTTTCGTACGGCCGACCAGGGCGCTTGCTCTTTCACGTAGACCGGCGGACGCTTGCCTGTTACCGGGTCGGGCGCGCCTACGGCGGTGATCACCCGGCACTGCGGCGGGTCGAAGAACAGCGTGTTCGACGGGAGGGACGTTCCGCCGCCGCCGATGACCATGTGCACCGTTCCCTTGCTGGTGTCGATCACGTCGGTGGCGGTTGCTGCGGCGATGGGGGTCAGGGTGGCGTTCGATTCCTGGCCGCGGATCGGGTGCGAGCGCTCGTAATGGTGCTCGTGTCCGCACACGACGAGGTCGACGCCGTATTTGTCGAACAGCGGCGCCCATTCCTCGCGGATCCCGAGGTCCGCGCCATTGAACTTGTCGACTGTCGAGATGGCTACCTGGTGCATGCACACCACAATCCAGTCGACATCCTGATTCCCGCGGGCAGCGGACAACTCCTTTTCCAACCACGCCTTCTGAGCGCCGGACGAATAGCCCCGGACATAGGAGTTGCCACCGTCCTGGTACGCAACGTCGTCGTTGGCGATGCTGATCACGCGGACTGCACCGGCGGTGAAAGCGTACCAAAGCCCACGCGTCACATCCGTCTGGCCGGCTGCCTCGGGCACCGAGAAATAGGTCTGATAGGCCTGATACCCGATCGGTCCGTTGCCCAGTTCGTTCTCGTGATTGCCAGCCGAGGGCATCCAGGGACGTTTGCGGGCGCTACGGCTGTTGTTCTCCCAGAAATCCCACCAGGTGCGCACCCGGTCGTTAGCGAGGTTGGCGTAGCAGAGATCGCCGTTGAACAGGTGGAATAATGGCTGCAGCCGCTCCACGCCCAGAGTGGTATCGCCGGCCGCCGGTGAGCCGAGATTGTCATTCACAAATGGGGGATTGGGAATCGTCACGCCCTCGGGGGGCAGGTATTTCTTGCCCAGGGTCGGCGTGCCCTGATCCCCGAAGCTGCTGAACGTAAACCGCGCGCGACCACGCGGGGAGGTCCGGAACGTGCCGAACTCCGGCTCGGCGCCATCGTGGGACGCCGCGTACAGATAAGCGGAGTCGGCCTGCAATTGATCGATCTTTGCATAATAGGCATAGACAACCTGGCCGGATTTCGCATCGGTGTAGCTGATCTCGTTGGCCTCGACCACACGCTGGAGCTCGCCATCGAGACGCCCGAGCGCGACACGCGCGCTGGGAACGGGTTGCAGCGTGTGCCACGACACCATCATCTGTGAGGATGCATCCGAGCCGAACTGCAGATGCAGTCCGGCGACCGGAGGTGCCGCCGCCGGATCTGGCAATCGGCGTGGGCTAGCCGCGGTCTGAGCGGCGGCGGTTCCGATGCGAGACGCCGCCGCCACCACGGCCCCTCCGGCGATGCCCGCGGCTGCGAGGAGCTTGCGACGACTGAGTTCGAGTTTGAATCCGCTGTCTTGTGTGGTCATGGCGGTCAGGCTGCTCCACGGTGGCCGGAGACTCCATCACAATTCGGTGACAAACCAGTGTCAGGCCGGTAGGCCTCACTGTGGTCCGGTGATCGAGATGTAACCCTCAGCAAGCGTAGGGCGGGGTTTCACAAACGAAGCAACCCGGCCGCTGGGCCGGGTTGTTCGGGTGGGGCCTCTGACGCAGAGGCGCGCGCTCTGCCTCGTGCGCTTTATTCGGCGGCGGCCAGGTTCGGAGTCGGCTCCAATGGCAACCCCGGGTGGCCCGTCAATCTCTCGCCCTCCGCCCACATCTCGAGTGCCTGCTTCTTCATCGCCTGAAAAACGGAGGCGATTTTTTCCATGTCGAGATCGGCCGCGATACCTGGATAGCCGGCCCGCTCGATCATTGCCCGCAATTTTCCGGTCTCGAACTGCTCCAGCGTCCATGCGAGCGGATCTTCGACCAAGGTCCGGTCCCAATAGATGCGATGGTTCTTGTTGCGCGGGCCATAATGGTAATGCGCGCCGTTCCAGAAGTGATCGAAGGCCAGGAGTTCGGTTTCTTCCGTGTAGGCCTTGCCCGGCGTGCCGCCGATATCGGCCAGGACATGGATCGCAAGGCCGCCATCGCCCATCGGCAGCCGCCGCATCTCGAGCCCGAACCGGATATTGCCGGCTTCGAAGATGTGCGTGCCGCGATTGTGTTTGACCGTATTCCGTTTGGTCGCGTAGAGCTCGCGGGCGCAAGCTTCCAAATCGGGCAGGATATCCCGCACCTCTGACATATCGGTCGCCTTGGCGATCTGCGGATAGCCGGCCCGTTCCAGCATCTTCGGCAGCTTCGTCCCAAGCGTCTTGATGGTCCAGCCGATCGGATTGCCGTCGGCAATCGGGTCCATCCGGTACAGGTTCGTCAGGGCCGCACCGCCCAACATCTCGGGTCCCGCGACCTCCAGTTCCGGATTTTCCGGCCCGTAGATGTAGCTTTTTTCGAAATCGAAGCAATTGAACCGCAGCAGGGTTGTCTCTTTGCCGCGGACATCCGCCATCACGGCGATCGAGACGCCCTGGTCGGCATGGTCCTGGATGTTGCCGTCCCACAACTCATGCCTGACGATGAACGTCAAAGGTCCTGCCGTAAATTTCTCCGATGCTTGCGCCATGTCTGGACTCTCCTTTTTAGCGGCTGGTGAGAGTGTAGAAAACTCATGCGATCATCGCAAGAGTTCCTGAACCGGCTAGAAAGCGAACATCGCCGTATCCGGCGCAAGGCCAAAGAGGACGCGTCCGATCGTCTCGTAATGCGCCTGCCGCCCCTGGGCCTGTTGCGAGGCGGTATGCATGTCGCGGAAGCGGCGCTCGAACGGGCGGTCGTCGAAGATCGCCGTAGCACCGGCGCTGTGATAGAGCGTGTTGACGACCTCGCGGGCTTGGTGAATGGCCCAGGTCGAGGCGAGGCGGATCATCGTGTTCTGATCGAGGCTCAGCTCGCCGGTCTCGCCGACCGCTTCCCAGATCTCGGCGAGGCCGCTCAGCAGGAAGGCGCGCGCCGAGCGAAGCCGCGCCTCGGCCTGCGCCCGCTGCGACTGGATCACCTGGTTCTCGCATAGCCGCTGGCGGGCGCCGCGCGGCACCTTCTCTGTCGCGAGGTCGGTGAAATCGGCGATCATGCCGCGCGCGATGCCGAGCGCCACCGCAGCAACGCCGCAGGCATACAGATTGCTGCTGCTGAAGTAGTAGAGCCGGCCCGGCTGGCGCGGCGCGATCTTGGGGTCGCGCAGCACGGTATAGCGTTCAGGAATGAAAAGATCCGACACCGAATAGCGGTCGCTGCCGGTGCCGCGCAGGCCGACGACATGCCAAATATCGGTCATCGTCGCGCTGCTCTTTGGAAACAGCAAGGTACGCAGGATTTCACCGCCATCGGCGCGGCACAGCGGCGCGCCGTCGAGGCCGAGCGTTACGACATGGGCGCCGAGCCAGCTCGCGTGATGGCTGCCGCTGGCGAAATTCCAGGCGCCGCTCAGACGGAACCCACCGGGGACAGCGCGCAGCTCGGCCCGGCCGACCGGGCCCCAGGCGATGATGCCGTCCGGCGGTCCAAAGATTTCTTGTGCGACTTCGGGATCGAGAAAGGCGGCAGCCATTGAGCACCCGTTCGCCTGTTCGACACACCAGCCGGTGCTGGCGTCATGGCTGGCGATTTGCTCGACCACCTGAGTGTAGGTCATCGGGTCGAGTTCGGCGCCGCCGAGAGAACGCGGCTGCAGCAAGCGGAATAGCCCATTGTCGATCAGCACCGACACGATCGATGCCGGTAATTCGCGGTTTCGCTCGATCTCGTCCGCCGCCGCGGCCAGAGCAGGCCCGAGCGAGCGGGCACGCGCGATGTAATCCGGGCTGTCGTGCAATACCTGATCCATGCCTCGACCTCCTGTCTGCGCGCCGTGGCGCAAGCAGGCATTCAACCACTCACCCGCCCACCTCGCCCTTGATCTGGATCAAAGACAGGCGTCGGCGCGCTGCTGGACGGGGAGGCCAGCAGACCGCAGGGCGGGAGTAACCCGCCGCGCCTGACGGAACCGATGGCGGGTTGCGCTGCGCTGCACCCGCCCTACGCTTACTTTTTGCGACGCGGAGGCAGGAGGCCGGCACGGTTTCTCGAAGCGAACAGCAATCCGCGGGTAGAGCGAGAGGCTGGATCCGCGGCACCTCACGCATCCTCAACCATCGTGAGGTGGAACAGCCGTATCGGCAACAGGACTTATGGGACGGTCACCGTCGACAAGCAGAAGAAGATGAGCGGCCTGGAGTTTGTCCAAGGTCTGGCAGACGGGACATTACCCCTCAATACGATAGCCCGGACCTTGGGATACGACGTCACCGAGGCGGAAAGCGGGCGCGTCGTCGTTACTGCGGAGCCGAGTGAGGTTCATCTCAATCCTGCCGGCACCGTGCACGGCGGCCTCGCGGCAACGATGCTCGACAGTTGCATGGGACTCGCGATCCAATCGACTTTGGAGAAGGGCGTCGGCTCGACGACGCTTGAATTCAAGATTTCGTTTGTTCGGCCGATCACGCCGGAAACTGGGACGATCAGGGCCGAGGGCACCGTGATCAGCCGCGGCCGGCGGGTCGGCACCGCGGAAGGACGTGTCACCGACGGCAAGGGGCGATTGCTGGTCCATGGCACGACGACCTGCCTGATTTTCGAGAGCTAACCGTTCGAGGTCGAAATTCACCGGAGCGTCGGCCCGGTTGACGGGCGGGGCCGAGTCTCATTAGACCCTGGTCCATTCTCGGAATGGTGGTCGATATGAGCGCAGAGGATATGCCAGGGAACATGACGGATGGCTTTCACTTGGTGGTGGAGGCGCTGAAGCTGAACGGGGTCGACACGATCTATGGGGTGGCCGGTATCCCGATCACCGATTTGCTGCGGTTGGCTCAAGCGGAAGGGATCCGTTACCTCGGTTTTCGCCACGAGCAATCGGCCGGGAACGCGGCCGCGATTGCCGGGTATCTGACCCAGAAACCCGGCATCTGCATGACGGTCTCGGCTCCCGGGTTCCTGAACGGGTTGGTCGCACTGGCCAACGCCACTACCAACTGCTTTCCGATGATCATGATCAGCGGGTCGAGCGACCGGGCGATCGTCGATCTCGAGCAAGGCGATTACGAAGAGCTCGACCAGCTGAATGCCGCCAAGCCCTATGCCAAAGCGGCTTACCGTATCAACCGCCCGCAGGACATCGGCATCGGCATTGCGCGGGCGATCCGCGCCGCCTCCTCGGGGCGGCCCGGCGGTGTCTATCTTGACCTGACGGCCGAGGTGCTGGGCTCGGCGCTCGACGTCGAGACGGCAAAGAAGTCGCTGATCAAGGTCGTCGACCCGGTGCCGCCGCAGCCCCCGGCTCCGGAGTCGGTCGCGCGCGCCACCGAGCTGCTGGCGAATGCCCAACGTCCGCTGGTGATCCTCGGCAAGGGCGCCGCCTATGCGCGGGCCGACCAGGAAATCCGGTCGTTTATCGAGACGACGGGCATTCCGTTTCTGCCGATGTCGATGGCCAAGGGCCTCTTGCCCGACGAGCATCCGCTATCGGCGGCCGCCGCCCGCTCCTATGCGATCGGCAATGCCGACGTTGTGATATTGGCCGGGGCGCGTCTCAATTGGCTGTTGTCGCATGGCCGGCCGCCGCTGTGGTCCGAGGGCACGCGGTTTGTCCAGGTCGACATCTCGCCGACCGAGTTCGACAGCAACCGGGCGATCGCAGCACCCGTCGTCGGCGACATCAAATCGGTGTTCGCGGCGTTCAATGCCGCGCTAAAGTCGGGCCATATCGAACGCCAGCGGGCCTGGCTCGACGAGATCGGCAAGCGCAAGCAGCAGAACATCGAGCGCATGGCGGCACGCCTCAACGCCGACCCGAGCCCGATGAACTTTTCCAGCGCATTGCGCGCCGTCCGCAATGCGCTCGTCACACAGCCCGATGTCTATGTCGTCAACGAAGGCGCCAACACGCTCGACTTTGGCCGCAACATCATCGACATGGACAAGCCGCGCCACCGGCTCGACAGCGGCACCTGGGGCGTCATGGGCATCGGCATGGGCTATGCCATTGGTGCCGCCGCGGTGACCGGCAAGCCCGTCGTCGCGATCGAGGGGGACAGCGCCTTTGGCTTCAGCGGCATGGAGATCGAGACGATCTGCCGCTACGAGCTGCCGGTCACGACGGTCATCTTCAACAATAACGGCGTTTACCGCGGCGATCCTGCCGGCACCGCCTATACGCCGACCGGCCTGCTGCGCGACGCCCGCTACGAAAAGATCATCGAGGCGTTTGGCGGGGTGGGGTACCACGTGACCGACACACCCAGCCTCACCAAGGCGCTGACCGAGGCGCTCGCGTCAGGCAAGCCTGCACTGATCAACGCCGTCATCGACCCGACGGCTGGCACCGAGAGCGGGCATATCCAGAGCCTCAACCCGCGGAGTGCCGTCGCCCAGAGGAAATGAGAGGGAAATCATGGCCACAAGCACCAGCAAGATCCGCGTCGGCATCGTCGGGGCCAATCCGCAGCGCGGATTTGCGTCGGTCGCGCATATGCCGGCCTTGCAGGCGCTGCCCGACTTCGAGATCGCCGCCGTGTGCACGAGCCGCCAGGACTCGGCCGAGGCGGCGGCGCGGCATTACGGGGCTCGGCTGGCCTTTGCCGATTGCGAAAAGCTCGCCCAGCATCCCGATGTCGACCTGGTCACGGTCAGCGTCAAGGTGCCCGACCATTACCGGCCGGTGATGGCCGCGATCGAGGCCGGCAAGCACGTCTATAGCGAATGGCCGCTCGGCCGCGACACCGCCGAGGCCGTCCGCATGCGCGACGCGGCGAACGCTAGGGGAATCCGCCATGCGGTCGGGCTGCAGGGTCAGATGTCGCCGCCGATCAACTACGTCAAGGATTTGGTCGCCGAGGGCTATGTCGGGCAGGTCATGGCGGCGACGATGATCGCCTGCGCGCCAAACTGGGGCGCCTCGATCGACCGCGCCTATCAGGTCGATCGCGCCAATGGCGCCAATCTCTTGACGATCACCGGCGGCCACACGGTGGATGCGCTGTGCCATTGCCTCGGCGAATTTCGCGAGCTTTCCGCCTTTGCGGTCAGCCAGCGCGACTGCATCGCGCTGGCAGGAACGGGCGAGATGGTGGCCAAGACCGTGCCCGACCAGGTGGCTGTCAGCGGCATTGTTGGCGATGGCGCAGTCGTGTCGTTTCAGGTGCGCGGCGGCATGGCGCGCGGGACCGCGTTTCTGTTTGAGATCCATGGCGAAGAAGGCGACCTCGTGCTCACCGCGACCACGCGCAACTCGATGCAGCGCCAGACGCTCGTGCTGAAAGGCGCGCGCGGCGCCGGCGCAGCCCTCGCCGACTTACCGGTTCCCGCCAAATACCGCTGGGTGCCGGAAGGGGTGCCCGCGGAAGATCCTTACAATGTTGCCCAACTCTACGCGAAGCTCGGCGAGAGCATCCGCGACGGCAAGCCCGTGAGCCCCGGCTTCGATGCAGCAGTTACCCGCCATCGCCTGCTCGACATGATCATGCGGGCTTCGGAAACCGGGCAGAAGCAGACCGCATAGGGGGCCGCGACCGCTTGACGCCGCGCCCTTAAGCCGTCGACTACTGGGCTATTCCGCGGCGGCGCGAAGCGTCGCTTCGGCGAGCACCGCGGCAGCTTCTTTGGCGACGACCGTGCCGTCGAAGAACCGCGGGTTCTGTGTGCCCCACAGCCGCACCGCATTGGCGAAGGTGAAGTCGCGGAAGTTGTCTTCGGTAAGGAGGCCGTCCTCAACCAGCTCATACGCTTCGGGCAATGGGTCGCGCATGTCGATCACGTCGAAATGCCCGATATCGGAGCTGTAGATTGCGTTGAGCTGGGCCCCGAAGGGGTTGGCACGGCTGAAGGCACAGACGTTCATCCGGTCGTCCGCCTCGCAGCCGAAGTAATAGGGCTTGGCATAGAGGTCGAGCCAATCCTCCTTGCGGGTGATCTTGCAGGCGGCGAAATCGTCGAGCTCCTCGCGCCCGCCGGTCAAATGCGCCTCGGGGTTGGGGTAGCCGTCGCGCGCCCGCAAGGCTTCGGCCATGTCGTCGTAGCCGTATTTGACGACCAGCTCCATCAGCAGCTTACGGTCGAGCTTCGCCGGGTCCATGCGTTCGAGCGCCTGGGCGTTGCGCCGTTCCCAATGCTCGATCAAATCGCCGAACAACTGGGCGCCCCAGCCCGCACCCCCTTCGAGGAAGGCGAAGCGCAGCTGTGGGAAGCGCCGGGTAACGCCGCCGAGGAAGATACCCTTGGCGACGGCATGACCGGCGGCCGCGAAATGACCGATGTGGTTGTAGACAAAGTTGGTCGGCGACAGGCGCAGGCCCTGGCTGCTGCTGCCGCTGTGGAAGGTCGGCGCGATGCCGAGCTCGACGCATTTCTGCCAGACCGAGTCGTAGTCATAAGGGCTGTCGATGCCGAGCACGTCGTACCACACCGTGAAGCGGCGCGACTCGGCATCCTCGGTGGCAGTGGAGGGGACCGGGCGCGGCAGGTTGCTGCCGAACATCCCGACCTTTGAGCCGAGCTGCTTGGTGACGAATTCGAGTTCTTCGATCGCTTCCCCCGGCGTGTGCATCGGGATGATCGCCGCCGGGGTCATGCGGTCGCTGAAACCGCGGAAATAATCGGCCGAGACGATATTGTAGGCGCGGATCACGGCGCGCCGCGTCTCGTCGTCCTTGATCCGCGGCAGGCCCATCCCGGCCGTCGGATAGATCACGGCGAAATCGCTGCCGATCTCGTCTAGGCGCTCGTAGAGCAGCTTTGGCATCATCGCGGTCGCCCGGTCGAGCGTGTTTTCGCCCTGGCGGTTCCAGAAATTGGGGTGCGCGATACGCCGCTCGGTCCGCTCGGCCGGGGTCATCTTCAGTGCCTCGCCGGCGCTCCGCTGCGCAAGAAATCCGTCCGCCGCCCTGTCGCCGCCGACCTTGCGCATTTTCTCGGCGAAGACCGGCGGAAACTCGACCCAATGGCCGTCGCCGTCGACAATCGGGTGCTTGATCCTAGCATGCACCTGCGCCGGGCTCAGATGACCGTTGCCGCTCATGTTTGTCTCCTCGTCCAACGTGCGGAGAAGAGCGTGGGCCTCGTCTCCGGACCAAGTCAAATGCAGCCTCGGCATGGCGGTGGGGCTCGGCGAGCACGGCTCACCGAAACCCCGCGGGCTGATGCAGTCGGCATCGATTGGAACATTGACAAAATATAAAATGAGAACAAAGATAGAACATGATCGAGAGAACCCTTCTTCCCGAGCTGCGCGAGCGCATTAGGCGGATCGAGCGGCCGACGGCGGCGATCCACGGGGTATTGCCTTTCAGCATTGCCGCGATCGATCGAGTGCTGCCGGGCGGTGGGCTCGCGCGAGGGGCCTTGCACGAGATCCTCGGAGCGGGCGGTGACGAGGAGGATGGCGCGCTCGCCGCCGCCTTTGCCGCCGGCATCCTCGGACGGCTTGCGGCCCAGAAGAGCTTGGCGGGGGACGGCATGGTGCTGTGGTGTCTTCCCCGCCCGGATCTCTATGGGCCCGGCCTCGCCGCCCATGGGCTCGATCCCGCGCACCTCGTGCTGGTCCGGGCACCACGCGATGCCGAGATCCTGTGGGCGATGGAGGAAGGCTTGCGCGCTCCCGGCATCGCCGCGGTGGTCGGCGAAGTCGGAACACTCGCCGCGGTAGCGAGCCGCCGGTTGCAGCTCGCCGCGGAACGTTCCGGCATCACCGCTTTTCTGTTGCGGCGCTGGCGCGATGGCGGGCAGGCGGCGCGCGAACGAAATCTGCCGAATGCGGCGGTAACCCGATGGCGGATTGCTGCGGTGCCATCGCAGCCTCTGTGGGGGGAACCCGGGGTAGGGCGCCCGCGGTGGCGGGTCGAGATCTTGCGCTGCCGCGGCGGCGAGCCGGCCTGCTGGGAAGTGGAGGAAGCCGATGCGACGGGTCATGTATCTCTGGCTGCCGCGCTGGCCGATCGACCGGCGGCACCTGTCCCAGCGGAAAAATTCCGGCGCGCCGGCTGAAGGGATACCGTTCGCCACGGTGGCCGATGCCGCCGGACGGCGTCTTCTTGCCGCGGTCAATCCGGCCGCGGCTTCGGCCGGATTGGCACCGGGGATGCCGCTGGCGGATGCGCTTTCTTTTCTTCCGGGTCTCGCAACTGTCGTGGCTGAGCCCGCGGAGGATGCCGCCGCACTCCGAAGGCTAGCGGAATGGTGCAGCCGCTACAGCCCGTGGACCGCTCCCGACGGGACGGATGGGGTGCGCGTCGAGATCACCGGCTCGGCCCATCTCTGGGGTGGGGAGGCAGCATTGGCCGCCAATCTTATGGCTCGGCTCGATCGCCGGCATATCGCAACCCGCATCGCCATTGCCGACACGCTCGGGGCCGCCTGGGCGACGGCTCACTTTGCGGAGGGCAAGAGCCCCATCATCCTGCCGCCGGAAGGTTGTCGCGCCGCCCTCGCCCCGTTACCAGTGGAGGCGCTCCGCCTCGACCCGGCCACGGCGCAAGGGTTGCGGCGGGTCGGCTTGAAAAGGGTCGGCGATCTTTATGCGATGCCGCGCGCTGCGCTCGCCCGCCGCTTCGGCGAGAGCGTGGCGCGGCGCCTCGATCAGGCGCAGGACGATCAGCCGGAACCGCTATCGCCATTGGGCGAAGCGCCGACCCGGCGCGTGCGGTTGAGCTTCGCCGAGCCGATCTCCGATCCCGCGGATCTGTTGCGCGCAACCGAGAGGCTCGTCGCGGATCTCGTTCCGCGCCTAGCTGGGGAAGGGACGGGAGCGCGGCGTCTCGATCTCGTCTTTCATCGTGTCGACGGCCGGGTCGAGCGGATCCGCCTCGGCACCGCTCGTCCGAGCCGCGATCCGCGCCACCTGGTAGCCCTCTTCAAAGAGCGGCTCGACACCGTTGATCCGGGTCTCGGCATCGAAGACGTGATCCTCGCCGCCTTTGCGGTCGAGCCGTTGCCCTCCGAGCAGATCGGCCTCCCCGGCCACCCCGCCGGCAATGAGGCGAGCGGCATCGCTCCGCTTCTCGACCGGCTCGGCAACAGGCTGGGGCTCGCCGCGTTGTCGCGGCTCGATCCGCGCGCAAGCCACATCCCGGAGCGCGCCTCGGTCCGGGTGCCGGTCGGTAGCGTCCACTCCCGCGCTCACGTTGCGCAAGCCCCGGACAAACCGCCGCGGCCGATCCGAATGTTCGAACCGCCGGAGCCGGTCGAAGCGTTTTGGCTTTTACCCGACGATCCGCCGTTTCGTTTCACCTGGCGGCGACGCTGGCATCGGGTCACGCGGGCTGATGGGCCGGAGAGGATCGCCGACGAATGGTGGCGACCGGAGGGCTCCGGCACAGTAGACGCGATCCGCGACTATTACCGGGTCGAGGACGAGGGAGGGCGGCGCTTCTGGCTGTTCCGCGCGGGTCTGCACGGCGGCGACCGCAAGCCGCGCTGGTTTGTCCATGGCGTTTTTTCTTGAAACACCGCTGTCATGACGTACGCGGAACTGCAGGTCACCACCAATTTCTCGTTTCTGCGCGGTGCGGCGCATCCGGACGAGCTAGTGGTGACCGCGGCCGCGCTCGGTCACCAGGCGATCGCGATCACCGACCGCAACAGCCTTGCCGGTGTCGTGCGCGCCCATCACGCGGCAAAGGAGGTCGGGCTCCGCCTCGTTGTCGGCTGTCGTCTCGATCTGCGCGACGGCACGAGCCTTCTTGCCTTTCCCGAGGACCGCGTCGCCTATGGCCGCCTGACGCATCTGTTGACTCTCGGCAAGCGCCGCGCGCCCAAAGGCGAATGCCATCTCGACTATGCCGACGTGGTCGCGCATGGCGCGGGTCAGATTGTCGTGGTCTTGCCGCTCGATGCGACGGATGTGGCGGATTTCGCTACCCGCGTCGCGGCGGATTTCAAGGGCCGCGCCTATCTCGCGGCTCACCACCTTTATCGCGGCGATGATGCGCAGCGCCTCGCCCGCCTCGCGGCGCTCGGCGAAGCCACCGGTCTGCCGCTCGTCGTGGTCAACGATGTTCTTTATCACGTGCCCGAGCGGCGCCCTTTGCAGGATGTGCTGACCTGCATTCGCGAAGGCTGCACGATCGGAGTAGCCGGCTATCGTCTCGCGGCCAATGCCGAGCGCCATCTGAAAGCGCCGCAGGAGGTGGCGCGGCTCTTTCGCGGCCGGGAGGATGCCGTCGAGCGCACCCTCGAAATCGTCGAGCGCTGCCGGTTCAGTCTCGACGAGCTGCGTTACGAATACCCCGAAGAGCCGGTTCCGGAGGGACAGACGCCGCAGCAGCGCCTCGTCGAGCTCGCCCGGCAGGGCGCCGATGAGCGCTTTCCAGAGGGCACCCCGGACAAAGTCTGCGATCTGATCGAGCACGAGCTCCAACTGATCGAGCGGCTCGACTATGCCCGCTATTTTCTGACCGTCCACGACATCGTGCGCTTCGCGCGGCAGCGCGGCATCCTGTGTCAGGGACGCGGCTCGGCCGCCAATTCGGTCGTCTGCTATTGTCTCGGCATCACCGCGGTCGATCCGGCGCGCATCGATGTCTTGTTCGAGCGCTTCATCAGCGCTGCCCGCAACGAGCCACCCGACATCGATGTCGATTTCGAGCACGAGCGGCGCGAGGAGGTGATCCAATACGTTTACGAAAAATACGGCCGCGACCGCGCCGGTCTCGCCGCAACGGTGATCTGCTACCGCTCACGCTCGGCGATCCGCGAGGTCGGCAAGGCGTTGGGGCTCAGCGTCGATGTCGTCGCTGCACTCGCCGGTATCGTCTGGGGCTGGAGCAACGATCCGATCGCCGACCAGCGAGTGCGCGAGGCCGGGCTCGACCCCACCGACCGTACCTTGCGCATGGCACTCGATCTCGCCGCGCAGCTGGTCGGCTTTCCGCGTCACCTGTCGCAACATGTCGGTGGCTTTGTGATCACCCGCGGGCCCCTGTCCGAGCTGGTGCCGATCGAAAACGCGGCGATGGAGGACCGCACCGTCATCGAATGGGACAAGGACGACCTCGACGCGCTCGGTATTCTCAAGATCGACATCCTGGCGCTCGGCATGCTGACCTGCATCCGCAAGGCCTTCGCGCTGATCGAGAAGCATCACGGCCATCGCTTCGAGCTCGCCACGGTCCCGGCCGAGGACCCCGCGGTTTACGAGATGCTGAGCCGTGCCGACTCGCTCGGCGTCTTCCAAGTCGAGAGTCGCGCCCAGATGACGATGCTGCCGCGGCTCAAGCCGCGCGAGTTCTATGATCTCGTGATCGAGGTCGCGATCGTGCGCCCAGGCCCGATCCAGGGCGACATGGTGCACCCCTATCTGCGGCGCCGCTCCGGGCGCGAGCCGGTCGATTATCCTTCCGAGGCTCTGCGTCAGGTGCTCGGCAAAACCATGGGTGTTCCGCTCTTCCAGGAGCAAGCGATGAAGATCGCGATCGTCGGCGCCGGCTTTGCCCCGGAGGAGGCGGACCGGCTGCGCCGCGCGATGGCGACCTTCAAACGCAATGGCGATATCCATCTGTTCCGCGAAAAGTTCGTCGTCGGCATGGTCGAAAACGGCTATGACCGCGACTTCGCGACGCGCTGCTTCAGCCAGATCGAAGGGTTCGGGACGTATGGCTTTCCGGAGAGCCACGCGGCGAGCTTCGCATTGCTCGTCTACGTCTCGTCCTGGATCAAATGCTTTTATCCCGAGGTCTTCGCCTGCGCCTTGCTGAACAGCCAACCGATGGGGTTCTACGCCCCGGCGCAGATCGTCCGCGACGCGCGCGAGCACAGCGTCGAGGTACGTCCCGTCGATGTCAATCACAGTCTCTGGGATTGCACGCTCGAACTGGCCGACGATCGGCTGGATCAGCTCAGTGCGTCCTTCGAGACGGCCGCTTCGCAGCCTCCTCAGGATGAGGAATTTCTTTATGCCATTAACGGATTACCTCATGCTGAGGAGCGCCCACAAAGCCTGCCCCAGGCTAGAACTGGGGGCGCGTCTCGAAGCACGCACGACACCAGTGCAGCGCGAAACAGATGGGGCTGGGCGCTGCGCCTCGGCTTGCGTCAGATAAAGGGGTTCGCCGAAGCCGACGCAGAACGGCTCGTCGCCGCCCGGGGAGTGGGAGGATACCCGGATCCTCGAGCCTTGTGGCGGCGCAGCGGGCTCGGCCGCGGCGCCCTCGAGCGTCTCGCCGAAGCCGACGCCTTTCGCTCGACCGAGCTCGATCGCCGTCGCGCGCTATGGGCCTTGAAGGCGCTCGGTGAGCCGCCGCTGCCGCTCTTCGCCGCCGCGGAAGACGCCCCGGCATCTTCGCGCGAAGCACGTGCCATGGCGCTGTTGCCGGAGATGCCGCTGGGCGAGCATGTCGTCGAGGATTATGCAAGTCTCAGCCTGACCCTGAAGCGCCATCCGCTCGCCTTTTTGCGCGCCGAACTCGCTCGCGAGGGCCTCGTCACCGCCGCCGAGCTCGCCCATCTGCCGGTCGACCGGCGGCTGGCGATCGCCGGGGTCGTGCTGATCCGCCAGCGTCCGGGCAGCGCCAACGGTGTCGTCTTCATCACCATCGAGGACGAGACCGGGATCGCCAATCTGATCGTCTGGCCGCAAATCCTCGAACGCTTCCGCCGCGCGGCACTCGGCGCCACTCTGCTGCGCTGCACCGGAAAGCTGCAGCGCGAAGAGAGCGTCATTCATGTCGTCGCCGATCGACTTGACAACCTGACCCCGCGACTCAACACATTGCGCGACCGCACTGGCGAGACCGAGCCCCGACCGCTTCGCAGACCACCTCTGGCTCTCCCCGAACGGGTGCCGGGCTATGATCCCCGCGACATCGCCATCACCAGCCGGAACTTTCGGTAGCCTTTCCCCTCAGATCACATCGGCACGGCGAAACCCGGCGATCTCGTCCACGCTATAACCGCGCTCGGCGAGCATCGCATCGGTGTCGGCGCCGAACACCGGCGGCGGGCGCTCGATGCTCGGCCCGCCATGGGCGAATTTGAACGCGGCGAGCAGCACGTCGAATTCGCCGTCGACGCCCAGTGCCGATTTATGATGGTGGATCACGCCGCGGGTCGCGAATTGCGGATCGTGGATCGATTCGGCAAGGCGGCGCACTTGGGCGGCCGACACCGTTGCGCAGAAAGCCGGTGAGGTGAGAGCTCATCAGGATCATCGCGACATCGAGTATCGCCAGATCGATGCGCTGCCCGCGACCGGTGCGCTCACGCTGGAAGAGCGCGCTGGCAAGGGCAAAGGCGGCCATCGTCCCTGTGGCATAATCCACGGCGGGCGAGCTGCCCTCGGGTTACGCTTGCGACGGACCGACGGTGTTAAGCCCGAGGGTTATCGGGTTGACCTCCGGCGTTCCGGTGGTCGCCATCAGACCCGAGGTCGCCTGGATCACGTGGTCATAGGCGGTCTGGTTGCCGCGCGGACCATCCTGGCCAAAAGCGGAGATCGAGCAATAGATCAGCCACGGGTTGATCGCCGCCATCGCTTCGTAGCCGAGCCCGAGTGCGGCGAACGCGCCGGGCCGGTAGTTCTCGACCATGACGTCGGCCGGCGCGACGAGCCGTTTCAGGATGTCGCGACCCGCAGCACTCTTCCGGTCGAGGGTGATCGAGCGCTTGTTCGATCCCTGCGTCAGGTAACTGGTTCCCATTCCGCGCCGATTGAGTTCACGGTCGGTGCCGCCGCCCCGGGTCTGATCGGGCTCGCCGGGGTGCTCGATCTTGATCACATCGGCGCCAAGCACCTCGAGCTGATAGGCAGCGAACGGACTGGCCAGCACATAGGTGATGTCGATGATGCGAATGCCTTCAAAGGGTCGCGTCATGCCGTGGGCTTCCTGCATGAAACGAACCACTGGGCTTGTCAGCGGGGTCGCCCCAGGTATAGTCGCCCGCAACCCTTTCGACGAGTGCGCTGATGTCGCTTCGTTCATCCACCGCGCGTATTGCGTTTCTTTTCCTATTGCTGCTCGTCGCCGCGTCCGGCCGCGCCGCCGACTTTGTCGATTCCACCGAGCGGTATGTCGTATTGCCCGATCGGGTCGGCCGGGTGATGGCCGCCGACCAGTCGGCTGCGGTCCTCGTCTTCGTATTGGCTCCGGAAAAACTCGTCGGCTGGAGCCGACCACTCTCGCGCGAGCAGCGGGCCTTCCTCCCGGCCAAGTTCGCGCGCCTGCCGGTGGTCGGCCAATTGACTGGGCCGACCCCGACTGCGGCGGCCGACGCTGTCGCGCGGCTGCACCCCGATCTGATCATCGAAACAGGTATCGTATCGCCCGAGGCGGCGGCACGGGCGGACGCGATCCAACAGCAGACCGGGATCCCGTATATTCTGCTCGACGGCGGCATCCAGCAAATTCCTGATACGCTGGCCACTGTCGGGGCGATGCTCGGCGTCGCCGAGCGTGGTCAAGGTCTCGCCCATGAAGTGCGGACGGCCATCGACGGCCTGCGCGGCCGGCTGCTGATTACCGAATCGACCGAACGGCCGCTGGTCTATTACGGCCGAGGGGCCGACGGGCTCGAAACCGGGCTGGCGCGCTCGCAGGTCATGGCGGCCATCGACCAGGCCGGCGTGATCAATGTCGCCGCCCGCCTCGGCAGCGGCGAGCTGACGAGGGTCACCCGCGAGCAGATTTTCCAATGGGATCCGGCGATCATCATCGCGCAGCAACGCAGCTTCTATAACGCGCTGCAGCGCGATCGAGGGTGGCGCGGCTTGGCTGCGGTCACCAACAAGCGCGTGTACCTCGCCCCCGCCGATCCGTTCGGCTGGATCGATGACCCGCCTGGGCCGAATCGGATCATCGGACTGCCTTGGTTGTCGTCGATCTGTTACCCGGCTGTCTACCAGGAGGATCTGCGCGCGAGCGTGCGTGATTTCTATGACAAATTTTATGGCGTGAAGCTAACCGATAAGCAACTCGAGGCCCTCGTGCGGTCGGCGGGGGCGCCAACCGGCGAAACCGGCCAAATGCTCGGCGTGCCGCTCCTTGGCGCCGAGCCGGTACCGCTCCCCGGAGAAGGACCGCCGACAACCCCGGGTCTCAGACCCCCAGGCCGCGGCGGTACCCCCGGGTTACCGGGTTACCCGCCGCTTGCCGCTCCACCGAACCCGCAATAGTCGCTCCGGCGCGTCGCCGCTCAGGATTCGGTAGCCCGCACGAAGCACAGGATCCCCCGCTGCGGCGTCCAGCACACCACCGCGTGGCCGGTCGGGTTATCAGTGCGTTGCAGGATCTTGTCAGGCGGTACGGCAAGCCAGCTCCCGCCGATCAACGCTTCATAATGGTCGGCCTTGATGCGGTATTCGGTGGCTCGGCAATCGGTCACCGAGCAACAGGAAATGCTCGTGCCTGGCACGAGCAGGCTGCGGAACCACGGCCCGAGCGCGGGGTCGGCGTCCGCCGGCGGCTGTGCGCCGACAGTCGCCGGGAACAGAAGGGCCGTCGTGAGGAAAAAGCGCGTCATGACGCGCACCAGAGCAAATCCCATGCCTAACCGATGACCCCGAGGCCGGCAGCACGATCCGGAGACCGGCGAGCGTAGAGGCGGGACGCGCCTTTGCACGGCATTTATTTACCATAATCGGCCGCGAAAAACTCATTCCATGGGCAGGCCCGGATGGACGGCGCGGCCGTCGCCGAGCGGGGTAAACTGTGGGGCGAGTGCCGGGATGGCGACCTCGGCAAGCGTCTCCGGTGTCCATCCCCCTTGGCGGTGGACCATGCGAACCGGGCGCATATGCCCATAGAGCGACAGCTCGCCGGCGCGCTGGTGGAACACTTGGCCATTGACGTGGCTCCCCTGCTCGGAAGCGAGAAACACGCATAGCGGGGCGATGGCGTCGGCCCGGCTGCGGCGCAGCCGCTCCTCACGCAGTGCGGCCGCCTGCGGGTCCTTCGGCGTCGGAACCGCGCGGGTCATCCGGGTGTCTGCCGAGGGGCAGACGACGTTGACGGTGATACCCTTTGAAGCATTCTCCATGGCGACGATGCGTGCTAGCGCCACGATCCCGAGCTTGGCTGCGCCGTAATTGCATTGCCCGACATTGCCGAGCAGCCCCGAGGTCGACGACACCATGATCATCCGCCCATAGCCCTGCTCGCGAAACAGGTTGACCGCCGCCCGATTGATGTTGAAGTGACCGGTCAGGTGAACGTCGATCACCGCCTGCCAGTCCTCCGGAAACATGTTGTGAAACATCTTGTCGCGCAGGATGCCGGCTGCGTTGAACACGATGTGTAGGCCACCAAAGGTCTCGCGCGCCTGCTGGACCATGGCGAGGCAGTCGTCGAATTTCGCGACCGAGCCGTAATTCGCCGCGGCATCGCCACCGGCTGCCTTGATTTGATCGACGATGTCCTGCGCCGGCGTCTGGTCCGAACCCTCACCGCTGCCGCTGGTTCCGGGATCGTTGATGACGACCTTGGCGCCGTGGGCGGCTATCAGCTTGGCGACTTCGGCTCCTACCCCGCGACCCGCTCCGGCGCACAGTGCCACTCGTCCTTCGAGCATGCCCATTCCCGCGATCCCTAGAAGTGCAAATGATCGCCGCGCTTGTCGCGACCCCGACGGCTTTTGTCAATCGGCGGCGCCGCTGCTTCAGAGCGTGGCCCGGCTGGATTTCCGGTGTGCCAGCCCAGCGGGCCGCTCGAGGCGTCTCGACGTCTCTTCGGTCAGGCTAGCGGCAATATGGCATCACGTCTCTGGCAAACGATGTCATCGACTGTTTGACCATGGCGTGATCCATGATCCCGCCCTGATTGAAGTAGCAAATGAACTCGTCCATGCCATATTCACGCCGCAGCGCTTGCACCCGCTCAATGCAATATTCGGGATCGCCGAAGACCGCCATCTCGCTGTCGATGTCTTCGTAGCGCACCTGCTCGATGCGGGCGAGCACCTGCCGAAACGCTTCGAAGCTCTTGATGTCCGCCTGGCCGACCGGCCGCAGCCGCTCGGCGGCTTCGCGCAGAAAGCGCAGCAACCCGGCCTCGGTATCCTGCCGTGCCTGGGCGCGGCTCGTCGTGACATGCACTGAGAACGCGAGCGCCGTGTCGCCCTTGGCGCCAGCGGGCAAAGTCTCGCGATAGGCTCTCAAGCCGGCTTTGAGCCGCTCGGGCGGGTTGATCAGCGGCGCGGCGAAAATCGGCAAACCATGCCGCGCCGCAAAAGGGAAGGTCTCGGGGCTGTTGGCGGCGACCCGCACCGGCGGGTGCGGCGACTGAACGGGGCGCGGTATCACGCACAGGTCATGTGCGCGAAAATATTTACCCTGGAACGAGAAGTTTTCGCTCTTCCACGCCGCGAGGATGAAGTCGAGCGCCTCTTCGAAGCGTTCGCGGCTTTCTTCCTGCGGGACGTCGAACCCGACGTAATAGAGCGGGAAAGCGCCCCGTCCGACTCCGAATTCGAGGCGTCCATCGCTGAGGATGTCGGCGATCGCCGCCTCCTCAATGATCTTCACCGGGTTGTGCAAGGGCAGCAGGGTCACCGCCGTCCCGAGTCGAATCCTGCTCGTGCGCTGCGCCGCCGCCGCCAGCACCATCAGCGGATCGGCGAGGATCGAGAAGGCGCGGCTGAAGTGGAGTTCTCCAAGCCATGCGGTGTCGAAGCCGAGCTCATCGCCGAGCTCGATTTGCGCCATGATGTCCTTGTAGCGCTGGCGCTCGGTGAACCCGCTCGCACACGGCAATTGATCGAAAAAGCCGAAGCGCATCTCTTTTCCTCCAGCCGTTGTCCGTCGCCGCGCGGGCCGGGATAGCACGGCGCGCCCGCGCACAGCAACCGGGCGTTGCGGTATGCAGAGCGAAGAGCTTGGGCTAGGATCGCCGGCACACTGAGTGCATGAGAGGTGGGGGATGTTCCGTCTTTTGTTATTCGGCTCCGCACTGATTTTTCTCGCGGTTCCCGCATCTGCGCAGGAATCGCTGCTCGATACCGTCCTGAAGCGCGACAAGCTGATCGTCGCGACTTACAGCACCTCGCCGCCGCTCGCCTATGTCGACGACAGTGGCAATCTCGTCGGTTTCGAGATCGACATGGCGCGCGAGATCGCCAAGGACCTCCTCGGCGACCCGAACAAGGTCGAATTCGTCGTCGTGCAGTCGGACGGCCGCTTTCCTGCGGCGCTCAGCGGCAAGGTTGATTTCGGCCTGTGCTCGACGACGATCTTCCCGGACCGGGCCGTGCGCATCGCCTTCACCCGGCCTTACCTCGACACCGGCGGCAGCGTGATCGCCCGCAAGGATGCCGAGATCAAACACGTCAAGGAGCTCAACGACCCCAAATTCACCTACGCCGTCCTCAATGTTCCGCCGGGAATCGCTCGGGTGAAGTCGATGCTGCCCAACGTCAAGCAGCTGTTGCTCGACTCGCCATCGGCGCTCTTTCTGGCGGTCAAGACCGGCCGCGCCACCGCCTTCGGAATCGACAAGCCGATCGCCGACTATTACGAGGCCGAAAACCAGGATCTGGTGCGGCTCGACGTCTCGGGCACGTCCTGGGACTATGTCTTCCAGGATTCGATTTTTCTGAAGCCCGGCGATTTCAAATGGTGGCTGTTCCTGGACACCTGGGTCGGCGAATTGCGTTCCGGCTCCCGCTACGAGAAATATGTCGAGTTGTATCATAAATGGTTGAAGAAGGACCCGCCGCCGCAACGCTTCTACGACTACAACAAGTATTGAGGTGCCGTTCGACCCCCATTTCATCGCGCGGCTGATCCCGGCGTTGCTCGAGGGCGCCGCGGTCACGGTCGAGCTCGCAGCCCTGACGATGGCGATCTGCCTCGTCTGGGGTCTGCTCGTAGCTCTCGCCCAGGAAGTGCGCGGGTCGCTCGGCTGGATTGCGGGCGGCTATATCCAGCTGGTCCGCAACACCCCGCTGCTGATCCAGCTGTATCTTGTTTATTTCGGCTTCTCGATGGCCGGCTTCGGGCTGTCGGGCTTTGCCTCGGGCCTGTTGGCGCTGTGCGCACAGAACGGCGGGTATGTCGCCGAGATCTACCGTGGCGGGCTGCAATCGGTCAGCGTCCGTCAGTTCGAGGCCGGACGCGCCCTCGGCATGCGCCGCTGGACGCTTTACACGACCGTCATTCTGCCGCAGGTCGTGGCACGGGTGATCCCGCCACTGACCAATCAGAGCATCTCGATCATCAAGGACACCTCGCAGGTCGCGGCGATCGCAGTGATGGAGATCATGAAGATCACCGAGGTCTGGGTCGAGACCTCGGCCAACACCTACGATGTCTTTCTCGGCGCAGCGCTGATCTATCTGGCGCTGACCTCGATCGCCGGCTTGGTCGGCAAATTGACCGAGCGCCGGCTCGCCTTTGCGCAATGAAAGAGTTCGGGCCGCTGATCCATAGCTTCTGGTACCTGCTGCGCGGCGCCGAAATGACCGTGCTGATGGCGACGAGCGCAGTAGTGCCGGCAACGATCCTCGGCGTGCTTCTTTCCCTGCTGCACGTGTTCGGCGGCCGGCTGCTGCGGTCGGCGATCCTCGGCTATCTCTTCCTGATACGCGGCATTCCGCTCTTGGTATTGCTGACTTTTGTCTACTACTTGCTGCCGCTGACCGGAATCGACCTGCCGCCATTCTGGGGCGTGGTGCTGGTCATCTCGCTCTATTACGCTGCGTTCATCAGCGAGGTCTTCCGGGCCGGCATCCTCTCGTTGCCGCAGGCGCAGTGGGATGCGGCGCGCAGTCTCGGCATGACCCGCGGATTGTTGCTGCAGATCGTGATCCTGCCGCAGGCATTGCGCCTCGCGGCGCCGCCCTATGTCAGCCTGTGCGTCAGCCTGGTCAAGGCGACCTCGCTCGTGTCGATCGTCGGCCTGTGGGAGCTGACGATGGCGAGCCGCGAGGTCGTCGAGCGCACGCTGGCACCGTTTCAGATCTTCATCGGTGCGGCGGCGATCTATTTCTGCATCTGCTATACCCTAGCCCTCTATGGGAGGCACCTTGAACGACGCGTCCTCCTCGGCCATTGAACTGGCACCGACCCGCCAGCAGCGCCCGATGCTCGAAATCGCGGGCCTACGCAAACGCTTCGGCTCGGTCGAGGTATTACGCGACGTGTCTCTCGCGGTCAGCCCCGGCGAGGTCGTGGTGGTGATCGGCCCGAGCGGTTCGGGCAAGACCACCTTGTTGCGCTGCACCAACCTGCTCGAGGAATACGAGCACGGGACGATCATGATCGACGGCGAGCCGATCGGCTACCGCATTGACGGGCGCAGCGGCCGGCGCGCGCGCATGTCGGAGCGCGAGATCGCCAAAGCGCGCGAGCGGATCGGCATGGTGTTCCAGAGCTTCAACCTCTTCCCGCACATGAATGTGCTGCAGAACATCGTCGCCGCGCCAGTGCGGGTGAAACGGATCGAGCGCCGGCAGGCCGAGGCCCGCGCGCGCGAGCTCCTCGCCATGGTTGGCCTATCGGACAAGGCGGCCGAACACCCGATCCGGCTTTCGGGCGGTCAGCAACAGCGCGTGGCAATCGCCCGGGCGTTGGCCATGGACCCCAAGATCATGCTGTTTGACGAGATCACCTCGGCGCTCGACCCCGAACTGGTCGGCGAGGTGTTGGCGGCAATGCAGCAGCTCGCGAGCGACGGCATGACGATGGTTGTCGTCACTCACGAGATGAGCTTTGCCCGCGACATCGCCGACCGGATCGTCTTCATGGACGGCGGCGTCATCGTCGAGGAGGGCAAACCCGACCAGCTCCTCTTCGCGCCCCAGACTGAGCGCGTGCGCGCTTTCCTCAAGCGCTACAACGACCGCTACCGGATCTGAAATCCTCTCACTCCGACCATTATGTCCGCGGAACCCAAATTGGGGTCAGATTAGATTTAGTCGAGCGAAATTCGACTCTGACCCCATTTCCCTTCCCATTTCCCTTCATTTCCCTTTTCCTTGTTGTTTCCTTTGCCATTTCCTTGGACGACAAACTCGGTTCAGCGCGCCGCCGACTGCTCGGCTCCGCCGAAGGTCGGGTAATCCGTGTCGTCGACAAAGGCCTCATCGCCTTCCGTTGGTAGCGGTTCGGCATAGCCGAGGGCGCCCTGGATGTCGTTGCCCCAAACCTCACGCGGCAGTTCGTAGAGCACCTCGACGCCATACCCGTTCGGATCGCTGATATAGAGGCTGTGCGTCATGCCGTGATTGACGCGGCGGTGGAATTTGACCCCCTTGCTGCGCAGAAAGGCGAGCTGCTTGAGCCACGCCTCGCGGTTGGGCATCGAGATCGCGATGTGGTTGACGGCAACCGGCGTCTTGAACATGTCCCAATCCGCGGGCGGCGCCGGCAGGTCCGGGTTCTCGCACAGCGCTATGTCGTGGTGGTTCATCTGCCCGCCGTGGTCGCCGCTGTAGAAGCGCATCTTGCCGCCGCGCCGCAGCGATACACCAACCTGCTTGAACCCGAGGATCTCGGTCCAGAACCGATGCGATTCCTCGATGTCCCGCACGTTGATCACCAGGTGGTTGATGCCCGTCGGGGTCAGCGCTTCCGCGGGGGCCGCCGGAACCACAGGAGATGTGCCGTCTGCCATTTTAATGCTCCACGATCCTGCCAGAGGTTTGCCACTGCTATAGACAATAGGATATCACCGCCCGTTTCGCTAGCCGGGGGTTCACCTATCCTCCTGCCGCGATGTCGTGATGCGCGAGTTGTAGGATGGTCAAGGCCTACTCGATCTCTTCGACCAGCGGGCCTGCCCCAGCCATGGCGCTATACCCCCTCGCCCCGCTTGCGGGGCGAGGGTCGGGGTGAGGGGCGTCTTGGCGACTGCAGATGGGCAGGAAGTTTGCCCCTCACCCGGATCCGCGCAGGGCGCGGCTTCCGACCTCTCCCCGCGACCGGGGCGAGGTAAAAAAGCCCTGCCGAATTTTTCTTGGGCGTAGGAGCGAACGCCCGGCCGCATGAGATTGGCGCGTTCCCGCCCGAAATAGGTTAAATTCGGCGCGGGAATTGTCGCCGCCCCAGCCATGGCCACAACGACTGCCACCACCCGCCGTCTCGCCGCGATCCTCGCCGCCGATGTGGTGGGCTATTCGCGCCTGATGGGGGCCGATGAGGAAGGAACCCACGAGCGCGTAAAGGCGCATCTCGTCGAACTAGTCGATCCGAAGATCCGGGAGCATCGCGGCCGGATCGTCAAGACCACCGGCGACGGCGTGCTGGCGGAATTTGCGAGCGTGGTCGACGCGGTGCGCTGTGCCGGCGAAATTCAGAGCGCGATGGCCGACCGCGATCTGGACCTCGCCGAGGAGCGCCGCCTGCGGTTTCGCATCGGGGTCAATCTCGGTGACGTGATCGTCGATAGCGGCGACATTTACGGCGACGGCGTCAACATCGCGGTGCGGCTGGAGGGGTTGGCGGCGCCTGGCGGCATCTGCGTCTCGGGCACCGTCCGCGACCATATCGGCGACCGGCTTCCTTACGCCTTCGAGGACATGGGGGAGCAGAGCGTCAAGAATATCTCGCGACCGGTTAAGGTCTATGCGTTGCGTCCTGAAGGGATAACCGGCGTGCCGACGGCAAGCATGTCGCCCGCCGTTTCAAGTTCACCGCCCGCCGCTGCGCCCCGCCTGTCGATCGTCGTTCTGCCCTTTACAAACCTCAGCGACGACCGGGAGCAGCAATATTTTGCCGACGGGATCACTGAAGATCTCACGACCGATCTGTCGCGGCTCGCAAATATGCTCGTAATCTCGCGCAATACCGCGTTCACCTATCGGAACAAGGCGGTCGACACTAAGCAGATCGGCCGCGAGCTGGGCGTGCGCTATGTGCTTGAAGGGAGTGTCAGGCGGTCTGGCAACCAGGTCCGCGTCAACGCCCAGCTGATCGATGCCGCGAACGATACGCATCTCTGGGCGGCGCGTTTGGACCATCACGCGGGCGATCTGTTCGTTCTGCAAAACGATATCACGAGCTGTCTCGCCAACTGCCTCGGCGTCGAGCTGATCGCTGCGGAGGCTGCGCGGCCGACCGAACATCCCGACGCGCTGGACTACATCCTCCGGGGACGCGCCGCGAGGTTGAAGCCTTATTCGCGCGAGAACAAGGCAGAGCAGATTAGCCTGTTCGAGCGCGCGTTAGCGCTCGATCCGCAATCCGTCGAGGCCCAGAGCCGATTGGCAGGCTCGCTCGTGGACCGCGTTCACGATCCGATAATCGGTTCGGCCACGGCCGACCTCAAACGTGCGGAAGGGTTGGTCGGCCGAGCCTTGGCGGCAAAGCCCCGCAGCGCGTATGTGCATTTCGTCAAAGGCCGCGTGCTGCACGTGCAGGGTCGATACGAGGAGGCCGTACCCGAATTCGAGACGGCGCTCGCGTTGAATCGCAACATGGCGGGCGCATTGCACGAGCTGGGCTCGTGTAGGCTCTTTACCGGGTCGATAGACGAGGTGATCCCGCTCGTGGAGCAAGCTATCTGCCTCAGCCCCCGCGATCCCGACCTCGGCTGGCGCTATTTCCAGATCGGGAGTGTGCATCTGCTGCAATCGCGCATAGCCGAGGCGATCGTCTGGCTCGAAAAAGGGCGCAGCGCCATTCCTGCCGCACCGAACGCTCGTAGCTGGCTCGCCTCTGCCTATGCCCTGAGAGGCGAAACCGCACGCGCCGCCGCCGAACTCGCGGAAGCCCGGAAGCTCAGCGGCGACGATCGTTATTCGAGCGTCACCCGCATGAGAGCCGTCAGACATTGGGGTGTGCCGAAAATCCGCGCCCTGTTCGAAACCACTTATTTCGCCGGTCTGCGCAAGGCCGGAGTGCCGGAGGAATGACCGATACTGCCGGTTCGCCGACGCCCGGTTCAGCGCCGTGCTTGCCCCCTTCAGCATCGGGATGCCCGGCACCTATGGGGTGGGTGTCATGATGTTTATGATAGCATTCCTGTTGTCCATTGTCGTTTTTGCCGTGACGCAAATCGCGTCGGAGGCCAAGGGCCTCGCCCTCGACGTCATTGCGCCGCCGACGCGGTGAGCGGGCGAGGGAGGCTCGACGGGGAGAGGTAAGCCATGAATGCGGTAGCGTCTCGCAACGTCGAATTCATCAGCCACTCCGACCAAGGTGGACGCGGCGACGGCGTCCAGATCATGGTGCATCGCGGCTATGCCTACATCGGCCACGGCTATTCGAACGGCATCACCGTCCTCGACGTGCGCGATCTGAAGAACCCGAAGCCCATCGCGTTCCTGCCCTGTCCGCCCGACACCCGCGCCATCCATCTCCAGACCCATGACGACCTGCTGCTCGCCGTCAACGGGCCGAGCATGTGGACGATGCAGGTCGATGCGCAGGCCTATTACTCGGGATCGCCGGCTGATCTCCTGAAGGGCCGGCAGTATACGGCCGGCGTCCGCGTCTTCGACATCGCGCATCCCGAGGCGCCGCGCGAGATCGCTTTCATGGCGACCGAGGGGGTGGGGCCGCATCGCATCTGGTACGTCGGCGGCCGCTACGCCTACGTCTCGATCCACTACCCCGAGTTCACCGACCAAGTGCTGGCGATCGTCGACATGGCGGAGCCGACCCGGCCCGAGGTCGTCGGCAAGTGGTGGATCGCCGGCATGTGGACGGGCGGTGGCGAGACGCCGAGTTGGCCCAAGGGCCGGCGCTACGCGCTGCACCATGCGCTGATCGCCGGCAACCTCGCCTATGCCGCCTGGCGCGACGGCGGGCTCACCGTGCTCGACGTCGGCGATCCGACCCGGCCCAAGCTGCTCGCCCATCGCAACCTCGATCCGCCCTTTGGCGGCGGCACGCATTCGCCGCTGCCGCTCCCCGATCGCAACCTCCTGGTGCTCGCCGACGAGGCCAATTTCGCCGATTGCAGCCAGGGCCTCCGCCACATCTGGCTCTTCGATGTGCGCGAGCCGACCAATCCCGTGAGCTTCGCCACGATGCCGGTCCCGTCCGAGGCCGACTACTGCGCCAAAGGCGGCAATTTCGGGCCGCATAATCTCTGGGAGAACCGGCCGGGCGCCTTCCAAAGCTCGCGCTTCATCTTCGCGACCTATCACAATGCCGGTGTGCGGGTCTTCGACATCGACAATCCATTCCAGCCGCGCGAGGCCGGGTTCTTCGTGCCGCCCGATCCCGGGCATATGTTCGACCCGCGTCCCAACCGGCCGAAGGTCATCCAGTCCGCCGATTGCTTCGTCGATGCGCAGGGCGTGATGTACCTCACCGACAATAACGCCGGGCTCTACATCCTGCAGTTCGGGGGCGCGTAGCCATCCCAGATAAAATTGCCGCGTTCGCGCTCGAACCAGGTTAAATTCGGCGCGGGAGTTAGCGCCGCCCGACCAATGGCCACCGCGACCGCCACCCGCCGTCTCGCCGCGATCCTCGCGGCCGATGTGGTGGGCTATTCGCGCTTGATGGGTGTCGACGAGGAAGGCACGCACGAACGCGTCAAGGCGCACCTGCGCGAACTGGTCGATCCGAAGATCCGCGAGCATCACGGCCGGATCGTCAAGACCACCGGCGACGGCGTGCTGGCGGAATTCGCCAGCGTCGTCGACGCTGTGCGCTGTGCGGGCGAAATTCAGCGTGCGATGGCCGACCGCGATCTGGACCTCGCCGAAGAACGCCGCCTGCGCTTTCGCATCGGCGTCAATCTCGGCGACGTGATCGCCGATGGCGACGACATTTACGGGGACGGCGTCAACATCGCCGCACGGCTGGAGGGGTTGGCCGCACCGGGCGGCATCTGCGTCTCGGGCACGGTCCGCGACCATGTCGGCGGCCGGCTCTCCTACGCCTTCGAGGACATGGGGGAGCAGAGCGTCAAGAACATCGCACGGCCGGTGCGAGCCTATGCGTTGCGACCCGACGGCGTCGCTTCCGTGCCGGCCCCCGGATTGCCGGCGCGGCCGTCCCGGCGTGACCGGGCCATCATCGGCATGGTTGCAGCGGCGGCGCTCGTCATCGCTTGCATTGCGTGGTGGTTTTGGCCGCCGGCGATCTCTCCACCCGGAGCGGAGAAGCCGGCGGCCCAAGCGACTGCTTCGCCAACGCCCATGCCCGCGACGCCGGCCGCCGCGTCAATCTCGCAGCCGCTCGTCGCGCCGCGCCTGTCGATCGTCGTGCTGCCGTTCGCCAATCTCAGCAACGACCCTGACCAGCAATATTTTGCCGACGGGATCACCGAGGATCTGACGACCGATCTTTCGCGGATCTCGGACATGTTCGTGATCTCGCGCAATACCGCGTTCACATATCGTAACAAGCGGGTCGACACCAAGCAGATCGGCCGCGAGCTGGGCGTGCGTTATGTGCTGGAAGGCAGCGTCCAGCGGTCGGGCAACCGGGTCCGTGTCACTGCTCAACTGATCGACGCCGAGACCGACACGCATCAGTGGGCAGAGCGGCTCGACCGCGACATGGGCGATCTCTTTGCTTTGCAAAACGACGTCACGGGCCAGATCGCGACCGCGCTCAACCTGGAAATGGTGTCGGCCGAAGCCGCCCGCCCAACCGAGCATCCTGAAGTACTCGATTACATCTTTCGGGGACGCGCCGCCTATAACAAGGGTCCGGGGCGTGACACGAGCGCTGAGGCCATCGGTTTTTTCGAGCGTGCGGTGGCGCTCGACCCTCGGTCGGTCGAGGCGCTGACCAGCTTGGCGGGTGCGCTCTCGGAGCGCGTCATGAATACTATAGCCGACGCGCCCGCTGTGGATCTCGAACGCGCAGAGGGGCTGATCGCCCAGGCCTTGGCGATATCGCCGCGCTACCCGTTTGTGCACGCTGTGAAAGCGAATTGGCTGAAAGCGCAGGGACGGTGCGAGGAGGCCATGCCCGAATACGAGATGGTCATAGCGCTCAATCGCAACTCGGTGACCGCACTCGCCAATCTGGGCCAGTGCAAGATTTTGACTGGTTCAATGGAGGACGGGATCGCGCTCGAGGAGCAAGTCATCCGCCTTAATCCCCGGGATCCCTTCACCGGCAACCGGTACAGCTTTATTGGATTGGCGTATCTCCTGCAATCGCGTACCGACGAGGCTATAGTCTGGCTCGAAAAGGGACGCAGCCTCAGCCCGAGATTATCCTACACGCACGCCCGTCTCACCGCCGCCTATGCGCTGAAAGGCGAGACCGAACGCGGCGCCGCAGAACTCGCCGAAGCCCGGAGGCTGAGCAGCGACGATCGCTATTCGAGCATCGCCCGCCTGAAGGCCGTCGTCGGAATTGATTGGGGAGTTCCTAAGGTCCGCGCCTTGTTCGAAGCCACTTATTTCGCCGGTCTGCGCAAGGCCGGGGTGCCGGAGGAATGACCGATAGTGCCGGTTCGCTGTCGCCACGGTGACGCATGAAATTGGCGCTTTCGCGCTCGAAGTAGGTTAAATTCGGCGCGGGAGCTAGCACCGCCCGAGCAATGACCACCGTGACTGCCACCCGCCGTCTCGCCGCGATCCTCGCCGCCGATGTGGTGGGCTATTCGCGCCTGATGGGTGCCGATGAGGAAGGGACGCACGAACGCTTCAAGGGGCATCTCGTCGAACTGATCGATCCGAAGATCCGCGAGCATCACGGCCGGATCGTCAAGACCACCGGCGATGGCGTGCTGGCGGAATTCGCCAGCGTGGTCGACGCGGTGCGTTGTGCGGGCGAAATTCAGCGCGCGATGGCCAACCGCGATTTGGATCTCGCCGAGGAGCGCCGTCTGCGCTTTCGCATCGGGGTCAATCTCGGCGACGTGATCGCGGATGGCGGTGACATTTACGGCGACGGCGTCAACATCGCGGCGCGGCTAGAGGGGTTGGCGGAGCCGGGCGGCATCTGCGTCTCGGGCACGGTGCGCGACCACGTGGGCGACCGGCTCCCTTACCGCTTCGAAGATCTGGGCGAGCAGAGCGTCAAGAACATCGCGCGGCCCGTTCGCGTCTATGCGGTGCGCCCGGAAGGCATAACCGGCTTGCCGACGGCAAGCGTGTCGCGCCCACCGCTTCAACTTCGCCGCCCGTCGCTGCGCCGCGTCTGTCGACCGTTGTGCTGCCCTTTACTAACCTCAGCGATGATCGGGAGCAGCAGTATTTCGCGGACGGGATCACCGAGGATCTGACGACCGATTTGTCGCGGATCACCGACAGTTTCGTGATTTCGCGCAATACCGCGTTCACCTACAGGAACAAGCCCGTCGACACCAAGCAGATTGGCCGTGAGCTGGGTGTACGCTATGTGCTGGAAGGGAGCGTCCGGCGATCGGGGAGCCAGGTCCGCGTAAACGCCCAGCTGATCGATGCCGAGACTGATGCGCATCTGTGGGCGGAGCGGTTCGATTGCGACATGGGCGGTCTGTTCGCCCTGCAAAACGAGATCACGAGCCGGATCGCAATCGCGCTCAACCTCGAACTTCTCGGTGCGGAGGCCGCCCGGCCGACCGAGCATCCCGATGCGCTCGATTTCACCCTTCAAGGACGCGCCACATGGTTGAAGCCCAGGTCGCGGGACGAATATGCGAAAGCGGTTAGCCTGTTCGAGCGCGCGTTGGCGCTCGACCCACAGTCCGTCGAGGCGCAAAGCCGGCTGGCCATCGGGTTCGCGGCCCGTGTGCTCGATGAAATGGCCGACACGGCCGCGCTCGATATTGCACGCGCGGACGGCTTGGTCCGGCAAGCCTTGACCACATCGCCGCACAGCCCACTCGCGCATTACGCCAAAGGTACGGTCCTGCGCGCGCAACGCCGAAACGAGGAAGCCATCCTCGAATACGAGGCAGTGATCGCTTTCGACCGTAACTCGGCGAACGCGTACGCCCAACTCGCCCGGTGCAAGTTCTACGCCGGATCGATAGAAGAGATGATTCTACTTGCGGAAAAAGCCATCCGCCTCAGTCCTCGCGATGGGCAAATCGGCAATTGGTATTTCCGGATCGGAGTCGTACATCTGGTGCAATCGCGCATCGACGAAGCGATTGTCTGGCTCGAGAAGGCACGCAGTGCCATACCTGCAACCCCTGCATTCCATGCCCACCTCGCCTCCGCCTATGCCCTCAGAGGCGACACCGAACGCGCGACCGCCGAACTGGCCGAAGCCCGCATGCTGAGCGCCGACGGTCGTTATTCGAGCATCGCCCATCTGAAGGCCGTCGGAGATTTCGGGGTGCCGTCCGTCCGGGCCCTTTACGAAGCCACTTATTTCGCGGGCCTGCGCAAGGCTGGAATGCCCGAAGAGTGAGCGCGCCCGTTTCGGTGACGACCCTCTCCGATCGCATGAGCGAAGAGTTCGGCGAGCCGGGCTGCTTCCTATCCCCTATCGTCTCGCGGCGGTTCGCCTCAGTCGAGGCGATAGACGCGCCGCGCGGTGCCGCTGAAGAGGGCGAGCTTTTCCTCGGCCGAAGCAGCGGCGGCGATCCGCTTGAACGTGTTCCACAAGACCGCGTAGCCGGTGCCGATCTTCTCGACCGGGAAATTGCTCTCGAACATGCAGCGGTCGGCCCCGAACAACTCGATGCACGTCGTCATATAGGGGCGCCAATGGCTGGCGAGCTCTTCGGAAGAAGGGGGAGCGGGCGCGGTTCCGTAGTCGAACGCCGCCAATCGCCGCATCATGCCGCCGAGCTTGACGACCACGTTGGGGCAGGTGGCGAGCTCGGTCATCGCGCTTTTCCACGCCGCGAACACCTCGTCCTTTTTGCCAGCATAGGGGCCGTAGCCGAGCACGCCGCCCACGTGGCCCATGATGATCGTCGCGGCCGGTAGGGCACGCGCCAGCTCGGCGACATCGGCGAGCTGCGGATGGTAGAGCCAGGCGTCGAACGACAGGCCGAGTGCTGCGAGGCGGGCGAGCCCCGCCCGGAACTCCGGCTGCCGATAGAGATGCGGCCGCATATCGGCGCGGCTGTTGCCGATGACATCGCTCGCATCCCAGCCGGCCGAGTGGCGCACGCCGCGAAACCGCCCGCCGCCCGCTCGGATATGCGCTTGGAGCACCGGCTCGACCTGATCACCCAAGGTCAGATCGGCGTAACCGACGATGCCGGCGGCCACCCGGACGGGTCCGTACCCGCCACTCGCGCTCATAGCGGCGATGCCGGCGACAAACTCCGTCTCGCCGACTGGGCGCATCTCGGGCGGACCTGCCGCGCGGTACATCGAGCGGCATTCGAGAAATACCGTGGCGACAATGTTGTGCCCGGTGGCGAGATCGGTGCGCAGCTCGTCGAGCAGATAGCGGTGATCCAGACGATCCCAGAAGTGATGGTGGGTGTCGACGATCGGCAGCTCGGGATCGAGGATCGCTTCGGGCGGCTGCTTGGTTAGCCACGCTTCGTTCGGCGGCGAGATGCTCCTCCCGAAGGCGGTCGCTTGCTGGGGCATTCGGATGCTCCCTCCATGGCAGCGAGGCGGAGTGACGCCGTCCCGGTATACCGATGATCCCGCTGTGCGGCGGGCCGGTCAACGAACAAGCGCGAAACGCTATATTGCGGGACTCATGATCATGAAATTGCCAAAATCATATTGCACACTTGCGGCCGATGACGACTCCGGAAACGGATGCGGTTGGACGAGAGAGGAACATTCGGATGGCTGATGGGATTTCACCAAAACTGCCGGGGCGGAGCGCGGCGGGGAGCATTCGGGCTACGATGGGAATAGGAATAGACAAGCAAGGCAGACCGTGCCGCCGAATTCCGCTGCCAATCCGCTGCCGACCGCGTTATACGGCGCCAAAATTCCGCTGCCGACGGCTCAACCAAATAGAGATCAAGCTACTGATTTATATGGGTTATCAGATGTTGGTGGGGTGCATTTCGGAGGCTAATAAACGGTTTTTCCCCTGCCGACAGGGGAATTGGGAAGACGGGGTTAGCCATGGCCCGACCCGCCGCGCATCCGTCCACGGTCACAGGCTCCAGTAGTGGGTGCCCCGCGGAACCCGGTCGCGGGTTACCACCGACTTGACATCGACGAACACCCCCCCGGGCGCGAGCGCGGCGAAGAGCTTGTCCCAGCCGCCCTCGGCGAGCACCCGGTGCGGTACGGCGAGGATCAACCCGTCAAGCCTCGTGAAATGTTTTAACGGGATGAGCTCGACCCCGTATTCGTGCTTCGCCTCGGCCGGGTCGGCGAGCGGATCGGTAACCAGTGCCGTGATGCCGAACTCGCGCAACTCGGCGACGATGTCCGGGACGCGGCTGTTGCGCAGATCGGGCACGTCCTCCTTGAAGGTGATGCCGACGATGCCGATCCTGGCACCCTTGACCGGGCGCTCGGCGGCGATAAGCAATTTGACCAGACGCTGCGCGATAAAGCTGCCCATGCCGTCATTGATGCGCCGGCCCGACAGGATCACCTGAGGGTAATAGCCCGCTGCCTCGGCCCGCGCGGTCAGGTAGTAGGGGTCGACGCCGATGCAGTGCCCGCCGACCAGGCCCGGGGTGAACGGCAGGAAATTCCATTTCGTCGCCGCCGCCTGCAAGACCTCCTTGGTCGGGATGCCGAGCCGGTCGAAGATGATCGCCAGCTCGTTCATCAGCGCGATGTTGACGTCGCGCTGGGTGTTTTCGATGACCTTGGCCGCCTCGGCGACCTCGATCGAAGAGGCGCGGTAGAGACCCGCCCCGATGATTTGCCCATAGACGGCGGCGATGCGCTCCAATGTCTCGGCGTCCTCGCCGGCGACGATCTTGACGATGGTCTCGAGCCGGTGCTGCTTGTCGCCCGGATTTATCCGCTCGGGCGAGTAGCCGAGCTTGAAGTCGACGCCCTGCCGGAGCCCGGAGGACTTTGCGAGCAGCGGTCCGCAGACCTCGCGGGTCAGGCCCGGATAGACGGTCGACTCGAAGACGACGACCGAGCCCCGTTTGAGGCGGGGGCCGATCAGGGCGCAAGCGCTCTGGAGCGGCGCAAGATCGGGCCGGCGCTCGGCATCGATGGGTGTCGGCACCGTGACGATCACGAAGCTCGCATCGTTGAGCGCCTCGGCGTCGTCGGTCAGGCGAAGGTTCGTCTCGCGCAACGCCGCCTCGGTCACCTCGCCGGTAGTGTCTCTCGCCTCCCGCAAAGCGGCGACGCGCCGCTGCGAGATGTCGAAGCCGATGACGGGCTCGAACTTCTTTGCCAAGGCGAGGGCGACGGGCAACCCGACATAACCGAGGCCGATAACCGCAAATCCGCGTTCCATATAACGGGCCATATCTCTGCTCAATTCACCCTGTGATACTGCCGGTACCACTCCACGAAGCGGGCGAGCCCGACCTCGATCGTGGTCTGCGGATCGAAGCCGAGATCGCGGCGTGACGCCTCGATATCGGCAAAGCTCTCCGGCACGTCTCCGGGCTGCAGCGGCAGAAACTCCTTTGTCGCGGTGCGGCCCAGCAGTCGTTCGAGGATGGCGATGAAATCGAGCAGCTGCTCAGGGTGGTGATTGCCGAGATTGTAGATCCGGTGGGGAACCGCATCCGCGGGCGGGCGATCATGCGCCGCGAGCGTACCCGCGACGATGTCGTCGATGTAGGTGAAGTCGCGCGCCATCCTGCCCTCGTTGAAGACCCTGATCGATTCACCTGCCAGGATCGCGCGAGTGAATAAGTAAGCCGCCATATCCGGCCGCCCCCACGGGCCATAGACGGTAAAGAACCGCAACCCGGTCGCCGGCAGGCCGTAGAGGTGGCTGTAGGTGTGGGACACGAGCTCGCAACTGCGCTTGGTCGCCGCATAGAGCGAAACCGGCTCGTCGACCCGGTCTTCAACACCGAACGGCTGCTTCCGGTTGGCGCCGTACACCGAGGAGGATGAGGCATAGGTGATCGCCGTCAACCGATCGATGCGGCGGGCCGCCTCCAGCATTACCAGGGTCCCCATCACATTGCCGTCGATGTATGCGTAGGGGTTCTCGAGCGAGTAGCGAACCCCGGCCTGCGCTGCGAGATGGATGATGCTGCGCAGCTCCCCGTGACGCTCGACGAGGGCGAAGACGCCGTCACGGTCGGCAACATCGAGCTTGGCGAAGACAAAGCCCGGATAGGCGCTCAGCAGGGCCAATCGCGCCTCCTTCAACCGCACATCGTAGTAATCGTTGAGATTGTCGATGCCCACTACCCGATCACCGCGCTCGAGCAGCGCCTTGGCGACGTGGAAGCCGATGAACCCGGCAGCACCGGTGAGAAGGATCGACATGACGGTCCTGGCGCTAGATGACGAGCTCAGCCCGAGCCGGCCGAGAGCGGCGGCTTGCCCTATCGCTTCGCTGCACCGCCGACAAGGGTTTTCGCGCGATCATCGCGTGCTTGAGACGACGGCCGAGGTGTTCAAGGCGAAAGGCCAGGCGCGGCTGCTGAAAGACCTGCCACAGCATCGGCTCGCACCGGGTTGCGAAACTTTCTTTGAGCCGATTGCGTCCCGCCATGAAATCATAAACCCGGGCTCCCGACTGAAACGCGTGCCGGATAGCCAGGGCATGGGTGACGATGCCGGGGCGCTCCCGCCGATCGGCATCGGCGAATCCGCTCTGATAGGCATAAATCCGATCCCCCAACCGAAAATTATAGAGGTAGCCGATGACCCGGTCCCCGGCAGAGGCTCTGAGGAGTTGCGTCCCACCCCCGGCAAAGCTGCGCTCTATCAGCAACCGGTGGAACGGCTCGAAGAATTCGCCCGAGAACGAATGTGTCTTGCCGCGACGCTCCCAGGAAGCGCAATGCAACACCTTCAACTCCGTGAAGAAGGCTACCGCCTCCGCTGTTGTCGCCGCCGTGCTCAGCTGCAACGGGCCGTAGCTCTCGAAGTGCCTGAGGGCGCCCCGAAGCTGCTGGCGGGCATTGGCGCTCAGCACCGGGTAGAGCTCGCCGCCACTCGGCGACAAGAGACCGAGATCGACGGAGTAGGAGGGGAGGGTAGTCTCGCTCCGGCCGAGCCCGCGGCCCTCGACCGCCGTCTCGGGCAGGCGCAGCAGGGAGCCGCTGATATAAAGCTCGTCTGCCACGTCGCCGAGATCGGCGAACCACGCGATCGCCGAATCGAAAACCGCCGCCTCCTGACCCACCGGCGCGAGGATGCCGTTGTGCTCGATCGTGATCGAATCGAAGCGCCGATCACCGGTCTCGTTGAGGTAAAGAGCCCGTGACCGAACCAGCCCGCGCCGGCGGCGGGTGACGCCGGCGCCCAGCAATGCCAACCCGACCGTCTCGCCCCGCGCAGCCCCGCGCAGCAGCTTCGGACGGTGCGCTGGCGGCAACGCGGCCAGCAAGGTCCCGATCCACTGCCACGACGTGAAAAAGGACGGGCGGGCCACGGCTTCGAGCGTTCGCCATTCGCGCTCGAGGGCCGCGAGCGGCGGGAGAACTTCACGGCTGAACTCGACCTCGCGAATCACGCTCATCCGCTCGCGGCAAGCAGTTTGTCTCGGCAGCAAGCCACTTTAAAAGTATATCAGGCGCCGTGGCGGAAACTCGACCCCCGCTTGATCCCTGCATAATGCGGTGTGATCATTAACAAAGCCGGTGTGGGTGATGCGAATTCTGCACATTCTCGATCATTCGCTGCCGCTGCAGAGCGGCTATGTGTTTCGCACGCTCGGCATCGTCAATCAGCAGCGGGCGTTGGGATGGGAGCCCGTGTTGCTGACGAGTGGCAAGCATTATGCGCCGGGGCCCGCGCGCGAGCGGATCGGCGGGTGGGAATTCCTGCGCACGCCAATGCCGACTGGTTTTGCTGCGAAGCTGCCGTGGCTTCGCGAGCTGAAGATCGTCAACGACCTCGACCGGCGGCTCGACGATGTCATCGAAGAGGTACGACCCGGGATCCTTCACGCCCACTCGCCGGCCCTCAACGCGCTGCCGGCGATCCGCGCCGGGCGCCGGCATCGAGTTCCGGTGGTTTATGAAATGCGCTCGCTCTGGGAAGATGCTGCGGGAAGAGGCAGCACGCAGGGTAGAGCCACTCTGCGCTATCGAGCGACAAAGCTTTTGGAGACTCACGCTCTGCGCCGTGCCGATGCGGTGACGACGATTTGTCAGGGCCTCCGGGAAGAGATGACCGCCCGCGGCATCCCGGATGAGAAGATCACAGTCATCCCCAATGCGGTCGATCGCGAAGCCTTCGCCGGGCCTGGAACCCCCGACCGCGCTCTTGCGGGGCGGCTTGGCCTGACCGGGAAAACCGTCCTTGCGTTTTTCGGTTCGTTTTACTTCTACGAAGGTCTGCACTTGTTGTTGCGTGCCCTCCCTCTGCTACGTCAGCGTCAAGCCGACCTCGCCGTCCTTCTAGTCGGCGGCGGCCCGGAAGAGAGCAACCTGCGCAGCATGGCCTACGATCTCGGAGTTGGCGAGAACGTCGTCTTCGCCGGGCGGGTCGCTCATGAAGAGATGCAGCGATATTATGATTTGGCGGACCTCTTCATTTTCCCACGCGTGTCGATGCGGCTCACCGAGCTGGTGACACCGCTTAAACCGCTCGAGGCGATGGCCCAGGAACGCATTGTCGTCGCCTCGAGCGTCGGCGGTCACCGCGAACTGATCTGCGACCGTGAGACGGGTTACCTCTTCCCGCCGAACGACCCGCAGCGCCTCGCAGAGGGGGTGTTGGCGGCGCTCGCCGATCGGCCTTCCTGGCCAGGCATCCGTGCCCGGGCGATCGAGTTCATCGACACCGAGCGGTCGTGGACGCACAGCGTCGCCCGTTACGCCGAGGTCTATGCCCGGGTCTTGCGGCGCTAGGCGGCGTGTGCAACACCGCGCCGACCGGGTCTTTGCTTGCAGATTTCGCGAAACAGCGCGATCTGCCCGTCTGTCGTGCTCTGCCAGTCGAAGCGCTCAGCGTAGGCACGAGTCGCGGCACGGGCCGGCAGGGCGGCGAGAAAGTCGCGGACTGCCATGGCGAGCCGACGGGGGGTAGGCTCCGGCACGATGCGCCCTGCCTCGGGCGCGGCGACGATATCGGTGATGCCATCAATGTCGGAGACGATCACCGGGGTGCCGCAGGCCATGCTTTCGAGCAGGACATTGGGCCAGCCTTCGTGCGTCGAGACGAGCAGCAGCAGGTCGGCAGCGCTGTAGATGTCAGGAAGGCGATCCTGTGGCAAATGGCCGAGCAGGCGTACACGGTCGGCGACCCGGAGCTCGCGCGCGAGCGCCTCGATCGCGGCGCGCTCCGGCCCTTCGCCGACGATGACAAGATCAACCCCCGGGAGGCCGGCGAGCGCCTCGACCATCATGCGATGACGCTTCAGGCCGACGAGGTTGCCAACGGCCAGAAGTGTTGGCCGGGTCAGGCCGAGCGTGCGTCGCGCCGTGTCGCGATCGGCCGGTCGGAAGAGTGCGAGATCGACCCCGTTGCGCAGAACGCGCACGCGGTCCTCGACGATCCCGAGTGCCACCAACCGCCGTTTCAACCCTCTCGACACTGCGACCAACCCATCCGCCCGCCGTGCCGACCAGCAAATCCACCGCCGCGGAGCGGCATATTCCGCTATAACGTTGAGATCGCTGCCGCGGGCGGTGACGACGACCGGGCGACCGAGGGCACGTCCGAGCAGCACTGCGGCGACGCCATCCGGATAGAAATAATGTGCGTCGATCAGATCGAAGTCC